>Ga0209212_1008744_pt1 | contig 10786 bp, 6 predicted proteins | sample RifGroC2_FD_183996 | JGI IMG/M metagenome (GOLD analysis project Ga0209212, IMG submission 183996) | Groundwater microbial communities from Rifle, Colorado, USA - Groundwater C2 (SPAdes) (version 2) | ecosystem: Environmental > Aquatic > Deep subsurface > Groundwater | place: Rifle, Colorado... | reverse complement strand
GAGGCCCTGAGGGAGAGCCAGGCGACGCTCGCCGTGGCGCAACGGATCTCGCGCCTGGGGAACTGGGACTGGGATCTCACCAGCGACAAGCTCACCTGGTCGGACGAGATGTACCGCATCTTCGCGGTCGACCCGGAGGAGTTCTCCCCGACCTACGAGTGGTTCCTGCAGTCGGTGCACCCGGAGGACCGGGAAATGATGGTCAGGTCGGTGAACGACGCCATCTACAACAAGAAGGCCTTCGAACTCGACTTCCGCATCGTGCTGGCCATCGGCGCCGTGCGCACCCTCTCCGCCCGGGCCGAGGTCACCTACGACGCGCAGGGGAACCCGCTGCACATGGTGGGGACCAACCAGGACATCACCTGGCGCATCGAGGCGGAGCTGGCGCTCAGAAGCTCGGAGGAGAAGTTCTCCAAGGCCTTTCACGCGAGCCCCGACTCCATCGTCATCTCCCGTGCCGAGGACGGCACCTACATCGACGTCAACGAGGCATTCACCGAGATCACCGGCTTCGGCAGGGACGAGGTGATCGGCAGGAGTTCGCTGGAACTCGGGCTTTGGGCCGACCCGGACGCCCGCATGGTGATGCTGAGGCTTTTGAACCAGCACGGTCACGTACGGAACCTGGACGTCCGCTTCCGGGTCAAATCGGGCGAGGTCCGCGAGATGCTCTGGTCGGCCGACGTGATCGAGTACCGGGGGGAGGCGTGCCTGATAGCGATCTCCCGCGACGTGACGGACCAGAGGCACATGGAGAAGGAGCTGCTGGAAAGCGACGCCCGTCTCTACATGAAGCACGAGGAACTGAAGAACGTGTTCCACCAGATGGAGGGGATACGGCGCGAGTGGGAGGAGACCATGGACTGCATCAGCGACATGTTCATCCTCTCCGACCAGTTCGGAAAGATCCGGCGCTTCAACCGCGCCGTGGAGACCTTCACCGGGAAGGCGCACCGCGACATCGTCGGCCGCGACTGCGTCCCGTTCCTGGAGGAGCACGGCCTGAAGCCGCACCTGGAGGCCCCCGGTGTGGAGATGCTGCACAAGGCAAGCGGAAAGTGGTTCGTGGTCAAGCGTCACGCCTTCCCCACCCCCGAGATCGACGGCAGCAGCCGGGAGGTCGTCATCATTAACGACACGACCAACATAGGGCTGCGCCATGATACGGCGGCCGGCCGCGCTGCTAAGGCGGCATCGGTCCCTCATTAAAACCTCAGCTGAAACAGCCGCTTACGGCGGGACGGGGGCATTTGAACTTGACTTACGCCCTGCCGCGTGTTATACGGGAACCTCGCCCAACAAAGGAGGTGCGCATGGCATCACCCGAGCGGAGCGGCAGGCTGGCACGTGTTTTGGCCATCTGTCTGATGCTCCTCCCGATCCACACGCTTCCCCTGCTGGCTGCAGAAAAGGTAGTAGATAAACCTGTTGTAGAAACATCGTCCGTCGTAAAAGCAGAACCGCAGAAAGAATCGGTGGTAAAAAAACTGGTCGGCATAGCATCGTACTATGCCAAGAAGTTCCACGGGAGAAAGACGACCTCCGGCGAGCGGTACCATCCCGAAAAGATGACCGCCGCCCATCAGAGTCTTCCTCTGGGGACCAGGGTTCGCGTGAAGAACCTTGCCAACGATAAGGAAGTCACGGTTGTAGTCAACGACCGTTGCCGCAAGAAAGGTATCCCGTTCATCGATCTGTCACGGGCTGCGGCAAGGAAACTGGGGTTTCTCGGTGAGGGAAAGGCCAAAGTGGCCATCATCCCGTTGACCGAAGAGGGGTCCTAGAAACAATTTCATAAATCTGGGCGAAGCAAGAGGAAAAGGCCGGGGTATCCCCCCGGCCTTTTCTCGTTTTTAGCGTGCGGAACCTCCCTCCCCTTCAAGTCTTCCCCCCTCGCTCAGAACTCGAACAGGAACCCGCCCAGCCAGCTGGCGCCGCCGATGTCGACCGAGCCTCCCGACGCCGTGTCGGCCATGGCGCGGGTGTACTTCCCTTCCAGCAACAGGTAGGTGTGGCTGATGCCGAAATCCTCGTAGAGGTTCCTCGCGGAGTCGGGCTCCAGGCGGTCCAGCAGCATCTGCACGCCACCCCTCGCGTGGTAGCCGCTCACGGAGCCGCTCCTTTTTTCGCCGCCGGCGATCTCCGTCCTGTAAAAGACCCGGCTGAACCCGCCGCCTGCATACGGCACCAGCAGCTGATCCTCCCGGAAAATCCCCCTCGCCAGCACGTAAAGGTTCAGCGGGAGTTGCCGGTAGGTTGCCTTCCCTCCCAATAGCTGATGCTCCGGCTGGTTCCCCTTGCCGGTTTTTCTCAGGTAGCTTCCTTCTTTTCTCAGGTAGCTTCCTTCGATGCCCACCTCGATCTGCCGCAGAGGCTTGTAGCCGAAGGCGCCGCCCCACTCCCCCACATGGCTGCTGCCGTAGTACCGCGACCAGTTGTCGACGGCCGGGAAGAAGGCGCCCCCCTTGAGTTCCAGTGACCAGCGCGGATCCTGACGCGGTTCTGCGGCGCATACGAGGGCGGGAAAAAGAAGGATCGACAACGCCGCCGGTAGAAACCTCATTCGGGCGCTCCTCCCGACTGAACCGGGACGCGGTGCCTGGTTTTCAGGTAGATGGCCGCGGCCAGCGAGACGGCGAACAGAAGCAGCGCGCCCTGTACCGCCGGCGGGGTGTAGATGAGGAATGCCGCGAGCGCCAGCAGGGGAAGTAGCGCCAGCCGCACCGGGACCTTCAGCCACGGATGGGCGTCGATGCAGCCCGCCGCGTGCGGGCCGTAACGGTAGTACCATGCCACGAAAGCCCTCCCGGGCGCGTTGGTCATCAGGAAACTGTCCCTGAAGGTGCGCAGGAGCTGGACCTGCGGCGCGAGGTAGCTGCCGTAGGCTGCGGTCGCTATGAAGCAGCCGGTTCCGATCTTGAAATCGGGGAAGGCGTCGAATGCTTCAGGGGACTCGCCCACTGTTACGGAGATGGGGCCTTCGACGGTCGGTCCCACCCCTTGGCTCGTTTCCGCGGAGTAGAGGCTTTCGTTGCTTCCCCCCGGAGCGGAGGCGACGGCGGCATTCACAACGGCGGTCAGCGCGGCGTAGACCTTGTTCTGCGCCACGGCAGAGACTGCCACGAAATAGGTGGTGCCGTTGGTCAACCCTGGGATGGTGTACGAAGTGATGTTCCCATCCTCGATCATCGCGAAGGTGCTCGGGAGCGTGCTGGTGAAGTTGGTCGTGCTGTAGTAGACGCGGTACCCGGTTGCGCCGGAAACGGAGGACCACATCACAGAAAGCCCTCTGTCTATCGGGATCAGTACAGTCAGGGTGGGGGCGGACGGTGTTGCGGGAGGGGGGAGCGACAGGCCGCCAAGTGTTGCGGTCGTGGTCGGTGCGGAGACGGTGATCGGCGACGCCCCCTCGGCTGCCTGGGTGCCGTTGTAGTTGCCCGAAGCGGTGCCGTAGTGGACGCGGTATGCGGTAACGGACAGGGAAGGCGAGGCATCCCACCTAAGCGACATGCTGTCGGTTCCCGTCGACTGGGAGAAGAACCCTGTCACTGCCGGGACTTGCGTATCGGCGAAGGGGCCGCCGTAGGCCCCCATGTCGGAGCTGCTGCTGTCGAAGGAGTTGGGGTAGTTGGGGCTGCCGGACCCTCTCGCGGCGGAGCCCGCCTGCAGGTGGTAGTCCCTGTTGGCGACATCGACGAAAAGGGGATTCTGGTTCGGGACCTGGGCACTGGGGATGGAATGGAGCCCGAGATCGCTGACGACGTTCAGGTTGCTGTTGAAGAAACTGTAGGAGAGCTGCGTCAGCGACACCTGCGTCGTGATGGCGTTTGTGTTGTTGTAGAAGATGTCGTTGATGATCGGGGTATCGGTGTTGGTAGCGATACCGGTAGCGTTGCCGACGAAGGTGTTGTTGATTATGGAGGTGGAAGGGGAATTGCTGACCGACACGGCAACGCCGCTGGTACCGAGCTGGAAGACGTTGTTCGATATGCTGATGGCAGAGCAGTTGCTGACCGATACCCCCACGGCAGCGGTCCTGAAGGTGAGGTTCCTGATGGTGACGGACGTGACGCTGTCCAGGTTGATCAGCGTCCCGGAGCCGCTGCCGGCTATGAAGGTCCCCGAGGTGCTGCTGCCGACGATGGGGACGTTGCTGATGGGGGTTATCGGTCCGGAATAGGCAACCGGGTCCGCCTTCACCACGACACGGAAGCTCGTGGTGTTGCCGGGGTTGCTCAAAACGGACGCGGCATGGTCGATGGCGGCCTGGATGGTGGCGTAGTGGCCGGCGGAGGGGGAGTGCTCCACGATGAGATCTTCCGCCATCGCCGCGCTGCCAAGCGGCGCCGCGAGGAAAACGAGTGCCGCAGCCATCGACCATATCATCCGGTAGAAGTTCATGGGATCCCTCCTTTTTGTTGCTTCGCAAGCAGCGCAGCGTGCCGGTTGACCTCAGTTGGCACGGAAACATGGAAAGTGGAGCGGATATTATCATATCTCTTTAATAAATTGTTCAATAAATGTTGCGGGAAGCGGCGCTGCGGCGGTGGGCGCGGCCCTCTCCGCGGCATGAAAAAAGGCAGCCTTTTCGGGCTGCCTTGGGGTGCTTCATTTGGCTTGCGGGGGGGGAGGCCGGCGCGCCGGCTACTCTGCGCTTTTCTTCTTTTTCGCCCCTTTCTTCTTCTTGCTGGATTTCTTGGAGGAGCCTTCGCCCTTCTCCTTCTTCCCTTTCTTTCCCTTCTTACTTTTCTTCAAGGCCTTGCTGTTCTTCGAACTCTTGTGCTTGCCGCGGAAGCTCCTTGGCTCCGGGGTGAACTCGTCCTTGATGTTGCTCAAGAGAACCGCGGCCTCCTCCAGTTCGGGGTCCGCCTTTCGCGCCGCCTCGAGCGATTCCTTCGCCTCGGCGATACGGCCGTCCTTCATCTGCACGCGCCCCATGGCGTTCAGCGCCTTGGCGTGGTCCGCCTTCAGCGCCACCGCCTCCTTGTACTCTGCGGTCGCCTCGGGGTACTGCTTTTTGAACTCGTAGACGAGGCCTAGCTTGTAGTGGGCGTTGGCGTCCTTGGGGGCCAGCTCGACCCCCTCCTTCAGGAGCGCGGCCAGGGCGTCGTAGTTCTTGTTCTTCACATAGATGGCGGTAAGGGCCGTGCGGGCTTCCTGGTCGTCCTTCTTGAGCCTCAGGACTTCCTGGTACTCGACTGCCGCCTCTTCCGGCAGGTTCCGCTTCCTCTGCAGGTTGGCGAACTCGCGGTGCGCCTCCAGCGACTCCTTGTCCAGCTTGATGGTCGCCTGGTACGCCTCGGCGGCGGAATCGAGTTCCTTCGTGTTGACGTAGGCGCGGGCGAGCTTGAGCTGCAGGACCGGGTCGGCCGGGTTTCTCTTGATCAGTTCGCGGTACTGTTCCAGCGCCTGGTTGAAGCTCCCCCTCAGCGTGTAGATGTCGGCCAGGCGCTGCCTTGCCTGGTCGTTTTCCGGGGTGCTGGACAGCACCTGGCGGTATTCCACCACGGCCTCGTCGAGGAGCGCCTTCCGCTCGTATATCCCGGCCAGGTTGAAGTGGAGCTGGGCGTTTTCTCCCTTGTTGCGCAGCGCGTCACGGTAGTAGCCCATCGCCTCGTCGTCGCGCCCCACGGTGAGCAGGCAGTCGGCGAGCCGCTGCTGGGCCACGGCGTCGGTCGGCTCTTCGGCCAGCCGCAGCCGGTACTCGCTGATCGCCATGTCGTAGTCCTTGGCCGCCCGGTGCTTTTCGGCTAGCGCCAGGTGGTCGGCTTTGCTCTGCGTGATCGGCTTAGGGCCGATGCCCGCCAGCATCCGCTCGTACTCGGCGCTCTTTTGGTCACCCTTGCGGGCGTACCCCTCGGCGAGGAGGCGGTGGACCTCCTTGTTCCCCGGGTCGGCGATGGCAGCCTGCTTCAGCTCCCCCACAGCCTTGTCGGTTTCCCCCTTGGCGAGAAGGAGCGCGCCCAGGCCAAGCCGCGCCCGTCCGTTCGCAGGCTGTATCCCGAGCGCCTTGCGGTATTCGTCCTCAGCCTTTTGCTTCTGGCCTACCGCCTCGTAGCAGCCGGCGAGGTCGGTGTGGAGGGTGGAGTCCTCCGGAAAGGCGGCCAGCGCCTCGTTGAAGTGGAAGATGGCGAGGAGGTACATCTGCTTTTCCGACATGATGCGGGCCAGCCCCGCATGGTAGCGCGGATCGCCGGTCTTGAGCCCCGCCGAGAGTTCCACCGCGGCCTCCTCGGTGGACCCCTTCTTCTGGTGCAGCAGCCCGAGGTTCCCGCTGGCGGGGTAGAAATCCGGGTCTATGGAGAGGGCCTCGCGGTACTCGACGATCGCCGCGTCGGTGTTGCCGCTCCTCTCGAAGGTAAGCCCCTTCAGGAAGTGGCCGGCTGCCCCGGTCGGGCAAAGCTCCGCCACCCGCTTCTCGGTGTCCTTTCTCTTCTGTTCGCTCGCCTGCGGCGAGAGTTCCGTGATGATCCGCTTCGCGTCGGTACAGCTGTCGGACTGGAACGGCCAGTTGAAGCCGGTGGCGAACAGGGCCACAGCCAGCAGTGAGGATAGTGCTGCATATCTTTTCATGTATGTCCCTTTTTACTGGTCGTCTGTGTCGGGAAAGCGCCGCGCGCGGCGACGGTCGGCCCGGGTGTCACAGGGTGGCTGAAGCGGTCTCGGTAGAGGGCGCGGCAGCGGGCCCCCCGAGCGGTTGGCGGATTATACACATCGGGGCGTCTAAATTCAATTGCAAATCGCCAATCATTAACGATGACGCCAGTTTGCGCCCTGTAAACCCTGCAAACAGAGGGGGTGGGGAAGGTTAGGGCGGATTACCTTGACTTTCATGATAAAGATGGTTAAATCATCTGCACCGGCACGCCGTGGCCCACACGGGGCCGGTCTTTTAGTTCGCGTTGCGGGTCCCGAACCGCGCCCAGCAAGGCGCGCCGGGCCGGCCAGAGGGGCGACGATGGGGGTGATCCCGAGAGAACCGTTGGAGTGGCTGAACCTCTTCCGCCAGCAGATGGATGAGATCTTTCGTCATCTCAGCACGCTGGATGGACGCGACGGCATCACCGAGCAGGAACACTCCCCCCTGGTGGACATCTACGAGACGGCGACATCCTTCGTCGTCGAGGTGGAGCTCCCCGGCTGCGACGTGAAGGACATCACCCTGAGCGTCTGCTGCTCCACCATGGTCGTCGAAGGCCTGACCAGGGAGGGGACGGTCCCCGGGGTGAACTACATCTGCCTGGAACGCGTCACCGGCCGCTTCTGCCGCGCCATCGAAATTCCCCCCGCGGCGGACCTGGACCGGATCAAGGCGCGCTACCGTCGGGGCCTCCTGACCGTGACGTTCCCCTGGTCCAAGGAGAGCAAGGCGCACATCCGGGAGATACCTATAGAGTAAGTAAGGAGAGGTACATGGAAAACAGGCAGGAGACCGAAGAACTCAGCATACCGGATGTTCTGCCGCTGCTCCCGGTGAGGGACGTGGTTGTCTATCCCTATATGATTCTGCCGCTTTTCGTCGGCCGCGAGATCTCGATCAACGCCGTCGATTTTGCGCTTTCGAAAGACCGGATGATCTTCCTGGCCACCCAGAGGGACGTGGGTGACGAGGACCCCGCACCCGAGGCGATCTACGAAGTCGGCACCGTCGCCATGATCATGAGGATGCTGAAGCTCCCGGACGGGAGGGTGAAGATCCTGGTGCAGGGGCTCACCAAGGCCCGGGTCACCGAGTACCTGGCGGAGAAGCCGTTCTACTCGGTCAGGATCGACCGCATCATCGAGCCCGCGGCCCAGGAGAACACCCTCGAGGCCGAGGCGCTGATCAGAAACGTCAAGGAAGAACTCGCCAAGATCGTGGCGCTCGGCAAGGCGGTGTCGCCCGAGGTCATGGTCATCGTGGAGAACATGCAGGAGCCGGGGAGCCTAGCGGACCTGGTGGCGAGCAACATCGGCCTCAAGGTCGAGGAGGCGCAGGGGCTTCTCGAGGTGATCGATCCCCTGGAGCGGTTGAAGCGCGTCAACGACCTCCTGAACAAGGAGAGCGAGCTTCTCAACATGCAGGCCCGGATCCAGTCCGCCGCCAAGGAGGAGATGGGCAAGAGCCAGCGCGAGTACTACCTGAGGGAGCAGCTGCGCGCCATCCAGCAGGAACTGGGCGAGACCGACGCGAGGAGCGAGGAGATCGCCGAGCTCAGGAAGTCGATCGAGAGCGCCAAGATGCCCCAGCCGGTGGAGAAGGAGGCGTTGAAGCAGCTCGGGCGCCTGGAGCAGATGCACCCCGACGCGGCCGAGGCGGGAATGCTCCGCACCTTCCTCGACTGGATGGTCGACATCCCCTGGGGAAAATCGACCAAGGACGCGCTGGAGATCAACCGCGCCTCCGACATCCTGAACGAGGACCACTACTTCCTGGAGAAGGTGAAGGAGCGCATCCTCGAGTTCCTGGCGGTGAGAAAGCTCAAGAAGAAGATGAAGGGCCCCATCCTCTGTTTCGTCGGTCCCCCGGGGGTCGGCAAGACCAGCCTGGGCAAGTCGATCGCCCGCGCCATGGGGAGGAAGTTCGTCCGCATCTCCCTTGGCGGGGTGCGCGACGAGGCCGAGATCAGGGGGCACCGCCGCACCTACGTCGGCGCGCTTCCCGGCCGGATCATCCAGGGGCTCAAGCAGGCCGGTTCCAACAACCCGGTCTTCATGCTGGACGAGCTGGACAAGCTCGGCTCCGATTTCCGCGGCGACCCCTCCTCGGCGCTACTCGAGGTGCTCGACCCGGAGCAGAACAACAGCTTCTCGGACCACTATATAAATCTACCCTTCAACCTCTCCAACGTGATGTTCATCGCGACGGCGAACCAGATGGACACCATCCCGGGCCCCCTGCGCGACAGGATGGAGGTCATCAACCTCTCCGGCTACACGGAAGAGGAAAAACTCGGCATCGCCAAGCGCTACCTCGTGCCGCGCCAGGTGAAGGAAAACGGCATCACCGACGCGATCGTCAATTTCTCCGAGGAGGCGCTGCGTACCATCATCGCCAAGTACACCAGGGAGGCGGGCTTAAGGAACCTGGAGCGCGAGATCGGGAGCGTCTGCCGCAAGGTGGCCCGCAAGGTGGCCGAGGGTAAGGGAGATAAATTCGTCATCACCGCCGGCACGGTGGCCAAGTACCTCGGTCCCCCGAAGTTCCTGCGCGAGGAGGAGATGGAGAAGAACGAGGTCGGCGTGGTCACCGGCCTGGCCTGGACCCCTGTCGGGGGCGAGGTCCTCTTCGTCGAGGCGACGGTCATGAAAGGGAAGGGGGGGCTGACGCTCACCGGGCAGTTGGGCGACGTCATGAAGGAGTCGGTGCAGGCGGCGCTCTCCTATATCCGTTCCCGCACCATCGACTTCGATATCCCCGAGGACTTCAACTCCACCACGGACATCCACGTCCATGTCCCGGCGGGGGCGATCCCGAAGGACGGCCCCTCGGCCGGGGTCACCATGGCGACCGCGCTGGTCTCCGCACTGACGAAGATCCCGGTACGAAAGGAAGTCGCCATGACCGGCGAGATCACCCTGCGCGGCAAGGTGCTCCCGATCGGCGGCCTGAAGGAGAAGATCCTCGCCGCCGCGCGCCTCGGTGTCACCACCGTCATCATCCCGGTGCAGAACAAGAAGGACCTGGAGGACGTGCCTAAGACCATCCTCAAGAAGCTGAAGATCGTCACCGCCTCCAATATCGACGATGTCCTCGCCGTGGCGCTGGAGAAGTACCCGCTTCCCGTGGCGCCCAAGCCCAAGCCGCCCAAGGCCGAGCCTGCCAAGCCCAAGGTCGGGCGCAGCCGGGTCGCCACCCCGCCGGCCGTGAGGGGCAAGGCTTGAAACTGGCCGAACTGGGCGAATTCGGCCTGATAGACAGGATCAAGGCAAACGTCGCCGCGTCACCCTCGGTAATGCTGGGCATCGGGGATGACGCGGCGGCTTTGTTGCCGACGCCGGGATGCGTTACGCTGATCACCTCCGACATGCTCCTCGAGAATGTCCATTTCGACCTCACCTTCTGCGACGCGCAGAGCCTAGGCAGGAAATCCCTCTCCGTAAACCTTTCAGACCTGGCAGCCATGGGTGCCAAGCCGCGCCAGTTCCTGCTCGGCATCGCGCTCCCCGCCGCCGTGCCGCTGGAGTTCCTGGACGGCTTCATGGCCGGGATCATGATGCAGGCCCGGCGCTTCGACGTGACGCTGGTCGGCGGGGACACCTGCGCTTCCAGGGGAGGTCTTGTCATCTCCATAACCGCCCTGGGCGAACAGACGCCGGAGCGGGTGCTGAAGAGAAGCGGCGCGAAGGTGGGGGATCTCATCTGCGTCACCGGGACGGTCGGGGACGCGGCCGTGGGGCTTGCCGAGTTGAGGCTCGGCGTGCGGGAAGGTTTTCTGGTCTCGCGGCAGCTCGACCCGACGCCGCGCGTCGAGGCGGGGGTGGCCCTTGCAGGGAAGGGGCTTGCCAGCGCCATGATCGACGTGAGCGACGGGGTCCTGGCAGATCTCGGCCACATCTGCGAGATGTCCGGGGTGGGGGCGATGCTCGATCTGGAGAGCCTGCCGCTCTCGGCGGAATACCGTGCCGCCTGCGGGGCCGACCCCTTCGCCCTGGCGCTTTCCGGCGGCGAGGACTACGAGCTGTTGTTCTGCATCCCGAGGGAGAAGTTGGAAGAGGTGAAGGAGCTTTTCGACTCCCTTCGCCTCAGGGTGTCGGTGATCGGAGAGATCACCGAAGGAGACCGGGTCAAAACGGTCGCCGC
>Ga0209212_1008740_pt1 | contig 10788 bp, 10 predicted proteins | sample RifGroC2_FD_183996 | JGI IMG/M metagenome (GOLD analysis project Ga0209212, IMG submission 183996) | Groundwater microbial communities from Rifle, Colorado, USA - Groundwater C2 (SPAdes) (version 2) | ecosystem: Environmental > Aquatic > Deep subsurface > Groundwater | place: Rifle, Colorado... | reverse complement strand
ACCCAAAACTTGCAGTGGCAGTTGCCAATAAACTCGCAAATTCAGGCGCTGCAGGGGTTGTAGGGCATTGGAACTCGAGCGCATCTATCCCAGCATCAGAGGTATATAAAGAGGGGGGCAATATTCCCATGATAACCCCTGCCTCTACCAATCCCCAACTAACGGAAAGAGGATTTGAGAATGTATTCAGGGTCTGTGGCAGGGATGATCAGCAAGGTAAGCTTGCAGCAGAGTTTGTTATAAGTTCATTGAAAATAAAGAAGGTTGCAATAATTCATGATAAGACAACATATGGCCAGGGCTTAGCAGATGAATTTAAAAAGGCCATTGGGAGCGCAGCCGATGTTGTTTACTATGGTGTTATTATTCAGGGGGATAAGGATTTCAGGGCAGTCTTAACGAGTATAAAAGGTAAAAAACCTGAACTGATTTATTTTGGCGGCATATATCCAGAGGCTGGTCTGCTTGTAAAGCAGGCAAGGGAACTTGGGATAAAGACTCCTTTTATGAGCGGCGACGGAACTATTGATAAGGAGTTTATAAAGATTGCGAGCAAGGAGAATGCTGAAGGCACATACCTTACATTCAGTCCTGACCCCTCCAATATCGCAACTGCGAAGGCGTTTCTTGATAAATACCATGCAAAATATGGAGAACATGGGCCTTATTCTATTTATGCCTATGATGCAGCAAACATCTTATTAACTGGCATAAGTAAAGCAGGCGTAACTGATGGCAAAAGGGTGAGCGACGAAATACATAAACTCACTTACGAGGGCGCGTTAGGCGCAATACAGTTCGACCAAAAAGGCGATGTGCTTAAAGCTCCATACATCGTCTGGATAACAAAGGATGGGGAGTTTAAGGAATACTGGAAACCGGGAGAAGAGTAGGCAGTAAAGAGTATGCAGTAGGCAGTTACTGCTTAGTGCCTATTGATTACTGCATACAGTAATGTATGTTTCTTCAGCAACTCATAAATGGCCTAACCCTTGGCAGTGTCTATGCCCTTATTGCCTTAGGCTATACCATGGTTTACGGCATATTGCAGCTTATAAATTTCGCCCATGGTGAAATCTATATGATTGGGGCTTATCTCGCTATAATTGTGCTTGGGGTCTTGACTGCTACTGGATTTTCTGCCACAAACCTACCTTTAGCTATATTGCTTGCCTTTATTGTCTCAGGTATCTTCTGCGGCGCATACGGCTTGACGCTTGAAAGGGTTGCATACAGGCCCCTTCGCCACGCACACAGGCTTTCTCCATTAATATCAGCTATTGGCATGTCCATTTTTCTTCAAAACTATGTAATGCTCAGCCAGGGCGCGGTTGACAAGGTATTTCCACATATCATTCCTACAAAAGGAATTGAGATAGCCGGCGCCAGCATAAGCTATCTACAGATTTTCATTCTTGTCGCCTCTTTTATCCTTATGATAGCCCTTCACCTATTCATAAAAAAGACAAGGCTTGGCAAGGCAATGCGCGCAACCAGCCAGGACAGCAGGATGGCAAGTCTTGTTGGGATAGACAGCAATAAAGTTATTGCAGTAACATTTGTGATAGGCTCAATGCTCGCTGCTGCCGCAGGCGTGATGGTTGCAATGTATTATGGTGTTGTTAATTTCTTTATAGGCTATACCGCTGGTATAAAGGCCTTTACTGCAGCGGTGCTGGGCGGCATTGGCAATATCCCCGGTGCGATGCTTGGCGGACTGCTTCTTGGTCTGGTGGAGGGTTTGGGTGCAAGCTATATATCCAGCGAATACAAGGATGTATTCGCATTTACAATATTAATTTTGGTGTTGATATTTAGGCCGACCGGCCTTCTGGGGGAGCGAATCGGAGAAAAGGTTTAAGCTGTTAAATAAGAATGCTGTCGTTATACAAATTTAAATGGGATGAGCCATTCCTAAAATGGCTAAAGAAGTTTATGGTGTGGTACACATTACTTCTCAGTGGCCTCATCACTATATCCATTACTATCGTCACCCCACCGGTGCCATCTGGTCTTTATCTAATCTTCTCATCTGCGATTGGAATTACCCTTTTATTTTTAATAATACCTTTACAATGGTTTGAAAAGATTCTTCCCCTCACCATCCCTGGTTACATAGCATTTATACACTTCTTTATGACCTATACCGGGGGAGTAGGAAGCCCGTATCATCCGCTCTACTTCCTTCCCGTAATATTTGCATCATTTCTTTTCAGCTATTTGGGGGCAGTTATTGCCATTATCCTTGTAATGGCTTCTCATATGATTCTTGAATCAGTGCTACTGTCAGGAATTCCTTTCTATCTCGTATCATACCACTTTATTATGCATGACCTCCCATTCTTCATCATCGCGGTTCTGCTCGGCATAATGGGAGTATTTCTTGCTACACGATTGAAGGATGACATGGAGAATCTATCTCATCTCTTTATTCAAGCTGAGACAGCAAAAAATGCATTCAAAAGGGAGCTTGAGATTACAAAGACCTTATACAATATGGACAAGGTCATACTTTCAACGATGGATAAAAAAGAGATTTTGAGGCGGTGTTTGGAAAATCTCAAATCATTGCTTAATGGTGATTATATATCAATCGCTATCTTTGAGTCAGGAAAAGAAGAATTTAAGGTGGTGACCAGTTTTTCAAATTCTCCAATAGAAGAGGAAAGCTCTATTCCGTTTGATTCAACAATTTTTAAATCGACGCTCTCGTCTCAGGTCTCTCGATATTGTCCTGAGGTATCGTCAGAGGACCTTCTTTCTGGCGATGCCATATTTAGGGATATAGGTATAAAAAGCCTTCTTATAGTTCCTCTGATTTCAAAAGGTTCGCCTATAGGCACCCTTAATATCGGAAGCGCTAAAAAAGACCAGTTTACTAAAGATGATATTACGCTTGCAGAGGGGTATGCCCTTCAGGTAGCTATTGCCATAGATAACTCTAATCTCTATGAAAACTTACAAAACCTCTTCCTGAACACTGTTTTATCATTTTCCTCTGCTATTGACGCAAAAAGCAGGTGGACGCAAAATCATTCTGCGGAGGTGGCAAAATATGCTGTCGCAATTGCAAAAAGAATTGGCCTTCATGAATCTTTTATAGAGAAACTGAGGATAGCGGTCCTGCTTCATGATATCGGTAAAATCGGTGTGCCTGATGCAATCTTAGATAAATCCTCAGCATTGTCAAAAGAGGAGATGATAGAGATGGAAAAACACTCGCTCTATGGAGTGGCTATTCTTCAGTCAATAAAGGAGTTTAAAGAAGTACTCCCTATAGTAAGACATCACCACGAATCTTGGGATGGCACAGGTTATCCAGATAGACTGTCTGGGAATAAGATACCGTTAGGGGCGAGGATATTAAGCGTAGCAGATGCCTTTGAATCAATGATTACAGACAGGCCGTATAGAAGGGGATTAACTATTGATGAGACAAAAGAAGAGTTGCTGAAACATTCTGGCAAACAATTCGACCCGCAGATAGTGAGTGTTCTTGTATCCATACTGGAAGATGAGACAAGGAAAGGTTCAAGCGCTATAACTGTTGAATAGCGGAGATGCGTTTGATGCAAAAAACTACATATCGTTGGTTTCGCCTCGGTGATATTAATGCATTTTTCGGCCTTATGGGCGACAACATGAGCGACCTTGTTATCATGGCAGGAATACTCATCGGAGTGTTTCAGTTCCCGGCTGATATTGTGCTTTACAAGATGATACCGGGGACTGCAATAGGCGTCCTGATAGGCGACTTGGTCTATACCCGGATGGCAATGAGACTTGCAAAGAAAACAGGCAGAGATGATGTAACTGCTATGCCTTTGGGGCTTGATACGCCTTCTACTTTTGGTTTGACGTTCGGAGTTATCGGGCCGGCATTCCTTGCTACAAAGGATGCGATGCTGTCATGGAAGATAGCAATGGCAGTTATTGTTGTAATGGGCGTTGTGAAGATTATCGGCGCATGGATAGGGCCATCGATAAGAAGAGATGTGCCCAGGGCAGGGCTTCTTGGCTCTATAGCAGCAGTGGCGCTTATTCTGATTGCCTTTCTTCCATCTCTGGAGGTTTTTGCCAATCCCATTGTGGGGCTTGTATCCTTCGGCATAATACTCATGACCCTTATCGCAAAGGTGCGGTTCCCCTTTAAAATCCCCGGCGCATTGGCAGCAGTTGGCTTTGGCACAGCAATTTTTTACTTTCTCTACCTTGCAGGGGTCATTCCTGTTGAAAAACTACGTCTTTCAGATTCAACACAATTGGCTTTTTCATTTCCACTCCCGACCCTCGGTTTTCTTGAAGGATTGCCGCATGCACTTCAATATCTACCTATAGCCATTCCTTTTGCAATTGCTATTATCGTTGGTTCAGTGGATGTTACGGAAAGCGCGGCAGTTGCTGGTGATGAATACAATACAAGGGATATAATACTCACTGACGGCATTGCCACAATCCTTGCGGGTCTTTGCGGAGGTGTTGCCCAGTCAACGCCTTATATAGGACACCCTGCGTATAAAGACATGGGCGGCAGGGCAGGCTATACATTTGCAACAGCGCTGTTTATAGGTATCGGTGGCCTTGTTGGCTATCTCTCATTTTTTGTAAATCTCCTCCCAAAGGCCGCAGTTGCGCCGATATTGATTTTCATAGGCATGGAGATAACTGCCCAGGCTTTTGAGGCAACTCCGCACAAACATGCAAAGGCGATAGCATTTGCATTCGTGCCGGTGATTGCTTATTTGCTCTTGATAGAGATTGGCTTGCTTTTAGGCAATGTGGGAAAAACAGCTGCAGATTTAACAGGCGGATTTGCTGAGACATATCATTCCATATTGGTGTTAGCCAACGGGTTTATCATATCTTCCCTGATATGGGGTGCGGCCATTGCCTATATCATTGACCATAAGCTCCACACAGCGGCATTCTACTTCTTTGCAGCAGCAATTCTCTCTTTATTTGGTATCATTCATTCACCTTTAGAGAATGGCGGCCTTTTCCTTCCGTGGCAGATAAATTCGTCTGTGCCGGTAAACTTATTTGCAGGCTATCTTGTTGCTGGTTTGATGCTGAATTATGTTGCGTTTCATAATAAGAGGTTTGGGGGGTAAAACAAACGCAATTCCCTGATATAAGCCTTCAGGGGCAGGCTTTGGCCAAATACTGCGTCAAAGCTATCTGTCCCCAGTATGCTCTCGAGCGTAGAATCGAAGACTTCATAATGGGATTTACATAAGCCCAAAATAGTGGTAGTATTTATTCATACCAAGGAGGTAAAAGAAATGGCAACAGCAATCAAGAAAACCATATCCCTTCCGCCAGAACTTGCAAAAGAGGCCGAGAATATCGCACGGGAGGAAAAAAAGCCCCTGAGCGCCGTTATTCAGGATGCATTGAGATATTTCAGAAAGGCAAGGTTGAAGGATGAATTCTTTCAAACACGGAATTATTGGAGCCGCATTGCAAAGGAGAAAGGCATTCTCACAGAGGATGACCTGAAGCGGTATCTTAAAAAATGAGGATAGTATTTGACACCAATATCTTCATATCCGCTCTCATCCTGCCAGGCAGCTTTGCTGAAAAGGCAATCTTGAAGATTATTGAAGGGTCTGATGAACTGATAATATCCCATGACATTATTGATGAAGTATTAACCGTTCTTTCCAATAAGTTCAGCCGGAATAGAGAAGCGTTGAGCAGGACTGCTGTCAATCTTGCTGAGATTAGCAGGATTGTTAAACCGACTGAGCGTATAAGTATATTTCAGGATGAACCTGACAACAGAGTCCTTGAATGCGCAGCAGCCGGAAAGGCCGATGTCATCGTTACCGGCGATAAGGAGATGCTTAAATTGGGGACTTATAAAGAGATAAAGATTATAAGTTTGAAGGATTATTTGGCTATGCGTTAAAAGGAGAAGCTGAGGGATAAGGTTAAGGTTGAATGGATGCGATATAAGAAATAGGGGAAGCGTCCCTCGCCCCTTCAGGAGTTCGCTGTCACTGATTTTCGGGACAGGCCGCTCTTCAAGCCTTACATCCTTGTTGTTCTAATAGATGCTGCTCGCATAAAATATAGTTTCTCATTTGTGGACTATGCCCACTCACTGTTATTATGATTCCTGCCATTCCCTCTATATCTCTATCAATAGCTTCCCTCGACCAAGATCTTTTCGCATCGCTGATGCCGTTTTCTGAAGATTGCTTTTGTCTGGATTTTTGATGAAACTTTGTAAAGACTCTAAAGTTTCGGCTGAGGCAAACAGCATCATATTGTACCACTCGGCTTTTAACTCATCCAACACGGATTGTTTGTTTTGCAAGTCTGGACGATTTATTCGGAGCGTCGTTTTATTACTTTCAAAATCAAATGCCGCATACATCAAGAGAATCACTACCCTATATCTTGCCTCTAAATCCTTTCGCTGACTCTCATAAGCGGTTTCTTTTAGCTTAAGAGAGTGCTGAATCCAGGCTGTCACTACTGAGCCTATTCCCAAACCAGCAATCAATCCAGTAATTAGCGTAATCCAGTTCGTATCCATAAAGTACGCAGAGCCCTTTTGCGAGTTCAGATTTGCAACCTGCTCCCTAAAGTTTCGGTGGGGCAGGCATCTTGCCTGGCATCACAGGCTGGAAACCTGTTCCACTGTTTAGTTTCCTCCCCCCTCCCCCCTCCATGAGGGGGACAAGGAACTTGAACCAGCAATAAATGCAGCTACTCAAAATGATTATTGTCAACTACTTCTTTTTCTTCCCATCCACATAAATCTTATTCACCTTTTGTTCGTTCCTTTAAAAAAATCCAGTATTCCCGTGGGGTAATTATCTCTATCCCTTTATATTTTTTTAATGTCAGAAAGTCATTATCCCCTGTTATTATAAACTCGGCATTTCCACTTAAAGAGTGGCAAAGGAGTGGCAAAGGGACACTTCCCATATTTTGAGTGGCAAAGGGACACTTCCCATATTTTTATACTGCATTAAGAACAATCAATTTGCTAATAGCGTTGTCACTTCTACTAAATGATGTTTCTTACGGGCCTCATCCACAATCTCTTCTACCTTTCCCGCAATAGCGTCTTCAATCCAATCTGCGCCGCACTGTGAACATACGGTTGCAGGCACATCTCTTACCACCACCACTCCGAATCCCAAATCTACAGTAACCGTGGTTTTCCCATTTTTCTTGGAACCGCCGCACAACGAAGAAAAAAAAGGTGACAGATTTATTTTCCAGATAAATACGGATTTTTGAATGGTATTCAAAATCTGTTGAAATCTGTGTGTTGAGCGGTGTCCAAATACTTTTACCAGAAAAAGAATTTGCCATTTACTACTGTTAGTGCTACCAGTAGAACTATAATAGGAGGCACCACTAATGGTTAAAATTCCGAATATCGTACCAATCACCGATCTTCGCCAAGATGCAACAGCCATCGTAAAGCGTGTGGCCAAGTTGCGGGAACCGCTTATTATTACACAGAGGGGGCGCGCTGCCGCTGTGTTGGTAAGCATAGAGGAGTATGAACATTCTCAGCATGAACTCGAACTTTTGAGGCTTCTTGCTCAAGGGGAAAAAGAAATAGCAGCAGGCAAGGGCTACGACCTTGACGTAGTTCTCTCGGAAGCCGATAAGTTATTAAGAGAGCTGCAAAAGTGAAAGTCCGTTTTACTCCTTCGGCCCGCACCCAGTTTCTTGCCGCACTCGCATATATTTATCGAGAGAACCCAACGGCAGCTGCGGCCTTTCGGCACAAGTCAGAAAAATCATTGTCGAGACTCCAAAAATTTCCACAATCCGGCAGGACGTTGCCGTAATTTCCTGCTCTTCCATTTCGAGAAGTTATAGTTGCTCTATATCGTTTTTTCTACAACGTAGAAGGGAAAATCGTTTGGATTGTGGCTGTATGGCATGGCGCCCAGCTCCCGGAAGAGCCGAACGAAACTGAAAGTGCCTAAAAATGCACTTCAGCGGGCGGCTAAGAGCCGCCCGCTGAGTTCAGGCTATGCTTCTGTATTACCGTTTCATCTTCTTAAAAACACCACATCTTCCATCCCCTTCCTCTTTCCCTTTCCTCTCTTTTCTGCAGGGCGGCCAAGAGCAACAACAGCCATCAATTCAAGATTAGAGGGGGCGTTTAATAACTCTGCTACCGTTTCCTTATTTCTTAATATCTCGCCAAGCCATACAGCGCCAAGCCCCATATCGTGAATGCTCAAAAGCATATTCTGGATGCATGCGCCTATTGCCTGACAGTCTTTTGTTCTGTCATAGGAAAGATTATGGTCTAAAAATACTGCAATGCAATATGGTGCGTTCTCAATGATTTTTGAATAAAGGGTTAATTGGGCAAGGGAATTGAGTAACTCTCTGTCTTTTACAACAGCAAATTTCCACGGCTGGTTGTTCTTACCAGAAGGCGCCCATATACCTGCGGTAAGAATCTGGTCAATCATTGCATCATCGATTGGCTCACTGATGAATTTTCTTATGCTTCGACGGGATTTGATAAGCTCCAAGATTGGAAGATTTTCTTTTGCCATAGTATTTCCATATATGCCCTTTGGTTTTTAGACCGCCTTTCTACCTATGAATTTCCTTTTGCAACACAAACCTTGTTTTTTCCGGTTTCTTTAGCCTCATACATGGCCTTATCTGCCTGACTTATTAGGGCAGTCCCCATTCGTAATATATTCCTGGTCGGTTTTATATTCTCTTTTAAAGATGCAATGCCTACGCTGCATGTTATAAGCCCTTTGATGTTTAAGGCCTTTTCTCTTGGCCCAGTGGACTCTTTTACAAAAATATTGCTTGCTATCTTTTTCCTAAGCATTTCTCCATATACTATTGCGCTTTTTAAATCAGTGTCAGGAAAGATTATAACAAACTCATCTCCGCCATATCTGGCCAGTATCGCATTAGTTTTATTAAACATTGTTTCTAACAACTCTCCGACCTCTTTTAGCACCCTGCTGCCGGCAAGGTGGCCATAATTATCATTGACCTCTTTAAAATGGTCTAAGTCAAAAAATATCAGGCTTAAGGCGCTATCTTTCTTTACGGCCTTGCCCATTTCATTTTCTATGCATTCGAAAAAGAATCTGTCATTGTAAAGGCCTGTAAGATTATCCAGTTTTGAGAGCTGTTCAAATTTCTTTGCATCCAGAGTATTCTGGATAAGGGTAGAAGTATAGCCGGCAAATACCTTTAATAACGTAAGGTCCTTAAGTTCATAATTAATCTGCCCCTTCCTGTTTATAAGCTCAACGACTCCAATCCTTGCCCCTTCTATTTCTATTGGAACACATATTATTGACTGGCTTTTATACTTTGTCTTTTTATCTATGCCCGAATAGAAGTGCCTATCTCCTATAACATCTTTGCTTATATACGGCTTTCCGGAGTTATATACAGTCCCAACAATGCCTACATTGCTTGGTATAAAATTTCCCACGAGGTTGGAGGATTTTTTCCCGAAACAGGCAATAAAATAGAGCCTGCCTTTACTCGGGTCGTCAAATTTCAGGACTGGGTCATCTAAGAGGATAGAGCCTGCCTCAGAAGGGACAAATTCATTTGCCCAGCGCATGATGGTTTTTAACAGATCGCCGAGGTCTATTTCAGCTCTCTTCTCTTTTCTTTTTTTCCTGCGTATTATTCGGTCGAGAAGAGACTTTTTTGCAACATTTATAACTATGGGCAGTACCTCCTCTAAGGTCAGTAATCAGTCCCAAAAATAGACTTTGATTTTTGGGGAAACTGCCCCCGATTGATTCTATCGGGGGCTGCCAGACGAGGCGGAGGCCATTTTTGCGATGAGCCCTCCCCCTTTATCCCCCTCATGGAGGGGGACAGGGGGAGGATACGGTGAAGAGCAAAAATGCGCCGACAACGAAGTATGGCAGGCAAATCGCCAGTTTGTAAAATAACAAGGTGTTCAATCGCTATTTTACGGTCAGTGAATAGTGTTGCGAAATTTTTTAATTATTTAACAACTGCTCCCTTCCACTTTTTCATCCCACCTTTGAGATTATATACATCTTTATAGTCATTCTTAACGAGAAGACCGCCAAGTTCATCGCCCATAGGTCCGCCATGGCAGACAAATACAATTCGATCATTAGGTGACAGCTCTTTTAACGCCCTCTTTTTTGCGCTTTCATAAGGGATATTTATGGCCCCTTTTATATGGCCCTCTGCAAACTCATAGGGTTCTCTCACATCTACAATTACAATCGGTTTTCCATCTGCAACCATTGTTTCCAGTTCTTTGCCCTCAATCAGTTTATAATCTCCGGCAATAGATAAGGAAACAGAGAATAAAAAAATAATAAATGTAAACAAGCCTGCAAACCACCATTTTTTCATAACGAATACCTCCTTTTTTTGTAAGTTTAGCATATAATTTAGGCAAATAAAAGGCAAACAGTTCTTTTTCACATGGCAGCAAGTCTTAATCCCAAAAAAGCAGTTGCATTTTTTGGCAATTACATTTTTAAGTTTCTAAAATTAAAATAAGTTGAACATTTGTCAATAATATTAAAGAGTTCTCAAAGAATAAACCACTATGGATATTTTAAAATAGCAGATAAATGATGACTTTTAATAGTTTTTTTGATAATTTATAAATAATATTTAGATCACCCTTGCTATCCAAGCCCCAGTTCAACAAGGAAGTGCAACACTTAGGAAAGGAAGGTATCCTAAGTGAATGCACAAACAAACATATAAACATCTCTCCAGCGAAGAGAGAGACCATATAGCCGTTCTTCGCGCTCAAGGCTT
>Ga0209212_1008738_pt1 | contig 10790 bp, 9 predicted proteins | sample RifGroC2_FD_183996 | JGI IMG/M metagenome (GOLD analysis project Ga0209212, IMG submission 183996) | Groundwater microbial communities from Rifle, Colorado, USA - Groundwater C2 (SPAdes) (version 2) | ecosystem: Environmental > Aquatic > Deep subsurface > Groundwater | place: Rifle, Colorado... | reverse complement strand
TTTCCCAGGCGAGGCTCTTCAAGGAGGCCGCCCATGTCTCGGGCATAGCACTGACCAAGCTGGATGGAACGGCCAAGGGGGGCATTGTGGTGGCGGTGAGTCATGAGTTCGCCCTGCCGGTACGTTACATAGGCGTTGGTGAGGCAATTGACGACCTGCGAGATTTTGATCCGCAAGAGTTCACGGATGCCCTCTTCCAGGCGTAGCAAAACTCGGGAAGTCCCCGATTTTACACAATTAGGGCTTGACTTCACTGCGCCCTGTGATTATATTAGCGTGCCGCGAAAGGAAACTGAAACCATGAACCAAGAACTGTTTGAGAAACTGGATAATAAGGTTAATGAACTTGTGGAAAAATATTCGGCCCTGAGAGAAGAAAACACGCGTATCCTCCAGGAGAATCAGCAGCTCCGGGACGAGCGAGAAGGTCTGAAATCCCGCGTTGACGCTATCCTTGGCAAGTTGGAAGGGATCTAGCGGCTTCGTATGAAAACAAGCCACCTGGTCACGGTGCTCGGCCGGGAACTCTCAGTCAGGAGTTCGGCCCCCGCAGAAAAGGTTCATGCGGTCGAATCCTTTGTTAACGGAAGGCTGCAGGAGATCGGGGCTGCCCTGAAGAGCGGGGATGTCCAGCTGCTGCTGACGCTGGCATTGCTTAATATATCAGAAGAATTGTTGACCCTGCGGAACGAACGAGAAATAGATGCTTCCCTTGATGACAAGCTGCAAGGTATTATCGAGAAGCTGGAAAGAGCCTGATTATTAAAGGCTTAGATCAGAAGACACGGTCTCTTCAGGGAGACTTGATAATATATTCACAGTTGTACTGATCAGTCCCGACAGGCGAGGCAGATGGGCTGCCCCTGTTTACTGATACCTGGAATCCACAGAATATATCCATCAACGAAAGGACGGAATCGCTCCAGGAGCACAGGAACCAGAGCAATAACCTCATTCCCCGACACTTACGAGCTATTCCCCGCCTTTCTCCCTCCCTGATCGACCTTCCCGGGCACATCCCCGGGCAACACCACAGTAGTATGCACAGTTTCATATGAAGGGTATATGCCCAAAAGAACGCTTCGCCAGCAGATGCTCGCACATCGTCGAGCGCTCAGTCACGACGAATGGCATGCTTCCAGTTTGCTGGCTCAGCAGAATTTACTCTCGCTGGAGGAGTATCGGCAGGCGGCCTGCATCGCGCTTTACTCCCCGGCCCATAAAGAAACCGATACAGCGGACATCCTGACATCGGCCTTCATGGCGGGAAAGCGGGTGCTGTATCCGGCTGTCTGCGGCAAAGAACTGGTATTACGGGAGGTGCAGGGACTGGAGGACCTTGCCCAGGGGAGTTTCGGCATCCTTGAACCATGCCCAGTGGGGGTGGATCATGCTGCCACAGAGGCTGATCTGATCGTAGTTCCAGGTGTTGCCTTTGACCGGTGCGGGCATCGCATCGGCTATGGCAAGGGCTTTTACGATCTTTTTTTGAGCAGGACGGATCGAAAGGGGCACCTGGTGGGATTATGCCATGACTTTCAGCTGATCCAAGGGCAGATACCAGCCGAAGGGCATGACATAAGGATGGAGATTATCGTCACCGACAAGCGGATTATCCGTGTAGTGCGCTGACGCATCAAGAGGTAACCGGTGCCACCATGATGGCCCGGATTCACATAGAGGAGGTTATAGATATGGATATGGGTATGATTGTTATTGTTGTCATTGCTCTGGTAGTTGCTGTCGGGGCCTATTTGGCCGGCAGCCGGCTCAACAAGAAGGATTCGGGTTCTATCGTAAGGCAGGCTGAGGAACTGGCGGTCAAGGTGATTGAGGATGCGCGGCGTGAAGCCGATACCATCACCAAGGAGGCGGAACTTCAGGCCAAGGATGCGGCAATCCAGGCCAAGGAAAAGAATGAAAGGGACATGACGGAGAAAAAGAAGGATCTCCAGAATCTTGAAAAACGGTTGCAGCAAAAGGAAGAAAATCTGGATAAAAAAGTGGCTCTTTTTGATCAAAAGGAGCTGGATATCCTCAAGAAGGAGCAGGTTCTTACCACCAAGGAGCAGACCCTTGCTCAGCGGGATGAGGAACTGAATAAGGCTGCTGACGTGCAGAAGGCCAAGTTGGAGGTCATCTCGGGCATGTCCGCGGTTGAGGCCAAGAAAGAGTTGATGGATGCCATGGAGGATGAGGCCAAACATGATGCGGCCAAACGCATAAAGATCATCGAGGAAGAGGCCCGCGAGACAGCCGACAAGAAGGCCAAAGAAATCATCTCCCTGGCTATCCAGCGCTACGCCGGCGAGTATGTGGCTGAAAAGACCGTTTCGGTTGTGCCTCTCCCCTCGGACGAAATGAAGGGGCGCATTATCGGCCGTGAAGGGCGTAACATCCGCGCACTGGAGGCGGCTACCGGCATCGACCTGATCATCGACGATACACCGGAAGCGGTGATCCTGTCCGGCTTCAACCCGGTGCGCCGCGAGGTGGCCCGCCTGTCTCTGGAAAAACTGATAGCCGACGGGCGTATCCACCCGGGCCGCATCGAAGAGGTGGTGGCCAAGTCCACCGAAGAGGTGGAACTCTCCATCAAGGAAGCTGGCGATCAGGCCGCTTTTGACCTGGGGGTACACGGCATCCATCCGGAAATCCTCAAGCTTATCGGGCGCTTAAAGTACCGTACTTCCTATACCCAGAATGTTTATCAGCACTCGCTGGAGGTCGCATTCATCTGCGGCATCATGGCTGCCGAACTGGGAATCAACGTTAAACAGGCCAAGCGGGCAGGTTTGCTGCATGACCTGGGCAAGGCCGTGGATCACGAGGTGGAAGGGTCCCATGCCGTGATTGGCGCCGAGTTGGCCCGCAAGTACGGTGAAAACGCCAAGATTGTGCATGCCATCATGGCCCACCACGAGGATGAAAAGCCTACTACCGTGCTGGCCGTTCTTGTTCAGGCGGCTGATGCCCTGTCAGGCGCACGCCCAGGGGCAAGGCGCGAGATGATGGAGACCTATGTCAAGCGGCTGGATGACCTGGAGCGCATTGCAACCTCGTTCCCCGGGGTAAGTTCGTCGTTTGCCATCCAGGCAGGCCGCGAGATCCGCGTCATGGTTTCCAGTGAACAGGTAACCGACGAGCAGTCGGTAATCATGGCCCGGGATATCGCTAAGAAAGTAGAGGCGGAGATGACCTACCCCGGTCAGATCAAGGTCAATGTTATCAGGGAAACCAGGGCAATAGACTATGCCCGTTAAAAAGGAACGGTTCTTTTCCGCAATATCTGCGTAAGTCTTCAGGATCACTTGTGACTCAGCCTTTGGCTGCCCCCTGCGGGGCGCCTTCGCGGTCCAATTTCACAAGTGAAATTGTGCGGCGTACCTCCCTCTCCCTATCCCTCCCCCACAGGGGGAGGGAAAACTGTTACCCTCTCCCAACGGGAGAGGGTGGCCAAAGGCCGGGGGGTACGCCTCCGCGCAATCCTTCGACAGCCTTGATCTTGCGAAAAATCCCTCGTTCCCGGAAAGCTTGGTGGTTTTTAGTTACTTATGGCGATAAAAATACTGTTTATAGGGGATATCATCGGCAAGCCGGGCCGCCAGGCGCTTTCCAGGGAACTGGATCGCCTGGTGGACCGGCATTGCGTTGACCTTGTCATTGTCAATGGCGAGAATGCATCCGGTGGGTTCGGCCTGACAACCGAGACCGCCAGGGAACTGTTCGACCTGGGGGTGCATGGCATCACCAGCGGCAATCATATCTGGGATAAAAAGGAACAGGTTGCACTGGTGCTGGCCAATCCACGGATCCTGCGGCCCGCCAATTACCCCGAAGGAGCAGCCGGCCGAGGCGGTATGATCCTGACCACCCCTGGCGGGATCAAGGTAGGGGTACTTAATCTAGAAGGCCGGATCTACATGAAGAACCTGGAATGCCCTTTCCGCACGGCTGACCGTGAGATCGAGCTGCTGCGGCAGGAAACAAACGTCATCTTCGTGGATTTTCATGCCGAAGCGACCTCGGAGAAGGCTGCCCTGGGCTGGTATCTGGATGGCCGGGTCAGCGCCCTGATCGGAACCCATACCCACGTGCAGACCGCTGATGAACGAATCCTGACCCAGGGGACGGCGTACATGTCCGATGCCGGCATGACCGGCAGCTTCGATTCGGTGATCGGGATCGGCAAGGAAGAGGCGATTCGCAAATTCCTGACCCAATTACCGGTCAAGTTCGAGGTGCCCAAGAAGGATATCCGGCTGAATGGTGTCGTGGTGGGGATAGATGAGGAAAGCGGCAAGGCGCTCACTATTGAGCGTATTGCCGTGAGTTGCTAAATATGTTTCAGAGGTTCTAATTATGAATATGACAGTAGCAGAACAGATGGCAGTAATCAAACGCGGCAGCGTGGAGATCCTGATCGAGAAGGAACTGGAGGAAAAGCTCGAAAAATCGCTCAAGTCCGGCGTTCCCCTGAAGATCAAGGCAGGGTTTGATCCTACCGCACCCGATCTGCACCTTGGACATACCGTACTGATCCATAAGCTGCGTCAGTTCCAGCAACTGGGCCACGAGGTCAACTTCCTGATCGGTGACTTTACCGGCATGATCGGTGACCCTACCGGCAAATCGGAAACCCGCAAGGTCCTGACCCGCGAGGATGTGCTCAGGAACGCCGAGACCTACAAGGAGCAGGTGTTCAAGATCCTGGACCCGGACAAGACCAAGGTGGTTTTCAACTCTACCTGGCTGAACGAGCTGGGCTCCGGCGGCATGATCGCCCTGGCCTCCAAATATACCGTGGCCCGTATGCTGGAGCGGGAAGATTTCCACAAGCGCTTCACCACGCAGCAGCCGATCAGTATCCACGAATTCATGTATCCACTGGTTCAGGGCTACGACTCGGTGGCCCTCAAGTCCGACGTGGAGCTGGGCGGCACCGACCAGAAGTTCAACCTGCTGATGGGGCGCGAGCTGCAGCGGGAGTGGGGCCAGACACCACAGTGCGTCCTGACCATGCCCCTTCTGGAAGGTCTTGACGGGGTCAACAAGATGTCAAAGTCGCTGGGCAACTACATCGGCATCAACGAACCGGCCGACGAGATCTTCGGCAAGATCATGTCCGTCTCCGATGAATTGATGCTGCGCTATTACGAACTGCTCTCGGATATGTCTCTCCTGGATCTGGAAAAGCTGAAGACCGGTGTCAGGGAGCATTCACTGCATCCCATGGAGGCCAAAAAGGCCCTGGGTCTGGAGATTGTCACCCGTTTCCATGGTGCTGCTGCCGGGAACGAAGCGTTGGAAAACTTCGTCAAGCGTTTCCGTGACAATGAGATCCCGGAAGATATGCCGCAAGTTACCTATTGTATATCTGATGGCGCAATTTTGCTGGCCAAGGCCATGAGCGAGGCCGGACTGACCAAGTCCAACGGCGAGGGGCGCCGTGCCATCGACCAGGGAGGGGTCAGGCTGAATGGCGAAAAGGTCTCTGATACCAATCTGGAGCTGACCGGAATCGGTGAGTATATTGTCCAGATCGGCCGCCGCCGTTTCGCAAGAATCGTGGTTACGTAGAAAACTTTCAATACAGAATAAAAAAACGCCCCGTCGATAATTTCGGCGGGGCGTTTTTCATTGATAATTGATGGGTAAGGTATGGTTCTGGTTCTATGTTGCGGGATCAGCCGTGTGCAGGCATGATCCGTTCTTCTCCCGGAGAACAATTCGCCAAGATTAATTCCGTGTTACGCTGAACGTTTCTGTCCCTTCACTTAAAATAGCGCCAGTATCTAAAGAGTAACAAATATATGCCATTGAACCGGTTATCGTGTTGGTACCGTTCCACGTCCACACATAGGGGCCCCTGGAACCCCAGTCCGTATTCAGGGTAACATTGATCGAATTCCCGCTGCGATTGCCGGAAGATATTGTCCTGCTGTTGCTGGTGTAGCCGGTAATGTTCTTGGCGGCATCCTCACTCAGCGCCAGCGAAAATGGAACCGTTTGAGAAATACACCCGGTGTAGCCCGCACCAGGAATGTTCAGTGTGCCGTTCCATGTCCCGGTTACTCCAACCTCCGCCTGAGTGACCGTAAAGGTCTTCCCGGCAATGGTAATAGTACCGGTGCGCTGACTATTGCCGGTATTGGGCAGCACCGTATAGCTGATGGTTTGGTCGCCGCTGCCGCTGTTTGCACCAGTAATGATGATCCAGTCGGAATTGTTGCTTACTGCGACCCAGGCGCAGTTTGGTGCACTTCCGCCGGTTGCGCTGCTGGCTGCGGTCAGATTCACGTTGCCACTGGCGCCTGCACTGCTGACACCAAGGTTGGCTGAAGGGAAGATGGAAAAAGTGCATGACTGAGCTTCCTGAGTTACGTTGAAGATCTTCGGACCGATTGTAATCTGGCCATTGCGTGAGCTGTTGCTTGTATTAGCCGTCAAGGAATAGTTTACAGTCCCGCCGCTGTTGGAGGTAACAGCAGAGGCGGTCAGCCAAGCAGAATTGCTGACCGGCGGTGCCCACTGACAGCTGCTGTCCGCTGTAACCGTCACACTGCCGCTCCCGATGCCGGGGGGGAAGGTGTTGCTGGCGGGAGAAATCGATAATGTGTTGCATGTTCCAGTCGTTGTTCCGGTGACATTCTGCCCGGTAGCATTGGAATTGTTAACCGTCACAGGAATAGTGCTGAAGGAATAGCCACTCAGGGATGCGGTCAGGGTATAGCTGCCGTTGGTGACGTCGGTGAACGAGTAGGTTCCGTTCGAGCCGGTGGTGCTTGTTTTTGTGGTTGTGCCGGTAAGCAATACTGTTACACCGGGGATACCTGCTCCGGTTGCTGTCTTTACAGCCCCGGATACGGTATAGCCCGTTGCGGTTGAAACAGCAGTGAAATCTTTTCCTGACAAGTTAGCACTGCTCACCGACACCGGAATGCTGCTTGGGGTAAACGTATAGCCGCTCTGGGATGCCCTCAATATATAGCTGCCGATGGGCAGGGATAATGAATAATTCCCGTTCGTATCGGTCTTGACTTTCGGAGACAAGGAACCGGTAGCCGTCACCGTCACACTGGAGATACCTGTTCCGGCAGATGTTTTTACAGTCCCGGAGACTTTAAAAACGGCCAACATGTTGCTGCTGATGCTGCCGGTTATCAAGCCGTTATTGATTGCGGTGGCAGGGAGGATGACACTGCCGTTAGACCTGTTGGTAATACTCAGGTTGCCGTTACTGATGTTGAAAGCGGCCAGGTCGAACAACAGGTCAAGTCCCTGGCTGTTGGCTTGAAAAGGATCCGTTATGATATCAACAGGAGATGCCCCTACCAGAGTGAAGAGCAAGGCAAACTTGTTCTGTACAGTCATCGAGGCTGCATGAAGCGCAATAGAGAGTGTCTGCATCTTGGTCGGGGTGGGAGAAGCAAAAAATCCGGACAGGTCCTGGCCGGCATTTGCCATGGTCAAAGCCAGATTGGTAAGAGGGTTGATATTGCAGGTACCGGCACCCGATGCCATAGAGTAGAGGGTGTAATTGGAATTGCCGGCAACTCCAGTTGCCTGCACCAGGAATGGTGCGGTAAGGCCCGTAACATCTAAGGAATATGCTCCGTCATTTGCAATTGTGGCTGATCGCTGTCTGGTCTGGGCTGAGGAGTCCTTGAGCGTCACAGTGCCGACCAGTGGCGCGCCGGCTGCGGCCACACCCGATACTTCCAGGGTGCCTGATCCTCCGCCACTACCGCCTCCTCCTCCTCCGCAGCCTGCCGTAAGTGCCATCATAAAGACTGTACAAATAACAAAGATGAAGTTTTTCATTGTACCTCCCTTTTGTACGTGCTCAGGGTTGACCATACTCCCACAACTATACGGTAAATAGTGACGATACAGCTATAACATTGCTGCTGTTTTGCTGCAACAGAAGAACAGTTAACAACGAAAGAAGGCATTAATGGCTGGCTGTATCGATTGTGCGGTGGGGTTCTATTCAGAGGGCATGATCTTCATGATGGTTATGGTTATGTCATCGGTTAGATCTTTGTCACCGATAAAAGTCGCCAAACTCTGGAAAATAGCGGCAAGGATATCTTCGGGGTGATGATCGCTGAATTCGGCGATGACCTCTCGAAAACGGTGGTCTCCATAGAAATCTCCACTCTCATTCTCCGCCTCTGTTATGCCGTCGGTATAAAGGAACAGGATGTCCCCGGCTGAAAGGAGCGCGGTTTTCTCTTCAAAGGCGACATCCCTCTTTACCCCCATGAGCAGACCATCGGCGTCCAGTTCCTCAAAGGAGCCGTCCCTGGAGCGGAACAGCAGCGGGCGGGTGTGGCCTGCGTTGGCATAGACCAGGGTCGCGGTTCTAATATCCAGTCGAGCGTAAAACATGCTGAGCATCAGTTCTGCACGGGAAAGATCCTCATAGAGCAGACCATTGACCTCTGCAAGGAGTTTGCCCGGTGAGCGGTCTGCGTGAACCTTCGCCTGAAGGACGCTGCGCGCCGCGATCATCAAGAGGGCCGAGCCAAAGTTGTGCCCGGCAACGTCGGCGATTACCGCATCCAGTATTTGCCCGCCGGGGTAAAAGAAATCGTAGTAATCCCCGCCGACATTGCTGGCCGGTACACAATTGCAGGCCACAAGCAGTCCCGGCCGTTCCGGTGGATGGGCAGGCAGTAGGGATTGTTGAACCTCCTGTGCGATTTCCAGTTCCCGCTTTATACGGGCATTGTCCAGTAGGGCACGTTCGGCTTTTTTCCGTTCGGTTATGTCGCGCATGATGGCCTGCAGATACGGGGTGCCCTGGAGTTCCAAGCGGTTAAGGCTTATCTCGGCATCAAAGAACTCTCCGCTGTGTCTGGTATAGCGCCATTCATAGAATTGAGGTTCTCCTGAAAGGGCCGTTTTTATGCGCTCTCTGAGGATATCCTCGGAGTTAGAGCCGGAAGGCTGCTTGAGAGGGGAAAAGGAAAGCATTGGACGGTCAAGAATGTCGTCCTGGGAACAGCCAAAGAGTTCCTGGGTCTTGCGGTTGCATGAGATAATGCGTTCGTCGCGAATCAGAATAATGGCGTCGTTGGCCGATTCAAACAGGGTGCGAAAACGGACCTCGCTGTCACGCAACTCCGCTGTCCTCTGCATGACAAGTTCTTCCAGGTGCTCCCGGTAGGCCTCGTTTTCAGCAATCAGTAGTTTTCGCTCGATAACTCTACGCATTATGATGTGAAGACTTTCGACGCTCTCGATCGGCTTGGTTATGTAATCCCAGGCGCCGAGACGGATCGCCTCGACAGCGCTCTGTATGTTGCCTGTCCCTGAAATGACGATGATCGGAATGTCCGGGGATTTCTGCTGGAGTCTGGAAATAAGGGAAAACCCGTCCATCTCCGGCATCTGAAGGTCAGTGAAGACGATATCGGGGCGCTTGCGGTCAAAGACCTCAAGCGCCTCAAGGCCATTGACCGCTTCAACGACAGTGAAACCGAGTTCCTCGAAGATTGTCCGCATAACCATGCGGATCATCTCCTCGTCATCGACGATCAATATATTGTATGACGTATCCAGGGTTTTCATGGCATTAATGTGAATGATCCCCATTAGAACCGGCAATGTGACATTCAACTATATCATACAGCAGGCATCTGTAAACTGCTTGGGAAAGCGGCGGGAGTTCGGGAATATTATTAAGAAGTAATGCGGCCGGTTATGGTTTTGTTTCCTTCCCCTCGTAGGTCATGCGGTCGAGCAGTTCCCAGTTGGTCTTGGAGGCTGCCACGGTAATGCCCAATTTCTTCTGAACGGCCTGGACATGAAGGTTGATTCTTTCCTGGTCAGCCTTGAGGATGTGAATAAAACGGTGGCCGCAAATAAGCTCTTTATCATCCTGGTGCTGCCAGGCGGATTCAGCGACGGCACACACTGGAGGCATATTGCCATCCACATCGAGAAAGAACATGGATAGTGGAGAGGGCTGATCCTGGGGCTCGATTGCGAGACGTATGCCGCCGACACTCAGGTTTACAGGGACTTCGCGCAGATTCAGGTTTGGAGGAAGTCCCTGGGATTTCATGTATTCCATGATCCGCCTGAATTCCTTGCGATACTGGCTGAGCGGGAAGTTCTGGCGGGCGTGGAACAGCTTGATGGTGGTATCCACCCGGGCTGTCTTCCGGCGTTGGTACAGCTCCATATTGCCGCACAGCTGAAGGTGAAAGATGTTTCCCGAGGTGATCTTGGTCAGTTCGGCGATTATCTGGAGACCGCTGCCGAATGCTTCGGTGGTGAGTTTGTAGGTTGCCTTCTGCAAGGTGGTCTCAGGACATTCCTGTCCGGTGAGGTAGGGTATCTGCAGCTCGATGGTATCCTTATAACGGTTGACGATAAAACCGCTGAGGGATTCGTAATGTTCTCTGCTCCGCTCTTCCGACATATTGATCAGAAATGCCTTCTGCTTGAGCGAGAAGTAGCGGCTGTAATCAGTATGTTGACCAGGCATATTCATCATCGATGAAACCCGTTACATCTCCATGATTACCGGCAGGATTACCGGGCGACGCTCAATGGTCTTCTTGAAAAAACGCCGCAATGCCTGGCGCACGGTCTGTTTCACTTCCTCGCAGTCGCAGCGCATCTCTTCGTTCAACTCACTGAGCGCAGCTGTCACGATGGAGCGGGCGGTCTCCAGGTAATCCTGGCTCTCGTCCTCGAAGACAAAACCCCGGGAAACGATATCCGGTCCGTAAATGATGGCGCCGCTGGACTGGTTGATGCCGATGATGACCACC
>Ga0209212_1008737_pt1 | contig 10792 bp, 11 predicted proteins | sample RifGroC2_FD_183996 | JGI IMG/M metagenome (GOLD analysis project Ga0209212, IMG submission 183996) | Groundwater microbial communities from Rifle, Colorado, USA - Groundwater C2 (SPAdes) (version 2) | ecosystem: Environmental > Aquatic > Deep subsurface > Groundwater | place: Rifle, Colorado... | reverse complement strand
CGCGGCCGGCAACGTATCCGCCGTCAAGAGCGCCAGCGTAATCGTAACATTACCTCCTGCTGCCGACACTACCGCCCCGGTCGTAAGCTTCACCCTCCCGGCCACCGCCACCAATCTGACCATACTGGTTAGCTCTTTCACCGCTACCGACAACGTGGCCGTGACCGGCTACCTGATCAACAAGGTCGCCACCCCGCCGGCAGCTTCCGCAGCCGGCTGGACAGCCACAGCCCCGGCCAGCGTAACCGCGGTCGCCGGCAGCAACACCTATTACGCCTGGGCCAAGGACGCGGCCGGCAATGTATCCGCCGTCAAGAGCGCCAGCGTAATCGTAACATTACCTCCTGCTGCCGACACTACCGCCCCGGTCGTAAGCTTCGCCCTTCCGGCCACTGCCACCAGCCTGACCGTGCCGGTTTCCAGCCTGAGCGCCAGCGATAACGTGGCCGTGACCGGTTATCTGGTCAACAAGATTGCCACCCCGCCGGCAGCCTCCGCCACTGGCTGGACAGCCACCGCCCCGGCCAGCGTAACCGCGGTTGCCGGCAGCAACACATTCTATGCCTGGGCCAAGGACGCGGCCGGCAACGTCTCGGCCGTCAAGAGCGCCAGCGTGATGGTCACCATCGCACCCGCAACCGACACTACTCTCCCGGCACTGACAATTTCATCACTGGCCAATGGTTCGTACACTAACAAAGTAACGTTAAACGTCAGCGGCAACGCCAGCGACGCAGGCGGCATCAAATCCGTCACCGTCAACAACCAGGCAGTCACCGTCAATCCGGATGGCTCCTTCAGCTACGCCCTGGTTCTTGCAGCCGGTGCCAACACCATAACGACGGTTGCCACCGATAACAGCGGCAACCAGCAGGTTGACACCCGGACTGTAACCTACGATCTGAATGCACCGGTACTCGCGGTTTCCGCACCGGCCGACAACAGCAATACCATCCAGTCGTTCCTTACCGTAACCGGCACCGTCAGCGAAAGCTCAACGGTCTCGATCAGCGTCAACAACGGCAGCCCGCAATTGGCCGCCATCTCCGGCAACACCTACAGTGCCACCGTCAACCTGATAGCGGGCGTCAACACCATCGATATCACCGCCACTGACCAGGCCGGCAATACTACCAGCGCCAAACGGACGGTAACCTACGAAAGCAGCAACAGCAAGTTCACCCTTGCCGTGACCTACCCGGCTCAAGACATCACAACCAGGTATTCCTCCCTGACCCTTAAGGGCAAGGTTGTTGATGCATCCAGCAGAGTGACCGTCCGCATTACCATGGACGGCAGGAGCTACAGCCCCGCGGTTGTCAACGGCGTATTTCAGCAGCGGCTCAACTTCTACAGGGCCAAGCGGTATGCCATCACCGTCACCGCCAAGGATGAGGCGGGCAACATCAGTACGGTATATCGTAACGTGATCTACCGTCCTGCATACAATGACGATGATCGCGATGATCGTGACGATGATTAACTAGCGGTTAGATTGCAGTAGACAAAAAAGCCACCCCTAACCGGGTGGCTTTTTTTGTAGCCAAAGATATGTTTGGGCAGTGGAGCCAGAGTGAAAGCCTTTTGGACTATAATGAACGTCAGTACCTTACTTTTATGCCGCTCAACTCCTCTTTGGTAGTCTCAGGCAGGCGTTTCAGGGACCAGTTGCCGACCCAGGCCTTGAAAAGGGCCAGATTTTCCTGACGTTCCTCCTCCGTGGCCCCGAGATGCCGGTACATGTTGCCAGGTTTAGCGTCCTTGGAGGCTTTCCCATCGTCGAGCCTCCTCATCATCGCCCCGGTATTGGGCCAGCCGATAAAGGAAACCAGGTGAGTGTAAGTGTCCATCCTCATTGCCAGACCCTTGGCAAGCCATTTTTCCTTTTCTTTCTTGAATGCCTGGTATTCCATGGCCGACTCAGGGCCATGGCAGGCGAGACACTGTTTTTCCACGATCCCTTTGATGCTGCCGCTCCAGGTTGTCTCCTGGGCATTTGCCGCTGATGCAGCCAGAAGAGTGAAGCCGATTGCCACTAATGTTTTTTTCATGAAATTTCTCCTGTTAGTTGTGATCGTTGCCAAGCGTGGTGGTGCGCCTCCTTCCCAGAAATCTTATGGAACTTTTATCAAGGATAATGCAACTCATTATCAATAGGCTTGCAAAAAAAGGGATGCCCTGGGTTTTGCAGTTCGAGCGCCTTGTGATTGCCTGATGCCAGGATGGCGCTCATCCTTTGACGGCAGCAGCGATATTGTGCAGCCAACCCAAGGCTCAAGACCGGGTTGCCGTAGATCTTCCATGGGCCCTGACAGGCAAACGGCAGTTTGACCAATCCCATGAAGGCGGCTACATCTTTGGCCGGGTAGCCGATGAAGAGGCCGATCTCGTGGGGGAACGAGTCATTCTTCCCAATGCGACGGCTCAGTTCCTCCAGCAGTTCTTCGCAAGATGCGCCAGCCTCATAGCCGGCCTTGCGCAAAAGGGTGCGGATACCGGCATGAGCCAGATGGTCTTCAAGTTGTTTGTGGTTGTAGCACAATAGCAGCAAAGCGCGCTGTTTGGTCTGTAGCAGCATAAAGTTGAGATCGGCAAGGCGTATGGCAAGCTCCTCGTGGTGGCGCTGCCAGAGATGGTAGATGTTTCTTCCGCAGGGGCGGGTGCGATTAACCAGGGAGATCAAATTGGCTGGTTTGACACCGGCCAGCACCTCGGAACACTCCAGCATCAGGTGTGCAGTCAGGCAGTCCAGAGGATTGCTGAAACGTGCAAGGATTTGCGGCGAAAAAGGCTGGGCAGATGGTTTGTTCTTTGAGATTATCTGATTTGCAAGTGCCATCGTTATCCTGTCTGTATTTGCAATTGAATTTTAATATCAATACAGCGGGGCAAAAAAAGTGTCAAGGGTTTTTTGAGGGGGGGATGTGTTGCGCGCGGGACAGCAAAGTTTGTAATTGTATCCATCTGCGGTTAATGTTTTATCTGGCTAATTGTTGTCGCTTGAAGCCGCCAGCGCAAAGTTCTTGATCGGTGTATGCACTGCCCCCTGCGGTGTCAGGCGGCTCTGGAAAAGGATGAACTCCCGCACGGAAAGCGGCGGAAGGTTCTCCTTCTGATGCTGGTCGAGAAATGCGCCGGATTCCCTGGAGGCAGGAAACTTGAGCCGGGCCAGGGTGATATGCGCTGAAAAGGGGCGCTCCTCCTGGGGGATATCACAGGCCAGCACGGCTTCATTTACCCGGGCGGCGAGCTCTTCCAGGCGTGGTTCCGGCTCCAGTCCGATCCAGATCACCCGTGGCCGCTTCCGGTTGGGGAAACAGCCGACCCCGCTAAAACGAAGCTCGAAGGCCGATGTATGTATTCGTGCAAGCTCGCCGGTCAGTCGTTCGACAACACCCTGCTCCACCTCGCCCAGAAAAGCCAGGGTCAGGTGAATCTGCTCCGCCGGTACCCAACGTGCGCCCGGAATATCGGTCTGCAGTCGCCCGAGCGCCCGTTTGAGCTCGGCCGGAAGTTCTATGGCAATAAAGAGTCGCATGGGTCGCAGCCTGTAATTAGTGCGGTGATTTTCTCTTTTGTTCTTCCTTTAGCAGTAGTGCTTCCGCCTGGGGAACGTCCTCCTCGGCTACATGCACTTGCAGGGGACCGATCCCCGGCTCAGGTTCGCTGCGCAGGAAATACTCGATCCCGCCAGCTTTCAGGAGCGCTTCCACACGGGCCAGGTCGGCTTTGTCTTTCGGATCGTAAAATTTCACCATTTTGCCACCTGGTTTAATATTACTGCAGAACCTGAAGAGGTCAAACGCCGGAAGGCAATGCGTTGCACAGGATATGCGTTATACTTGTCGTATCGTAACAAACGTACTCACAGCAGGAAAAGGGTGAAATATGCCGATCAAACTACACCTCCCGCTACGCCTCCCTCCGAACTAGTTCGGATGAGGAACAAGGAACCCAAAATCCCGCCGGTGATCTTCCTGGTTTCCCTGGCGAGCCTCGCCTTCGAGGTGCTGCTTACACGCATCTTTTCCATCACCCTCTGGTATCACTTCGCCTTTATGGTCATCAGCATCGCCATGCTCGGCTTTACCGCCAGCGGCACCATTCTGGCGCTTTACCCGGGACTCAAGCGGCTTGATCGCATCGGTTGGTATACCCTCGCCCTGGGGGTTGCCATGCCGGCCGGCTTCCTGCTCGCCAACCTGGTCGCCTTCGATCCGGTTCGCCTGGCCTGGGAGCGATGGGAGTTTCTCAATATCCTCCTGACCTACCTTTGTCTGGCGCTGCCGTTTTTCTGCACCGGCCTGGTCATCGCCACGGCGTTCAGCCTGGAAAACCAGCGGGCAGGGCTGTTCTACGGCGCCGATCTGGTCGGCGCCGGAAGCGGTTCCCTCGGCATCCTGGTGCTGATGGGGTTTGCGCCGCCCGAACAGGGGGTCTTTGTCCTTGCCTTGGTGGTGCTTGTTGCCGCGTGCCTGGCGGGAGACAGGCGGCTGCGGATCACGGCGCTCCTCCCAGGCGCGGCCATCCTTGGACTGCTCGTCCTGCAGCCCGCTTTCAGCCGCCCCCACATATCCCCCTATAAAGGGCTTGAGGCAGCCTTGCGCTATCCGGGCGCAGAACATCTCCGTACCTGGCATACTCCCTTTGCGCGGATCGACACCTTCAAAAGCCCGGCCGTCCGCTATGCGCCCGGCCTGAGCCTGCGCTATCAGGAGCGGCTCCCCGAGCAGATCGGGATCAGCGTAGACGGGGGGGAGATAAATGCCGTTACAGCGGTTGCCGATCCGGCAGCGCTGGCCTTCCTCGAACATCTGCCCGCAGCTCTGCCGTACGCTCTCGGCCCGCGCCGTGAGGTACTGATCCTTGATCCGAAGGGGGGCCTGCCGATCCTGACGGCACAACGCCATGGCGCGGAGCGCATCGCAACGGTCGAGGTCGTTTCCGCCTTGGCGAGGGTAGTCGGGGATGACCTGGGGGTATTTGGGGGTAAGCTCTACGTCCAGGAAAGCCGGACCGGTCTTGGGCGGTCGTGGCTGGCAGGAGGGGAGCGGCGCTTCGATCTGATCGACATCACCCTTCAGGGGACGGAGCCGTCGGCGGCCTTCGGCATAGGCGAGGATTACCGCTTCACCGTGCAGGCCGTCAGGGAGTATCTGCAACACCTGAACGCCAACGGGGTTCTGTCCGTCAGCCTGTTTATCATACCGCCGCCGCGAAGCGAGCTGCGGATCTTGGCCACCCTGGCGGCGGCCCTGGAGGAGCTGGGTGTGCGGGAGCCAGGAGGACACCTGGCGGCGATCAGGAGTTGGGGGACTCTGACCATCGTGGCCAAGCGCTCTCCCCTTACTCCGGACGAGTCGGCAGCCGTCAGGCAGTTTGCCCGGAAGCAGCGCTTCGACCTGGCCTGGTTGAGCGGCGCCACGGCGGAGGAAAGCAATGTCTACGTCAGGACGCGGGACGTGGATTACTTCAGCGCCTTTCGCGCCATCCTCTCACCGCTGGAGCGGGACTCGTTCCTGGCCGGCTATCTGTTCGACGTCAGGCCGGTGCGGGACGAGGCCCCTTTCTTCTCACACTTCCTGAGGTTCGACAGAATACAGGAGACCTACCGGATCATGGGGGGCAAGTGGCAGTTCTTTCTGGAAGAGGGCTATATCCTGCCGGCAGTGTTTGTCCAGGTATTGGCGATCAGCGCCTTGCTGATGTTGCTCCCTGCCTTGACCGGGAGGCGCCAGGTGTCGGGAACCTCTTCCCGGAGGGGCTTTCTGCCTTATTTCGCCCTGCTCGGCCTGGCCTATATGTTTGTGGAGGTGGCCTTGATCCAGAAGCTGATCCTGCCGCTGGAAGATCCCCCCATGGCCGTGGCGGCGGTGCTCGCCTCGCTGCTGATCAGCTCCGGTGCCGGCAGCCTGCTCAGTCAGCGCTACACCCGGCTGGCGCGACCGGCTCTTACGCTTGTCCTGGCGCTTGCTGTGGCCGTAGGCGCCCTGTTCCTGCCGCATCTGATCGCAATCGCCGCACCATGGCCCCTGACGCTCAAGGTCGCCTTTCTCTGTCTGCTGGTCGCCATGCCCGGTTCTTTGATGGGCATCCCTTTCCCGACCGGTCTCAGGCTTCTCGGCCAAGTGGAGCCCGGGCTGATACCCTGGGCCTGGACCGTCAACGGCGCTTTTTCGGTACTGGCCCCGCTTCTGGCGGTCATGATCGCCATGGTAGCCGGTTTTCAGGGGGTACTCCTGCTGGGTGCCGGCGCCTATCTGCTGGCTTTTCTCATTATCCGGCGATTAGGGATAGTTGTTGTCTAGCGCCTTTTTTGGGCCTCGCCGGTCATCGGCACAAAGGCGACCGGATCAAGCTGCTGAACATCGAGCTCGCCACCCTTGCGCTTCGTCACCAGGGTGAGGGTCTGGTAAAAGACCGTGCTTCCCAGTGGCAGGATCATCCTGCCACCCTCCTTGAGCTGCCTGATAAGCGGGGGCGGGATATGGTTCGCCGAGGCGGTGATGATGATTGCGTCGAAGGGGGCCTGCTCCTCCCAGCCGAAATAGCCGTCAGCGTATTTCACCTTAACTTTGGCGTAGCCGAGCTCCTTCAATCTATCCGCTGCCTGCCTGGCCAAACCCTGACGAATCTCGATGGTCCAGACCTCCTTCACAATCTCGGCCAGAATCGCTGCCTGGTAGCCGGATCCGGTTCCGATCTCCAGGACCCGGTCGCTGGGCCTGAGCTTGAGCGCCTCCGTCATCAGGGCCACCACGTAGGGCTGGGAGATGGTCTGGCCCTCGCCGATCGGGAGGGGGTGGTCGGCATAGGCGTTTTGGCGGTAACGCTGCTCCACCAGGAGATGGCGGGGTATCTTCTGCATTGCCGCCAGCACCTGCTTGTCCTTTATGCCACGTCCCTTGATGTCGTGCTGCACCATTGCCTGACGTTGTTCCAGATAAATGACTCCGGCAGGGAGATGAGTGGTGGGGAGAGCCGTCAACAGCAAGGCAAGGATCGAGATGCGTATGAGCATGTTCACCTCTTTTGACGACAGCCAGCCGGTTCTATTCTTCAACCAGCAGCTGGTTCGTGACACCGTCCACGCGAAAGACATACCAAACGTCGGACTCCGCTATCTGCCTCTGAAGGCCGTTCTTCACGAGCCCTTCCAGGGTGACGGTATAATTGCTGCATCTGACCTTGATCTGGGATGCGTTGACAAAGGGATCCTTCTCCAGAACAAGCCGGATGGCGTCTATAACTTCATCGTCATTGTCATCCTGGGTCGGAACGACTTCAATCCCGTTGATCACGTCCTGACTTCCCGGAACCCACCAGGCCAGCACCCCGGCCAATCGTTTGGCGGTCAGGCTTGATACCGCGCCATTCAAAACCACAATGCCGTCATTTACCTCCACATCGATACTTCCATCCATATCCTGATCCGTCTCCCGCACCACCTCAGGTTTTCCCTTGACGATGGCCCAGATTGCGCATGTTGCCAGCATATTTTCTGCCAGCAGGGCATTGCAGACATGGTCCCTGATTTCACCGTCCTGCATCGTCGCGGCCGGGACCAGCCGGATCCGGTCCACGATCCGGTCCACGCCGGAAACCGCTGCCGCACCCTCCAGCGCCCGCTTCTTAGCCATGATATGCTCCACCGCGCCCTCCATGGTAAGAACACCGGAATCGAATTCAAGCTGCAAAGGGAATTTGTGGAGATTGACCATCCCCTCCCGTTCCAGAGCAGCCGCCACCGCGCTGACAATACGTTCCTCAATTCGCATGGCAATCTCCTTTGCCGGTCCTTGATTCGATCTGCCTGGAGTTGCAGTGCTTGCAGACCGGTTCATGCCACTTGATAAATTTCCTGCAATTCGAGCACTGTCGAAACTTCCCCTCGACTTCGCGCAAAGGTTTGGCAAAATATATGAATAGAAGCAATGGTGGCAACAGGGCGCAGAGCAGGCACCAGACAGGGACATTTCGCGCCCTGTTGGCGGCCATGCAGCCGCCGATCACACCCGGAACAAGAACAATCATAAATACGAAAAAAACCGGTTTAACGTACCCAAGCATAGCAGCTACCCCCTTTGCCTGCAGCCCTCAACCTATTCAAGTATACCAGACAGCGGCAGGGGCGCATTGCGCGATAACAAGTTTTTCGAAGTGGTCGGAGCGCCGGGAAATTTGAATGTGGCCATTAACCTGTTATACTTACGCCCATGGGCGAAAGGAGAAGACCATGAATCTAGAGATGCATGCCGTCAAGATCGAATATCCGGAAGGGTGCAACATCATCATTGGTCAGACGCACTTCATTAAGACCGCAGAGGATCTGTACGAGGTCATTGCCACCACCGTGCCGCAGGCCCGCTTCGGTGTTGCCTTTAGCGAGGCATCCGGCCCCTGTCTGATTCGGATCGAGGGCAATGACGACGAGCTGGAAAAAGCATGTCTGACCGTCCTGAAGGCGATCGGCGCTGGCCATGTCTTTTGTATCCTGCTGCGCGAGGCCTATCCCATCAATGTTCTCAACCAGATCAAGAACTGCCCGGAGGTCTGCCAGATTTACTGTGCCACTTCCAACCCGCTCCAGGTGGTTGTCGCATCCACCCTTCAGGGGTGGGGCATCCTGGGCGTTATTGACGGATATCCGCCCCTTGGTCAGGAAACTCACGACGACCGCCTGGAGCGACGGGCACTGTTGCGGAAGATGGGCTACAAGCGGTAAACTATTTTAGCTAAACAGACACACTGCTTCATTGGAACTAGAAAAGCCCCGGGATATTTTCCGGGGCTTTTCCATGTACACTGAATGGCGTGGTGCTGAGAATGCTTATCCCATGACACGTCAATCAGTGTTGTGCGCTGGAATTCAGTATAACCGTTTACGTTACTACCCTTTTTTTCAGTATCCCCCGGGAATACGCTTCAGGCTTCCTTCTCCTAAGAGGGCTTGCACACCACGTCTGTACCCGGAACCATTACCTTAATTGATCGGCAGGTTCCATAATTGCTTATTACCTGAATTCCAGAGCATTTTTCAAAGAGCATTTTCAGTGTTAAATAAATTTTACAACCGGGTCTGAGCTTGTCAAGCAGGAGAAAAATTAATTTTTTTATGATGGTTGCGCGCTCAAAATTTGCGTATTGCCAGTAATGCGATATTGTTTTCGAATGAGACTTCCTTTAACAAAAAGCTCGGATTACCTGCGCGAAATTATGATCAGGGAACATCTGGCAAGGCGTGGCATTCATGATCCGGAGGTCCTGAGGGCAATGCGTGAAGTGCCCCGCGAGGCATTTGTCGGCGAGGGGATGCAGGAATTGGCCTACGAAGATGGTCCGCTTCCCATTGAAGAGGGGCAGACCATCTCGCAACCCTACATCGTGGCGTATATGACCGAAGCGCTGGAATTGTCGAGCAGCGACCGGGTGCTGGAAATCGGCACCGGCTCGGGCTATGCCGCTGCAATACTCAGCCGGATTGTCGGTAGGGTCTACAGTGTAGAGCGTCTGGAAGGATTGGCGCATAGTGCCCGCCAGCGCCTGGCAATGCTCGGTTACAGCAATATTGTTGTTCATGTGGGCGACGGTACCCTGGGCTGGCTGGAGCATTCTCCCTACGATGCCATCGTCGTCACTGCCGGCGCACCGCAGGTGCCCAAGCCTCTTCTCGAACAGCTTGCCATCGGAGGAAGATTGGTCATCCCGGTCGGAGCCTCCTACGAGGTGCAGATACTTGTCCGGGTGCGCAGGGTCTCCGAGCATGACTATCACCGGGAAGAGCTGTGTGGCGTCCGTTTCGTGCCGCTGATCGGGGCCGCTGGATGGTAATGCCAATTCCAAATCAAAGCGCTATCTTCGTTGGCTCGTCTTCGGCTCCTCAACGTACTATTTGTACGCTTCGTCGCCTCAATCCTCGCCGCCTTGATTTCATCTTTGATTTGAAATTGGAATAGTTGGGAGTCGCTGGATGAACTACCATTTTTGGGCTGACATGGTGGTTTTGCTGCATGCCGCCTTCGTGTTCTTCGTACTCTTCGGTGGACTGGCGGTGCTGCGCTGGCAGCGCATCGCATGGTACCATCTTCCTGCTGCCATGTGGGGGGTGATCATCGAACTGGGCGGGTGGACATGTCCTCTTACCTACCTGGAAAACCATCTGCGACGGATGGGTGGTGGATCCGGCTACGGCGTTACTTTCATTGAACGATACCTTGAACCGCTTCTTTACCCTCTCGGATTGACGCGTCATACGCAGCTTGTGTTCGGACTATCGGCGCTGCTCCTCAATCTGGCCATATATGCCCGCCTCTGGTGTTCTCGCCGCATCTAACCGCTTGACAAATGCACGCTTTGCCGTTCATGTAAATGTGCAGGTCCGGCATCCGTAACCTTCCAATCGTTGACCGACTTCCTCCGTGAGGAATGTAGTGCAATTGAAAAGTAACTGAAAGGAGCCTTCTCACCATGAAACGGACAATCATTGTATGTATCTTGGCATTAGTATCTGCAATTACCGCCGAAGCGTCGGATAGCTGCAACAATTGCCATGGCAGCCGTCAAAGGATGGAGTCTCTGGGATACGGTTCTTTTGCGGTGACCAGCCAGGAAGTCGAGGCTCAGACACGTATGCCGGCCACTTGCAGCGAATGCCATTTGGGTAACCCGGACGGCAAGGACAAGGATAGCGCACATAAAGGTCTGGCCCGTTTGCTGGTGGTGTCTAAAAAAGGGTTTGCGGTCATCACGTCGGCCAGGCGATACCCGCTTGAATACGGTACAAACCCGGTGA
>Ga0209212_1008736_pt1 | contig 10795 bp, 8 predicted proteins | sample RifGroC2_FD_183996 | JGI IMG/M metagenome (GOLD analysis project Ga0209212, IMG submission 183996) | Groundwater microbial communities from Rifle, Colorado, USA - Groundwater C2 (SPAdes) (version 2) | ecosystem: Environmental > Aquatic > Deep subsurface > Groundwater | place: Rifle, Colorado... | reverse complement strand
TAATGGCACGACAAGTCAATTTTGAACAGGGGCAAACGGAAACGATTTGGCATAGTTAGAGATTGCTTCCCCCTCGACGCTGCTCGGGGTCGCAATGACTCCTTTTTATTTGTCATCGCGAGTCAGCCTACTGGCAGACGCGGCGACCTCAAGAGATTGCTTCGTCCCGCCTGCGGCGGGACGAAGCAATGACGATTGGGCAATGACTGATTGTCAAATTACTACTTAATTTCGCAAGCGCCCGATACGCAGGCCAGTTCTTTGGCGCCTTGGGTTTGATCGTCGTATTCGTAACTGACTACATTGGAAAAGTCTATCTCCGGGAATTTACTGGCTAATTCTTCGTATTTTTCGCGTGAGATTTCTTCATACGGCGCTAACTGATACACATGTTCATCTTTAGGTAAGAAAGACAACCCGCCCACCAAGTCCCAATTTTCATACACCCAGTTACCTACCTGTAACCACTCGTCATTAGCGACCGAAATAGTGACTGACGGGTTGTGTTCGGTAAAGTTGGTTTTTAATACTTTCCAAAATTCTAACAGTTTAAGGGCTGATAAATCCCGCCGCACAATAGCGCCGACGGGGGCTTTGATGGGGAATTCTAACACGTAAGTAGAGGCGGTTTTTTCGGTTTGGCCGACTTCGGGCTGATAAGGTACGCCCATATCACGCAGCATCATAAACAAGGGGTTGTGATTTTCTATGCGCACGCGGCGAAGGTAGTAGGCAGCGTGCCGCGGGTGCATACCGGAAGCCGAATCAAACAGCTGCGAACCATTACCCGCCGGTTTAACGCAAGTAACGCAGGTGGAAGGGTTAATGCTAAATTTTTTGGCGTACTCTTTATTTACTTCCACAGACAAATCGCGTAATTCTTTTAACAGCTGCGGATCGCGCGACAGTTGGTTATCCCAAAAACCGGTAATGGAAACTCCTAGTAAAGCCTCTTCTTGGCAATGTTGTTGCCATTCGGGAGATAAATAAGGAAAATTAGTTAATGATGCTTGATAAGTTCCTAATATAGTTGCTAGACGAATTTTATTTTTAATTGATTCAACCGTATCATCCTCGCGCACCACTACCTGGCTTAAGTTACAAAATTGTTTGTTCTTTAAAATAATTTCCCCGCACGGGTTAGTGCCGCTGGTTTGAGCGTCGGGCGCAAATATCGGCCAGCGCCGGCTGGGGAGCTGCTTTTCTAAACTGCCGCGGTTAAAAATTCCCCGCTCGCCGGAACCGGATTTTACTAAATTAGTCCACTCATCTAAAAATTGCGTTAGGCTGGGTTTGTCATTATACACCGCCGAGTTGTTGGCCATGCTGCGCTCGGGGTGTTTTAAATAAAACTGGCCGTTCTTGGCGTCGCGCATGTCGGGATCATCTAGATCGGAAAGTGAAATTAAAGCGGAGCGCCTAACACCGCCCATTACTACCACCTCGCCAATTTTACAAATAATGTCATGGACATCTAACGTGGTTAGGTGTCGGCCTTGCCGCGACAACATTTTGTCGCGTGAAAAATCTAATACCGCTTTTAACGGGCCCGGGCCCGAAGCGCGGCCGCCCATGGTTTTAAGGCGCGATCCTTGCGGGCGAACTTTAGAATAGTCAAATTCTATATCTTTCCCCTCACTCCAAGCCTGCAAGCCCAAAGCTAAAGCATCAGACCAGCTTTCTTTACTGTCTAGCACCACATGGGTAAATAGTTTAATGCCGGTTTGGCGGCGGATTATGGGCAGCATTTCCACAGTTTGCCGCTCTACCGAAAAACCCACACCCGTGCCGCACATTAAAATATACATAATTTCAGCCAAATCCTGCCAAGCTGAGGGGGCAATAAACGAACAATTGTAAGCGCACACGTTGGTCGCCCGCGCGGCCTTACCCGAACCCCACACCAAGCGCATAGAACCAAGCGCGTCCATGCTTAACATATTGGCACGCAGTTCGTCGTATTCTTTAGGCGCCAGCTTATCACCTAAATTCTCGCGCATAAAATCTAAATAGCGCTCGGTGGTTTCTACCCAAGTTTCGCGCCGGCCTTCATTAGGCAACCATTTAGAATAAGTAGAGTAATAAACAAACTCGGCTAACTGATTTCTAAAATACTTTTTACTTTGCTTGGCTAACTCCCTGACTTTGGCCGGCACCGGTCGTTTGGCCTCGCGGATTTTGGTATGTTCTTCCCGATACAAAATATACGCCTTAGCGGTTTTGAGCCACTTCGAGCGCATTAGCACTAACTCCACCACGTCTTGCACTTGCTCGACGTTCGGTGTGGTGTGACCGTCGTAAAGTTCTTCCAACCGTTCATTAACCACAAAGGCCAACCGCGCCGCTTCTTCGCGCCCAAATTCACCACTGGCTTGCCCAGCTTTGGTAATTGCTTCAATAATTTTCTTAGGATCAAAATCAACTATACGTCCATCACGTTTTATAACCTGTTGCAAACGACCGGCTTGAATAGTAACTGGAGAAGTGGATGATTGTGAAGAAGTTTTTGTTGGTGGCATTGTATTTTGTATTATTAATTATTTTTATATATCATTTAGAACGTTTCTTAGTTAAACCTTTTAGCTCTTTGGTAAAACTAGCTACATCCTGAAACGAGCGATACACCGACGCAAACCGGATATAAGCCACCTCGTCAAAACCTTTTAAATGTTTCATGACTATCTCCCCGATGTCCCGGGAGGTAATTTCCGTTTTCTTGCGCTTCTGTATGTCCCGCTCAATTTTTTGTACCAACCGTTTAAACCGCTCCTGGGTATAAGGCCGCTTTTCTAACGAGTGCCGCAAGCCTTGCTCTAATTTTTCCTTGCTATAGGGCTCGTGCCGGCCGTCACGCTTAATTACGGCCAAATCCAGTATTTCTATTTCTTCGATGGAGGAAAAGCGGAAGCCGCATTTGGCGCATTCACGACGCCGGCGGATGGTTAAACCATCTGAAGATACCCGAGAATCATTGACTTTGGTGTCGTAATAGCTGCAGGCCGGGCATTGCATATAAGGAATATAAGGAAAAAATGGTGTTTATGTTTTAAATACTATATCTAGTGGCACTGATATAAATGATAACGCTATATATAGTGGCTGTCAAAGATTGGGCTAAAGTCAGTTTAAGGCCATTTTTAGGGCAAAATTATAAGTGTCGTTAAAGTTTGTGGATAAGTTTTTCCCCACCACAGAATACCCCCTAACAAAGTGCTTTTTTTATGGGCAGTAACAATGGGTTGCCTGCCTATAGCCCAGACAATGAATTCTGAGAAATTACTGCTGATTTTCGTCTTTCTGGTATACTTAATTTATGCCAAGGGAATCTGGACCAGAACACCACGGGAACGAGGAGTCAAAGAGTTTTAATCCTGAAAAGGAGTTGGTTCGGATTGTAAAGCAGAATTATCCTCAGGTTGCGGATCAGATTGAAAAGTTGCTTCAGTCTGGCAGAGTTTTTGAGGGCATTGAACGAGAATTCGAGGGTAGGATAAGTGCTGTTAGAGAGTATCAGAGACGTACTGCATCTAAGAGCGACGTCGAGCTTCGACGTGAAATTGAAACGCAAGATCGAGATGAGTTTGGAAGAGTTGATCGCGAGGATATTGTCGCTGATTGGTATGCGTTCAACGAAGAGCGTATTGGTGAACTTGAGGATACAATCTCGAGCCTTGGTGGTGATCCCAAAGACCCGCTAAGCCTTGAAGAGTTTGTAGAACAATCAACGAGAGTACTTGAGGCGTGCAGATTGGTATACCAAGCGGAGCAAGCGGGTCGAATGGCTGACAGCGGCTTGCCACGTGTGCCTTGGGACAAAGAGGATGAGGCCGCAGTGAATCAACTTGAGAATATTTCATCTAAGAATCCGGTTGCCCACACCGCGGCTGCTGAATGGAGACGTCTGCGCGAGTCAGGGCACCATCCCTTTGAAGCCAGGAAGCGTTTGTTTGAGCAGACACTACCCAAACAGCTCACCGACGGGTATGATGATACGCTGCCGCAAGAGGATAGGATGCGTCTACTGAATGAAGTAAATCATGTGCTCTATAGGGGACAGTCGTTCCGTACCATTACGGGTGATTGTCGTCTCTTAGGAGAAAAGGATCCGTTCGCGGCAGCGGTGCTAGCTGACCTTCAACAATTAACTCCTGAACAGCGGGCTGATTACCGTATTGTGCGAGAGCATAGCTTGGCTGCGATTGAGCAAGCCAGCTTGCAATTAATGAAATCTGAAACGCCACCTGATGAGCTATCGAAACAAAATGAACGCCATCTACGCGATTTGGTTGAACGATTAATGCATGAGTAAGGGTTATGAAAAACCTCCCGGCCGATCACCGAGAGGCTTTAAATCTATAAAATTTGGACCTATTTTAGCTTTTTCCTAATAAACGCTGGGATTTCGTAGTCTTCGTCTGGCCCTTTGTCTTCCGGCATCATATCCACCGGTTCAGTTTCTTCGTAAATCGGTGCCCGGCTGGGCATGGGCGGACGTTCTTTTACTTCGGCCTTTTTACTTTTAGACTTGCGCTCGGCTTCGGCAGCCCGCTCGGACTTAAAAAATGACAAAGGCGAATAAGACGGAGCTGACGCCGAAACTTGGGTAATATTCTTTTTGGATAATTGGCTAAAACCAGTGGCAATTACGGTAATTCTAATTTCGTCTTTCAAATTTTCATCAATAATGGCGCCAAAAATTATTTTGGCATTAGGGTCGGCCGACGCGGTAATAACTCGAGCGGCTTCATTAACATCGTACATAGATAAATCCGGTCCGCCGGTGATGGTAAACAAAATTCCTTTAGCGCCATCAACGGACATTTCCAGTAACGGCGATTCAATAGCCGATTTAGCAGCCTCCACCGCTTTATTTTCGCCCTTAGCAATGCCAATACCCATAAGGGCGGAACCGGCGCCGGCCATAATGGCTTTAACATCGGCAAAGTCAACGTTGATGAGTCCGGGAATAGTAATAATATCGGAAATGCCTTGCACACCTTGGCGCAAAACTTCATCTACATACGTGAAGGCTTCCAGTAAAGTGGTTTTTTTATCTATCAATTGCAAAATGCGATCATTGGGAATAGTAATAATAGTGTCCACTTTATCGGTCAGCTGCGCCAAAGCGCGTTCGGCAATACTTCGCCGCTGCGCCCCCTCAAAACTAAATGGCTTGGTTACAACTGCAATAGTTAAAGAGCCAGCCGCCTGTGCAATTTCGGCCACCAACGGGCTGGCGCCCGACCCGGTGCCGCCGCCCAAGCCGCAAGTTAAAAACACCATGTCAGCGTTTTTGACCGTTTCTTTAATATCGTCTTTAGCCTCTTCGGCCGACTCGGCCCCTAATTCCGGATCCATACCCGCCCCCAGCCCGCGGGTGGTTTCCTTGCCAATTTGCACTTTTACGCCGGCACGGGATTGGTGCAGGGCTTGAGCATCGGTATTAACGGCAATAAATTCAACCCCCCGCGTTTTAGCCGATACCATGCGATTAATGGCCGCGCCGCCCGACCCCCCCACGCCAATGACTTTTATTTTGGCAAAGGTTTCTATAGCTGGTTTGACTTCCATAGTAGATTAGAATTAAGAATTTAGAATCGAGAATCTAGAAATTAATAAAGATATTATTTAGTTTGTCCTAAGTATGATTCAAGATACCCGCGTTTAATGCAAGTAAAAACTCCGATATCTTGTTGATGAAAAATTGTTCATTCATAATAAATTTCTAGATTCTAAATTCCAGATTCTAGATTCTAAAATTTATGGCATTAGTGATTTAAACCAATCTTTCATTCGGCCAGCCACATGATTAATTGATGACCAGCGGCCAAACCCGCCGCGGGCAGATTTTCCCCGGGTGGCTTCCTCGCCCCACCGCGCCAAGCCAATAGCGGTAGTAAACGATAAATCGTTAACTTTTTCTAGGGGGCTCGCTACATCTACAGGATAACCCAGTGAAGCCGGCAATTTAAATTCGCGTTTGGCCACTTCCACCACGCCCGGCAATTTAGCTCCGCCACCGGTTAAAACCACACCGGCCGGCAACATGCCTTTTCGGTCGATGCGTTCTAATTCTTTATTTACTAAGCTGAAAATTTCCACCAAACGCGCTTCAATAATTTCAGCCAACTGCTTGCGCGACACCCGCCCTTCTTCCGGTGAAATTTCCGCTAGATCGATGTCTTCGCGTTTCCCCACGTCACTGGATACGGCATGACCATATTCTAATTTTAATCTTTCCGCCAAATCAATCGACGTTCGTAAACCAATAGCAATGTCATTGGTGATATGGCCCGACCCCACTGGCAATATGGCCGTGTGCAATGGGTCGCCTTCTTCAAACACCAACATACTGGTAGTGGAACCGCCCAAATTAACCAACACCACCCCTAACTCTTTTTGCCGCTTGGTCAGTACCACTTCGGCGTTGGCTAATATGGCTAGCACTAAATCATCAATATCTACCCCGGTGCGATAAATGCACTTAGTTAAATTTTTTATTTGCGCCGATTGCCCTTCAATAATTTGCGCTTCTACTTCTAACCGCACACCCGTCATGCCCACCGGATCTTTGATGCCGGCTTGGTTATCTACCACAAAGCTCCGCGGCAGCACGTGGAGAATTTCGTAATTGGGCGGCGTGGCCACGGCCTGCGCGGCCTCCACCACTCGATCAACATCGTCTTCTTTAATTTCACCATCAGCTTTAGACACGGCAATAACGCCGTGACTGGATTGCGCCAAAATGTGGCTGCCGTTAATGCTGGCCCAAACATGCTCAACCGGTGTGCCAGTCATGCGCTCAACTCTTTCCCAAACCGATGATATGGCCGACACCGCATCCTCAATGCTGGTGACCACGCCCTTATGAATTCCTTGTGACGGCACTTCGGCTAAACCTAAAATATGAAGCTCCGACCCGCCATTAGTTTGGGCGACCGCCGCCCGAATGGTAGTTGAACCAATATCTAAACCGGTTATTAATTCGGTAGCTGGCATATTTAAAACTTAATCTTATTTAATTATAAACTAACCCCCCAAGTACGTAAAGTAATTGGACTGAATAATTTAATTGTTCAATCTAGGTGTTCAGCGACGGTTTTACCCAATACTTTTTTTTCTAAAACCCGCATCTGTCGGCGCTCACCCGCAATCATATGGTCGTATCCGCCCAAATGAATTAATCCATGGGCCGTCAAAATCTGAAGTTCGGTTAACAAGCTGTGTTGACGCCTTAGGCTTTGCGTTTTGGCTTGGGATAAACAAATAATTATTTCGCCGTTGAGGTATTTTTTATTAAGATCATAGGTAAACGACAACACGTCGGTAACTTGGTTGTGTTTACGGTAACGCTTATTTAATTTTTTTATGGCGGCCGGCTCCACCAAGGTTACGGCGATATCGTACTTGCCAATTTTTAAAACCTTCATGGCCTGGTGAGCCATGTTGCGACAAGACACTGGCCAGGCGCGCGGGGCTGGCCGATGGGAATTATTTATAACATCCACCATAGCTTAATCAATATGTCAGCCCGCTACCGAATTATTCGTTGGGCGTTAACGTAAGTGATTTATAAATAGCGTTCCAAGTGGTTAAGTAGTCAGCCGTTTCGTGGGTGGCTAAATTATAACTTAGCGTTATTATATTCGGCCCTAGGTTAAAATAAATATTTAACCCATTAAGGCTACGCGCAGCGGTTATATCGCCAATAGTCACGAGCGGTACGTCTTCCACCGCTACCTCGGGAACATTGTTCGCATACCAAACTTCAGGCGCTAAACCTTCCGGATTAGCCTGCACTACCACTTGGATGAATTCATTGGTGGCCGAGGTAAAGATAACATCATTATCATCGGCATCTAAGCTTTGTTTAGACCAAACGGTGGGATAGTAGAAACTAAACCCCTGAGCAGTGTTGGTGTATTTGGTAAGGGCTTGAGCATCAAAAAGTTTTGCTCCCTCACCCTGGGCGGGGTCATAACCGTTGTCTACTTCCGCGCCGTCGGCAAAACCGTCGCCATCGGAATCTACCGTATTAATATCGGCGCCGTAAATAACTTCCTCGGCATCGGTCAACCCATCCTCATCAGTATCAATACTGGCTGCGGGCGGCGTCAAGGATACTTCGGCCTCGTTGTCGGTATCGGTTTCGTCGGCTGGTGGTTGCCTTGCTCCATCGAAACCTTGGGAATCTATATAGTGACTGCCGGCCGCTAAGTTTCGAATACCCTCTTCTAAGCTAAAAAATATCTGATAAGTAACGCCAGCGGCGCTTAAGTACCGGTAATAAACATCCTGACCCGAGGTGGGGTCGGCGGGTAATTGCGATAAATATATGGGATTTTGCGGGTAATCACTAAAGCCGGCAGCCGACAAAGTAGCGGCGCCGGCGCGTCCTAATTGAAGTTCACTAATCGATACCGGATAAGAACCCCGATCGGTAAAATAAAGTTCTAAAGCGGTTTGCAAATTTTTTACATCTAAATAGCGCTGCCGGTCGCGGTCGGCGGGGGTGGTGGTAACTATTGATGCGGGCTCGGGTGCGGGCGTCGGCGGGGGCGGTGGTGTAGTATTATCTACCGCTGGTGGTGTCGCTACTGGCGCTCCCGGCTCGGCGCTGCCGCTAAACATAATATAAGCGCCCACGCCGCCGCCAATTAACACCACGGCGCCAATGGTTATCCAAAGCCACAGCAAACTTTTAGTGCCCGGCGGTTTTACCGCTACCGGCGCCGGCATATTGGCCGCCGCATTGGTCTGCGGCATGGTATATATTTCGCCAAGCGTCTTATTGTCTTCCACCGGTAACGGCACGGGGGCATTATTTTTTTTAACCAAACCCAACATAGATTAATTTATGCCAATTAAGTAGTTTCTTTATCAATAAATTTTAGCAGCGAGTCTAATTCTTGAAAATTTAATTCACCATTTGGTAAATTCAACAGTCGCCCCGGGCCGTTGGGGTCGTAATTATTTTGTACTTCTTCACCATCGGTAAAAGTATCGCCATCGGTATCACTATTTAACGGATTGGTTTGATAAATCAAAACTTCTTCGCCGTCAAATAAACCGTCACTATCCGAATCGGGATTATTTGGATCGGTGCCGATAGTATATTCCTCCTGGTTATTTAAACGATCACCATCGGAATCTTCGTCGGCCACCGGTGCGGGCTCAGTATTTGGCGGGGCCGTAAAATCAGGCGGCGTCGGCTCGGGTTCAGTAGTAGTAACAGGTTCTTGATTAGAACTGGCGCGCTCGGCTAGCCACGGCCGCAAATAAAACCAGTAGCCAGCTCCTAATATTACAAGCACCACCACAATTACCGCGCCAATTATTAAACCTTGGTTGCTGGCTGGTTTGTGGGTTGCGGTTAATGGGCCCCGCCCCGGAGGCGCGGGCGGGGGTATAAAAACGGGTTTGGTTGGAACGGTCTCTGCCGAAGGCATAACCGAACTTACTGGCGCGGGCGGGGTATTTGGTTTAGGCGTTAAGTCGGTATCAGAAAAAATATCTTCCACGCCCGAGGGTTTATTTAAATCTTCAAACATAAAATTATGTTATTAATGATTTAATTATAGCTAATTAACCAAATAAAACCAAATAATCACTCGTTACTTAGTTAACGTTATAGTTGTTGTTTCAGACGAAAGTAAGTTTGTCTTTAACCAATAGCCAACACCGCGAATAATGTCTGTTATACCAGAAGTTACCCACCCCTGGGGTGAAGCTGCTCCGTCCCAATAAGCTATTTGCGTAATCGCCCCAGGTGAAGAAGTCAATTTACTAATGGATACTGTAGTTGAAAGAGATCCCACACCCCACCATCCCCCCGAGGCACTATAAGAATAACTATCAACGGGACTAGTACCAGTTATAGTTACGTCTTGTTCGCCATTAAATTTTATCATATAGGCATAGCCCGGCTCGATATTATCCACCGTCACATAGCTACCCTCTAATTTCCATGGTCTTTGTACTGCTGTTGGAAATAAAACATTCCACGTTGAATCAGCCACATTAAATGGTAGAGAAATTACATTAAATTGGTCATACATGTGATAAGTGTAAGTCAAAGGTGCGGGAGTTTTAAAAATCGCGGCAATTACTGCATTGCTTGCCGGCATACTAAAAGATAATGGGTTTAGCGACCCGCTGGCATTGCCAGTCCATTTATCAAATTCATAACCGGCGTTAGCGGCGGCCGTTAATTGTATAGTAGTACCGGCTGTATATTTTCCAACCAAACAATCAGGCGAATTACTTAAATCCCTATTAACAACACCGGCGCCACTGACTGGCCCAACCAGAGTCTGTAAGTTATAACAAGTGGAGGACGCGACCATAAACTCCGCCGTCACGGTTTTATTGGTGGTCATGGTAATAATACAAGGGTTGGTATTGCCACAACTAGCGGCATCCAATGTCCAATTTTTAAAAGCATAACCACTGGCAGCTAACGCAGTTAATGTTACCGCTTGTCCATCAACGAATTCATAACAATTTACTCCGCAACTGGTTCCGGCGGGGTTGGTTGTCACACTACCACTGCCCCCAGCAATAGTAATTTTTAATTGCCTGATCGGGGCAAATTCGGCTGTTAAAGTTTTATTACCCGAAATGTTAAAAGTGCAATTAGAATTGGTGCTGCTATTGCACTCATCGCCGACCCAACGCTTAAAAGCGTAAGTGGCATTATTATTAGCGGTAAGGGTTACTGGTGTTCCCGAATCAAATGAGCCGGTGCAATCTCCAGGGCAATTTATACTGGTGCCCGTGACCGTGCCCCCCGATG
>Ga0209212_1008735_pt1 | contig 10795 bp, 8 predicted proteins | sample RifGroC2_FD_183996 | JGI IMG/M metagenome (GOLD analysis project Ga0209212, IMG submission 183996) | Groundwater microbial communities from Rifle, Colorado, USA - Groundwater C2 (SPAdes) (version 2) | ecosystem: Environmental > Aquatic > Deep subsurface > Groundwater | place: Rifle, Colorado... | reverse complement strand
CAGGGCCGCCACCAGCCCGCCGCGGCGATGGCCAGCAGCACGGCGCCGGCGCTCAGCAGCGGCAGGCGCTGGCGCGCGGACGTGCTGCTGGCGCCGGCATCCATGACCGGCAGGCTGGCGAGATCCGGCACCTTGCCTTGCTGGCGCGCGTATTCGGATTTTTTCAGGGCGTCGAGTATGTAGGACATGCTTAGTGCCCCTGCTGGGCCAGCGCCGGCGCGTCGGTGTCGGTGAGGGCGGCGAGGCGGGCCATGGTCATCGGTCCGGCCACGCCATCCGCCTGCAGGCCGTAGGCCCGCTGGAAGTTGCGCACCCGTTGCGCCAGTTCGGTGCCGAAGCGTTCGCTGGTGCCGGCCCCGGCGGGCGCGCCTTCCCAGCGGGCCAGGCGCTGGTCGAGCCAGGCTACCGCTGCGCCCCGGGCGCCGGGAGCGAGGCGCTGCTTCCAGCCCGGCGGCGCCCGCCACAGCAGGGTGTAATGGCCATTCCACTGGCGGAGCAGGCTGTCCAGCGGCACTTCGCGCACCGCGCCGGCCACGGTCAGCTTCGCCCGGTCGGACTCCAGCGCCAGCAGGGTGGCGAGGAAGTCCGGGCCGTCCGGCTGTTTCAGCTCGACGATGGCCGGACTGTTGAGGGTGCGCAGGTCGGCCAGGTCGGCGCGGCTGTGCAGGCAGTACAGGCTCACTTGGGCCGCCCGCTGGCAGGCGTTGTCCAGCGCCGTCGGCTGGCGCACCTCGATCTGCCACTGCTCGAACAGCGCGCGTACCGCCATGGCCTCATGCAGCCAGTGCTCCTGCTGGTCTGGGCCGGCGATGGTGATTGCGGTGTTCTCTGCGCGCGCCGCTGGCGGTGGGCTTGCGGGGGGCGGCGCCGGCTGGGGCGCCGGTTCGCTGGCCAGTGGCTGCGGTGGATTGTCCGCCTCGACCGGCGGCGGGACCGGGTCTTCGGCGGTGTCGAAGGTGGTGACGGGCGCTCGCGCTGTGCCGTCGGCGAGCTCGTGGGGCACGGCGAGCGCCGTCGGCCGGTTCGGCAACGCTTGCTCCGCAGCCTCGGCCACGCGGGCGGTCGTGATCGGCGCGGGCGGTTGCAGCCGGTAGGCGCCCGCCAGTGCGGCGAGAACGGCCACGGCGAGGAGCAGGGCCGCGACGCGCGTTAGTCGGCCATTGGCGGGCGGCCCCAGCACTTCGCGGGCGGCCTTGTTCAGGGTGCGCGCGTCCACCGTGGCCTGTCCCTTGACGTAGGTGCCGAGCAGGGCGCGGTCGCAGATCACGTTGATCAGTCGCGGCGTGCCGCCGCTCAGGCGATAGAGGCGGTCGAGCACCTTGGGCGGGAACAGGCAGAAGCGCGCGCCGGCCACGGCCAGGCGATGCTGCACGTAGGCGCCGACCTCCCGGCGCGACAGCGGGTCCAGGTGATAGCGCGCGACGATGCGCTGGGCCAGCTGGCGCATCGGCGTTTCGCCCAGGCGCTCGCGCAGCTCCGGCTGGCCGAGCAGGATGATCTGCAGCAGCTTGCGCTGGTTGGTTTCCAGGTTGGTCAGCAGGCGCAGCAGCTCCAGCACGTCGTTGGCCAGGTTCTGCGCCTCGTCGACGATCAGCACCGTCTTGCGCCCGCGGGCATTGCTGGCGAGCAGGTGGGCGTTGAGCCGGTCGATGAGTTCCTTGAGGCTGGGCACGTTGCCGGGGACGGCGATATGCAGCTCGTCGCACAGGGTGCGCAGTAGTTCGAGGGCGGTCAGCTTGGGGTTGAAGATGAAGGCGATGTCGCAGTGCGCCGGCACCTTTTCCAGCAGGCAGCGGCAGATGGTGGTCTTGCCGGTGCCGACCTCGCCGGTGAGCAGGACGAAGCCGCCGTCGATCTGCAGGCCGTACAGCAGGTGCGCCAGCGCTTCCCGATGCCGCTCGCTCATGAACAGGTAGCGCGGATCGGGCGAGATCGAGAAGGGTGTCTCGGTGAGGCCGAAATGCTGGTTGTACATGATCGCGTTCCGTGGCTGCTGCGCGGCGCAGGGCGGCGCCGTCCCCCGCAGGGTTCTTCTACCGGTTGAGCATAGTCCCGTCTGCGCCATCCGCTTGCCGGTGCGGCGTTCGTCCGCGCAGGGGCCGACGGGCATGGCGCGATGCCAGCAGTGGACTAGGCTCGGAATGGGGAAGCAAAAAACCGGCGGAAAACGCCATGGATACGAAAATCCCGGCGCAGGGGCGCTTTTCCGGTGGTGTCGTCGGCCATTGGCGACACATGCCGCTGCCTTTGCGTGCCTCCAGCCCGCCCGCCCGTTGCACGCACACGCCCGGGGTAGGGCGCATGCGCCTCGCCTTCGGCCTGGCGTGGGCACTCCTGATCGCACCGCTGCAGGCCAGCGAGGACGAAATCCGCGGCTTCATCGTCGACAACAGCATTTCCCATATCGGTCACGAGTTTTATCGCTACTTCAGCGAGCGGCTGCGCGATACCAGCAGGCTGGATTTCAACCTGGTGGTGCGCGAGCGCCCTTCGGCGCGCTGGGGCAGTCTGGTGGTGATCGAGTACGAGGGGCGGGTGCTGTACCGGCGCTTCCTGGCGCCGAACGTTTCCGAGTTGCAGCCGATCGCCTATCAGGCGGCCGATCAGATCCAGGAGGCCGTCACCCGCCAGAAACTGGAAAGTCTGCTGCAGGACACCTACGACTTGGACAAGGATGAGCTATGAGCACGAAAACCACCCCCCTTGCGGTCTGCCTCGGCCTGGCGAGTGTCTGTCTGCTGGCGCCGCTGCAGGCCACCGAGCTGGTCTATACCCCGGTCAATCCGTCCTTTGGCGGCAACCCGTTGAACGGTTCCTGGCTGCTGGCCAATGCCCAGGCGCAGAACGATCACAAGGACCCGGATTTGGAGGACCGCCGTTCGCACGCCGGGACTTCGCCGCTGGAGCGGTTCTCCAGCCAGCTGGAGTCGCGGCTGTTGTCCCAGCTGCTCACCAATATCGAGACCGGGCAGACCGGCAGCCTGGCGACCGATGCTTTCCTCGTCGATATCGTCGACGTCGACGGCACCTTGTCGATCGTGATCACCGACCGCGCGACGGGCGAGGTTTCGGAGGTCGTCGTCAACGGACTGGCGCCCATCAACTGACCACTGATGATGCCGCATACGCAGGAAGCCCAGGACATGAACAAGATCGTGACGATGGCCGTGCTGCTTGCCGCCCTGCAGGGCTGTGCCCTGCGCGAACCCATGCCGGCCGAGCAGGAACCCGAGATCCCGACCCTGACGCCGCGGGCCTCCACCTACTATGACCTGCTCGCCCTGCCGCGGCCGAAGGGCCGGCTGGTGGCGGCGGTCTACGGCTTCCGCGACCAGACCGGGCAATACAAGCCGACCCCGGCCAGCTCCTTCTCCACCAGCGTCACCCAGGGCGGCGCCAGCATGCTGGTGGATGCGTTGCAGGCCAGTGGCTGGTTCGTGGTGCTGGAGCGCGAGGGGCTGCAGAACATCCTCACCGAGCGCAAGATCATCCGCGCCTCGCAGAGCAAGCCGGATACCCCGGTCAACATCCAGGCCGACCTGCCGTCGCTGCAGGCGGCCAACATCCTGCTGGAGGGCGGCATAGTCGCCTACGACACCAATGTGCGCAGCGGCGGGGAGGGCGCCCGTTACCTGGGCATCGGCGTGAACAGCGAGTATCGGGTGGATCAGGTTTCGGTGAACCTGCGGGCGGTGGATGTGCGCAGCGGCCAGGTGCTGGGCAACGTGATGACCACCAAGACCATCTATTCGGTGGGCCGCAGCGCCGGCGTGTTCAAGTTCGTCGAGTTCCAGGAGCTGCTGGAAGCGGAGGCCGGCTACACCACCAACGAACCGGCGCAGCTCTGCGTGCTGTCGGCCATCGAGTCGGCGGTTGCCCACCTGGTGGCGCAGGGCATCGAGCGGCGCCTGTGGCAGGCGGCGGACGCGAGCAGCTTCGAGCAGTCGTCGCTGCCCAAGTACTCGAGCCGGGCGAGTGCCACTGCGCCGACGCCCTGAGCGTAATTCCTCGAAGTCCCCGGCAGCGCTTGCGCTAGAATGCGTGCCTGCGTTGTAGCGGGAGAGACCTGTGCTCTGGCAGGTGCGCGAGCCATCGCCAGGGCGGGTTTGCCGTATCCGGTTTGAAATGCGTTCGGCGCTAAACTCCGACTCCGCGGCCGGCGTCTTCCATCGGGAGCGCGGCCGGGCGGTCGGCGCTTTTTGCCGGCGCTGCCCCGATTTGCCGCTGGGCAAACCATCCTGACCGAATGAGCGGATCGTCCCTAGGCCGCAGCGCGCCTAGCCGTGCGCCCGGTGCGTGCTCGCCGGATTGCGGCTGAGCCGGTGCCGCTGGCCATGCCCTGCGCGCGTCACAGGCAACTTCTCGTAGTCGCCAAGGCCGGATGCCGGCCACCGAAGTAATCGACAAGGAATTTCGTAGTGGAACATCAACCGAGTCTCCTGCAGGCCAGCGTGGTCTGCCTCCTCACCATGGTGCTGCTGGTGCCGTTGGCCAAGCGCATGCAGCTGGGGGCGGTGCTGGGCTATCTGGTCGGCGGGGTCCTGATCGGCCCCAGCGTGCTGGGGCTGATCGATCATCCGGACAGCATTCACCGGATCTCCGAGCTGGGCGTGGTGATGCTGATGTTCATCATCGGCCTGGAGCTGTCGCCCAAGCGCCTCTGGCTGATGCGTCGCGCGGTGTTCGGCGCCGGGCTGGCCCAAGTGTTGCTCTGCGGTGCGGTCATCGGCGGGGTGGCGGTGTGGTGTTTCCAGCAAAGCTGGAACGCCGCGATCATCCTGGGCCTCGGTTTGGCGCTGTCCTCGACGGCGTTCGCCCTGCAGTTGCTGGCCGAGCGGCATGAACTGCACAGCCCGCACGGCCGTTTGGCGTTCTCCATCTTGCTGTTCCAGGACATCGCCGCCATTCCGCTGATGGCTCTGGTGCCGATGCTCAGCGGCGTCAGCCAACCGGAGATCGCGGGTGGCGACAGCCTGGTCGAGCTGTTCAAGGTGATCGGTTGCGTGGTCGGCCTGATCGTCGGCGGCCGCTACCTGTTGCGCCCGATATTCCGCATCGTCGCCGAATCGGGGCTGCATGACATCTTCACCGCGACCGCCCTGCTGGTGGTGATGGGCAGCGCCTACATCATGGAGCTGGCCGGCATCTCCATGGCGCTGGGGGCTTTCCTGGCCGGCCTGCTGTTGGCCGAGTCGGAGTACCGCCACGCCATCGAGGCCAAGATCGAACCGTTCAAGGGCATGCTGCTGGGGCTGTTCTTCCTCAGCGTCGGCATGAGCGCCAACCTCGGGCTGCTGCTGGATTCGTTCTGGGTGGTGCTGGGCCTGACGCTCCTGCTAATCGTGCTCAAGCTGCCGCTGGTGGCGCTGGTTGGCCTGCGCCCGGGCGGCCTGCAGGCCGCCGAGGCCATGCGCCTGGGGGTGATTCTCGCCTCCGGCGGCGAGTTCGCTTTCGTCGTGTTCAGCATCGCGCGCGACCACAAGCTGTTCGATGCCCGCCTGCACGACCTGCTGGTGCTGACCATCACCCTGTCGATGGCCCTCACGCCGCTGGTCATCCTGCTGCTGTCGCGGCTGATCAAGCCGGCCGAGCACAAGGCGCAGGCCCCGGAGCCGGAGGTGCAGCTGGTCGACAATCACGAGCCGCGGGTCATCATCATGGGCATGGGTCGGATCGGCCGCATCATCGCGCGCATCCTGCATGCCCAGCGGGTGCCGTTCGTGGCCTTCGACACTTCGGTCGAGGCGGTGGAACTCACGCGCAACATCAGCGATCTGCCGATCTACTACGGCAATCCCCTGCGTCTGGAGATCCTGCAGGCGGCCAAGGCCGATCAGGCGGAGATCTTCGTCATCGCCACCGACGACGGCCAGGCCAACATGGACACCGCGCGGCTGGTCCGCCACCGCTACCCGCACATGAAAGTGGTGACGCGCGCGCGGGACTGGCAGGAGCTGCACACCCTGTTCGATCTGCAGGCCGGGCCGGTGCGCGAGACCTTCCATTCCAGTCTGGAAATGGGCCGGCTGGTGCTGCTCGGCCTGGGGCTGAACGAGCAGCAGGTGGCGGCGCGCATCGAGCGCTTCCGGCGGCACGACGAGGCGATGCTGACCGAGTTGCACAAGGTCGCCAGCGACAGGGCCGCCAGCCTGAAGACCATCCATGCCTTCTACGACGACCTGGAAAAGTTGTTCAGCCAGGATGCGCTCGAAACCCCCATCGTGCCGAAGGACAAGTGACCCGGGCGCAAGCCCGGCGGTCGGTTGTGGGTCAGGTGGCGTTGCCCGCTTGACCCAGCCGTAGCGCCCGCGTTTCGGGCGTTTGCTCAACCCCGTCGACCCACCAGCGCAGCCTGGCTTCGACCTGGCTGGCGCCGGGCAGCCGGACGCTGTTGCGCAGCGGGCAGACCGGCTGCTCGCGTGCCAGCAGCTGTCCGCTCTGGCGCGAGCGGCTGCGCCCCGCCGGGCCAAGCGTGACCAGCTGCAACTCGAAGCGCACCCTCTGCCCCGTGCCCCGAAAACACAGCTGCAGCTCCGCCAGCGGTGGGGCGGGCTGGCGCAGGTCGAAGTCGATGCCGACGGCAGCGGCAGCCGCCAGCAGCATTGCGGACACGGTCGTGGCCAGCATGGGCGCCTCCCGCGGGAAAAAAGATGCCGCCCGGAGGCGGCATAGGCTGGGGTGGATCAGTTCTGGTTGACGGTGGCGGTGTTGCCCACGCCGTACTGATTGACGTAGGCGGTCTGGCCGAAGTTGCCCTGGCTGACGTAGGCCGAGTTGGCCGAGCCGCCCTGGCTGACCTGAGCATAGCTGCCGCTGCCCGACTGCAGGACATTGGCGAGGTTGTTGTCGCCATACAGCTGCGCCACGCTGGCGATGTTGTCGCTGCCGGACTGGTCGAGTTCGACCAGGTTGTCGGTGCCGGCGCTGGAGCCGCTGGCGGCGTTGTTGCTGCCGTTCTGGTTGGCCACCAGCTCGTTGCCGCTGCCGTCCTGCTCGAAATACAGCTCGTTGTAGCTGCCACCCTGGGCGACGGTGGCCTGGTTGCCGTCGCCGACCTGGGTGAGGTTGGTGTTTTGCGCCAGACCGTCCTGGCGCAGGCCGATGCCGTTGTTGGTGCCGTCCTGCGCGAGCGTGGCCAGCTGGCCGGAGCCATTCTGGCCGCCGCCGGCCGTGTCGAATATGGTGCCGGCGTGAATGCTGTTGCCGTCGCCGTAGGTGGTGGCGGTCAGGCTGTGGCCGTAGCCTTCCTGGCGGAAGTAGCCGAGGTTGCTGTTGCCCTCCTGATAGATGCTGGCGGCCATGCCGCTGGAGTCGTACTGCTCGAGCTGCACGGCGTTGGCGCCACCGAGCTGGGTGACCGTCGCCGTGTGCGCGCTGCCTCTGGTCTGGTCGATCACCGCGGCGTTGTCGCTGCCGGACTGGTCGATCGAGGCCGTGCTGCCATCCTGGGCCTCCTGCCAGATATCGGCGAGGTTGTTGAGGTCGCTCTGCACGATGCTGGCGCTGTTGCCGACGCCGCCGATCTGGTTGGCGTAGCCCTGGTTGAGGCTGCCGCTCTGCTGCACATCGACAGTGTTGCTCTCGCCGTAGTTCTCCTGGGAGGTGGCGGCAAAGTTGCCGTCGCCGTCCTGATCGATCTGGGCGCTGTTGCCGCTGCCGCCGATCTGCGCGGTGTCGGCGAAGTTGTTGGTGCCGGTCTGGGTGATTGCGGTGCTGCTGGATTGGCCGCCCTCTTGCCAGTTGCCGGCGAAGTTCTGCGAGCCGGTCTGGGTCTGTACGGCGCTGTGGCCTTCGCTGCCGTTGAACTGGACGCTGACGGCATCGTTGAGCGGGCCGCCGGTTTGGATCTGGGTGGCGCTGCTCCCCAGATCGCCGTCCTGGGTGATATTGGCCGCGTTGCCATCGCCGTTCTGGGTTTGCTCTGCGGTGCTGCTGGAGCTGGAGAACTGCAGCGTCGTGGCCAGGTTGCCGTTGCCGACCTGGCTCTGGGTGGCGCTGCTGAAGCTCGCGCTGACCTGGGTGACATCGGCAATGTTGTCATTGCCGGTCTGGGTCTGCGTGGAGGTACTGTTGTCGGCCATGGCCTGCATGCTGATGACGGTCAGAACTGCTGCTGCGAGTGGTTTGAACTGGAACATGGTTTTGCCTCCTGGCTTTTGGTGTGACGCACAACCCATGTGGGTTACCGACTTCAGCGGTACTGACGGACCAGCACGCTCTGGTTGTTTCCGTACTGCGCGACGCTACCTTGCAGCCCGCTGCCGGACTGCTCGATGCGCGCGTTGTTGTAGGAACCGTTTTGAACGATCAGGGCCTGGTTGTCGGCCCCGGTTTGCGCGATCCAGGCCTGATTGCCCGCGCCCATCTGGCTGATCAGGGCCATCTGGTTCATGCCCTGCTGGAGGATGTAGGCCTCCTGCGCGCTGCCGCTTTGCACGATCATTCCCAGCAGGGATTGGCCGTTCTGGGTCACCGCGGTCTGGTTGGCCTGTCCCAGTTGCCGGGCCACGGCCAGTTGGCCGGGCGGCAGGGCGGCGGGAAAGGTGTTGTACAGCTCGAACAGATCGGCGTTGCCGGCCAGATCGAAGTTGTCCATCAGGTCGGCGGCCTGCAGGGCGGGGCTGCTGAGGCAGAGGCCGAGCAGCGGGGCAAGGCAGTACGTGCGAAAGCGGGTCAGCGGTGGCATGGCAATGTCCTTTCACCGTCCTTTCACCATCCGGACCTGTCTGTCCGGACTCGATCTTGCGGGGCTTGCCGGCGATCCCGAGAGGCCGGGCCAGCCTCCCGGCTCAGGCGCTTGCGGCCTGAGGTGCGGGAGGCTGGCCCGGGCTCAACGCACCGTCAGCGGTACTGTGACTTGCTTGCCGAAGGCCGAGGTGACCGTAGCGGTCGGGTTTGACGTCAGCGCGGCGGTGCCGGTGGTTTCCGTGGTCAGCCGCCAGCGGCCGCCACGGCTCAGGGTGGCGGTGCCCAGGTCGAGCGGGCCGGCCAGGGTCGACACGCTCACCCGGATGGTGTTGCCGGTCGGCTGCGAGGTCTGCCCACTCAGATCCCAGCGATAGCGGGTGCCACGGACGCGGACGGTGGCGCTGGTCGCGGTCAGGGTTTCGGCAACGACCGGCGGCGGCGTGACCGATACGCTGACGGTGGCTGGCGTCGCCGAGACCGCGCCCAGCGAGTCCTGGGCCTGGTAGGTGAAGGTCGCGGTGAAGGCGGTGGTCACCGTGGGCGGCGGCGTGTAGGTCACGCTGGTGCCGTTGCTGGTGACGGTGCCCTGACCGGCGGCCGGCGAGGTCAGGCCAACGACGCTGAGCGGCAGGTTGCCCTCAGGGTCGGTGTCGTTGCCCAGCACGTTGATGGTGATCGCTGCCGTCGTGGCGGCGGCGGTGTCGTTCACCGCGGTGGGAGCCTGGTTGGCCGCCACGTTCAGGGTGACGGTGGCCGGCTCCGACTGGCCGCCGCGGGCGTCCTGCACCCGGTAGGTGAAGGTTTCGACCAGCGGGGTGCCGTTGACCACGGCGGGCGGGGTGTAGACCACCGAGTTGCCGCTGAGCACGATGCTGCCCTGGCCGGGCGTCAGCGCGGTCAGGCCGACCACGCTGAGCGGCGTGTCGTTGTCCGGATCGCTGTCGTTGGCCAGCACCGCGACGGTCACCGGCACGCCGGCAGTGGTGTTGGCGCTGTCGGCCTGGGCCAGCGGCATCTGGTTGGGACCGAGTACCGGAGCGCTGCCGACCACCGTCACCGGCTCGGTGTCGACGCCGCCGAAGGCGGATTTCACGGTGACGCTGGCCGGCGGCTGGAGCAGGTCCACGCTCAGGCTCTGCAGGGTTCCGGCCTTGCTCAGGGGGCCATAGCCCTGGGCGACCAGGTCCGGAACCACCGCCTCGTCGCTCGACGAGGCCTGGATGGTCAGCTTCCGGTCAGCCCACGAATAGCTGGCGCTGGCGACCTTGACCACGTCGATCAGCTTGCTCGAGAGCGGGGTCGGCCGGGTGACCCCCGCCGGGTCGCTCGCGGTCAGCACCAGGAACTGCGGCAGGGGTTGCGGCGCCGGGTTGTTGCCGAAGTGGTAGCCGCCGGCGTCCGGCGTCAGGTTGTACAGGCAGGGCGACGGTGTCGTGCCGGCAACCAGCTCGAGGGTTTCGCGGTAGCAGACATCGCTGCCGGCGACCGGCGTCTTGGCGAATACCGAAATGCTGGCGCTGCCGTCGGCGGCGCGATTGTAGGTGGAGCGCTCGACTTCCAGCGCGGTCGGTGCGCGGGAGTCGCTGAGCTTGCCCGACAGGATGAACTGGTCGGTGCGGATGGTCCCGGCGGGGCCGCTGATCTCCACGTAGTTAATGCCATTCAGACCGCCGGCCACCGGTCCCGGGACGTTGGGATCGCCGATGAAGGTTTCGAGTGCGCCGGTTTCCGGGTTGGTCGCGGTGACGCGCGTGCCGTCCGCTTTGCTCAGGAACGGGCCGATTGCGCCGGTCAGCGCGCCGCTGAAGTCGCCCGGTGCGCCGATGCCGATGTCGGAGGTGAAGTTGATCGCCCGATTACCGGGGGCGGTCACAGTGATGGTTTCCACGCCGTAGGGGTGGGTGATGGTGTAGGTGCCGGCCACCGGCACCGAGGCGCGGATGCGGATACGCGCGAAGCTCTGCTGGTCGCCGTCCAGCGGCGGTCCGCCGGCGAAGGCGGCTTCGATGCCGGCGACGTACACATCCAGCGAGTAGCCGGCGACGGTACTGGCCGGAATCGAGGTTTCGGCGAGGAACCAGAACAGCTCGCTGGGCCAGTTGTCGGG
>Ga0209212_1008733_pt1 | contig 10796 bp, 8 predicted proteins | sample RifGroC2_FD_183996 | JGI IMG/M metagenome (GOLD analysis project Ga0209212, IMG submission 183996) | Groundwater microbial communities from Rifle, Colorado, USA - Groundwater C2 (SPAdes) (version 2) | ecosystem: Environmental > Aquatic > Deep subsurface > Groundwater | place: Rifle, Colorado... | reverse complement strand
CCCTCCAGGATGCCGAAGATCACCCCCTGGTCCTCCATGGGCGCGAGCTCCTTGGCCGACATGATGAACATGGGGATCGACAAAAGGCTCACCACCAGCCAGACGGTGTACACCGCCGGGCGAGCCGCCAGCGTGGCGCCGAGCAGCCGGCCGTAGGCGTTTTTCAGTCGGTGGAAGTCGCGCGCGATGCGCCCGGCGAAGCCGTGCTCCTCCATGCCCGGCTTGAGCAGGGTGGCGGACATGACCGGCGACAGGGTGAGCGCCACGACCCCGGAGATGGTGACCGCTCCCGCCAGGGTGAAGGCGAACTCCCGGAACAGGGCGCCGGTCAGCCCCCCCTGCAGGCCGATGGGGAGGTAGACGGCGGCCAGGGTCACCGTCATGGCGATGATCGGCCCCACCAGCTCCCGGGCGCCCGTGAGCGCGGCATCGAGCGGGGACTGTCCCTCGCTCAGGTGGCGCTCCACGTTCTCCACCACCACGATGGCGTCGTCCACCACCAGGCCGACCGAGAGCACGATGGCCAGCAGGGTCAGGAGATTGATGGTGAAGCCGAAGGCCTGCATCAGGAAGACGCCGCCGATGAGCGAGACCGGGATGGCCACCACCGGTATCAGCACCGAGCGGAAGGAGCCCATGAAGAGAAAGATCACGATAACCACGACGAGGAGGGTCTCCCCCAGGGTCTTCAGCACCTCACGCACCGCGTCGGAGATGTAGCTCGTGGCGTCGTAGGCGATGCGCGCCTTGAGGCCGGTGGGGAGATCGCGCTCGATCTGCGCCATCTCCTGGCGCACCAGCTTGATCACGTCCAGCGAGTTGGCGTTGGGCAGGGGCCAGATCCCCATGAACACGGCGGTCTGCCCCGAGAAGCGCACCTCGGTGTCGTAGTCCTCGGCCCCCAGCACCACGTCGGCGACGTCGCCCAGTCGCACGATGCTGGTGTCGGAGTTGCGCAGTGCCAGTTTCCTGAACTCCTCCACGGTGCTCAGGTTGGTGTCGGCGGTGAGGTTTACCTGGATATAGCTCCCCTTGCTGCGCCCCAGCGCGGAGAGGAAGTTGTTGGCCGCCAGGGCGTCGCGCACCTGGGCCGGCGTGACGTTGAGCGCGGCCATGCGCTCCGGTTTGAGCCAGATGCGCATGGCGAAGGTGCGCGCCCCGAGGATCTCGGCGCGCTGCACCCCTTCCAGGGCCGAGAGGCGCGGCTGCACCACGCGCACCAGGTAGTCGGTGATCTCGTTTTGCTTGAGCAGCTCCGAGCTGAAGCTCAGGTAGGCCGAGGCGAACTGGGAGTCCGCGGTCTCGACGTTGATGGTCGGCACCTCCGCCTCCGGAGGGAGGTCGCGACGCACCTGGTCCACCTTGGAGCTGATCTCGGCCAGTCCCCTGGTGGAGTCGAAGTTGAGCTTGAGCCGGACCTTGATGGTGGAGAGCCCGAGGGTGCTCTGGGACTCCATGTACTCGATGCCGTCGGCCGCGGCGATGGAGCGCTCCAGCGGCGTGGTGATGAAGCCGCGCACCAACTCGGGGCTGGCGCCGACGTACACGGTGGTGACGGTTATGGTGGCGTTCTCGCTGCGCGGGTACTGGCGCACCTTGAGGGTGCGCATCGCCTGGAGGCCGGCGATGACGATGATCAGGCTGACCACCACGGCGAGCACCGGACGGCGTATGAAGAGGTCGGTGATGTTCATCTGTCAGCTGTTCTCCGGCGTGGGTGCGAGCTTGAAGGGAGGGGCGAGCCGGTTGTCCGGCAGCACCGTCTGGCCGTTCATCAGCTTGAATACCCCGGTACTGACCACGACCTCGCCTTCCTTGAGGCCGGTGGTGACCGCCACGAAATCGCCGCGCTTTTCGCCCAGGCGCACGAACTGCTGGCGCAGCACCTTGCCCCCCTTCCCCTTGCCGTCGTCCTGCACCACAAACACCGAATCGCCGTAGGGGGCGTAGAGCACGGCGGTGGCGGGGACGGCGAGCACCCTCTGCCGGGCCGGCAGCCCCAGCGCCACGTTGACGAACATCCCGGGCCTGAGCTTTTCGTCGCGGTTGGCCAGCGTCGCCTGCACCCGGATGTTGCGGGTCTCGGCGTCGACCACCGGGTTCAGGGCGCTTACCCGCCCGGTCAGCGTCAGGCCGGGGAGGGCGTCCAGCGTGACCCGCACCGGCAGGTCCCGGTGCAGCGCGCCGATCTGCTGCTGGGGAAGGGTGAAGTCCACGTAGATCGGGTCCAGGGCCTGCAGGGTGACGATGGGGTCCCCCTCGCGCAGCATCTGGCCCAGGTTCACCTGCCTGATCCCCAGACGGCCGCTGAAGGGTGCGCGGATCTCCTTCTTGTCCAGGACCGCGCGGATATTGGCCGCCTGGGCCAGCGCCTGTTCGCGGGCGGCGACCGCGCTTTCGTGGTCGGCCGGGGAGACGATGCGCTCGGGGAGCATCTTCTCGGTACGCTCCAGGGTTCGGCGCGCCAGTTCCGCCTGGGCCAGTGCCCCCGCGAGCTGCGCCTTCTCGGTCGAGGTGTCCTGGGCGATCAGGAGCTCACCCTTTTGCACCGGGCGCCCCGCCTCGAAGGCGATCTGCACCACCTTCCCGGCCATTTCCGCCGCGACCGTCACCCCCTGCACCGCGGTCAGAGTACCCACCGACGACAGGGAGCTCTCCCACGATACCGGCTGCACCGAAAAGGTGGTCACCGTCTCCGGCGGCGGCACGAACTTCTTCCCCTGCTCCGCCATGGCCCGGATCTGCAGAGCCTTCACCCCGGCGAGTACGGCGATGATGACGACAAGGGCGAGTATGGCGAGAAATATACGCTTCTTCATGGATGTAAATCCCCCTTCTCCTGCCACCAGCCACCCCCTAACGCCTGGAACAGCGCGGCGCTGTCGGCGAAGCGGGCGGCCTTGGCCTGTGCCAGGGCTATGCGCGCCTGCTGGTGCTGGCGCTGGGCGTCGAGCAGGGTGAGGTGGTTCACCGCGCCAACCCGGTACTGGGTGAGCGCCACCTCAAGCGAGCTTAGCGCAGCCTGCTCCGCCTCGGCCTGCGCCTTGAGCGCCCGGGCATCGAATTCCAGGCTCTTCAGCACGTCCGCCACATTCTGGAAGGCGTTCAGAACCGTCTCCCGGTAAAGCGCCTCCGCCTGGGAATAGGCAGCGACAGCGGCGTCGCGCCTGGCCCTGAGCTCGCCACCTCTGAATACGGGCTGCAGCACTCCGGCGCCGATGCTCCATATGCCGGTTCCCGCAGAGAAGAGCTTCTCCGGCGCCGAGCTCTGCGAGCCGAAATCGCCGGTGATGGTCAGGCGCGGATAGAGACTGGCGGTAGCCACCCCCACCTCTGCGCTGCTCTGGTGCAGCAGTTCCTCGGAGGCGCGGATGTCGGGGCGCTGGCGCACCAGCTCCGAAGGGAGGCTCACCGGCAGCTCCAGGGGGAGCTTAAGCTCTTGCAGCTCGAACTCCGGGAGGGCCGCGGCCTCGGAGGGGGGGCGGCCGGCGAGCACCGCCAGCCGATGTCTTGTCAGGGCCAGCTCCTTTTCCAGGGGGGGAAGCGTGCTGCGGGTCTGGGCCAGTTGCGCCTGCTGCGCCAGCACTTCGGAGCGGATCGCCCCCCCCAGTTCCATACGGAGCCTGACCAGGCGCAGTTGCTCCTCCTGCGCGGCGATCATGGCTGCCGTCGCCTTGATGCGCTCGCGCAGGGAGCATTCCTGGATCACGGTGGTGACGATATTGGAGGCAAGGGTAAGGCGGGAGCCTTCCAGGAGAAAGCGCTGGTAGTCGATCTGCGCCTGGGAGGACTCCACCCGGCGCCGCACCTGCCCGAAGGGGTCGAGGCCGTAGGAGACGCTCACCGAGGCGTTGTAGAGTGTGAACAGGCCGCCGGGGCCGCCCGGCTGGCCGAAGGAGGCGCCGGTGAACTTGCGGCGTTCCACCGAGAGTCCCGCATCCAGGTCGGGCAAGCCCGATCCGGACTCGGCGCGCCGGATCTGCTCGGCCTGACGCAGCGCCGCCTGGGCCGCGGCGAGAGTGGGACTTTGCGCCAGCGCCTGACGGATCAACTGCTCCAGCTTTTGCGAGCCGAATAGCGTCCACCACTGGGCCGGGATCTCCCCACCCTCAACGAAACGCTGCGCCTCCCCCTGCGACTCCCCCTGGGGCAGCGTGGCTTCGGTGGCGCCCGGTAAAGGCGCCGGGGTATAGCGTTGCACAGCGGGAGCTTCAGGAGTGTGAAAATCGGGGCCGACGGCACATGCGGATGGTAGTACAGTCATGACAGCAGCCATAGCGACTGCATGGCGTGGGCGTAGGGAGAATGTCACTCTTTGCACCTTGATTGTTTCACCGTTCAATGCCTCATAACAGATGCGTCAGAGAAAGCTTCACACAGTGATACCACACTTTAATGATGAAGCAACCGGTGGAGCCTGACTCACCCCGTCTCCTTTACCGAACACGAAAGCGATAGTCCCAACCATAACCGTTGAAGCCATGAGTCATAAAGGTGCCGATTATCTTGCCGTCTTTCTGTGCCCAGATATCAAACTGGTAATACTCATTGGGAGCGCTTGGTGGAATTTCCAGTGATACCGCTGTAGCCTTGGTTCTGCCCGCGGCTATGCCATCCAGCGTTTCATGGGACTTGCAGCTAACCTTCAGGACCTTGTAGTCGTAGCTGATGTTATCTCCTAGCGATTCCCATGAGAAAACAACCGGAGATATAAAGGAGGGCTTGTTGTCGCATGCCGCATCCCAGTGCTCCATTTTGCTTGAATTGTCCTGCGGCGATGTCAGGTGAATGACTTTTGAAACTTTGATATCCAGGAACGTGCTGTTCCCCTCCATTACGCTAAACAAGGTCCACGAACTGTAATCGCCGGGGTACATCACGGGGTTCTCCGGGTTGGCATCGATATCCACACTCACGCCATACTCGCCAGGCGGAAGGCCAGTAATGGTGAACTGTCCATCTTGCTGCTTTATTTCCGGAATTACAGCGATCTTCTTGTTCTCGTTTCTGAACCAGAACTTGGGAGTGGCTGACGTTACCTTGTGAATATCAGTTCCGTCAAAGCTGATCTTGCCTTCGACGAGGCATTTATCACAACCCTTTCCAAGAAGTGATTTCGTCATCTCCTTTTGGACTTCTTCGTAGACTGATTCATCCTCTCTGAGTTCCCGAGCAATCTGCCATTGGTCCTCAACCAGTCGAAGTACATATTGTTTCAGTTTCTGGTCATCGGTACCTTCGATCTTGAATCTCAGTAGGGCACCAGCAAAGCCCATGTCGTCATAGTAAACACAACTCGCATCGACACCATGGACAGTTTTTCCCGGGAAGGATCGAGGGAAATCCTTTTCCGCCTGCTGAGCGGAAATAAAGGCAACCATTTCGGAGTACTCGTTCCTATCGGGAGGAAATACCGGATGCGCTGCTGGTACCTCCCCCGGCTGCAGTTCCGCGAAAACCCGCCAACCCTCGACATCCTTTATGAACTGCAGCTTCCGCCTTCCTGCGGATTTGCCTCCGACGGAATAGGCAATATCCTTGTAGCCCCATTTCCGACCGTCGGGTAAGGTCACAAGCGTGCTGTCACGCTGATCTTCGATTTTGATCCCTCTGCCGGGGTCCTTCTCCCGCAGATGCTGAAGAGCGACTTCATCCAAGGTGGCGTGGGAATCACTGGTAAGGTCCACCTTGCCATTGATGGTTCGGAAACCCTTTACCTGGGCAACGAATGATCCTGCGACCCTTGTTTCCGGTTTTCCCGGGATGCTGAATTCGATTTCTCCGGGGAGAGACCCCTTGGTCTTTTCCTTGCCGAAAGACAACTTCAGGCGGTACCCAGCACTGACGAACTCAGTACTGGTGGTTTCGCTCCCATCTTTAAGCCAGTCGATGCTGATAATGGGACTGCCGTCTCTCCGTTGGTCTGTCAGAACGGAATAAGATCTACCTTCGGGGATTTCCCCTTTTTCGATGTCAAACAAGGAAATAGTGATATTCATGCCAGATGAACGAGATTTCCCTTGTCTGATTGTCAGTTGACGGTTTTCCAGTTCCGCCTCATCGGGTCTAAATGGCTTGCCGTGCAGTTTTCCTGCTACAAGGGTAGTACCGCTTGTTGAAAGCTCGGGACTGCCCTCAGTCTGAGCGCACGCTGCGTGATTATTTTCCTGGAAAATCAGCAGCAACACTATGGCAATGATCAATGCATGACGCACCTTATCTTCTCCTCTTAATGGCGCGGTGGGTGGATATGTCTTTTTTATCACCGCTCCTTTTCATTTATCCTTGGTATTTCTCTCATAGGCAAATGGCGCAAAGTTAATGCGCCGCCAATGTATTGTCTTTCATTGCCGTTGTCAACGGCCTGCGGCTGGAACTCGTCGGTGAACACCAGTTCCGCTCGCTGGCCGGGGAGAAGGGGGTAGGGGAGGTCTTCTGACTCGACGCAGAAAGGGTACATGGATTGGGTAGGTGAGGGGAGAGGAGAGGGGAAGAGCTAGAGATGGCCCTTTTGTTTGGTCAGCAGGGGATCCCGTGGTTGATAGTTTGGCAACACACCTATCATCCCGCTGCTGTCTTGCAGATGAACCGGCGGCAGACTTCCGGCCGCTGCTCGTAGATACTGCACTTGCTGTTATGGAGGAATTCGCAGCCGCTCTCGATGATCAGTTTGTGGGGGCCGTGCAGGGAAAAATGAAGCCGATTGGCGCCGAGAGCCGCCAGCCTTTGATATTCCTCCCAGGTGAGATCGACATTCGGAAAGGAGCGGCAACAAAGCGCGTCGCACTCTTGGCAGCAGGAGGGGGCATCTAGAGGATGATCAAGCAGTAACCCGTGTCGTTTCTCTTTTTCACGCCTGAAAAACAGCATAGCCACGCACCCCCGTATCTGTGCCAGGGGAGGGGGAGGTTTGGCAGGATTTTCCCCCACTCGCACCGCGTCGATCTATCGTCTCTTGGGCATAATGTTACAAAACGTTACCTAAGTCACCTAGATTCTCTCTAAACGTTATCTACGTCACCCAGATTTTCTATGCTGCCGCTGTCAATTGCAAGCCCGTTTATTTCCGCCCTAATTGCTCCTGCAGTTTCTTTTTGCTCGCCAGATCGGCCTCCACTCGCGCCATAGATGCCGAGATGATGTCGTTGGGCTTCAATAATTTTTTATCCGCCTCTCTCAGCATCGCCTGAGCCTTTTCCAGGTTGCCATCCGCCTCGGCGCAGACCGCCAGGTTGTGCAGATAACTGATGGAGGACGGTGCCAGTGACCTGCCCTCTTCCCAGATTTCGCAGGCGCGGGCCATGCGGTTGTTCTCGGCGAAGGCCATCCCTTGTTTCAACTTCTCCTTCGCCGCATCGGAGCTGATATCGTCAGAGTCGGCAAGGAGTTTGACGTCGACATTTTCAGAATGAGGAGCCACCTGCCGCCCCAAGGTCTGGATGATCGAGCCACGCAGTGCGGTAAGCATCTGTTCGCCATTCTTGGGAGCGCTTGTGTCCGAACACCCTTTTGACTCCTCGGTCCTTTTGAAAGTTTCCGAGTAGCATATTTGCCCGGTCTCGACATCCACAAGTTTGGGGACCACCGTCAGCTCGGCAGTACGCTTGAGGCAGTTGACGTCGTAATTGCGATAGGACAAGCATTTGCCCTTCTTATTTCTCTCGATGCACTCGGTGCGTGCTTCCTTGTACGGGGTATCGTGATACATCGCCGTCGTTACCTGCCCCACGTACAGTCCTTGAGCCCCCACCATCTTTCCCACCCTCACGGCGGACCTGGTGTCGACAAGCCCACTGTGAGAAAGATTCTGCTCGCTCATCACCTTATCCAGAGCCGTCCTGCTCACCACGTCATAAAACAGGGAATCCTTCACCCTTATGTTGGCAAGCGAAGACTCCAACTCGGCGGCAAATTCAGGACCATAGCTGCCGTCAAAAGGAAGCACGGCGATCTTTTTCATCCGCGCCGCTTCAGAAACCGTCCCCGGGATCAGCTTGCACATGGTGATCTTTGGGGCTGCACAGCCAGCCAGCAAAGTGGCAAAAGACAAAAGCATGACGCCGCAGAATAAACTGTTTCCCGATCGCATAACGCCTCCTAAATGATAACTGCTCAGTCATTTATGTAATTTTAAAGGTGTTGGAACTTGGCGTAATAGCACGTGAAGAAAAAGCCGTGCGCCGAATTCCCATTGGCTTATCGGCGAGTGCCGGCTTTTCTTTAATGAAATCGCAGTGGGCGCCCGGGGAACCTAACCCGCCGCCAATTTTCTTGCGGTGCGAGTGCCGCTCGAATACTCATTGTGACTGCCTACCTCTCGTATTTCCGTGAGCAAGTCAGGATGCTTTTCTAGCACCTTGAGTAGCTTGACCAGTGGGGCGGGAGGGCGAGTTTCTCCCCGCTCATAGCGTGAAAATGCCACCTTACCCACGCCGAATGCCTCTGCCAACTCCGACTGGGTAAGCTTCAGGTTCTTCCGGATTCGCCTGATGTCCGCACTTATGTCACCCTTCACCGCACGCACGAGAGCAGCCTGGGCCTCAGTGTAGCGCCGGTAACACTCATCGTTCCAGATACCTTCACCGCAGGCAGGACAGAATTCTCCGTGCATTGCATGTAAAGTCAACGATTGGTTCCCGTAAGTAAGGGTCTCATCCCGGGTTCCCGCCATCATCTCTAGATGGCCACACGCTGGGCATTTCATGGTTCACCTCATTTTTCCTTGAACTGGATAACCGGTGGGCGATGATCACCGTAGCGGGTGATCTTAATGTAGACAGCGACACCATCCAGAGTTATCCCATGGTACACGTCCTGCCACTCTTTGGAATCGGCATGCGTGGTCATCGACTTGTAAAAGTCGCGCCGGCTAAGGGTAAGGACCACCTGCCGCATCTCCGGTTCCGACAGTCCGAGAGCCAAGCCGCCACGCAAAGCCGTAACCGTGAAGGGTCTGCTTTGTGGATCAGCGACGATCGCCTGGACTTCGGAAAGTTTGTAGTGCGGTGCGCGTTTCTCCATGGCGAGATGTTATCCAGAATGATTGAATTAGTCAATTTGATAAATTTGAGGGCTAGGATAGGTCGTGTACAGTGCGCGGAAGATTAGTAGTAATCAGTTCCCTATGCTTGCATGCCATGCAACTTTTTGTAGCGGCTCGGCTCGTTGAAGAAGGTGATGTCGGCGTAGCCGGCAAAGATTTGTGCGGAGTGCAAGGCGCCAGCCTGAATATGATATCTGGCGCCCTTGGTATAGACGGTGGTGACTTCGTCAACGGTCAGCTCGATCTTGCCATCCAGGACGAAGCCAACCTGTGCGGCGTGCGAGTGCTCAGGCAACCGGACATCCTTTTCGAAGTGCATGAAAACGATCTGGTGGCTATCGGACTGTGACAGATAGGCCGTAATGCCTTCAATCGGTACGTCAGCTTTGGGGAGGGCTGCGATCGGCGCTGGGAAAAACTCAAACCCTTCAGAGAAAGCATCCTCACGGGAGGCCACTGACTGGGGCAAATCGAGCCACAATTCGCTTCTGGTCTTGTACCTTTGCAGTCTGTTGACCACGCTGCTCACCGGTGCTGCAAAAATCGCTTCGTACATAAGTTCACCAGCCAAAGGGTCCGTGGCAAAGGCAAGCTGCTCTTTCTCTACACTGAACTGGGCGTTGATCCCATTGGTGTTGCCCCTGGCGTCGAGCCGGACCCATCTCTGGAGGGTTGCGAGGTAGATGGCATTAAAGCCATGCAAAACCAGCATATTATCGACAGGGGGATTCAGACGCAAAAGTTGATAACAGAAACCAGCAGGGATGTTGACCGCCCTGAGCAAGGCAGCAAGAAGGTGGCTTTTCGCAAAGCAGATTCCAGTACCGTGATGAAGCACCTCGCTCGCCGTGCAGGTTAAAATATCGAGGTCGGCATCATTGGAGTGTGGAATGGCGTCTCTCACCCACTCGTACAAAGAACGCGCTTTTGCAACTTCATCCGCCAACATCTGTGTAAGTTCAATAGCCTTCTGCCTGATAGCCGGAGTCTGCCAGTCGACAACCGTATCGGAAACCAGGTAGTCGCTTAAATTATCGGATTCAGGATACATACTTTCCTCTCGGTTCATCGGTGTGGGTGCTTGCCTTAAAAACTCTCCCCGAGTTCGATGCTTGGCTGGATGGCCTCAAAGACCGCACAACTCCCAGGATTAACCCATGGCAAAAAAAAATCATTGTGTCCGATCTGCCAGAATTCGACCTTGCTCGGCAGCTAAAAAGCGAAGCGGACATTGCAGAGTACATCACCATGGTGATCGAAGAGGGCGACGCAGCTGAGTTGGCGCACGCTTTGGGAGTCGCTGCCCGAGCGCGCGGCATGACGGAAATTGCACATGCCGCCGGACTGACTCGCGAAGCGCTCTACAAAGCCCTTCGCCCAGGAGCGCATCCACGCTTCGACACGATCAGCCGGGTAGTTCTTCCAGTGCCCTAATGAGGCGGGCACTGCAGCGGACATTACCTGAATAAGGGGCAATTTCGCCGACCAAATCAGCCCCCAATTTTGCCGGCGAAATTTTCGCCTCCCCCCCCGGTACACCCACTGAGGACTTGAGACAGCCCTCACCCGGAAGCGCCCTATTGCCCCCCCTAATGAGGCGGCACCGCAGCGGATGTTAGCGGATAAGGGGCAAATGTGGCCGGCCAAATCAGCCCCCGATTTTGCCGGCGAAATTTTTGCCGCCCCCGGTACACCCACTTGAGGCCTTGAGACGGCCCTCCCCCAGAAGCGCCCTATCGCCCCCCCTAATGAG
>Ga0209212_1008732_pt1 | contig 10800 bp, 14 predicted proteins | sample RifGroC2_FD_183996 | JGI IMG/M metagenome (GOLD analysis project Ga0209212, IMG submission 183996) | Groundwater microbial communities from Rifle, Colorado, USA - Groundwater C2 (SPAdes) (version 2) | ecosystem: Environmental > Aquatic > Deep subsurface > Groundwater | place: Rifle, Colorado... | reverse complement strand
AATGAAACCCTTATTGTGTCGCCTATGCCGTCTGCAAGAAGCATTCCCATGCCCATTGCCGACTTTACAGTTCCTGGAATCTTGCTTCCTGCCTCTGTAACCCCAAGATGCAGCGGATAGTCGGTTTTTTCTGCAAACAATCTATACGCTTTCACCATTCTAGTGACATCAGATGCTTTCAATGAAACAATTGTGTTGTAAAAATCCAAGTCCTCAAGAATTTTGATATGCCTCATTGCGCTCTCAACCATTGCCTCAGGCGCATACCCGTATTTCTCAAACAAGTCCTTTTCAATTGAGCCGAGATTAACCCCAATTCTCATAGGAACTCCATATTCCTTGCAGGAATTAACAACCTGCTGCACCTTGTCAGGATTGCCAATATTGCCGGGGTTTATCCTGACTTTGTCAACATATTTTACAGCTTCCAAAGCAATCCTGTAGTCAAAATGAATGTCAACAACAAGCGGAATATTTATGTTCTCTTTTATCTCTTTCAATGCTTTTGCCGCCTCCATTGTAGGGGCAGAAACCCTTACAATGTCGCATCCAAGCTCCTCTAGTCCATGAATCTGCTCAATTGTTGATTTGACATCAGTTGTGTCAGTTATCGTCATTGACTGCACTGTTATTGGAGCATCTCCGCCAATGTACAATTTTCCAACTTTTACCTTGCGGGATTTTCTTCTTTGAATCATTTTTATATTAGTTTTTTATTTTTCAATCCGTTGCTTCGCAACAAAAGATTAGTGCGCCTCGGCATTCAGCCGTGGATGTTGTTTACATTTGTACTCCCCCTCGGCGCAAATACATTGGAACTGCCAGCAATACTTTCCTGAGCTGGGCTCCCATTATTGCTTACAGCTGCTGGGAAGCGACGTTTTTTTGAAATTATTTTTATTTAATGGTTTTAATTTAATTTTTCATTCCAAATAAGCATTGCACTTGTAGCACCAAGTAAAATCATAATCACAGTGTATTGTCTTTATTATCAGATGCCCTGTTTTCCTGAAATGCTCTGTGTCATGGGCATTGTGGGATTCACAGCAAAAAACCCTGCCGCATGACGTGCATATGCGCAAATGCTCTTTGTCGCCGCAAACTTCGCATTCTTTCTTGCTTGATTTTGTTATTTTGATTTCGGAATTATGCGGGCATTCCGCTTTTTTAATTTTTGGATGAAGATGCATTGGCATTTTGAGTAAATTTTTATTTTGTATTTTTTATTATTTAATAATTTTTAGTTTAAATTAACAGATTCTAACCTATCGCATCTATTACTTTCCACAATCTACTATCCGTTTGTTGTATTCTTACAGATACAATTTTTTCTTTTTCAAATCTTGCATTATTCCGAGTTAATTTCTGAAAAATCAAAGACATACCTTCGGTATATTCAATTTTTGGATTTGGAAATAAAAAGCCATAAGAATTATCTTGTACATAAAATCCAATAAAAGCAGCACTAGAATTGTTTGTTTCATCTAACAGATAAGATATTCCAACAAGCTCAGCAAGTTCGCCTCCAGCATAAGATTTTGGATTTATTTGTAAGTAAAATGGATTAAGTCGCGAAGGTTTATTAGCTAATAATGATTTATAGCTTTCATTAGCTAGCTTAGCAAAATCATCTTTAGGAGTAGTTTCTTTAACATGCCCTCTGATTTGCAGAACTCTATGTGCTTCACCCCTAGCTAGATTTATTTCTGACGATAAATAATCCAAATCTGAGGTAACTTTTTGTATCCATTCATTTATTTCATATTTGCTAAAATGATGAAGCAGTTTTATCAAATCACCTGTACGTGCATGATACTCATGTGAATGTCTCTTTAATGTTGGAATTACTTCCAAAAGTTTAATGACTTTAGGCTCTAATGCTTCAATACGAGCTTCTAATTCTCCCAATTCTTTTCTATCTTCCCAAAGATTAGCTAAATCTCCTTTAATCTTGGACTCAATGTTATACCATAAACTCATTATTTTTTGTCTATCGTCTTCAATTGGCATTTTGAATCAGTTTTATGCTGTTTTAATTTTTTATTTTTTACCAAGTATTTCCTGTATTGCCTTTCTGATGCTCTCCTTGTCAATTCCTGCAAGCTTCTTCTGTATATCGGGCTTGCCGTGCTCGATGAAATCATCAGGAATTCCTATGGTTTTTACATTGGATTTTATCCCGCTTTTGTTCAATAACTCCAGCACAGCAGATCCAAATCCCCCTTTTATTGCCGCTTCCTCAAGAGTGATTATTCTTTTGAATTTTTTTGCGTATCTTAAAATTAATTCCTCATCAAGAGGCTTTGCAAACCTAGCATTGATTATTGCTGCACTGCACTTAAGCTCTTGAACAACATCAATTGCATCGTATAAAATCGGCCCTATGCCAATGATCAGCAAGTCCTTGCCTTCCTTAAGCACTTCCCCTTTTCCAATTTCAAGCTTTCTGAACTCCGAATCCAGGCCAACTCCAATCCCGTTTCCTCTTGGATACCTTAAGGCGCATGGCCCTTTCAATAAAGTTGCAGTGTAAAGCATGTGCTGCAGCTCATTCTCGTCTTTGGGAACCATTATTGTGATGTTTGGGATTGCCCTGAAGTAGGCAATGTCAAAAGGCCCGTTATGCGTCGGCCCGTCATCTCCCACTAATCCAGCTCTGTCCAATGCAAATATTACTCCAAGATTTTGCAGGCATACGTCATGGACTATCTGGTCATAGGCTCTTTGCAAAAATGTTGAGTAAATTGCGCATACTGGCTTCATGCCTGAGATTGCCAGCCCGGCAGCAAAAGTAACAGCATGCTGCTCTGCAATTCCGACATCGATTGTTCTTTCAGGAAAATGCTTTTCAAACTTGTTCAACCCGGTTCCTGACTTCATCGCGGCTGTGATTGCGACAATTCTTTTGTCATCTTCCGCAATCCTTATCAGCGCATTTGCAAATGCATCCGTGTACGTAAGCCTTGTTGCTGTGACGTATTTCTGCCCGTTTACAGGATCAAAGGGCGACATTCCATGGAATTTGTCAATGTCTTTCTCCGCAAAGGCATAGCCTTTTCCTTTTTCTGTCTTTACGTGCAGCAAAACAGGCCCTTTTAAGTGCTTGACATTCCGCAAAGCCAGTATAATGTCGTCAACGTTGTGCCCGTCGATAGGGCCGAAATACTGGAAGCCAAGGCTTTCAAAGAACACCCCTTCGCTTGTGATGGTCCTCAGCCTTTCCTGCATCTTGAAAACCTTGTCAACCTCCTCCAATCCAATTCCAGGTATCTTTTCCAGCAGACTTCTGGTTTTTTTCCTTAATTTAAAATAGCCTTGGTGCAATACTATCCTGTTTAGGTAGTCGGAAATAGCGCCTACATTAGGCGAGATGCTCATCCTGTTGTCATTCAAAATAACCAGCATGTCTGTTTTTGACGCTCCCAAATTATTCAGGCCCTCGAATGCAAGTCCTGCTGTTATTGCGCCATCGCCGACAATGGCAACAACCTTGTGCTTTTTATTTTGGTAGTCGCGGGCTTTTGCTATACCAAGCGCAGCTGAGATGGCAGTCGAGGCATGCCCGGCTCCAAAAACATCATACTCTGACTCAAAGATATTACAAAAGCCGCAAACTCCTTTGTACTGCCTCAAGGTATGGAAATTTTCTCTTCTTCCTGTGATAAGCTTGTGCGGGTAGCTCTGGTGCCCTGTGTCTATTACAATCTTGTCGTAAGGCGCATTGTATACGTAATGAACTGCCAGCATCAATTCAACAGCTCCCAATGGACTGCCAAGGTGCCCGCCGTTTTTGGAAACTGTCTCTAAAATCTTCTGCCTTATTTGGCTGGCAAGCATCTTGAGCTGCCAGCTGCCAAGTCTTTTGATGTCTTTTGGGGAATTAACAGTGTTAAGAATATCGTAAACTGGCTTCTGCATCGCCTCACTTGGCATCTCTTTCCCGAATCTTTGCGTCTGCACCAGCAGAGAACTCTGCGACTTTTTGCTGGATAAAAACCTCTTAAAAGACTTGCGTTTAGCCAAAATATTGTACCCCTTATTGCCTGTAGTTAATTCAATATTTATAAAGGTTGTGTAAGATAAAATTTGGGATAAAAGGGGAAGATATTTATATAAAATAAATAGTATGCAGCGAATATGATAAAAAAGATTAAAGGCAGGTACGCTGTCCTGTCAGAAACAACGGGCAGGAAATTCGGCACTTACAGGACAAAAAAAGAGGCTTTGAAGATGCTAAGGCAGATTGAGTTCTTCAAGCACCTGAAAGGAAGCCCAGGGCTAAGAAAAGCGTTGAGGAAGAAGTCTTTGGCTGTGAAATAGGGCATTGCGGGGGTTTTTATGCAAATCCCATTAAAAATTAAAAACATATATTTAAAAACCCCCTGAAATTCCACTTCCATATTACCCGCATAAGACTACCTAGCGTAGGAGGGCATTAAATGGACAAAGAGCAAATACAGGCTGCAATAGCAAAGGCAAAGGATATTTCTGATAAAAGGAATTTCAAACAGAGCTTTGACTTGATTATAAACCTTAAAGGGATAGACATCAAAAAGCAGGAGCACCAGATAGACGCTTTCATCACATTGCCCCATGCAAGGGGAAAGAAAGTAAAGGTATGCGCCTTGGTAGGCTCGGAGTTAGGAGACCAGGCCAAAAGCGTATGCGACTTTGCCATAATGTCTGACAATTTCGACAGCTACAAGGACAAGAAGGAAGTCAAGAAAATCGCAAGCAGCTTTGACTTCTTCATCGCCCAGGCAAATATAATGCCGAAAGTTGCCACTGTCTTTGGAAGGGGCTTTGGGCCAAGGGGAAAGATGCCAAACCCGAAATCAGGCTGCATTGTAGCGCCAAACGCCAACCTAAAGCCATTGTACGAAAAGCTGCAGCACACTGTAAGGGCAATCACAAAAGGCTCTGCCATAATCCAGTGCGCAGTTGGCACAGAAGACATGAATCCAAATGACATAGCTGAAAATGCGCTTACAGTTTACAATTCATTGTTGCAGGTCCTGCCGAATGAAAAGCACAGCATAAAGGACATTTACATCAAGCTCACAATGGGCAAGCCGGTCAAGGTTGGAGAAAAGATTGAAGTAGTAAAAGAGGCAAAATAAAGTATTAAATATGATAATCAATTGAAAAAATCATTGAACAATAACAAAATTAAAAAAATAAACAAAAACGAGAGCGTCCTCTGAAAATAAAGTGAAGGAGGAAACCCGCTTGTGATAGTTTAATACAATATATAGGCGAGCCCGAGCGATGTGGCAGAACAGCGAGGGAGAGCACAATATATTGTGCCGAAGGCACGGATTGAAAATATAAAAAGTCAAAGAAACTCAACAAAAAATGGAACAAGAACTTAAATCCAAAGTGCAGGCTCATGTAGCTGACTATAAAAAGGAAATTGTAAGCAATATCATAAGCCTGATTAGGGAGTATCCCATAATTGGGGTTGTCAACATGGAGAATCTGCCTGCGCCGCAGCTGCAGACAATGAGGGCTCAGCTAAGGGGCAAATTTTTCATAACAATGACAAAAAGAAGGCTGATAAAGCTCGCTTTTGAGAATGCCAAATCAAGCAAAAAAGGAATTGAAAAGCTTGAGCCTCATCTTGGGGGGGAGCCTGCCCTGATATTCACCAAGGAAAACCCGTTCAGGCTGAGCAGGACACTGCAAAAAAGCAAGTCCCCTGCGCCTGCAAAGGCAAACCAAACAGCACCAAGGGACATAATCGTCAACAAGGGGGCAACATCATTCGCCCCGGGCCCGATCATTGGGGAGCTTGCAATGGCAGGCATAAAATCCGGAGTTGAAGGCGGCAAAGTAGCTATAAAAGAAGACACTGTTGTTGTAAGAGCCGGAGAAAAAATAAAGCCAAAGACAGCTGAAATCCTTACAAGGCTCGGCATCCAGCCGATGGAAGTCGGGCTTGATCTGGTGGCTGTTTTTGAGAATGGGATTATTTACGGAAGGGATGTGCTGTCAATTGATGATAAGGAGTATATGAGCCGGCTGGGCAACGCGGCAAGATGGGCATTCAACCTTGCAAATTACGCAGCTTACCCGACAAAGGAAACAATAAGATTGCTGGTTGGCAAAGCATATAACGACTCAAAATATCTTGGAATTGCCCGGAATATTTTTGATAAGGGAATCATTGATTTCCTGCTCGGCAAAGCCCAGCAGCAGATGCTCAGCCTGAAAACTGCTGCAAGCATAGAAGTCATTGAAACCAAGCATGAAATTCAAGCAGAGCGTAAAGAAGAGAAGCATGAACATCCGGCAGAAAAAAAAGAAAGTGCAGGGCAAAAGCACGAATCAGCTGAAATAAAAGCCCCGACAAGAGAAGAATTGGAGGCAAACATAAAGATGAGGGAAAAGCAGAAAGAGGCAAAGGAATTTGAGAAAATCTACCATGACATTCATAAAAAAGCCATAGAGGAGCACGAGAAGAAAAAAGAAAATTAATTCAAATAAAAATTAAAATATTTTTAGAAATAAAAATCATAAAATCAAATAAATAATATTTGCCGTTGGCATTCGTGCCATCGAAGATGGCACAATTTTTGTTCAAACTTTTTCGCAAAAAGTTTGTCGGTGTCAACGGACGAAACCGTTGGAGGTAAATAAAATGGAATATGTATATGCAGCTATGTTGCTTCACAAGGCAGGGCAGAAGATAGATGAGGCATCTGTCAGGAAAGTGCTTGAGGCAGCCCATGTGAAAGTTGATGATGCAAGGGCAAAAGCACTTGTTGCAGCCTTGGAAGGGGTCAACATAGACGAGGCTATCGAGAAAGCGGCAGTCGCCCAGGTTGCGATAGCAGCAGCGCCGGCAGCAGGTCATGAGGCAAAGCACGAAGCTAAAGCTGACCATGCCAAGAAAGCAGCTGAAGAAAAGAAATCAGAGGAGCAGGCTGCAGCAGGATTAGGGGCATTGTTTGGTTGAATGCTGAATCAAATTCATGGCGTCAGGTTACAAAGAGCTAGTTGAGGAACTTAACAGGCACAGGATAGAGGTATCTAAATTAAAAAGCTCGCTTAACGGGCTTGATGAGGAAAAAGAATCATGGTTCGGAAAAAAAGAGGAGATATCCAAAAAAATAAGGGAGTCTATTCAAAAAATAAAGGACAGCAAAACAAAAAGGGATTGTCTGACCAATGAAGTAAAAGAGCTGAAGCCGAAAAGGGACGGCATAAACAAGGAAATAACTGCAAAATTAAAAGAATTTGAAAATTTAAAAAAAGAGAATATCAGGCTTGAAAAGTCGCTGGGCATCAAAGAATCTCCTTCTAAGATAAAGCAGAACATCGAAAAGCTGGAATTCAGGATAGAGACTGAAACTCCTTCTTTTGAAAAAGAAAAGGAATTGATGAAAAAGATAAAAGAGCTGAAAAAGCAGTATAATGAGGCAATAATCATTGATGAATCAAACAAAAGATTGAAAAATTCTTCTGATGAAATAAAAAAAATGAGCAGAGAAGCAAATGAAATCCACAGTTCGATACAGGAAAAGGCAAAACAAAGCCAGGCACTGCATGAAGAAATTCTGAAAATGTCAGCAGAAATCGACAGGATGAAAATTGAGGAGGAAGGGGCTTTCAGGAAATTCTCTGAATTCAAGAAGCAGTTTCATGAGGTAAATTCGCAGCTCAAGGAAAAATTGAAAGGGATGAACGATGCCAAAGCCAGATTGGACAGGATAAGCAGCGACAGGAGGGAGAAAAGAAAGCAGGAAGTGGAGTCATTCCTGAAGTCAAAGGAAGATGCTGTTAACGAGAAGCTCAGAAAAGGGCAGAAATTAACAACAGAGGATCTGCTTGTTTTTCAGAAGTTTGGCAGATAATTATTTAGGAATAAATTCACAATAATGGCAGTTCCCGCAAGTCCATCTAGTGGCATGCTTCGCCATGAAAACCCCGGAGCCGCATTTCGGGCAGCTTTTGTTCTTTCTTTCAATCTTGCCGCCGGATATCTGGTACAATTTCCATTTTCCTTTTGATTTTTTTTTAGCTTCTTTTGCCATTTTTAACTTAATTATTTGATTTTGTGTATTTTATTGATTTTAGTTTATTATTTCTTTGCCTCTTTTGCCTTTTTGTCCTTCTTCTCCTTTAGCTTGGGCTCGACAAGCTGCTTCTTTGCCTCGTCGCTGTAAATGTAAGCAACAATGTCTGCTTTTCTTGCCCCGAATGAATTATAGATGTGCCGTATCGCGATTAATTTCTCTTCAGCTTTCAGATTAGCGGAAAGTAATGATGTGACTTCTGCATAGTTTGGGGTGGATTTTTCAAATTCAACCTGCGCCTTAACTAATTTTCTGGATAACAATGGTTCACTTTTTACATCAATAATTTTTAATTCCAAAGAAATCACCTTACCTTGATGGCATATTCCCCTTTAGACTTAATCCCTATCTTTTCAGCCACCAGGGATTTGCCTGCATCAACTATGCAAAGCCTGCCCTGCCAGCTGGTTGAGAACTGATTGGACTTGCATGCGGGGCATTCATTGCCCTCAACAAACATCTTGCATTTTTTACAAACTTTTTTTTTCATTCTATTTTGCACCTTTTGGATGAAAAAAAAGGCCAGAAAATTTTTCAAAAATTTTCGCTGCTTTTTTTTTCATAGTAGCTTATTTTCTCTCCTTCTTTTCCTTGCGCTCTTTGTGTTCTTTATGCTCCTTGTGCTCCTTTTCTTCCTTGACAACCTTTCCCTCTGCTTCTTCCTTTAGCCAGTCAAGCCTTCCCAGTCCTTGCTGCCTCATTGTAAGCCCAAGCTTTGGGTTTAGTGTATCCTTAAACGAAACCGCTATTATCCTGGCCCTGCATATGTCGTTTACTTTCAAGACTCTTTTTGTTTCTTTTCCTGAAAGCGTCTTGTCCTTGCTGAAGCTTACAAAGTCGTCCATTGTCTGGCTTATGTGTATCATGCCGTCAATCGGGCCTATATTGATGAATGCGCCGAACTCCGCAATGTCCTTTATCTTGCCGGCAACCACTTCCTGCATCTCCGGCTTGAAAGTCAAAAGCTCAAATGCCACGTCATAATAGGCTGCGCCGTCCCCGGGTATTATAATGCCTTCGCCTATCTCCTTCATCCCAGCCACATCTATCACGATGCCAATGTCCTTTGAAATAAATCCGCTATACTTCGCCTTTATTCTTTTAATAACTGCCTCTTCCAAAGGCAGGTTAAACAGGTTAGGAGGCACCCTGATGTGGTCTTTTAATTCTGTTTTATAGAACATTTTAAACCTTTATTAGTGACCTGTGAGCGAGTTCGCTTCACGAACGACGCTCACTCGCATGCTTCTGACTTCAACTAGTCAATGCCGCATAGGAGAGTTGTTTCATTTATAAAGCTTTCTTTCAATGCATTGCAGGTATTTTTTCTGCCTCAGTATTATGACAGAAACCCCTTTTTCAAGCAGCTCTTTTTTGAGTTTGATGTCCTGGGTTGCCACTATGGTGTCTTTATCCAACCCTTCCAATATCAAAGAGTCTACATCTTTCTGCCCTGAATTGATTATGCTGATGTTTTTCAGCTTGATGAGCTTTAGCCCGAATTCTGCAGCCTTCCTGTCTTTTCCAGAGGCGGTTTGCATGATGTTTTTTAATTCATCGATAGTCTTGTCATACGCATAAAGCCCGTATGTGAAGTCGCATATTCTTTCAAATTCCGTGAAGATGTCCACCCTAAACTGGAGAGGTATGAGCAAAAAATTAGTGTCTAGTATTATTTTTTTCATTTAAGCAGGGCAATAGCCCGTGAATATAAATATTTATTTGTATCCCGCAATCATTTTAGAAAATTATTTATACTTTCAATAAAAGATTTAACTTATGTTAAAAAGAGGGCAGATTACAATTTTTCTAATTTTAGGGCTGGTTGTCATGATTATCATAGGCTTTTCTGTTTATATAACCAAATTCGGCGAAAAAAAGAAAAGCGCTGCTGCCGCTAAAAGCCTGGAATCAAAAGATGCTGAAATTGTAAAAGCCTATGCTGAAACATGCCTTAAAATGGCAAGCGAAGATGCCTTATTCAGCAGGATAGGCCTGCATGGCGGCTACATAAATCCAGGCGGTGCTCCGGAGTACGGGGAGGAAGGGGTTGCTAACCCATCTCCTACATCATTTTTAGGCAATAAAGTGCCATATTATCTTGAAGGAGTTGATACAGGCGGGATTACTGCATATTATACATTTCTGCCTGATTTGGCTGTGATAAAGAAAAAACTTGAGAATTATATTGCAGTTGAATTTGAAAAGTGCTTTAATGCAAGTGATTTTGAGGATATAGGGATGAATGTAACAAAGCCAGCTGTTGATTACCCTGAAATCGGCTTTGATTTCAGCAAAACAACTGTAAATGTTGGTGTCAGCCTGAATGAAGAGGATGTTTCAGTGCACTTAACTTATCCATTGATTGTCAAGGCGTATGGAACAGAAGCTGAATATGAGTCATTCAGGGTTGTATTGCCGATAAGGATGAAAATATTGTATGACAGCGCTGCAGAGCTTGTCGAGAATATCAAGAATGCCCAGCCGAATGCATATGATATATCGCCTAATTGCAATATTTACGATAAAAATGAACTTACAAACATTTATTTTAAATTAAATGACAGCGGAGCCAAAGAGATAATACAATTTGTTGATTTCAGCACATATGAGCAGAATTATTTCAATTCTTATATATTCCAGTTTGCCGTCAAGAATGTAAATGTCACAGGCAGCTGCGTAGGATAGTAAAGTTTTTATATATAGGCTATAAGGTTTAAGA
>Ga0209212_1008731_pt1 | contig 10800 bp, 7 predicted proteins | sample RifGroC2_FD_183996 | JGI IMG/M metagenome (GOLD analysis project Ga0209212, IMG submission 183996) | Groundwater microbial communities from Rifle, Colorado, USA - Groundwater C2 (SPAdes) (version 2) | ecosystem: Environmental > Aquatic > Deep subsurface > Groundwater | place: Rifle, Colorado... | reverse complement strand
TATACCGCAGCGTGCGAATCTCCTGCTTGCGTTTGGCTTCCGGCTCAAGCAGGTAACCCAGGTACCACATCCCGTCGCACATAATGAAAGAGAAAGGCCAGACCTTTACTGTTTTCCCGGAGGCGCCGCTCTGATAGGTGAGATTTATTTTATACCGGCCTTGTATCGAGTTGTAAAGGTCCTGATAAAACGGCAGTTCCGTGTCGGGCTGTTTTACGCGGGGCGTGATCATATAGAAGGGGGAATCGGTATCTTCCAACAGAAAGGCCTTGTCCAGGGACTGGAGGACTGATTTGTTGATCTGGCCACCGAATATCTTGGAAAGCTTGCAGAGAAAAGCCATGGTAGCGGCGTCCTGGTCGTTTATGTCCAGTTTCTCAAAGCTTTTCGCCTCAGAGTTAAAAATCCACTTACCCTTTTCATGCTCGTCCGGGAGAATGAAGTGGTCGTCCCGCATAGCTAACAGGAGCCTCTGCAGGGTGCGCTCGCTTACTTCCAGTTCCAGGGCCATCGTTCTGGTTCTTATGAAACCATCCCGGTTAAGTGCTGTCAGCACACGCATAAACCTGTTTAAAAAGGTGTTGTACTTGCGCGGTCCGCGCTTGCCAGTGGTAGCAATGATAATTTTCTTTTTAGCCATGGAATCCCCCGTTGATGTTAAACCGCTTTCAACATTATAGGATTTGCACGGGTTAAGTAGGAAAACTAGAGGGGGACTTGGCCTGAAAGCAGGGTGATAACCGATTGTGGTGTTGTGAAGAGATGGTCAGGTCGGGCGTCTGCTGAGGGGGAGATTCCATGTGCTCCCCAGTTCGCGAGGCCACTTATTATTCCGGCGTTGCGCGCGGCTCCTGTGTCGGCGGCAGCATCTCCGATAAATATTGTTCTTCCGGGCATAGCAGGGGTTTTTTTCAAGATTAGGTTCAGGCCTTCGGGATCAGGTTTGAAACGCATAGTGTCGTCACCGGTGATGATAACCGGGAAGAGGGACTTCCACCCCAAAAGATCCAGGCTTATCTGCACCGCCCTCCGGCTTTTGCCGGTGCAGAGCGCCATCGGAATACCCCGCTTGTGAATCTCTTTAAGTAATTCATTTATTCCCGGATAGACATATACGCGGTCATGCTCGCGCTCGTAAAGGTCGTAATACGTGTTCAAAGATGCCTTTCTCAGTTCCTTGGGGACAAACTGTGCGATAATCTTCTCCTCAGTGGGACCGAACGCGCCGGTGATGGTTGCCGGGGTAACCGACGGCGGACAATGCTCTTTAACGGCGCGGTGGATCCAGTCTGCTAGGCAATCCATAGAGTGCATCAAGGTTCCGTCCATGTCGAAAATTACAAGGTCAAAAGGTCTGGCTGTCATATACGCTTTAAACAATTCCAATCAGATGCTCGACTATTTTAACCATGGCCAGCGTGTCCTGGCCGCAGTAGATCTTCAAGGCCTTCGCGGTCTGTTCCATTTCGGCCTTGGTGAGCTTACCGGAAAGCATATTAAAGTAGGCCAGCTGCGCGTCGCCGCCGTTGGCAACTTCCAGCCCATCGTAGGTCATATCCGGGATAAGCGCCGGCAGGACTTTCTTAATTGAGTACCGTCCCTGGAACATAGGGTGGACGTATGCCCGGCTCTGGAATGGCTTCATCAAATCTTTCATCCGCTCAGGAAGGGCCAGCAGGCCGTCCGCAGAGGCGGGGAAGTCCCCGGCCAGCTCCTTTATCCTTGTGGCCTCAAAAGCGGCGTTATAGGCCAAAAGCGAGCCCTTTGGCCCTATATTATCCAGCATGAACTTGATGATCCCAGGCCTCGGGTCGGTTTTGGCGTCGCCAAGGTACTCAAGGTGGCGCACGGCAGCGCCCGCCTTCGCCTGTATATGCAGCGATAGCTGGAAAGTGATCTGCTGGTAGGGCCGGGTGCCTTCATACAGCGGCACGGCAGGCATTATGGTTTCAAAGTCTATGTAGTACAGCGGGTAGGCCAGCTCCTCCAGAAAATCCGCTATTTCAGTTTTCTCTATTACTGCCTTCCTGGTCTTTTCAACCCGTAGATAAAGCAACTGGCCGTCATTTAAAGGGAAATCCGCCGGCACATCGCGGAACCGCAATACGCCCATGTCCTTAAGCTGCTCTTTCTTCTCCCATTTCAGGCGGGGGATATCGTAAATGGAGTATTCCGGGATGTCCTTCCAGCAATGTCCGGCGAATTCGCATTCATATGGGCTTGAGCAGTGCTGGCCTATGTCGATCTTAGGCGCTTTGCTGCCGGCGAGCACTTTCATGAACTCTTTAAGGTTTTGAATTGTCTCGTCTTTAAGGTCCGAGACTTCTGCGGTGATATCTTCTTTGATGAAGAAACCTTTGGGGTTTATTGGCCCGTCTTTCACGAACTGGTTGTTTATGTGCATCAGCCAGGTCTTTTTAATTTTAAGGCCGACCCCTTCGATGATATGCTTCTGAATAGCTACGTCGGGATAATGCTCGTCTTTAATCTGGGTTGTGCTTTTAACTTCTATCAGGTCCCAGGTCCCGTCAGTATTTTTCTTTAGGATATCAGCCCGTACAAGCACATCGTTAGAAAAGAAGGTCGCCTCATAAATTATTTTTGCGCTACTTTTAATAAATTCGCTTGTCTGGTTAACCGCCTCCATGAGCTGCGTGTGATCGCCCTCAACCAGTTTGCCGCCCTTAAAATATTCCCTGGCGAGAGAGCCTACAACGTGGCCTTCATCAAACCTCACCTGCACATCTTCCGGCACGGGGGGGATAAGATCCTTCCTGTAGTTGTAAAGCCATAGGTGCTTGTGGCACTGTAGGCCCTTCATGAACTGCGACTTGGAAATTCTTTTTTTAGACATATGTTTATCCGGGTGTCCTTTAGGATATTTTAAAACTTCACACCGACAGCGTGGTGTCGCTGGCAAGAAGGGGTATTGAAAACGGCCTAAAAGTCACGGTCGGGGTCACGGCAAGGTCACGGTGGGGGTCACGGTAGCCCCACGGCTGACTCACGGTATCGGTCACGGTGAAAGTCACGGTCCTCATAGGGGAATCCCCCAGAGACCCATGGAAATACCCCCAGTTCCACTAAATAGTCCCGACGCCACGCTGTCGGAGGGGCGTGGCATAATATTTATAAGAGATGTTATGGTGCAAGTTCACCATGGATTTAATAGAATTAGGTAAGGGGAAGTCCTGTTGCTTTCTTATCAGCGAACCCGGGGGGCAACCTTATAACTCCCACGCAATTTGCAATGACTCGCCTGACAGCATCGACGTGTACTTATAACTATGGCCCTTAAAAAATCCGAACTCTACTCCTCCCTCTGGCAAAGCTGCGATGAGCTGCGCGGCGGCATGGATGCCAGCCAATATAAGGACTATGTCCTGGTGCTGCTGTTCGTAAAGTACGTCAGCGACAAGTACGCCGGGGTAAAGTTCGCTCCCATTACTATTCCGCTTGGGGCCGGTTTCAAGGACATGGCCGCGCTTAAGGGCAAGCCTACCATCGGCGACGACATAAATAAAAAAATTATTGGGCCTCTGACTACTGCCAACAAGCTGTCGCAGTCGGATATGCCGGATTTCAACGACGCCACCAAGCTTGGTACCGGCAAAGAAATGGTGGACCGCCTCACCAACCTGATCGCCATCTTTGAAAATCCCGCCCTGGACTTCTCAAAGAACCGCGCCGACGGCGACGACATACTCGGCGACGCTTACGAATACCTGATGAAGCACTTCGCCACCGAAAGCGGCAAGAGCAAAGGGCAGTTCTACACCCCGTCCGAGGTCAGCCGCATAATGGCGCAGTTGCTTGGCATCCGCCACGCCAAAACCAGCAACGACACTACCGTTTACGACCCGACCTGCGGCTCCGGTTCATTATTGCTGAAGGTAGGGTATGAAGCCAGTCACAGCAAGAATGTTGCAGTCACGCTCTACGGTCAGGAGAAGGATTCCGCCACCTCCGGCCTTGCCCGCATGAATATGATCCTGCATAACAACCCCACCGCGCTCATAAAGCAGGGCAATACGCTGGCTAACCCGCTGTTTACTGACGCTTCGGGACAGCTTAAGACTTTTGACTATGTGGTCGCCAATCCGCCTTTCAGCGACAAGCGTTGGAGCACCGGCTTTGACCCCGCCGCCGACAAACACGAACGCTTAGCCTTTGGCGCGCCGCCGGCCAAGCAGGGGGACTACGCCTACCTGCTGCACATACTCCGTTCGCTCAAGTCCACGGGAAAAGGCGCTTGCATCCTGCCGCATGGTGTTCTCTTCCGCGGCGGCGCCGAGGCCGTCATCCGCAAGAATCTTGTTTCGCGCGGTTACATCAAGGGCATCATCGGCCTGCCGGCCAATCTCTTCTATGGCACTGGCATTCCCGCCTGCATTATTGTGCTGGATAAGGAACATGCCGCCGCCAATAAGGGCATCTTCATGATAGACGCCTCCAAAGGCTTTCTTAAAGACGGCCCAAAGAACCGTCTGCGCGACCAGGATATACACAAAATAGTGGACACCTTCACCCGCCAGGTGGAAGTCCCACGCTACTCGCGCACAGTATCTCTTTCAGAGATCAGCGACGCTAAGAACGACTACAATCTTAACCTACCGCGCTATATAGACAGCACAGAGCCTGAGGACCTGCAGGACATAGACGGCCATCTGCGCGGCGGCATTCCCGAGTGGGACATAGACGCGCTTGACCGCTACTGGCAGGTTATCCCCGGCGTGCGCGCTGCGCTGTTTAAAAAGGCCGACCGCGCCGGCTACAGCCAGCTTAAGGTTGCCGCCGGCGGTATCAAAGCGGCCATTTTCGGTCACGCTGAGTTCACCGCCTATAATGAATCGGCCACTAAACTGTTCGGCAAGTGGAGGGCTGCCAACCTCCCGCGCTTAAAAGGCCTGTCACAGAACACCAAACCTAAAGCGTTTATCGAAACGCTTGCCGAGGACCTGCTCGGCACTTTTGAGAAGGCTAGGCTGCTGGATCCCTACGATGTGTACCAGCACCTGATGGACTATTGGGCTGAAACCATGCAGGACGATGTTTACCTGGTTGTGGGTGACGGTTGGCGCGAGGCGGCCAAGCCCCGGCTGCTCAAAGATGAGAAAGGCGGCAAGACCAAGGAGAAGCCTGATTTTGTTGTGGGCAAGTTGAAATACAGGGCCGAACTAATACCCACCACGCTTATTATCGCCCGCTATTTTGCGGCCGACCAGGCGGCCATTGAAAAATTGGAAGCCGAAGTTGCGACCACCCAGCAGGCTATGGAAGAGCTGGCTGAGGAACACGGCGGCGAGGAAGGCTTGCTGGAATCTGCCAAGAACGACAAAGAAAAGCTCACCAAGCTTTCCGTTGCGGCGCGGTTGAAGGAAATAAAAGGCGATGCCGACGCTGCCGACGAGCGCAAAGTGCTAACCGACTATCTCGCCCTGGCCGAGAAAGAATCGGTCACCGGGGCCAAGGTTAAAGACGCGCAGGAAGCGCTGATGGTCAAGGTTACGGCGCAGTATGGCAAACTTACTGAGAATGATATTAAAACACTGGTGGTGGAGGATAAGTGGCTGGCCTCGCTGGCTGCCGCCGTACAGGGCGAACTGGACCGCGTGTCGCAGACGCTTACGGGGCGTATCAGGGAGCTGGCAGACCGCTATGCCACCCCACTGCCGCAGATTGCCGAAGAATTGGAAACCCTCTCTGCCCGCGTGGACGCACATCTCAAAAAGATGGGAGCGGTATGGAAGTGAAGACGGGCTACAGGGAGCCCTCGATGGGAGCAATTCCAGAGGAATGGAATATTGTGAAGCTTGGAAACTTCATTTCACTTCAACGTGGTCATGATCTTACGTGGCGAGATCGCCGACCGGGAGATGTTCCAATCATGGGGTCTGCTGGTCAAAACGGATTTCATGATACAGCTATCTCAAAAGGTCCGGGAGTTGTGCTTGGACGAAGCGGAGCGTCGTTCGGACAGGCACACTACTGCGAGAAAGACTTCTGGCCTCATAACACTGCAATCTATGTAACTGACTTTAATGGGAACAACCCCCTATTCGTCTTTTACTTGCTCAAGTCAATCGACTTCACCCGTCATAATTCTGGCGGTGCACAACAGTCCCTGAATCGTAATTTTATTTATCCAATTCAAATTAGAGTGCCACAACCACACGAACAACGCATCATTGCGGATGCGTTGAGTGATGTGGATGCGCTGATTGGGGCGCTGGACTCTGCCCTGGCCAAGAAGCGCGCCCTTAAGCAGGCCGCCATGCAGCAACTCCTCACCGGCCAAACACGCCTCCCCGGTTTCCATGGCGAGTGGGAAGTGAAGACATTGGGGGAAATTGGCAGTATTTCCGGCTCAGGAGTTGATAAGAAGAGCCGATCTGATGAAGTGCCGGTCCGACTTGTTAATTATCTCGATGTTTATCATAAAGACTTTATTTACTCGGACGACTTGAATCATTGGGTTACTGCACCTCAGCACCAGGCAAGACGATGTGCTGTGAAAAAAGGTGATGTGTTCTTTACTCCTACTTCGGAAACCCGAGACGATATTGGACTTTCTGCTGTGGCAATGGAGGATATTCCCGACGCTTGCTATAGCTACCACGTAGCCCGTCTGCGTTTAACGGAAGACTGGGATTTACGCTTTCGAACGTATGCCTTCAAAACAAAATCATTCCTCGATCAGGCAGAGACGCTTTGTGATGGAAATGGTACGCGTTATGTCATTTCTCAGGGCAAGTTTCGCGGAATGATAGTAAAAATCCCACCAATCACCGAACAAACCGCTATTGCCGATATATTGTCAGATATGGACGCGGAGATTTCGGCCTTGGAGCAGCGACGCGACAAGACCCGCTTACTAAAGCAGGGCATGATGCAGGAATTGCTGACCGGAAGGATTAGATTGATATGACTCCAGTAGGCCAACCCGAGCGTGCCACCCAGAACCGAATTCTCGCCCTGTTCCGGGACGAGCTTAAATATCGTTACCTCGGCGATTGGACTGACCGCGCGGACAACAGCAATATCGAGGAAGGCCTCCTGGCCGCCTACCTCACCAAGAGCGGCTACACCCCTGAGCAGATCTCCAAAGCCCTCCACGAACTGCGCACCGAGGCTAACAACCCCAACCGCAGCCTCTACGACAATAATAAAAATATTTACAGCCTGCTGCGCTACAGTGTTAAGGTAAAGGCCCAGGTGGGCGAAAATACCGAAGACATCTGGCTAATTAACTGGGAACAGCCCGAGAGGAACGACTTCGCCATAGCCGAAGAAGTGACCCTGCGCGGCAACCTGGAACGCCGCCCCGACCTGGTGCTTTATGTGAACGGCATAGCCATAGGCGTTATTGAACTTAAGAACAGCCGCATCTCCATCGGCGACGGCATCCGCCAAAACCTTTCCAACCAGCAGCCTGAATTTAACGAGTGGTTCTTCAGCACGGTGCAGCTTGTATTCGCGGGTAACGATTCCGAGGGGCTACAATACGGAACCATAGGCACGCCTGAGAAATATTTCCTCAAATGGAAAGAAGACGAGGCTGATAACAGCCGCTTCAAGCTGGACAAGTATCTGCTTAAGATGTGTTCCAAGGAGCGGATCATAGAGCTGATGCACGACTTTGTGCTGTTCGACGGCGGCATAAAGAAACTGCCCCGCGTTCACCAGTATTTTGCCGTAAAAAAAGCCCAGAAGCATGTTGACGCCTATAAGGGCGGCATAATCTGGCACACGCAGGGCAGCGGCAAGAGCATTGTAATGGTGATGCTTGCTAAGTGGATCTTGGAAAACAAATCCAAGGCCCGCGTGGTTATCGTGACCGACCGCGACGAATTGGATAAGCAGATAGAGACTGTTTTCAACGAAGCCGGGGAGCCCATCAAGCGCACCAGCAGTGGGAGTGACTTGATGAAACAGCTCGGTCTGGCCAAGCCTCGCCTGCTCTGCTCGCTGGTACATAAATTTGGAAAGAAGGGCGTAGATGATTTTGACGCGTTCATAAAAGAACTAGAGTCTCAGCCTTGCGCTACCGTTGGCGAATTATTCGTATTTGTAGACGAATGCCACCGCACCCAGAGCGGCAGGCTGCACCGCTCCATGAAGGCTTTAATGCCCAATGCGGTCTTTATCGGCTTCACCGGTACGCCGCTCTTAAAGCAGGATAAACAGACCAGCTTTGAAATTTTCGGCGGCTACATAGACACCTACAAATTCAGCGAAGGCGTTGAGGACAAGGTTATACTCGACTTGGTCTACGAAGCGCGTGATATAGACCAAAAGCTGGGTTCCGAAGAGAAAATAGATGCCTGGTTCGACGCCAAGACCAAGGGGCTGAATGGTTGGCAGAAGGCCGCCCTGCGCGAGCAGTGGGGTACAATGCAGAACGTGCTCAGTTCCCGCTCGCGGATGGAAAGGGTAGTTAGCGACATCGTTTTCGACTTCGGGGTTAAGCCGCGGCTCGCCAGCCAGCGTGGTAACGCTATTCTTGTTGTCACCAGCATTTACGAGGCATGTAAATATTTTGAGCTGTTCCAAAAAACAGTTTTCAAAGGCAAATGCGCGGTGGTAACTTCCTACAACCCGTTGGCAAAAGACGTAACGCTTGAGGAAACTGGCGCCAACACCGAAACGGATAAGCAGTTTCTCTTTAATACCTATACCGCGCTTTTAAAAGACGTGGTAGCGCAGCCAGGCAAATCCAAGACCGAGACTTACGAGGATAACGTCAAGAAACTTTTTAAAGAACAGCCCATTAATATGAAGTTGCTTGTGGTGGTTGATAAGCTGCTTACCGGCTTCGACGCGCCGCACTGCACCTATCTCTACATAGACAAGAGCATGCAGGACCACGGCCTGTTTCAGGCTATTTGCCGCGTTAACCGCCTGGATGGCGACGATAAAGAGTTCGGCTACATTGTAGATTACAAGGACCTGTTTAAAAAGGTCGAGAACGCCATTGCTGTCTACACTTCCGAACTGGACCACAGCGCGGCAGGCGCGGAACCCGAGATTTTACTGCAAGACAGATTAACCAAAGGCCGTGAGCGGCTGGATAATGCGCGGGAAGCCGTTAAACTGTTATGCGAGCCAGTTGAGCCGCCCCAGGGGGAGTTGGAACACATCCGCTACTTCTGCGGCAATGCCGAAGTCCCGGCGGAACTGCTGGAGCATGAGCCCCAGCGTGTGGCGCTTTATAAGGCCACTGTAGCGCTTGTGCGCGCCTACGCCAATATTGCCGATGAGCTGCCGGCCGCGGGATATAGTGCGGCCATGATCGCCGCTATTGATAAAGAACTTAAGAACGCCCTGGACCTTCGGGAGATAGTGCGCAAGGCTAGCGGCGAGACCATAGACCTTAAGGCTTATGAAGCGGACATGCGCCACTTGATAGATACTTACATAGAAGCTGCCGAGCCGAGGAGTATTTCGCCCTTTAAGGATATGCCGTTACTGGAGCTGATCGTGAAGTCAGGCATTGTTGCCGCCATTAACAGTCTGCCGGGGGGGATAAGAGGCAACAAGAACGCGGTGGCCGAGACCATTGCTAACAATGTCCGCAGGAAAATTTTAAGGGAACACCTGAATGACCCCGCCTACTACGACCGCATGTCAAAATTGCTGGAAGAGATACTTTCTGACTTGAAAGCCAGGCGCATTGAATATGAGGAGTATCTGAAGCGCATCGCCGAAGTCGCAAAGCATGTCCAGCGTGGCCAGGCCGAAGATACGCCTGAGCCGCTTAAGAACAGCCCAGGCCTGCGCGCTCTTTATAACAACTTGCAGATGCCTGCGAATGCCGGCGCGGCCAGCCCATCTAGTGATAGTTCCGCTACCTATGGGGGGCCAGATCCGAAACTGTCCCTCGCGTTGGCCATTGACGAGGTAGTGAGGCGGGTACGGCCTAATGCCTGGCGCGGGCATCTCCCCAAAGAGAATCTTATTAAGAGTTGCTGCCACTATTTAACGATAGCGAGAAAGAAGTCGAGCGAATCTTTCAAATTATTAAACAACAGCCCGAATACTAATGCCAACGACCATAGAACTTGGGGAAACCACCTTGGATGTGGTACGGAAGGACATTAAAAACGTCCATCTTAGCGTCTACCCTCCCACCGGCACCGTGCGCATCTCTGCCCCGACGCGAATGAATCTTGCTACGATACGGTTATTTGCTATTTCAAAGCTTGGCTGGATCAGGCAGCAGCAGAAGGCGCTGCGCGAACAAGAGCGCGAAGGCCAACGTGAATATCTGGACCGTGAGAGCCATTATGTCTGGGGGAAGCGTTACTTATTGAAATTAGTAGAAGCAGATGCCGCACCCAGCGTGCAAATCCACCACTCCAGGCTACGCCTGTGTGTTCGCTCAGGTACCAGTAAGCCAATGCGCGAAGAGATTGTCTCAAGCTGGTATCGCCAGCTTCTTAGGGACGCAGTCCCATCTCTAATCAAAGCCTGGGAGCCCCGTCTTAAAGTTACAGTAGCAAGGTTCTATGTTCAGCAGATGAAGACCCGGTGGGGCAGCTGCAACCCGGCCGCCAGTACCCTCCGCTTGAACACCGCCTTAGCCACAAAGCCTAAAGAGTGTTTAGAGTACCTTGTAGTTCACGAGATGGTCCACCTCCTGGAGCCCACGCATGGCCCCAGATTCCTCGCCCTAATGGACCGCACCATGCCGCACTGGCGCGATACCCGCGAACTCCTAAACCGCCTCCCCGCCAGGCACGAGCGGTGGAACTACTAGCAAGATGAATTACCATAAATTCACCTTATTGCTCGGCGCGG
>Ga0209212_1008729_pt1 | contig 10802 bp, 8 predicted proteins | sample RifGroC2_FD_183996 | JGI IMG/M metagenome (GOLD analysis project Ga0209212, IMG submission 183996) | Groundwater microbial communities from Rifle, Colorado, USA - Groundwater C2 (SPAdes) (version 2) | ecosystem: Environmental > Aquatic > Deep subsurface > Groundwater | place: Rifle, Colorado... | reverse complement strand
GTCGCTTCGTCACCCTTTCGGGCATTGCGAAAGATTCTCGACTGCAGCCTCCCGTAGGAGTCTGGGCAGTGTCTCAGTCCCAGTGTGGCCGACCACCCTCTCAGGCCGGCTACCCGTCTTCGCCTTGGTAGGCCATTACCCTACCAACTAGCTGATAGGACATTGACCCCTCTCTAAGCGCATGGAACCTTACGGCTCCATACCTTCGACTATCAATACCGAAGTATCAATAGTATCATTGAGTATTAGCAACCCTTTCGGTAGTTCCGATTGCTCGAAACGTCGTTATCCCCATCTTAAAGGTAGGTTATCAATGCATTACTCACCCTTACGCCACTCGATTTGTATCCCTTTCGGAATACTCCCTCGTTCGACTTGCATGCCTAATCCACGCCGCCAGCGTTCGTTCTGAGCCAAGATCATACCCTTCATAATATTATAAAGGCGCTAGGCAAAGCCTAGCAATCTTAACTTTGTCCAACTCAAAAGCTGACATTTTCAGCTTTACTACTCGCACGCATTTGACTTCTAATTTTTAAAGAGCAAAACTCTGCCACATACATCAGAGTTCGTTATTGTATATAAAATTTTAAAAAAGTCAACAGGAAAAATAAATTTTCTTGATTCCCCATCAACTACGCAGATTATACTTTCAAAAAAATGTAAATGCAAGTACAAAAATCACCTTTTTCATCAATACTATTTAAAACATCTCTAACGCAGCTACATCGTAACACTTAACTAATTTTAGCCTTCAAAATATTTTCCTATATTTCTGTATTTATTATACCTATTCTCTAAGAGTTTATCGATTGGAGTGCTTTTGATTTCTTCTAAATAATTAAGAATATATGATTTAAGAGTATTAGCCATCGCCTTAGGAGATTTATGTGCTGCCCCAAGGGGTTCTGGAATAACTTCATCCACCACACCAAATCTCAATAGATCCTTTGCTGTGAGCTGCAAAGATACTGATGCCTCTGGTGCATTTTCACTGTTTTTCCACAATATTGCTGCACAACCTTCGGGTGAAATTACCGAATAATACGCATACTCCAAAATTGCAAATTTGTCACCAATACCAATACCTAACGCACCGCCACTACCGCCTTCCCCTATAACAATGTTTATGATCGGGGTTTTCAACCGGCACATTTCGTAAATATTCTCTGCTATTGCCTGCGCCTGCCCTCTTTCCTCAGCGCCAATATCAGGATTAGCCCCGGGCGTATCTATAAAAGTAACGATCGGCAGATGGAACTTTTCCGCAAGTTTCATTTTCTGTAACGCCTTTCTGTAACCTTCGGGATTAGGCATTCCAAAATTACAAGCAATGCGCTCCTTAGTACTTTTTCCCTTTTGTTGTCCAATGATCAAAAGCCTTTCCGGCCCTATTCTTCCCAATCCACAAATAATTGCTTTATCATCCCCAAAACGCTTATCTCCATGAAGTTCTACAAAATCATCAATCATCATGTTCACATAATCTGCCGTAAGTGGACGCAATGGATGACGCGCAATCTTAACGATATCGTACGGGGTTAATTTCGAGCACAGCCTCATTTGAAGCCTCTCTTGTTTCTCCTTCAGATATTTTATTTCCGCGCTTCTATCAAGGCTATCTTTTACGGAGGCCTTTTCCAAATCTTCTATACGATGTTCGATTTCCAGGATAGAATTTTCCAATTCTGTTACAGTTTTTTCTGACAAAGGAATCTCCCGATTTACTTAAAATAAAAACATATCTTGTACTATAATTCCCAAAAACACTTAATAATAGATTCCGAAATTCTAATTATTTTTCAATTTATTGCAAGTAAATTACAACCCATGATACATACTATGATAAATGTGTATCATTTAAAATTGTTACTTTAAACGGCTTAAAACCATTGACAAAAAGAAGCCGGATATGTAACATTTGATTTTCTTTACATAAAAATTTTATATTAATCATACTGTTTAAATGCAATTCGGAACTGTCTGTATAATTGGACCGGGACTCATCGGCGGCTCTATTGGCCTGGGATTGAAAAAGAGAAATTTGGCAAAAACCATCATCGGTGTTGGCCATAGGACTGCATCGTTAGAAAAAGCCACTAAAATGCATGCTATCGATATCGGCCTCTTAAATAGCGAGGAAGCCGTTAAAGACGCTGATATCGTAATCCTCGCCACGTCCGTGAATAAAATTATTGACACTGCAAAAAAAATTATTCCCCTAATGAAAAGGAATGCTATTCTTACTGATGTAGGCAGCACAAAAAAATATATCGTTGAGCAAATTTCCCATAATTTAAGAAAAGACATTACCTTTGTCGGTGCACACCCGATAGCAGGTTCAGAGAAAAGAGGTGTTGAGTTTGCTTCGGCAGACCTTTTTGAAGGCTGCACATGTATCATAACACCCATAGGCAATCACACAAATGAGGTGGAAACAATATCTCATTTGTGGCGACTCCTGGGCGCTAAAATAAAATATTTAACACCTGAACAACACGATGAAATACTGGCATTTGTGAGTCATCTTCCTCACCTGGTCGCATCAGGCCTGATAAATGTAATCAAGGAAGAATACCTCATTTGCGGCGCTAGTGGACTAAGAGACACCACAAGAGTTGCATCGGGCGACCCTGAGTTATGGGTAGACATTTTTTGTCAAAATCGCGAAAATGTAATAAAATCAATAGATCGATTTATTGCGGAACTTGGCGGATTTCGAAACGATCTCTTAAACAAAAATGACGCCAAGATACTCGATCGGTTAAAAAATGCAAAGCTGTCGCGTGATAGCGTATTTCACAACAATTCAACAAACAAATAATTTATAAATGTACTCACGCATTGAGGTGTTTTTTAAAAATGAATTCCCTGATCCTTTAGGAAATAACCTACAGTCAGAAATCGAAACATTTGGTTTCCATGGAGTATCCAACATCAGGGTTCGCCAGGTTTACATCATTTTTGGAAATTTAAACAAAAATGATCTGGACGCTATTGCCCAAAAACTTTTAGTAGATACGATTACCCAGGATTATCAGATTTCCGATTCCGGACTTCGTCGTGAGCGCTCAGTCGAACGATTTCTTACTGCGGATTCCAAATCTCATATCGTCGAAATTAGCCGTAAACCAGGCGTCACAGATCCCGTCGAACAATCAGTTTTAAAAGCACTCTACGATTTAGGAATACACACAGAAGGCGTTAAAACTGCCCAAAAATATCTCATTGATGGAACTATCTCCACCGAAGCAATTCGCACTATAGCAACCAAACTGCTTGCAAATACGAAGATAGAAGATGTTTTTATTTACCCGGAAACACCCAATTACGATCATGGCAATATCGGCTATTCCTTTAAAAAAAAGACCATCCCGTTATTAAATGCCGATAACAAACAACTAGAAGAAATAAGTACACGTGGCCAGCTCTCTCTCAATTTACAAGAGATGCAATCAATTCAAAAATATTATAAGACCCTTAAACGAGAACCAACCGACGTCGAGCTTGAAACAATTGCACAGACATGGTCAGAACATTGCGTTCATAAAACATTCAAAGGCATTATTGATTTCAATGGAATTAAAATCGACAACTTATTAAAAAACACCATTATGAAGGCAACCAGTGAACTCAACAAAACCTGGTGTGTCTCCGTATTTAAAGACAATGCCGGCATTGTCCGTTTTGACGATTTTTACAATATTTGTTTCAAGGTAGAAACCCACAACCATCCATCTGCTATCGAACCCTACGGAGGCGCAAATACCGGTATTGGCGGTGTAATCAGGGACGTCATGGGTACAGGATTAGGCGGGAAACCCATCCTTAACACAGATGTATTCTGTTTTGGGTTGCCAGACACCCCTCAAGATAAAATCCCCAAAGGTGTGTTACATCCAAAAAGAATTTTTAAGGGTGTTGTTGCGGGGGTGCGGGATTATGGCAACCGCATGGGTATCCCCACGGCAAACGGCGCTATCTTTTTTGACGAACGGTACATGGGCAATCCCATCGTTTTTTGCGGAACTGTGGGCATTATACCAAAAAACACCTCATCCTAACGATCTCATTGTCGTTGTTGGCGGCAGGACCGGACGTGATGGTATTCACGGAGCAACATTCTCCTCAGCGGAATTACATGAACAATCCGAACAGATATCCGGAGGCGCCGTCCAGATCGGTAATGCCATAACAGAAAAGGCATTGCTGGATACCCTTTTACAAGCACGAGACAAAGGACTGTACAACTGTATCACTGATTGTGGCGCTGGTGGTCTTTCCTCTGCCATAGGTGAAATGGGTGAAGACCTCGGTGCGCTCGTAAATTTAGAAAAGGTACCACTTAAATACGAAGGACTTTCCTACACAGAAATCTGGATTTCCGAGGCACAGGAACGCATGGTAATCGCTATTCCACCTGAAAAAGAACATGACATCCTTGATTTATTCAAAGCGGAAAATGTTGAAGCAACGGTCATTGGAAGATTCACAAACGACAAGATGCTCCGCTTGTTCTACAATTCCCAGATCGTTGGTGAATTAGAAATGGATCTTCTCCACAATGGCATACCCAGATTAGAACGGAAGGCCATATGGCACAAACCCACCTGTGAAGAACCTAATTTAAGCGAAAAAGAAGATTATGGGGCAGATTTAAAAAAGATACTCTCCGCCTGGAACGTCTGCAGCAAAGAATGGGTCATACGCCAATACGACCACGAAGTACAGGGCGGAAGCGTCTTAAAACCCCTCCAGGGTATCCACAATGACGGGCCAGGCGATGCCTGCATTGTTACGCCGGTACTGGGATCTAAAAAAGGGATAATTGTATCAAATGGCATGAACCCACGATATGGTGACATAGACCCATATCACATGGCAGCGTCAGCCATTGACGAGGCGCTACGGCAAATCATAGCCGTTGGCGGGAGTTTGGAACAGGTTGCGCTTTTAGACAACTTTTGCTGGGGCAACACCAACAAACCAGATCGTCTCGGTAGCCTTGTGAAGGCTGCGCAGGCCTGTTACGACATCGCCGTTGCATACGGAACCCCATTTATCTCCGGGAAAGATAGCCTGAATAACGAATTCGTCACTGACAAAGAAACCATTGTAATACCCCCGACCTTACTCATTTCTGCCATTTCGGTAATGGACGATGTGCGAAACGCCGTATCAATGGATATCAAAGAACCCGGGAACCTGGTTTATCTCATCGGTCTCACTCGCCCGGAGCTGGGTGGTTCTCACTATTATCATATTTACGGCTATAAGGGAAACAACATCCCAAAGGTAGATGCCATCTTAGGAAAAAAGATCATGAATACGATTTCCCAGGCAACAAAACAGAGAATTATCAGATCTTGTCATGACTGTTCAGAAGGCGGTCTTGCCGTTGCCGCAGCAGAAATGGCATTTGCCGGCGGATTCGGCATGACGCTTAACCTTTCCGCTGTTGTCACAAAAGGACCCATTAACAAGAATGACACCATTCTCTTTTCCGAATCAAACAGCCGCTTTGTCGTTGAAGTACGACCTGAACATCAGAAACAGTTTGAAAATATTGTGAAGGACATTCCGTACGGTCTGCTAGGAAAGGTTACATCAGAACCGATACTCAAAATCAACGGTCTAAACAAAAAACCCGTTATCAATGAAAACATTTACAACCTCAAAGAGGCATGGCAATCACCACTGAGGTGGTAAAATATTTAATTTTTCATAATTACAGTTTTGTAGGGTAGACTTCGTCGTGAGCGCTCAGTCGAACGATTAGGCGTATGCAAATCCACCATGTTGCCCGCAAAATACGCGAAAGATCACGAAATTATTTTCTGGGTAAACTCAAAAACATATCGTTAGCGCTTTTTTCGTGCATTTCGTGGGTTTTTCAGGAGGTCGGTGGATTCGGCGCAAAGGCCAGCACCTCAATCAACCAATTCAGGCGTTTGATTCCCAAAAATGGACTATCATGGATGCCAAAGAAATGCGCAACGCCTTAATATCAGTCATTTCACATAAAGAGTCCCGTCTTGCTAAACTTGACAAGGAACGGTACAATGTCCTTGCCGAATTAAAGTCCCTTAATGCCGAACTTTTAAAACTTACCAACCATACCCCTGATATCATAAAAGACGCAACCGATTCTCCTCATAAAAATATCTCTAAAACATCAAGCCCTGAGGAAAAGATTGCCTTATTTGGGAGTCTCTTTCGGGGGAGAGTTGATGTCTATCCCCGTTTGTGGATAAGCAGAAAGACCGGTAAAAAAGGGTTTAGTCCGGTCTGTAATAATGAGTGGGTCGATGGGGTATGTGAAAAACCTAAAGTAAAATGTAGTGAATGCTTACACCGGTCTTTTTCTCCCGTAACTGATAACGTCATTAGAGAACACCTCGAAGGCAAGCATACTATAGGTGTTTATCCCTTACTTACCGATGAGACCTGCTATTTTCTTGCTATAGATTTTGATAAGGAGTCGTGGACTGATGACGTTACCGCCTTCATGGAAACATGTAGAAATCTAAAAATTCCAGCAGTGCTCGAAAGGTCACGTTCGGGTAAAGGCGCACATGTTTGGATATTTTTTTCTGCCCCTGTATTGGCTTCAAAAGCGAGAAAACTTGGCAGTTATCTCCTGACTGAAACTATGTCACGCCATCACCAGCTGGGAATAGATTCTTACGATCGACTCTTTCCCAACCAAGATACTATGCCAAAGGGAGGATTTGGTAATCTGATAGTCCTTCCCCTCCAAAAGGAGGCCTGTAAACAAGGTAACACCCTTTTCCTTGACCAAAACCTTCAACCATATAGAGACCAGTGGGCTTTTCTTTCCAGCATTTCAAGAATGCAGCCACAAGATATAGAGGAAATCGTTAATGAAGCTGAACGAAATGGACAAATTATTGGTGTGGGCATTAGTTCAACGGGTAACGATGATGAACCATGGACAAAAACGCCACCTCGAAAACAGTCAGAAAAAGCCATTAACTTCCCTTTACCAGAGAGAATCAAGGTTGTCATGTCTAATTTGATATACGTTGAAAAGGAAGGGCTTCCATCACAGTTACTTAACCAGATAAAACGAATTGCGGCTTTCCAGAACCCGGAATTTTATAAAAAACAACGTATGAGGCTCTCCACAGCACTGACACCAAGAGTAATCTGTTGTGCGGAAGACTTCCCAAAACACATAGCATTGCCAAGAGGATGTCTGAACGAACTTGAATATCTCCTTAAAATGTACGGCGCTAATGTTGATATCAAAGACGAACGTTTTAAAGGAACAGAAATAGATGTATCTTTTCATGGACAACTAACCCCGTTGCAGCAAGAGGCATCAAATGTCCTTCTCGAACACGAAATAGGTGTCTTTGTCGCTCCACCGGGAATTGGCAAAACTGTTGTTGGGGCCTACCTAATCTCAGTAAGAAGAAGGAATACCCTTGTACTTGTACACCGCAGACAACTCCTTGAACAGTGGCGTGCCCAATTGGCAAATCTTCTTGCCATTGATCTAAAAGAGATAGGCCTGATTGGCGGTGGAAGGGATAAACAAACTGGGTTCATTGATGTTGCCATGTTTCAGAGCGTAATTCAAAAAGGCGAAGGAAAGGATATCGTCGAAAACTATGGACATGTTATTGTGGACGAATGCCACCACGTATCAGCCTTCACCTTCGAGCAAGTTTTATGGAAAGCCAGAGCACGATTTATACTTGGGCTCACAGCAACTCCCTATCGTAGAGATGGCCATCAACCTATAATCCTCATGCAGTGCGGACCCGTAAGGTATAAAGTAAGCCTCACGGATGAATCTGTCAAACCCTCTTTTCAACGCAAACTTATCTGTCAACATACCAGTTTTACAATACCCGCTCTTGAAGCAGAACAGAATATTCACAATATATATGCAAGTCTCATTACAGATGAAGAACGCAATCAAATGATTTTGAATGACGTGCTTCACGTAGTTGAAGAAGGTCGTTCTCCGGTACTGCTTACCGAAAGAAGAGAGCATCTGGAACTCCTTGCCGAAAAGTTGCGTCCTTTTGTGAAAAACATTATTATCCTGAAGGGTGGCATGCGGATTAAGAATCGTAAGACAATTATGGAAAATCTTGCTTTAATCCCTGATGGAGAAACGCGTCTCCTCCTTGCCACTGGCAAATATGCAGGCGAAGGATTTGATGACGCCCGTCTTGACACCCTTTTTCTCGCCATGCCCGTTTCCTGGAAAGGAACCCTTGTCCAATATGCTGGCCGCATTCATCGTTTACACGAAGGAAAGAAGAATGTGAGAATATACGACTATGTAGACAGCAATGTGCCTATGTTAATGAATATGTTCAAGAAAAGGCTTCGGGGTTACCGGGCTTTGGGCTATGAGATAACTGGAGAGAAAATTAGCTAATTTCTTTGGGTAGCAAAAATCCAACAATTTTGCCCTTCCCGTCTTTTTGTCAATCCTTTCTCAACCCAAAATATTTCGTGTCCTATCTTAGTTCCTCACTGATAAAAAACAGTTGATATGGAAATAAAATGATGCTAACTTATTAAGAAAGGCTTATTTAAAAACATGGCAATTAAGAAATTACCTGACAAATGTCCACTTTGTGGTGGCAATAAAAAAAAAGGAAAAACTATTTTTACGGTTGATTTAGGATTTGGTGTTGTCGTAGTAAGGGACGTGCCTGCAACCGTATGTTCACAATGCGGCGCTGATTGGATTGAGGATGCTATTGCATCAAAACTAGAGGAGATTGTGAATGATGCACGCCTGAAGCGTCACATAGTAGAAGTTACAACACTTTCCACTTAATAAATATCTCCGTAAAAGCTTGATCAAAGAACCTGTTTAACCTTGATTTAAGGTTGTACATGAGAATCCGCTTCACTAGCAAGAGTAAAGGTGACCCCGTTCCTACCTCAAAAATTTCTAATTCCGCCCCTTCCATCACTAAAGACACAACCTCTTCTGATGGTATCCTCTCTAAAATATCAAGTTCCCTTCTCTCCATCGATCTCTCGATCTTGTCGATAGGACTTGACGAAAGGTTTGGGAATGCGCCACGTCTTTCGAAGGAAATCGCCCGTGAAGAGTGGGGATACTCTAGGCTGGTTCAATCGTCCCCGATTGAACCAAAACATTTGGCATGTTCACAGGACGTGGGACGTGCTTGTTTAAAGCCAGTAAACAATTCAAACTTTATGGTTCAATCTGCAAGATTGAACCAGCCCATCTGATAATTGATAATAAAGGTCTGATAAATGAAGGTAGCCCCATTACTGCTCTTTCCCATATTTCCATTGAAATGCAAACCATAATAGGGATAATCTCATTGTATGCCCAGAATAGCAAGGATATGTGCCATTGATTATCCCCAAATCCAACGGGGAAATATGAGATAAGCAGTCTTTTTTAATAATAGGGGAAGATTCCCCTTTTTTATCCCATGACTGATATAAACGACAAGATAAAAACCGCATGGATCAGGCAATTGAATGAAGACTGGAAGACGGCAAATTTCCTTTACTTTAAAGATTCTATGCGCCCCCCAAACTATGAACTATCTTATTCAGGGGTGGCATTGGGCAGGTGGAAAGGCGGTTGTCACCGGCGTCTCTCCATCAGTATTAATCTGATAAAGACGTATGCCTGGGAATACGTCCAAGAAGTTCTTTGCCATGAAATGGCGCACCAGTACGTGGAAGAGGTTTTAGGAATCTGCGAAGAACTTCCCCACGGAGAGGCATTCAAGAGGGTTTGCCAGGAAAAGGGAATTGATCCAACAGCTACGGGTGACATGCAAGTCTGGATGGAAAAACGCAAAAACAGATTCACCGTGAGTTCGGAAAACCACCAGATACTGGATAAGGTTCATAAACTGCTGGCATTGGCCCAAAGCCCCAACGAACACGAGGCCCAAACTGCCATGGCCAAGGCCCATGAGTTGTTATTAAGACATAACCTGTCGCTCCTGGATACTCAGACGAAATGGAATTACATTCATAAGCAAGTCGGTGAAATAGGAAAGAGAGACCCAGCGAAGTCCACAATCAGCGCGATACTTTGCAAATATTTTTTCGTAGAGGCCATCTGGACGTTCGGGTACGACCAGCATAGAAACCAGCGCGGCCGGGTTTTGGAAATTTACGGGACACCGGAAAACGTCGAGATGGCAGAATATGTGTATCATTACCTTCAAAACGTCTCGGAGCTTTTATGGACGGAGTACAAAGAGAAAAAGACTATCAACGGAAACAGGCATCGAAGGACTTTTATCTATGGTCTCTTAGAAGGTTTTTATCATAAACTGGAAGGCAGGGTGCCGGAAAATGCGTCCCAAAAACTGGTATGGAAGGGAGACCCCCGGCTCAAGGAGTTTTATCGCCAAAGAAATCCCAGGCGTACCCGAACCTTTTCCCGGTATTCAAGAACCTGTCAGGATGCCTATAATTCCGGAGTATCGCAAGGGAAAAAACTGATTATACACAAGGGCGTTCGGAAGAGCGGCAACGGGGAAGTCAAGTATTTAAATTAGGCCTTCGGCGACTTCATTCAGGAATACTTGTATATGAGAGAACACACCCCTAAATCCCCTCTTGATAGAGGGGACTTCCTTATTCTCCCCTCTATTAAGAGGGGCCGGGGGGGGTTAACAGCATAATGAGAAAGTTTGAAATTCCTTAGCATTAAATTAGGTTGGGTTTTAAAAGACAAAACCCAACGACTTTTTCTTTGAATTTATCTTTTGAGTAAAGTATAAATGATACACGTGGAATACGTCAGCAGT
>Ga0209212_1008724_pt1 | contig 10807 bp, 9 predicted proteins | sample RifGroC2_FD_183996 | JGI IMG/M metagenome (GOLD analysis project Ga0209212, IMG submission 183996) | Groundwater microbial communities from Rifle, Colorado, USA - Groundwater C2 (SPAdes) (version 2) | ecosystem: Environmental > Aquatic > Deep subsurface > Groundwater | place: Rifle, Colorado... | reverse complement strand
TACGCCGACAAAAAAAGCAAAACGAAGTTCGATTTCGCTAAAACGGTTTTCGCCGCCGGGTCGCTTTCAAAGATCATAACGGCCGTCGCTATCTTGACACTATCTGAAAATAAAAGGCTCGCGCTCAATTCGCCCGTTACCAGCTGCCTTGCCGGAACGAACGGCCCTTCGAAATTATCAGAACTTCCCGTTTTTAAAAAAGCCAAAAACGTCACGCCGATGTCGCTTCTCGCCCACTCGTCGGGATTGGCCAACTGCGCCGATCTGTACGCGAAGAAAAAAAACGCCGCGCCTTTGCCTGCAACCGCATCCGATTCGGCCTTATCAGCCACAATCTCAGCCTCAACCGCTTTCGCTTCCGATCCGCCGCTGATGTTCGATTTCATATCGAAAAATATCCCGCGGTTCAATGCGAATAACGCAAACACCAAATTCGAATATTCGAATTTTAACTACGCGCTTCTCGGGCACCTGATCGAAGAGAGCGAAAATATAAGTTTCGACGAATATATTAAAAACAATATATTCGCGCCGCTCAAAATGAATTACAGTTCATTTTCGCACACGAGTCTTTCAAAATCGCTCGAAGAATTCGGTTACGAGGTCAATTTCGCTTCCGGTTATGATTTCGCGGGCGGGGAATTCACGGAATCCTTATTCCGAGAGCATAACATGCCTTCGGCCTCGGGCCTCTTAACCACCGCGGCGGACATTGAAAAATTCGTTACCATGCTTGTTTCAATATGCGCCTCCCATCCCTCCGCCCCATCTTCGGGCCGCCCGGTGTTCTCCGCTTCCGGCGAACTTCGGGCCGGAGATGGCAATACCGCTCTCCCGCCTTCAAACACAACCGCTTTTCCGGCTGTCATCGGCGATGAAACGGCAGGCCTTTTATTCAAACCGCGCCTGCCCGTCAAAAAAAACGAAGCGTCGCTTCTTGACGCATTTCCGCCGATAGATTCCATGGCCGCCGGATTCCGCCATTCGCTTTTCCGCGGCCGCGATATTTTCTGGCACACCGGCAGCGTCAACGTTTATTCCTGCGGTCTGTATATCGCTCCGCAAACTTCCTCTGCCTTTTTTATCGCATGTAATTCATCGAACCCGGCCTTTCGCCGGAAACTGATCAAATACCTTCTGGACGAGTTTTACGACCGGAAGTGACGCTTGAATAAATATCAAAAATCATAATAGAAAATCATTTTTTCGTGATAATAGTTTTATTGCGCGGGTAAATACTAATATGTAAAGTATTTCTTGAATATTACATCCAAATGTGTTAAGATAACTAAAACCTTTTCTGCGGTTATACATCCATCGTTAAGCGGTTATTGTTAACTTTAGCGCCGTCGTGTTATTGCGCATTTCTTTTTGAGGGCTGAATAATCATGTACTACGCCCATTCTGAAAACACCAGTAAAGAAAAGCATCCGCTGTCGAAACATTTATCGTCAACGGCGAATCTCGCTTCGTCATTTTCCTGCGACGAATCTTACAACGATTTATTCGAAATTACAGGTATTTTACACGACCTTGGAAAATATCAGAAAGATTTTCAGCGTTATCTTATCGAAGGCGGCCGCCGCGGAAGCGTTCCTCATGCTTCATGGGGCGCTGGTTATGCCAGAACGGCCGGAATTCTCGAAGCCTCTATAGCGATCGACGGCCATCACAAAGGAATGCCTGATCACGCCGACTGGAAAACCGATACGGAGCGTTTCAAAAATAACGATATTGCGAATTTCGACGCGGTTGTTAAAGAATTTATATCTGATAACGGTATTAATGAATCTAAATTTAAAAACATAAAACCCCCTTTATTTAATAGAGAAAACAAATCACAGCGCGAATTGTTCACACGTTATCTTTTCAGCGCGCTTACGGATGGCGACTGGCTTTCTACGGAAGCGCATTTTGAACCTGAAACGCATTCTTTAAGGCCGGCGGCTGAACTCAGCATCTCCGAAATGATAAAAAGCCTGGGAGCGGCATTTTCACTCAAGTCAAGCGAGGGTGAAATTAATGCTTTACGCAACGAAGCGAGGGCGGAGGCGTTATCCTATTCTAATTTACCCCTCGGTTTTTTCTCGTTGTCGCTTCCGACCGGACTTGGAAAAACGCTTCCTCCATGGCCTGGGCATTGGAACACGCCAGGGCCAATCGTCTGAAAAGAATTATAGTCGTGCTGCCGTATGTGAATATCATTGATCAGACTGCAGCCGTATTCAAGAATATTTTTGGTGAAAATTCCGTCCTCGAATACCATTCGGGATATAACGAACAACATTCTATTGAAAGTTCTGAAGAGTGCAAGACGCCGGAAGATCGTATGAAGGAGCTGGCCTGCGAGAACTGGGATTACCCTTTGATAGTGACCACCACCGTGCAATTCTTCGAATCTCTTTTCAGCAACAAGCCTTCGAAATGTAGAAAAGTCCATAACATCTCTAATTCGGTAGTTATTTTCGACGAGGTCCAGACGCTTCCGAAGCATCTGATACTTCCGACGCTTCAAATGCTCAAAGATGTGCATACCGTTATGAAAACTTCATTTCTGTTCTGTACCGCGACGCAGCCGGCGTTTGAAAAGCGGCATGGGTTCGACGGTATAGACGGTATAACGCCGCTTATAACTTCGCCGGCGAAACTTTATGAAAAAACGGTTAGGGTGCGCTATTCTTTCATAAATGATTTAGAGCCGATAGGAATGGATGAGCTTTTTCAACAAGTCCATTCACGAGATGATTCTTCTCTCGTAATTTTCAACACGAAAAAAGCCGCGGCTGAATTTTTTGAATTGGCCTCAGCATCGCAAACCTGGCAGGAATCTTATCATCTTTCGACGGCCATGTGTCCCCGTCACAGAAAAGAAGTCATAAGACAAATAATCGAAGGCCTTTCCGGCGGCCGAAAACTGCTGGTCGTTTCGACGCAGCTGATAGAGGCGGGAGTCGATCTTGATTTTCCGGTCGTATTCAGGGCGGCGGCGCCTCTTGAATCTATAATACAGTCAGCCGGCCGATGCAATCGCGAGGGAAATCTCGGGCCTGCTGGCGGCGAAACATGCATATTCAGGCTTGCCGATAGCGGGATGCCGGATAAGACATATTCAGCCTGCGCCGGGCATGCGATCGAAATGATGAAGGCGGCTCCTGATAAAATATATCATTATAACATGTTTAACGAATATTACAGGCAGATAATAAATCTATATGTCGATCCCGACAAAAAAGGTATTCGTGAAGCCAGGGAAAAATTCAACTTCGAAACCGTCAACGATCTTTACAGAATAATTGAAAAAGCGACGGTAGGATTATATGTTTATTGTTTCAACGCCGAGAGTTCGGAGCTGCTTGATTCATTGAAATATAAAAAGCATCTTTCAAGAGACGATTTCAGAAAGATGCAGATGTTCACGGTTCAGGTATATCGTGATTTTATCAATAAAAACGGCCAGTTTTGCACTTCTGATCCCAGAGGATTTATCGTCTGGTACGGAAAATATGATCGGAAGATGGGCCTGGCGGCGCCGAATAAAGAGGACGAAGTTTTAATAATTTGACCAGGAGGTGTATATGGCGGAAAATATTATCAAAGCCGACGAGCGCGTGGTGAGCGTCAAGGTGACCGGTGATTACGCATGTTTTACACGGCCCGACCTGAAGGTCGAGCGGCTGTCTTATCCATGCATGACGCCGTCGGCGGCGAGGGGAATACTCGATTCAATACTCTGGAAGCCTGAGTTTCGATGGTATGTGAGGAGAATTAAAATTCTGAATCCGGTGCGTTTCGTGACGGTTAAGCGTAACGAGATAAATTCAAAGCAGTCGAAAACGCCGATCATCATAGAAGAAAAAAGAGCTCAAAGAAATAGCGTGGTTTTAAGAGATGTAGCTTATATAATAGAAGCGTCTATCTATCTGTCGAATCAATCGGAGCGTAATAGCATTGAAAAATATGTCGGTACTTCGCCCGGAAGGAACGGAATTTTTCCGCGCAGGGTGAAGAAAGGACAGTGCTGGAGAAGGCCTTTTTTCGGTACGCGTGAATTTTCCGCTGAATTCATGGAGCCCGACGGCGCGGAAGAACCTATTAAAGAGACGATACCTATAGGAAGCATGCTATTCGATATTTTTTATGATCAAAACGGCAAGCCGGAGCCGATTTTCTTCCATGATGTAGTGATAAGAAATGGAATACTCGATTGTGAAGTTCCGGAAAACATAAAAACACTGGGTTCGAGTCATTTAAGACCCGCTGCCGATAGCGAGGTATCCGCGGCAATTTATGAATTTAATCGGCTTGAAGAAGAGGTGGCTGGTTCATGATAAAAGAATTGAGCGAACTCGGAAAAAAACTCAGATCCGCTAAAGAATCCCTGGAATTGATACATAATGCGATAAAAGACGAACCTGTCTCGATTGAGATAGTCATTTCTAAAGAAGGCGCCTTTCAAAAATTTGAAGTATTTGAAAAGAAAATGACCAGGGCAGAAGCGATAACCGCCAAAAAAGGCAAGGCGAGGCTTTTGCTTGATAAAGCTGAAGAAGTTATTGGGTATGGCGGCGAGTCTTCGGCTAAAAAGCATGGATTGTTTAAAGAAAAACTCGAAAAATATAAAGATTTGCCGGAACTGTTACCTGTGATATCGTTTTATTATGACAATAAAGTCGATGGCGTGGAAAAAGCGCTGATAGAGTTTGAAAAATCAATTCCCGATGAAAAAGTCAGAAATGAAAATATTTGTTTTCGAGTCGAGTCTGAAGCATCAAGAATACATGAAAAGCCAGCGGTACTGAATAAAATAATTGAATTGTACGATTCTTCTCAATTGAAAAAAGAAAAAAAGAAATGCTCAATATGTGGTATGGCTGACAATCCTGTCGTTGATGAGCCTCATGGAATGATTAAAAAGGTTCCGGACGGTCAAATGTCCGGTTGCGCGTTAGTTTCGTATAATGAAAACGCTTTCGAATCATATGAATTAAACGGCAATCAGAATTCGTCAATATGCACCAATTGCGCCAAATTGTATGTAGAATCTTTAAATTGGCTGCTGGCCAGCGGAAATGAAATTGAGGTTACGACGAAAACAGGCAAGGTGAAGAAAGAATTTCGTTATACGAACAGGAAAAATCTTGGTCCTGATACTGCTATGGTCTTCTGGACAAGAGACAATGAAAAGGTTGATGAGTTGGATTTTCTGGAAGCGCCTGATTCCGCTGAAGTCGCGAAATTGATCGATTCGGTGAAATCGGGGAACGAGAAGAGCGGCAAATATCTTGAAACGGATAAATTTTATGCCTGCTCGCTGTCAGGTGCCGCCGCGAGAATTTCTGTCAGGGATTGGATTGAAACAAGCCTTTCGGGACTTCGGGAGTCCATCGCCGGATGGTTTTCCGATATATCGATGGCGTCTTACGATAAAGATTCTGGAAAGCTCGAAGTTCGTTATTCGAGAATATATGATCTGGCGAGAAGTTGCCAGCGCCGTAACAGCGACGGGAGTTCCGATACTAATGATACGACGCTGCCTCGCGTAGCGACGAGTTTATGGAATGCCGCATTGAAAGGCTCCAGACCGCCGCTGTGGATTCTCGCCAAAGTGATTCAGCGAGTTAGTAAGGACGACATCACAACGGAAAGGGCGGCTCTTATAAAATTGATTTTAAACAGAAACAATAAAGGAGGCAATCATATGATCACGGAGGCTCTACGAAAAGAAAATCAGCCTGTGGCTTATGTTTTCGGTCAGATATTCGCGAAACTGGAAAGCATACAATATTACGCTCTCGGGGACAGGAACGCCGGAATCAGGGAAAGATTTTTTACTTATGCGATGACGCTTCCGGGCGCGGCGTTCGGGAAATTGTTCGACCTCAACTCGAAGCATTACAAAAAATTGAAGAATGAAAAACCCGGGCTTGCGGTCAATCTCGATAAAGAACTTCAGGAGCTCGTAAAAGCGATCGATATTAATAAAATGCCCGCCACATTCACTCTCGAGGAGAAGGGGCAGTTCGCGATAGGTTACTATCATCAGCGCCAGGAACAGTTTGCAGGTAATAAAAACGATAAAGTCGAGGAGGAATAATAATGAGCGAAGCTATAAAGAACAGATATGATTTCGTATATTTTTTTGATGTGAAAGACGGCAACCCTAACGGCGATCCTGATCAGCTTAACCTACCCAGGGCCGATGCGGAGGACCAGCACGGTATCGTGACCGATGTGTGCATAAAAAGAAAAGTAAGAAACTATGTTATGCTTGAAAAAGAATGCAAGGCGCCTTTCGATATTTTCATTCGGCAGGGACAGGTTCTTAATACCATAATCGAAGCTGCGCCGGGTAAGGAAATAAAGGAACGGCAGGGCAGCCTGTGCGAACAATATTATGACATTCGGGCATTCGGCGCTGTTCTTTCGGTAGGCAAAAAGAGCGCCGGAACAGTTAGAGGTCCGATTCAATTCACATTCTCGAGATCGGAAGATAGGATTTTTCAAGCCGAGCATTCGATAACCAGGTGCGCGGTAACCACTGAAGAAGATGCCAAAAAACAGGAAAGCCGTGAATACGCTTCTACCTTCGGACGTAAGGCAACTGTGCCTTATGGTTTATATAGAATGCACGGATTTATTTCCGCTTCTGATGCTCAGAAAACAAAGTTTTCTGAAGAAGATCTGAAACTTCTCTGGAAATCGCTTATTAATGCTTTCGAACAAGACCGTTCAGCGGCCCGCGGTCAGATGGCGCCCGTGAAACTAGTCGTGTTCAAGCATGCGAGCCATCTTGGAAACGATCTTTCGTCGAGGCTTTTCGACCGCGTGAAGGTTTCAAAAAAACTTGAATTGCCGAGAACTAAAGAAGATTATTTGATAAGCGTCGATAAGAATGCGCTTCCGTCCGGTATTGAAATTAAAATGTGGCCTGAAGAAAATTTGTTTTAAGGAGGCGCTATGACGGAAACGCATCTTGCGGTTTTTAGAGGGCGAAAAGTTAGAAAAATAATGCACGAAAACGAATGGTATTTTTCGGTCGTTGATATTATCGAAGTTCTCACTGATAGTGATAAACCACGTGATTACTGGTATCGAATGAAACGAAGAGAGTTCGAAGAGGCGGGAGTCGAGTTGTCGACACTTTGTCGACAACTGAAATTGGAGTCTGCTGATGGAAAGAAGTATCTTACCGAAATCGTAAATACTGAAAATGCGTTTCGCATCATCCAGTCGATCCCGTCTCCGAAGGCCGAGCCTTTTAAGCGTTGGCTCGCGAAGGTCGGCTATGAGCGGGTGAAAGAGATCGAGGATCCGGAGACCGCCACGGAGCGGGTGAAGGAAATATACCGCGCCAAGGGATATTCGGAAAACTGGATTGAAAAACGCATGCGCGGGATCGCTGTCAGGGCCGAATTGACTGATGAATGGAAAAAACGCGGTGTTAAGGAGGACACGGAATATTCCATTTTGACCGCGGAAATTTCGAAAGCTACCTTCGGGTTGACTCCAGCCGAATATAAAAAGCTGAAGAAAATCGAGCGAGAGAACCTTCGCGACCATATGACCGATCTCGAGCTCATATTTTCCATGCCCGGCGAGGCCGCTACCACTGAGATCGCCAAAAATAAGGACGTGAAAGGGTTTGAAGAAAACAGGACGGCGGCCAGAAAAGGCGGGAATATTGCTGGGAACGCGCGAAAAAAGATTGAAAAGGAATCGGGACGAAAGGTTGTCACAAAAGAAAACTACCTGGACGCTCCTGAAAAAATGAAACGGCTGAAGCGTAAATAATTCAGCCGGAAGAATATATTATGAAAATCGAATATAACCAAGATTATCTGATGCTTTCGGGCATACAGCATTTCAGGTTTTGTGAGAGGCAGTGGGCGTTGATTCATGTGGAGGGTCAATGGAACGAGAATCGCCTCACTTTCGAAGGCCGGCTCATACATGAGCGTGCCGACGATCCGTTCCTTGTCGAAACTTTTGGTGAACGATTCGTTTCAAGGTCGGTGCCCGTCGTCTCTCACAGGCTGAAGTTGTATGGAATAGCAGATGTGGTAGAATTTATAAAATCTCCCGAGGGCGGCGCCAGGATAGAAGGTCGTGAAGGTCTGTGGTCGCCGTATCCGATCGAATACAAACATGGCCAGCCGAAAAGCGATGATTGCGATATTGTTCAACTTTGCGCGCAGGCGATGTGCCTTGAAGAGATGCTTGGAGTCGAAGTGCCGGAAGGCGCGATGTATTACCATAAAATTCGCCGCAGGCTAAAGGTAGCGTTCGACTCTGCGGTGCGAGAGGCCACCGCTGATGTTGCCGAAAGAATGCGGTTGTCGTTCATGAGCGGCATTACGCCGAAAGCGCGATATATGAAAAAGTGTGAAGGATGTTCGCTTATCGATATATGCCTTCCGAAAATTTCAAAAGGGGATAATGCGGTTGAAAAATATATGGAAGGCATTTTCGAAAAGTAGGAGGTGGGCGGCATTCGAAAGTTGTTGAATGTTTTGTATGTCACTACTCCCGGCTCTTATCTTTCAAGAGACGGAGAGAATGTGGTGATTCTCGTTGACCAGGCCGAGAAATTCAGGATGCCGATACATAATGTGGAGGGTATCGTCTGTTTCAATTACATGGGGGCGAGTCCGGCTCTGATGGCGCTTTGCTGTGAGAGGAACGTGCGGGTATCTTTTTTGACCGAATCAGGAAGATTCATGGCGCGTGTTACCGGGCCGGTATCGGGCAATGTGGCGCTCCGGCGCCGACAGTATAGAATGGCTGATAGCGTTGATTTTTCGTTAGGGATCGCGAAAAATTTTATCGCCGGGAAGATCAATAACGGTCGGAGCGTTTTGATGCGTTTTTTGAGAGATCATGGCGATTCGGAAAATTCCGGCAGCGTTGAAAGGGCCGCTAAAATGATGGCGCATAAAGGACTTGCACTCTTGTTGTGCCGGGATGATGGCGCCATACTGGGAGCGGAAGGCGAAGCGGCCCGCGAGTATTATGGCGTTTTCGATCATCTGATAACGGAACAGAAGGAAGAATTCCGGTTTGCCGGACGGAGCCGAAGGCCGCCAAAGGACCTGATGAACGCGCTTTTGTCTTTTTTGTATTCGATACTCGCGCATGACTGTGAGGCGGCGCTTGAAACGGTGGGGCTCGATCCGCAGGTAGGATTTTTACATAAAGACAGGCCGGGGCGTTGCGGGCTCGCGCTCGACATTATGGAAGAGCTTAGGCCGTATCTTGTGGACCGGACCGCGCTTACTCTGGTCAACAACAGGCAGGTGTGTTCCAAAGGTTTTAAGGTCAAGGAAACTGGCGGGGTATTGATGGATGATGATACTCGCAAGACTGTGATAACGGCATGGCAGAAGCGCAAGCAGGAAGAGATAACTCATCCTTTTCTGAACGAAAAGATAAAGATAGGACTAATACCTTATGTTCAAGCACTTTTGCTTGCGAGATATCTGCGCGGCGATCTCGACGCATACCCTCCGTTCCTGGTAAGGTGAATTAAAATGATGGTTTTGATAACATATGATGTCAATACGGAAACGCCGGAAGGCAAAAAACGCTTGCGGCATGTGGCGAAGCAATGCTTAAATTTCGGCCAGCGCGTGCAAAATTCGGTTTTCGAGTGTCTGGTCGACCCGGTGCAATTTGCCGATCTTCGGTCTCGTCTTGAAAAAATTGTCGATATAAAAACCGATAGTTTAAGATTTTATTATCTTGGCAATAATTGGAAATCAAGAGTCGATCATGTTGGGGCTAAGGCCTCTTACGATCCGGAAGGAGTGATTTTAATTTAGCGCGAACCACAAGCGATAGTGTTTTTATTGGAGCATTCGCGCATGAGTGTTAACAGGACTTTTAAACGATAAAATCAAATTGAGGCTAATTAAGGTGAGCCATAAAATTGGGGTTCGCGAATTTGCGGATCAAAACGGATGATTTTATTGTCTTTTGACTGTTAACTGTCGCGCCCCGTGTGGGCGCGTGGATTGAAACGTGAGAGGAACGCCTTTAAAAGTTATATAAAGAGGTCGCGCTCCATGAGCTTCGCTCATGAGTACCAGGGGTTTTCGGGGTTAGGCGGACGCCGGTATGAGTCGTGAATGAGCGGTTTGGCGGCCTGAAAGGGTTGTTCTGGTCTTTAACGGCGGATGAAAGTATGATCCACTTGAAATGCTTTATAGCAGGCCTAATTTGCTTTTCACCGCGGTCTGAAGCAGTTGGGAAAAATTGAGCTTTCTTTCTAACGCTATGTCGTTCAGCCATTTTGGAATGGTCAGCGTTTTTTTGACATATTCATTCCGCATCTCGTTTCTGATCGGCGGCATCCAGACTTCAATAAGGCTGGTAAATGAATGCTTCGGCAGCTTGATGTTTTCTGGCTTGCCTGGCGCAGGTATTTTTTCTTTATCGTCTTCCATGTTATATATATGCAGCTCCATGGCTTCTTTTGCCATTTTTAACGCTTCTTCGACGTCTTTGCCTTCGGTTATGCAGCCTGGCAGATCGGGAAACGTAACCGTGTAACTTCCTTCGCAATATTCGAATATCGCCGGAAAAACATATCTGTCTTTAAGTTTAGTTTTGTTCATGCTTATCACTCCTGCCATGCTTTTTTATTTTAACCCGGCCTGTTTTAATATACTACGATAAGTGTTCTATAGTAAGCGAAATTAGTTGGTTTACATCAGGAGGGCCGGCAATAATTTTTCGGAGCGAAGCCTCCGCAGGCACCGTAGGTGCCGAGGACCAGCGAGCGGAGAAAAGATTATTGCCGGACATCAAA
>Ga0209212_1008723_pt1 | contig 10808 bp, 16 predicted proteins | sample RifGroC2_FD_183996 | JGI IMG/M metagenome (GOLD analysis project Ga0209212, IMG submission 183996) | Groundwater microbial communities from Rifle, Colorado, USA - Groundwater C2 (SPAdes) (version 2) | ecosystem: Environmental > Aquatic > Deep subsurface > Groundwater | place: Rifle, Colorado... | reverse complement strand
GGCGGATTCAACTCTGAAGTGCAACTTTTGTAAGAGAATTTAGGTGGCGAGCTGCGTTAATATCGGAGCCACTTAAACGACCAAGTAAAAGGAGCACAGATGAAGAAATATAAGCAGCTCACCAGCGGGCAACGATACCAGATTTACGGGCTGAAACAAGCGGGTTTAGATCAAACGCAGATCGCGCAAAAGGTTGGCGTGGACAAGTCCACGATTTCGCGGGAGTTCAGGCGTAACAAAGGCGGGCGTGGCTGGAGGCCAAAACAAGCGCAGTCGTTGCGTGATGAGCGCAAGCGGGCCAGCCTCAATGGCAAGCGATTCTCATCGGATGAATGGGCCGAAGTCGAGAGGTTGATCCGGGCAGACCTCAGCCCGGAACAGGCCGCTGACCGGCTCGCGTTGGAAGGGAGATTGCAGATCAGCCATGAGGCCATCTACCGGCACATCTATGCGGGCAGACGTGATGGGGGCGACGTGTGCCAGCATTTGCGCGGACAAAAGCCCTATCGCAAGCGTTATGCGAGCGGGCAAGAGCGGCGAGGTGTGATCAAGAACCGCGTCAGCATCGATGAGCGCCCGGAAATTGTCGACCGGAAGACGCGCTATGTGTTGGCGGGGCATATACGCAGCAAACATGCTGATGGTGTAACGGCTGTGGCAACGCGCTTGCTGATGCCCCACAAGGACAAGTGCCACACCATCACCTTCGACAACGGCAAGGAGTTTGCGGGGCATGAAAGCATCGCGGCAGAACTACAGGCATCGGTTTATTTCGCGCACCCATACAGCTCTTGGGAGCGGGGTTTGAACGAGAACAGTAACGGGTTAATCCGGCAGTACTTCCCCAAGGGGATGGACTTGACTGACGTTACTGAGGAGCAAGTGCAGTTGGCGGTAGAGCGACTTAACCACCGGCCACGCAAAGTGCTGGGGGGAAGATCGCCGCATGAAGTATTATTCGGGGTGGAAATGCGTTACACCAAGCCACCATTGGCTGTTGCACTTCGAACTTGAATCCGCCCACTATGTAGAGCTTTATTGCATGGTATAACGAGATGCGTTATGCTGGCGCATGATTGTCCGATTCGCATCAAAAGAAACTGAAAAAGTTTGGCAAGGTATGGTGTCGCGCAAATTGCCCCGGGATATTCAGCAGGTTGCTTTGCGCAAACTATTTATGCTCGACAAGGCGCAGTCGTTGAATGATCTGCGAATTCCGCCGGCTAATCGGCTTGAGGCATTGAAGGATAACCGAAAAGGGCAGCACAGTATTCGTATCAACGATCAATGGCGTATCTGTTTTGTATGGACGGATAGCGGTCCGGATGCAGTTGAGATAGTTGATTATCATTAAGGAGCGAGCAATGAATAAATTGCAGAATATTCATCCGGGAGAAATTCTTCTTGAAGAGTTTTTAGTTCCGAAGGGAATAAGTCAAACTAGGCTGGCGAATGCTATTGGTGTGCCGCCACGCCGGATTAACGAGATCGTGCTGGGCAAGCGCGGCATTACTGCCGATACCGCTTTGCGTTTGGCAAAAGTCTTTGGTACTTCTGTGCAATTTTGGATGGGATTGCAGGATGAATACGAATTGCGCGAGGCTCGCAGTTCGATCAAGGAGCAACTTGATCATGTGATGCTGCTTGCTGCTTAAGTGTTGCGTGTGATGAATTTTCAAGGCAATTCAATGGCAAGTTTCCAGTGCCCAGATTTGTCTCTTCGGGCGCGCCCGAAGAGACAAATCTGGGCACTGGGAAGAACTTATTTCACTGACCTGAACGGCTCGCCAGTTTGGTCAAATCTGGTAATTTAGGATCGCAGTTCTCTTTTGAAATTGGAGCTCTCGAGGAAAATATTTGTTTTCGCTAACTGAGCGCGTTTTTCGCCTTGCGCACCTCGTGCCGCATCTGGGTCATTCGCCTGTCCCCAGTCCGCTGTTGCAATTCGAGCGATAGCCATTGTTCGCTTAGGTCTAGGTACTCTTTTAAGGCTCTTCTAAAAAAACCATATGCCGGAATATATAGCCTCTTGGATGGGCTGTTTTCTAGTTCGAGTCCGAACCGGCGAGCCATTTTTTATTTTTCAGAGGGCGATCAAGCCCCCAAACGGTCTACTAATTCATAAACAAAAGGCTCGCATCGCTGCAAGCCTTTATTTATTGGTGGGTCGTCGCGGACTTGAACCGCGGACCAAAGGATTATGAGTTGCCAGTTAAGACAATAAGTTGTTGATGTTTAACACTATATCAAGCGAAATTAAACGTAGCTAAAAGTAGTTAATAATTAGCAAGTTAGCGTAGTTTGGCGATTGTAGCAGAAACAGTTCAGTGTACTGAAATTGCACCTATCTACTGCACGCTACTCGAAAAGTTCGGCATGAGTTCCAGCACGAGTAAAGATGATTTCGCCATCAGCTAGCAACTCATAAATCAGCAAAAAATCTCCGCCAATGTGACACTCTCTGAACCCATCCCATCCCCCTGATAGTTGGTGATCGAAGTATTCAGGAGGAAGTGGCGCATCGTTTGCAATCAGGAGCATCATCGCTTCTTTTAAGCGATTCATATCGTAGCGTCCTGAGTGACTCAGGCGCTCCCAGTCTTTAGCGAACTGCTTGGTCTTATCGCTGTTTCGCGGTGGCTTTGCGCGCTTTTGTTGTGCCGGTTTTTTCGAGGTCATTGAAAAGTGCCTGCGCAGAATCAAATTTTGCTTTTCTCATCGCACGAGCTTCCTGCATTGCCGCACGTGTCGTGGCATTGGGTACCTTTACCTCGAAGGGCAGGCCATCTTGAACAACAACCTGGCGTAAAAAAAGACGAATCGCATCACTCAGATTAAGGCCGCAAGAAGCCAGCACCGCAGTAGCGCGATCTTTTATTTCCGGCTCGATCCGCGAACGGACATCGGTTGTCTTGAGAGTCGAGAACATGGCATTAGCCTCCTACATAACATGGTGCTAATGTAGCTACATCTGCGCTACATGTCAAACACTACACAATTCCGGACTTTTCCAAACAGTGGTCTACAACATTAATTAGGCGCGTGTTGATGATCCCTTGTTGTTTTTTTTGCAACAAGACAAAAAATCTTCAAAAAAATACGCTCTTTTTTTCTATTCACTGATTTCAAAGAAATTAAGAATTTCATTTTTTGAAATTGATCAGACACTTTTCCATTTTTTCAAATAAGAAAGCTTTTTTGCAATAACAAAACATTGTTTTTGTAATTACAAAAACAATGTTTTGTTATTGATTAAAAAAAGATTTTTTGACTTCTGGATTGTTTCGTTTGCATACTGCGCCCATCAATTAATTACGGAGTCGAGATGTCTGCCACTACCACCACCGAAGAATTCCTGCTCGGAAAATATGGCCCACTGTTGAGCCTCTCGCAGTTGGCCAAGCTCCTCGACCGCAGCACAGACGGAGTGCGAATAAGCCTCAATGGCGACACGGAGTTTTCGCGCCAAATCAAGCCAACAAAAATAAAACTCGGACGTCGCATTTACTTCCGCACCGCGCTTGTCGCGAAAATTATTTCCGGCGACCAATAAGCTTTCGGGCGCAAGGCAAATCCGTGGATATCGCCAAATCTACTGCATTGCAGCCGCCAAGCGTGGTGCGGCTGGCCAAGCTTCGCGCCGCCCAGGAAGCCAGGCAGCATCGCGAAGCACTACCCCCGACAGCGCAACTCCCGCTGTGGCCGGAACTAACGCGCGGTACGCCGAATACCTGGCTGCGCGGAGCGCTGTTTGCCGCAATACAAGGCAAGGAACGGCGCGCTCTCAAGCGCGAGCCGTTGGCCACGGTGAATGGTATCGAGATACGGTTCACCGGCTGGCAACTCGACCAATCGGATCTTGATGTGTGGGACACCATTGTGCATTTGTCGCGCCTCCGGGCGCTGGGCGAGCAGGTGGAGTTTACGGCGCATTCGATTCTCCGTGCCTTGGGCCGCGGCACCGGGAAGAGTCAACACGAATGGCTTAAGGACGCCATCGCCAGGCTATATAGCGCCGGCGTCGAGATCACGGCGGGCCGCTTCACTTATTTTGGTGCGCTTTTGCGCGGCGCGCGCGATGAAGCAACCGGGCGCTATCATGTTCACCTCGCGCGCGAGTTAGCCGACATGTACCTCGCCGGCTGGACTCAAATCAATTGGAAAGAACGCGCAGCGCTGCGGCGGAAGCCGCTAGCTCTATGGCTGCATGGTTGGTTCGCGACCCACGCCCAACCCTATCCGCTGCGCCTCGACACACTGCAGCGCCTCTGCGGAAGCCGGAATCAGAACGCTGCCGGCTTCAAGCGGCTGCTGTGTGCTGCTTTGACCGAGCTCGAGGCGATTTCGGCGATCGATGCGTGGGAGGTGCGAGGTGACGTGGTACACGTTACCCGAATTCCGAGCGCCAGCCAGCGCAAACACCTGGCTAGGAGGCAAAAATGAGGCACGGCATCCGAGGCATAACGCGCGGCATCCGAGGTATAGGGATACGGCATACGGGGCAGCGAGGCACGGCATTCGAGACATGGGGAGCAGGCTCAATATGCCGCAAAACAGCGCCAATCTTGGATTTCCGGGTAAGACCGGAAATCGCTAATCATCATTAATCATTATCTAATCACGGGGGCAGGCATGAAAAATGGACAAAATGCATCAAACCTAACCACTCTTGTCGAACAGTTTACTTTTGTCGCATCGATCCTGGGGCGTATTGCCGATCGCCAAGATCGACACGGAATCGTTTTTTTTCCGACGAAAACATCGGCCAAGAAGAAAAACGCATTACGCACAGTCGCCGATCAACTGCGGCTGGAGGGGGTGTTAACCTCCTACGATATTCTCCGTAACGGGTTCATTTACGGGGTGTCAGATATCCACCCAAAAATCGCCAGAGGCGCAAATGGCCAAACCTAATATCCGTACATGGGTGGATGGCGACACCAAGACAGCATTCCGTGCAGCGGCCACAAAACAGGGAACGTCGGAGTCACGCCTCCTACGGCTATTGATTGGCACATTCCTCCGGAGATATCCTCATGACGGCACTTCCACCGCCCCTACGGAAACAAAAGACGACAGATTTTCCTTTCGATTATCTGCGAAATTAAAAGACGATCTGGCGCGCCGTGCAAAAGAGCAAGGGGCATCGCCTGGTTCCTATCTTGTTGCGCTGTGTAGGGTGCATTTGTCGCAGAAACCCTATTTTACTGAGCGTGAGCTGGAAGTGTTGCGGCAGTCGAATAGTGAGCTGACCGCGATAGGGCGCAATATCAATCAAATTACCAAGGCTCTGAATCGGTCGCTCGACAACGCGGACATGGCCAGATCCACGGAGTTGGAGCAAATAGTGACCTTAGTCAAAGGCCATCGCGATTATGTACGCGGCCTGATTAGAGCAAATCTGAGCTCGTGGGGAATTGAGCGCGAAGAAGAGAAATATTAGCTTGGCCATAACCTAAAGGTAATCTCATGGACGATGACAACACTACTCGATGGAGCGCTGCGGCTAATGACCCGACAACAGTCCCGCTATTCTGGACAAGGGGCAATCTGGGGTGCAAAAAATTGGCAAATCAATTGTTATACGCGCTGGCGATATTCGCTCCGTTCTGGATATTACTGATGCGCCCCCCGCATTTGGCAATCGCATTTGTTTGGGGAATTGTTTTCCTGCGCCTTATCTCGCTAAAAAAATGAGGTGATGATGGAACCATTTTTTACCGACCTGTTCCGGCTCATAGATGGCAATATCGTTGGCATCGCCTCTGAAAAAAGCCGGGCTGTATCTACGCTGATCGCGCCGGCTATCTACACTTGCATGAGCATCATTCTGCTTTTTCAGGGCTATCGCCAAATGTTCGGACTGGTTGAACAACCGCTTCAGGAATTCCTGCATTCAACTTTTAAAATGGTTGGTGTTTCATTTGTAGCGCTTAACGCCGGCGAATACAACGATCTACTAATCTCGACATTCCAAGATTCACCATCGATGTTAATGGCAGCATTGTCCAATACTCCAAATGCCACATCTGCTACGTTAAGCAGTAACGTCGGAAATACTCTAGATCAAACAATAAACCACGCTATCAGCGCCGGCATGTCGTTCTGGACACAAGCCCGCCTCACTACGCCAGGTGGGTTCATTGTTGCGCCGTTGGTTTGGCTGGTTGGACTGGTTTGCACTCTCTATATGGCCTTTTTAGTGATCCTGAGCAAGTTGGCTGTGGGTATGGTCCTAGCTCTAGGCCCGCTGGCTATTTTTGGCCTCTTGTTCAATGCCACGAAAAACTTTTTTACGTCATTTATAACTGTCCTGGTCCAGTATTCCCTGGTTGGTGCCTTGGCCGTTCTGTCCAACGAAACGATCATTTCCATATTCCAACGAGCTGCTGCCGCTGCCGCTGCACGTGGGAATGAGCTCCAAATCGTCGATCTCTTCGCAATGTTCATCACCGGTGGCGTTTCCATTATGTTGCTGAAGCAGGTGGAAGGTATAGCTGCTGGCCTCTCCGGTGGTGTTTCCCTTAGCACATTTGGAACTGGCGGCAGGATGCAGAGGGCAACAACAGACGCAAGTAAATATGCAGCCGGTAAAAGCTACAACATAAGCAGGCGGCTCATCGGCAAACTGGCCCCTTCGACGCAAAGCAAAAACCAGGTTGCCAAAAAAGAAAATCTAGTGCCCCGCCCAGAGTCGCGGCGACGCACAGGCACCACTGGAAATTAAGGGTATCCGCAATTAAACGGGAGATTGAATTATGAAAACCATCAATGCAACCACCACCTTATTCCTCGCCTTGCTACTAGCCAGCCAGGGCGCAGGCGCTGCTGGCATTCCGGTATTCGACGCTACCACGGCAGCGAATTTCCTCTCCACACTGGAAAACGATCAAACCAAGATCTCCGCGCTGCAATCCCAACTCGGTAATATGCAGCAACAGATCCAAATGAACACCGGCCCGCGCGGCATGGGCGCGCTAGCCACGTCGGGCACTGCATCGGAATGGGGGGGCGTGCTTCAGCAGGTTATGAATGTAACCGGGAACTATGGCCAGATGATCGCCAACGCCATTGCACAAAGGGCGCTGCTGACCGCCCAGCAAAAGGCCGGGATGTCGCCAGCACAACAGGAAATTCTCGCGCGCCTGTGGCAGCTTGGCGCTATCCAGAAGGTGATGGCGGAAGTGACCACTACGAAGGCGTCAAGGCAACTGACCGAGATCCAGGCGCTGTCCAGCCAGATCGACAACGCAAGCGACCCCAAGGCCATTGCAGACCTCAACGCCGCAATGGCAGCCAAGAAACTCGAGCTGGACAACACCAGACTGCAACTTCACGCAATGGAGCAAGAAATGCAGGGGGAGCAAAAGATGATTGAACTGCGGCAACAAGAAATGGAAATCATGCGCGCTGGCACAACCTCTTCCGTCGCCGTTCACATACGCTAACGACGGCGAAACGGCACCACGACCCTTTCTTCGTCTGACTTCCCCTTATCCTTGCCAGCCAACGCTGCACGTACTCGCATTATGCTGTCCAGCAAAGCTATCTTAAGAGCGCTACCACCCATGCGATAGCACCAGCGTGCCACGCTTAGAAATATCCCGATCCCCAAAAACCAAGCGAAGCCAACCGCAAGCGCCTCAACCTCGTTCCGCAGATGGTGGTAATAATACGAAACAACAGAAAAAACGATGAGAAGTGCCACCACGCCGAGCCAATTCCACCAGGAAACACTTTCGTCTTCATCTGCCTCACCCCTATCATCGATCCGATTAAAGAGCATTTTGCAAGCCAATATCTCGTAAGATACAAGCAAAGCTGCACCCAACAGCCCCGTGCCCAGCATAACGAATGTCACAGTTTTGATGTCCGGCCTGGGGGTTTCGGATACCCCCCACAAGAAGAGGCAAACGAAAAAAGCAAATAGCCCGCCAACGGACAGCAACCCACCCACGATGCGTACCGCCGGCCCGATGAACTCCAGAATAATGAGCAGCAACCACTTGGCCAATCCACCTGTCACTTTGATATAAGCATCCAGCATTTCAGCCTCCTTCTTACGGTAACTTTATTTGTTTCGTTAGTACTCCGCCAAGCACTTTGGATGCTGACAAGCCCGTTTGTTTCATTATGTGGCGCAATATCTGATGAGCTTCCTTATCAAGATAAACGTCGTACCGGTGCCCCGGAATATTCTCCCTGAATGACGCCACCCGGTCGGCGGGGGTGTCATATATTTTTGGCCGGCCAGGGCGCCGCTTTTCTTTTGCCTTGCTACCGGTAGTGTCTTTCATGGGTGCGCTATTATCGTTTCCGGTAACGTAATTATACCTGCCAGCAATGTGAAGTCAATACTTCCCCGGGAGTTCTTCAGCGCATGAGAACTACGACTCTCTTAGGGAATAAATAGGGCAGGGAATGGCGCTTGAAAAAGTTGGTCATGACCAACTCATCATTCCTGACCTGAGAAGGCTAGGCACCGAAAATTGCATAGGCATTTCGGCCTACGTGCGCTGAAGGATTCCCGGCGGCAGGCTCCGCCCGGCGTCCCCGATTGTTTTTGCGTTGGTCATGACCAACGATTTTTATTCCGAAGTAGATATTGCAGGATAGACAAATGTCGGACATTTGGGCTTATGTTGCGCGCAACAGAACTTCGGAGGAATGAAATATCCACCCTTTAAAAGCTATTCCGGGAGTTGTTCAGCGCAGGCAAGGTAAGGTGTATTGGCTAAAGTTGGTCATGACCAACAAAGTTATTCATCCCATCGAACGTACATGATTACCGATCTGTGCGACTTCTCGCGTAGATTTGGCGAATTACTTAGTTAGCCCTGGATCGTAGAAGTGCCGACGAAAGGCATCGGAGAACCTCCATGTTGCGTGGCCATGGCGATACCGAACCATCTCAAAAATAGGTGATATCTGTGAAGCATCAATGGGGCAACAGACCAACTGAGTGCCAACATCGCAGAAGGCCGCTAACGCCTTCGCTGCCGCCCGCTTCTGAACGCAAAGATAGTCTGCGACCTGTTGTAGTGAAAGGAAACCATCGACAACCGTGCGTCGGTCAAGTGTAAGCCGCTCGAACGGGGAATTGTTGACGGTTGCTGCAATCATGCCATACAGCACCTTCCTGTTCCGTAGGGTTGCTTGAGGTTTATAGCTCGCGCCAAGGAGTGTATGACTCAGGAAAATGTCCTCTGACATCGTGCAGTTCTCTGCCTCAAAGGCTGCAATCTCCAGCGACAAGGCTCGTGCAACTTCTGGAGAAACTCGAAAGAACTCCTTTGATGTGCTTATGCGTTTATCGTCAAGGACGAGATGTAACCGCCGCTCCGCTTGAGGAACGTCATTCACGCGACAAGCAAAGGAAACAACTGTCAACGCCGATTTAAAATTGATACACTTTTACAACAAACGCCGATTCAATTCTGATACACCCCCATGCTTCCGTAAACTGCTCAGGCGACTGTAGCAGCCTCTTTTTTACCCTTCACCATTCCCGCCGCACGCTGGTTTTTGAGACGATAGCTTTCGCCGGCAATCGGCACGATGCGCGCGTGGTGCAGCAGGCGATCGAGCAGTGCCGCAGTCAGCGTGGCATCCTGAGCGAAGGTCATATCCCATTGACCGAACGGCAAGTTGCTGGTGACGATCAAACTGCCTTTTTCGTAGCGTGCCGCGATCACCTGGAAGAACAGGTTGGCCTGCTCTCGGTTCATCGGCAAATAGCCGATTTCGTCAATGATGAGCAGGCGATAGCTGTTGATGGCCCGATGCATGACGCTCTTCAGCTGGTTCTGCGTATGTGCGGTGGTCAGTGTCAGCAACAGGTCGGCCGCAGTGGTAAAGCGGGTCTTGATGCCAGCCTGCGCCGCCCGATAACCCAAGGCAACCGCCAAATGGGTCTTGCCTACCCCCGATGGGCCGACCAGCACCACATTCTCATTGCGCCCGACAAAGCCCAAGCCTGCCAACTCCTCAATCTGGCTCCGCTTCACGCCTTGGGCAAATTCATAGTCGAAGTCATCCAGCGTCTTGATTGCCGGAAATCCGGCCAACCGGGTGAGCATGTTTTGTTTTCGCACGTTGCGCCCCGCCGCCTCGGCCCTGAGCAACCCCTCCAGGTAGTCGCTATAGGCCGTTTCCTGTTGCACAGCATCCTGTGCGGCCGCCGGATATGCCTGAGCCACAAACGGCAAGTTGAGTGTCTCGCATAACGACAGCATTCTTTCGTGTTGGAGATTCATGCTGCCACCCCTTGCGTATCGCGGACTTGATCAAGAAGTTGCTCATAGATCGCCAGCGGGTGCTGCAAGGGTGAGGCTTGGGCAATCCGCTCGATAACCACCACGGGCCGTTCTGCGAGCTTGGCCTCTTCTTTACGCTGGGGGCGCGCCGCGCGGATATCGCCACGCCAAGGGGCAGGTATTGGTTGCAAGCATTCTTCAGGCATCCGCGCCATGGGGCGCATTTGCGTCGTGCCATGGACGCGTTCATTGGCGATATCTTTGAGCCAGCGACGCACTTGAATGTTGGCGGTCACCGCATCCAGTGTCAGCCCGGCCTGCTTGAGTTGCGCCACCAGCGGCACGTAGAACGAGCGCCGCAAATAACCGTTGAAGCGTTCGACCTTGCCTTTGGTTTTTGCCCGGTACGGACGGCACAGTTTGATTACAAAGCCGCAGTGGCGGGCGTAATCGAGAAACCCGGCGTGAAACTGATGCACACTCCCACCTGTGGCATCGCGCTCGATCACCACGGTCTTCATGTTGTCGTACAGCACGCGTTTTGGGATGCCG
>Ga0209212_1008722_pt1 | contig 10808 bp, 8 predicted proteins | sample RifGroC2_FD_183996 | JGI IMG/M metagenome (GOLD analysis project Ga0209212, IMG submission 183996) | Groundwater microbial communities from Rifle, Colorado, USA - Groundwater C2 (SPAdes) (version 2) | ecosystem: Environmental > Aquatic > Deep subsurface > Groundwater | place: Rifle, Colorado... | reverse complement strand
GCAAATTTTTGTGACTCTGAACGAGGCTTGCGGCGCAGGGTCTGGAGATGAAAACCCAGAAACATCGGCGTTGAATTTTTCATGGCGCATTATGCCATTTTTAGCCAATATTTTCAGCTGATTTGCTATGGAAAAATGCCTTAAACTAGCGCCATTCGGGACTAACATACCTTTTTGGGTACAAAGGCAGACTGTCATTAGAATATAACCACTGTACAGTTTGCGAGGCCATAGTGACAAAAAACATCTTTAGTTTCTTTACAGCTGATATTCTTGCAAAAGGGATATCAGCTGTATTAATTCCGGTGTATTCATATTTGATGGGGCCGGCCGAACTGGGCCTCTTCTCCGAATGGTTTACTTTATACAACAGCGTCGTAGCTTTGGTGTCATTCGGTATACCAACATACCTGCTTGTACAATTAAACGCACATCCTAAAGATGAAGATGAGGTAATCAATACTACAGCAACATTATTTTACGAATGGCAGTTTATTGGTATTCCTGTAATATTGCTGGTATTTGCAATAAACAATAAATTCCTTTATGGCGTTACCATAATAATGGCTGCTGTCAGCTTTTCTATAGTAAATTATCTGGAAGCGTACTTAAGATTCAACAACAAACTTAAACAATACATAATACTTCAAGCAGCATCCACATCAAGCACCAACATAATACCATTGATATTTGTTGCTGTTTCAGCATCATGGTGGTCCCGGTCATTGGGCGTTACTATTTCAGTAATAATATTGGCAATTATTATTTTGACAAAAATATTGCATAGATATTCTTATGTAAAACTTACTAAAACTTTCAGATACGATGCAATGAAATTCGGTTTTCCGGTAGTTCTGATATCAGTCATCTCGTGGGTTAAGCTTGGCATTGACGTTCAATTACTCAAAGGCATCTCCGGATATAAAGAGTCCGGAATACTTTTTTTCAGTTTTCAAATTATATCTATTGTCAGTATATTGGCAGCATCATTGAATCGGGCGTCAACGCCAGATTTCTTGCGGATGCTTTCGGCAAAAAATCATCGGTTGTTTCTCAGCATGTTTTTAAAAATGACCCTTGTTTTAACTCTCTTTACCTTAGCAGTAGTTGCAGGCTCTATTATATTGGTCAAAACATTTTTGCCGGACTTCAACTCCTCTGTCTATTTGATATTGCCGATGGCCATTGGGACCATATTTTATGGTGCAGCACAGTTTATCTCGGTGGTATTTCTATTTGATAGAAAAACATATTTGCTGACACTAAGTATTTATGCAAGCTCTTTGATTCACCCATTGATCAGTTATTACATTATTGGCAAATACGGGTGGTTGAATATCGGCTATTCGTATCTGATAAGTTACTCACTGTTTTTAATCCTGGTCGTTTTTCTGACCCAAAAATTTACAAACTTCAGCTTTACAGCAAAGGCGCATGTCGATGGATGAATCAAGTCTGAAGCCAGATCAATTGTTGTGTGAGTATAATGGTGTTATCGATATTGCAGATTTAGACAATATTGTGCCTGATACCATATATTTATCTAAGTTGCACATTGAAGTATGTACAAAACTTGCCAGTACCATGAAATTATCAGAAGATGAGTACCACTTGCTTACTAATATTCTGATAAAACACTCCAATAAAACAAAAACAATAACAGCATTGGTTTCACTGATTAAAGCTGGGAAGATCAAACCTATAGCGATAAAATCCGGTTACATGACAAGTAGTATCCTTGAGAAGCATATAGACTTGCAGGGGATTAATATTGTCAATGACAAGTCAGATAACGGACATTTCATAGATTTAAGTCACTTCAAGAAAATCTTTGTCAAGCTGGTACTCCACAGAATATACAGACTGCTGTTCAGAAAAATTGCATGCACCTCTGCAATAAGAAGCTGGGTTGAAATATCTCAAATAATGTATGGCGATAAGTATGATAGCTCCTTGATACTTATCTATCCGTTTGTTTTAAATATAAAAAGACACATCCGATACATTAAGCATTGTTTTGGCAATTATAAAAGCGCGACCCTCTGCGGATTGCAGTATTCACTTATTGATTACATGAAACTGCTCATATCTTCAAGATCCAAGGATCTTCATTGTGTCAGATTCGAGTTGAATGCATATAAAAAACATGCAGCAGAACTGGGGCAAATCGGAGTCAAGCATCTTTATACCAGTGATGAATTTGAAGCAGGTGCTTTTGTTATGGTCAAAGCTCTGCAGGATTGTGGTGCTGAAGTAACTAATACTGCCCACGGGATGAGTTTTGGTTGCCCTTATGTAAATTACGAGACCTTCTATGTCTATAATAATGCGCAGAAGGATTATTACTCTTTTAAAAGCGAACAAGTGAATTATAAAGTTACACCCAGATCAAATACTGATCCTGTTAACTGCGTATTGGATAATGCCGAAAAAAAGAAGAAGGTTATAATATTTATCGAGGCAAATTATGAGCGGCTTGGTATGCGATATTATACAAACCTGGAAAATAGAGCTGTTGATATTTTAAGAGAATTCAGTCTCAAATACAGTGTTGATACTTACATTAAAATTCATCCTAACAGGAAAGTTCCAGTCGATTTGAATCAATTTAGCATCGCTGGTGTTAAGGTGATCAGACACTTAAGCGAGATAAAACATGCCGAACCGATATTTGTCTCTTTTTATTCTGCTGCATATTATGATTTCAGGCAGTTAGGCCCGTTTATATTCATCTATGATGGTTTTGTCTGGCCAGAGGAAGTTTACGGTGAGGACGGGCTGGTCTGTGCTCCCTTGGAAGAAATCCATACTGAAATCCTTAAGTACTTAAATTAACTTATCTTGTAATGATAAAATCATTCAAAATCCAGTTGCCAAAACTCAAAATTGATTGGGCATTAGGTTTATTGTCTGCCATCCCTTTCGCTTATCCGAAAGAACCATTTTATTGGATAGTGATCGCAATCTTTATTCTGGGGCTCTACAGGTTCAAACTCCAGGCAAGAGATTCGATTAACGTATTATTGGCGCTGTTGTTAATATTGCTGGTAGCTGTCGTAAACTTAAGTAATTCTATTTATACACTCAGTGTTTTCGGGACTTATCTGGCGATCATACTCCTATTGTTCAGGTATATCGTAAGGAGTTCGGAGCAGTTTCTACATGGTTTCAGTTTCGTAACAACTATTTATGCCCTGGCAACTTTTGTCATGTTTATAATCCTCAGGCCTTATAACAATGGCTTGCTTATGTTTATAAACAGCGATTACAGGATGTGGGCGGAAGGTTATCTGATTGAGTGGCCAAATGTGTTTTCCGCCTTCCTGGTGATCGGAGGTTTCATCCATATATTGCTGAAGAATAGAAAAACAGCTTTCATGCACTTTTCCGCAGCAATATTGACTACCTCCAGAACTGCTTTGCTTGCCATTCTTATTTATGCAATTTTCACATTAAACAAAAGCAAAAGCAGGATGAAATATATTTATGCGATAGTTATCATAACCACTTTTGCTGCAGTATTTCTTGTATATAACCAGGACGACCTGTTCATCAGCTTTCTATATGACAGGTTGATAAAGACCGGTGACAGGGGTGAAATATATAACACGCTTATCGAATCTTCCCTCGACAACCTGTTTGGTATCGGCAATGTGCCCTTCGAGCAGATTGACGACGCGTATCAAAGTTATCACTCATCATTCTTAAAAGTCTTGTCAAGATATGGAATTTTAGGGTTATTGCTCTATGTATTTCTGACGTACCCCAGAGGACTCATAAAAAACCGTTCTTTGGAAATAAACATGCCGATCATATTCATATTGTTGTGCGGTATAGTTCAGGACTTTATGTTCCATTTGCACATCACAGCTTTATATTCAGTTTTACTGTCCCATAGAGATAAACTAATGAACAAGGAGTGCTGATAAAGCTATGATTAAATTGCTTATGACTATTAAGTCATTGATAAAGAAATTTTTTTATTCACTGATACTCAGGTTGAATCTGGTCAAGCACGATGTCACTCTGGCCAATAAGCCGCGTATCAGCAGGAAAAACAGGCTCATCTTTGAGGGTACAGATATTTATATAGGGTTTGATTGTCATGTTGGTGCTGATGTGGTCATTAAAAACAAGGTTCTCATTGCCTCAAATGTAAGTTTTGTCGGTGGTGACCATAGATTTGACATCGTGGGTAAATACATGAAGGACAGTGGCAGGGATGTTTCCAAAAAGATAATTATCGAAGATGACGTCTGGATTGGTCATGGAGTAATTGTCATGCACGGTATTACTCTAGGAGAAGGAAGTATAGTGGCTGCCGGCAGTCTGGTCACCAAGGATGTCCCTCCATATACTATTTATGGCGGGTCGCCTGCCAAAAAAATCAGGAACAGATTCCTTGCAAATGATGATGAAGTTAAGCATAGGGAAATGATAAAATCCAAAACCTTTAGCGTATGAGCATAAGGATCACGGGATAATATATTTTATGAAACAGATCATTCAAAACCTCAAGTCTGGCGAAACGATCCTCGAAGAGCTGCCAGCGCCACTCGTACGTACCGGTCATGTTTTGATCCAGACATCACGCACCCTTGTTTCTCTTGGCACTGAAAGAATGCTGGTCGAATTCGGCAATGCCGGTTTGATTCAGAAGGCCCGCCAACAGCCGGACAAGGTAAAGATGGTTCTCGAAAAAATACGCAGTGATGGACTAATGCCGACCCTTGAAGCTGTCTTCAATAAACTTGGTCAACCCCTGCCCCTGGGCTACTGCAATGTCGGTCGCGTTATTGGCGTCGGTGCCGGCGTAACCGAGTTTCAAGTGGGTGATCGGGTAGCTTCCAACGGGCCCCATGCTGAAATCGTTTCTGTCCCCAAGAACCTTTGTGCCAAGATTCCAGCCGGGGTAAACGACGATGCTGCCGCCTTTACCGTTATAGGTTCTATCGGACTGCAGGGGATTCGCCTTCTGCAGCCGACTTTTGGCGAGACGGTTGTGGTTGTAGGTTTGGGGCTGATCGGCCTGATCTCCGCACAAATTCTGAAAGCCAACGGCTGCCTGGTCATCGGTTTTGACTTTGACCAGAGGAAGGTCGATCTGGCCAATCAACTGGGGATTATTGCTGTCAACCCCGCCGGTGGAACCGATCAGGTCAAATTTGTGGAAGAGCAGACCGGTGGACTAGGTGCTGATGCGGTGCTGATCACTGCCTCTGCGAAAAACAACGAGATTATCTCCCAGTCGGCACGCATGAGCCGCAAGCGGGGGCGTATCGTCCTGGTTGGAGTAATCGGTCTTGACATCTCACGGGCAGATTTTTACGAAAAGGAATTAAGCTTCCAGGTATCTTGCTCCTATGGCCCTGGCCGCTACGACGAGAACTACGAACAGAGGGGGCAGGATTATCCCGTCGGTTTCGTCCGATGGACGGAGAAACGCAACTTCGAGGCGATTCTTGCGGCAATCCAGTCGGGCCAACTGGATGTTGAGCCGTTGATTACCGAGCGTGTGCCGCTGGCTCAGTACAACCGGATCTACGGCAACATAGGCAATTCATCATCTATCGCGTCTCTCCTGCTTTATGAAGATGCCATTGATAGCAGGCCGGTTGTTTCCATTTCCAACCGGGTATTTCAGAAAGGTAAGGGAGTTATCGGCATTATCGGCGCAGGTAATTTTACCAGTGCCACAATATTGCCGGCGCTCAAGCCCCTGAATGCGCAACTCAAGTACATTGTTTCCGCCGGGGGGTTGACTGCCAGCACCCTTGCTAAACGTGCCGGCTTCGCCCGTGCGGCGACCGACTACCGGGAAGTTCTGACAGATGGCGACGTCGATCTGGTTATGATCACTACCCGCCACAATCTGCACGCATCCATGGTTATAGAGTCATTGAAAGCAGGCAAGAACGTTTTCGTAGAAAAACCCCTCTGCCTCACTGAAACGGAACTCCGGGAGATCGAAGATACGTATCTGCAATGCCAGGCGCAAAATTCAAAATTGCCGGTATTAACGGTCGGGTTCAATCGACGTTTTGCCCCTTTTGCTCAAAAAATGAAGTCTCTTATCGGTACTGGTGCGGTCAATATCGTGGCCACGATGAATGCCGGATTCATCCCTGCCAATTCTTGGGTTCACGATTTGCAAGTGGGAGGCGGGCGCATAATCGGCGAGGCTTGCCATTTCATTGATCTCTGCAGCTACCTGTGCGGCAGCAGGGTCGTTGCTGTCTGCATGAATTCCCTCGGAACGGCGCCACGGGAAAATACCGATAACGTCAGCATTGTATTGCGTTATGCCAACGGGTCCAACGCCGTGATTAACTATTTTGCCAACGGCAGCAAGGCATATTCAAAGGAACGGGTAGAGGTTCATTCCCAGGAGCGCTCACTGATCATGGATAATTGGCGGTCCCTGGAAGGACATGGTTTCAAAGGTTTTTCCCGTGCCAAGGGGAAGCAGGACAAGGGGCATGCCGAGCAGTTCAGGCTACTGCTGGAACGGGTTTCCTCTGGTGGAGAACCGCTGATTGCCTTTGATGATATCATCAATACAACGAAGGCAAGCTTTGCGGCTATTACTTCTTTGAAAGAAGGGCGCTGGGTTGATGTGTCAGAAGGATGATTGCTGACTAACGTGCGGAATCAGAGTACAAAATAAGAATTTCAGGGATAAGATACCGATACCACGTGAAAAATTTTCTACTCTATTTTCATACAGCTAGACACCTCAAGCTTCGACAGGTTCTCTACAGGATCTTTTATTCCGCCCGGAAACGGTTCGGGGTGGCGGGATTGCCTCGTGTTTCAAAAATTCCGGAGACCATGCTGCTCAAGTTCACGTATCCCATTCCCCGGCCTTGCTCTCTTAAGGGCAGATCTTTCATTTTTTTGAACCGGACCAATGATTTCAGTAATCACATCGACTGGAATTTTGCAAGTTATGGCAAACTCTGGTGCTACAACCTAAACTACTTCGACTTTCTCAACCAGAATGAAGCAGTCTCTGCCGATGGTTTGAATCTTATTCACGACTTTATCGATAACACAAATCCAGGCAGCGTCGGTTTTGAGCCCTATCCTGTTTCGTTGAGAATCATCAACTGGATAAAATTCATTTCCCGCCATGACATCCATGACTATGCTGTTGACCGGAGTCTGTACCAACAGGCTTTGCTGCTTGCCAGAAATCCGGAATACCATCTTCTGGGAAATCATCTCCTGGAGAACGCCTTCGCGCTGTTATTTGCCGGAAGATACTTTAATGATAGTGCACTTGAGGCCACTGCACGAAACATCCTTCGTGAAGAGCTGATGGAACAGATTCTTCCCGATGGTGCCCATTTCGAACTCTCTCCTATGTATCACCAGATCATTCTTGATCGCCTTCTGGATTGTGTTAATCTGCTGCTGAATAACGGCGGCGATCCCCTGTTGCAGCTTTTGATCGACAAGAGTTCGGCAATGCTCGGCTGGCTGCGTCAGATTACTTTCAGGGCCGGAAGCATCCCGCTGCTGAACGATGCCGCTGAAGGGATTGCACCGGTGTCTGCAGAACTCTTTGAGTATGCCAGGCGCCTCGACCTTGCAGAACGGACCGTGCCGCTCAAAGACAGCGGATATCGCAAGGTTTCCGGCAATCGTTTCGAAATGGTTATGGATGTCGGCAACATTGGTCCTGATTACATCCCGGGCCATGCCCATAGCGACACGCTGAGTTTTGTTCTCTACGTGGATGGTGTGCCGCTGATAGTTGATACCGGGACATCTACCTATGAAACCAATGAACGACGCCTTCTGGAACGGCAGACTGCTGCACATAACACGGTTGCGATCGACGGCCTGCAGCAGAGCGAGGTATGGGGCAGCTTTCGTGTCGCCCAAAGAGCATATGTTTCCGATCTGGTGGAACTGGCGGGTAGTATTTCTGCGGCGCACACCGGGTACGACAGGATAGGTGTACGGCACCGGCGTGAGTTTGCCTGGGATGAGAAGGCAATTACGATTACGGATACGGTTGAATCAGCCAGAGCCCACGACAATCTGGCCTATCTGCATTTTCACTCCGATGTACTGGTGAGTTATGAAGATGGAGCGATTTATGCCGGCGGAGTGCGGATCTCCTTTATCGGCGCCACGGAAGTGAAGATCGGTGACTACCTTTCAGCACCGAAATTCAATGAACTCGTTTCTGCAAAGTTAGTGACAGTGAAGTTCCACAATAAACTAACGACAACAATTTTATTGATTAACAACAAACCTGCTTAGGGATAAAACGATGCGCATCCTGATACTCTCCTTCTATTTCGAGCCCGACCTGTGTGCCGGGTCTTTCCGTACTACGGCATTGGTAAAGGAACTGACAAAGCAGTTGGGTGTGTCTGATGAAGTAATGGTAATGACTACCATGCCTAATCGATATGAACGCTTTCGTTCGGAGACACTGCATCAGGAAAGCTGGGGTAATGTTCATATCTGCCGTTTCCCTCTTCCTTCTCACAGAAGCGGTATGACAGACCAGTCTTTTGCGTTTCTCGCATATGCCCGCTCCGTGTTGAAACAAACAACCGGAAATCATTATGACGTTGTGTTCGCAACTTCGTCCCGATTAATGACAGCAGCGCTGGGCTCCTTTGTGGCGAATCGTTGCGATGCCAGGCTTTATCTTGATCTCCGCGACATTTTCCCTGACACTCTTTCCGATGTTTTCGCAGGAAAGCCACAACGTCTCATTCTGCCTCTGCTGCGTGCTCTCGAGAAAAAGGTTATTCGCAAGGCTTCGCGGGTCAACCTAGTTTCAGGGGGGTTTCTGGAGTATTTTCGTCGCATCCGTAATGACATTGACTATCGCACCTTCACCAACGGGATTGATGAGGCTTTTCTTGGGGTAGACTTTGATGGATCGCCCCCCCCGTCACCTCGCAGAATCATTCTCTATGCCGGAAATATCGGAGAAGGGCAGGGGTTGGACAAGGTAATCCCAGAAGCGGCGCTTGCCCTTGAAAATGAGTTCGATTTCTGGATTGTGGGGGATGGAGGAACCCGGAACCGCCTGGAAGAACGCTTGAAGGAAAAAGGTGTGCGGAATGTTCGCCTTATAGACCCTGTAAAGCGGGATCGGCTGATTGATTTATACAGGGAGTCAGATGTCCTCTTTCTGCATCTTAATGCCTTCCAGGCATTTGAAAAAGTGCTGCCATCCAAGATCTTTGAATATGCGGCAACGGGCAAGCCCCTTCTTGCCGGAGTCAGCGGCTATTCCCGTAGTTTCATAAAGGAAAATATTTCGAATGCCGCCCTGTTCGCTCCCTGTGACGCTGAGGGATTAGTGAAAGCTCTGAGGACGCTGGAGTTTACGACAAACCCGCGCATTTCTTTTGTTAAGCGATTCGGACGCGCAGAAATCATACGGGAAATGGCAGCTGACCTGCTTAGCCTTGGCCGAGAGGACAGAAATCATGTCTGACTGCAGGAATGCTGCGGAGTATAGCGGCTCAACCGTGCTGGTAACAGGTGCCACCGGTTTTGTCGGCCGCTATCTGTGCAGTCGCCTTCTGGAAGAAAATTTCCGTGTGCGAGGGACACTGCTGGAATCGGAGTATGCTTCAGCCCTGATTAGCGGAGTGGAACCGGTGACGGTCAAGCACTTGGCTGCAGATACGGCGTGGGGTCATGCATTGACAGGGGTTGACACAATCATCCACCTGGCTGCTCGCGTTCATATCATGGATGATCCATCAGCAGATCCCCTGGCAGAGTTCCGCAAGGTAAATGTTGAAGGTACTGCTCATTTGGCTGGTGAAGCTGCAAGCGCAAAGGTAAAACGATTTGTCTTTATCAGCTCAATTAAGGTAAATGGTGACGAAAATTCAGCTCCGTATTCACCGGAGTCACCGGCTAACCCATCCGACTCGTATGGTATCAGCAAATGGGAGGCGGAACAGGCGCTTCGCAAAATTGAAGCTGAAACCGGGCTGGAAGTTGTGATTATCAGGCCAACACTGGTTTACGGCCCAGGGGTTAAAGCCAATTTTCTCAATATGATGAAGGTGGTCCGAAGAGGTATCCCCCTACCGCTTGCTTCCATCAAAAACAAGCGAAGCCTGACATATGTCGGCAACCTTGTCGATGCCATAACGATCTGTGCATCACATTCAGCGGCAGCCGGTCAGACTTTTCTTGTGTGTGATGGAGAGGATGTATCTACGCCGGAGCTGATTCGGAGAACAGCTAATGCACTCGGGGTACCCGCACGTCTTTTTCCGGTTCCATTGTCTCTCATGCAGATGACTGGCAAGCTGACCGGCAAGAGCGGTACAGTGAATCGTCTGACAGGATCTTTGACGGTGGATAGCTCAAAGATCAGAAGGGAGTTGGGGTGGGAACCGCCCTTTACCTTGGATGAGGGATTGCGAATTACGGCGGAGTGGTTCAATAGGCAATTTCATGAAACGACTCTTTGACTTCACCTGTTCATTCATGGCGTTTATTTTCCTCGCCATTCCGATGCTGATCACCGCCCTGGCGATCAAATTGACGTCACCGGGGCCAATCCTTTACTGGTCCGATCGTGTCGGTAAAAACAACATAATATTCAAAATGCCCAAATTCCGCACCATGCGGACAGATACCCCTGCTGTAGCCACGCATCTGCTTGACGACCCAGATCGCTGGCTGACCCCCATCGGTAAGTTCCTGCGCAAATCAAGCCTTGATGAACTCCCTCAGTTATTCAGCATTCTCACGGGTGACATGAGTATTGTCGGACCGCGCCCAGCCTTGTTCAACCAGGATGATCTGGT
>Ga0209212_1008721_pt1 | contig 10808 bp, 10 predicted proteins | sample RifGroC2_FD_183996 | JGI IMG/M metagenome (GOLD analysis project Ga0209212, IMG submission 183996) | Groundwater microbial communities from Rifle, Colorado, USA - Groundwater C2 (SPAdes) (version 2) | ecosystem: Environmental > Aquatic > Deep subsurface > Groundwater | place: Rifle, Colorado... | reverse complement strand
CCAGAAATATTACCATGATATAGAAGGCTATAATGGAAGACTCGATGCAATACAGGCAGGGATTCTGCATAAAAAACTCAAACACCTTTTTAAAGGTAATGAAAGACGCCGTCAGAGTGCAAGCCTGTATAATAAACTCCTCAGCCATGTAGATGGTGTCATTACCCCCTATGAACCCGATTGGAGCAGGGCCGTTTACCACCTTTATGTTATACGCGCCAAAAATAGAGAAGAACTACAGAAACACCTGACTGAAAAGAAGATAGGTACCGGTCTCCATTATCCCCTTCCGCTTCACCTTCAAAAGGCATATGAATATCTGGGATATAAAGAAGGAGATTTCCCTGTCTCAGAGAAAGTAGCCTCAGAAATCCTCTCATTACCCATGTATCCTGGACTGACCGAGAGTCAGCAGAAATATGTGGCTGAATGCCTGAAACATCTACAATAGATGAATCTCTATTCCTTGATAGGGTTTAAAGAAAGGTATATAATCTTGACATAAAGGTAACAGAATAGGGAATAATTAATGTTTGCAAAAGAAGATAAGACGCGATCATATGAGGAAGAACTTGATTCATCCTTTGATCTGGTGTTAAAAGAAGGGGATGAGTTGTATCATGGTGAGGGGCGGCTTAAGAAGACATATGAGAGACTAATAAAGTGTTTGGATGAGATGAGAATCTCTTACGCACTGATAGGTGGTTATGCGCTGATATTACACGGGGTAAGGCGCTTTACAGAGGATATAGATCTTCTGGTCTCCAAAGAGGGATTAGACAGACTGCATAAAGGGTTGGTTGGCAGAGGTTATGTTCAAGTAACTCCTGGAGGGCGGAACCTTCGGGATATTGAAACCGACGTGCAGATTGAATTTCTGGTAAGTGGAGAGTTTCCTGGAGATGGTAAACCAAAACCTGTTGCTTTTCCCAATCCGGAAGAGGTATCAGAAACCCGTAAAGGGATAAAGGTTATTGACCTCAAGTCATTGATAGAGATTAAATTGGCATCTGGTATGACGGCAAAAGGACGTCTGCAAGACCTGGCAGATGTACAGCGGTTGATAGAGCAACATCATCTGACACTGGACTTTGCAAATCAACTCCATCCATACGTACGCAACAAATTTATAGAATTGTTGCCATAAGAACAAAAACCTAATGAAACCACAGATTAACACAGATTAACACAGATTTTTTAAAGACCACCCCCTTCCCCTCCTTTGTAAGGAGGGCGGGGCACCCATCCTGTGGATGGGTTGGGGGAGGTAGATAGTGCGAATCCTTGATTTTGTTAAGTCTTCAAATACAACAAAGAAAAGCATGCCCTTAGAAATTGAAATTATAAATCCTCTGGTTTATCCGGACTGGGATAACCTTGTCCTTTCAAAAAGAGGATATTCTATCTTCCATTCCTCATCATGGGCAAAGGTGCTTCACGAGTCTTATGGATATAAACCGCTCTATTTCACATTAATTAACAGCGGTAGAATGGACGCCTTAATACCTTTTATGGAAGTAAAAAGCATTCTTACAAGTAAGAAGGGCGTCTCCCTACCTTTTTCTGACTACTGTGTACCAATAATACCTGAAAATAACGGCTTTGGGGAAATATTTACCTTTCTGATTGAATCTGGAAAAAAGTTTGGATGGAAATCCATTGAAATCAGGAATGGGAATATTTTTGCTCAGGATTTACTACCTGCCGCATATTACTATCAACATACCCTTGACCTTTCTATAAATAATGATGAACAGATATTTTCCAATTTCCGTGGCAGCACGAAAAGAAATATAAAAAAGGCTATACGGGAAGGGGCTAAGGCAACTATGTGTGACTCCTTAAACTCAATAAATGAATTCTATCAGTTAAATTGTCAGACCAGAAAGGAGCATGGACTTCCGCCACAACCATACCATTTCTTTAAAAAAATATATGAGCATATCATCTCAAAAAGGCTTGGATTTGTTGTGCTTGCATCGTATAATAACAAAGTTATTGCTGGTGCAGTCTATTTCCATTTTGGAACAAATGCAATTTACAAATATGGCGCTTCTATGAAAGAATATCAAAATCTGAGGGTAAATAATCTTATTATGTGGGAAGCAATAAAATGGTATTCACAGAATGGATATAAAAATTTCAGCTTTGGAAGAACTGAGCCTGAAAATCTTGGACTATTACAGTTTAAGGAAGGATGGGGGGCAAAAGAGGAGATTATAAAATACTATAAGTATGACTTAAGAAGAGGAGAGTTTGTAAAAGATTTTTCCAGAGTAACAGGATTACATAATAAGATTTTTAATAGAATGCCCATGCCGTTACTGAGGATTATAGGCACGGTTTTATATAAGCATATGGGATAGATATATCGTAATAGTTCACCACGGAAGGGCACAGAAAATCACGGAGTAGAAAGAAAAAAAGTGTCAGATTGATACTTCATTAAGTTCCGTGTTTCTCCGTGAATATCTGTGGTGAATAATTATGATATTCCCCAGAGACATTGCCCGTTACTATTCAGAAAAATATATAAAAAAATGACCGATGGATTATCAATCATAGACCCGCTGAAGGACGAAAGATGGGATAATTTTGTGAAACAGCATCCATTCGGCTGGCTTTGTCATCTTTCCGGATGGAAACAGGTATTAGAATCAAGTTTTAAGCACATAAAGGGCCATTATCTTGTCTTGCTTAACGGCTGTGAAATCAAGGCTGCCCTCCCCCTCTTTGAAGTCAGAAGCTGGCTCACAGGCAACAGGCTGGTGAGTATCCCTTTTGCAACCCTGTGCGATCCTCTGATTTCTACAACCGAGGATATGACAAAACTATTTCAGGGAGCCGTGAACCTCTCAAAACAACTTGGAATATCCTCTATAGAAATAAAAACGCTTTCATCATATCCATTAATCCAGGATAACCAACTATGTGTCAGTAATTTCTTTAAACATCATTATCTGGTCTTAGATGGGAGTTTAGACCAGATAAAAAATAATTTTCATCGCACCTGTGTAAGACAAAGGATTGCACGTGCCTCCAACAGTAACATGAAGGTAAAAGAAGTTGATAACGAAGCTGATTTCCATAATTTTTATACGCTTTATCTGTTAACAAGAAAACGGATTGGCCTTCCTCCTCAGCCATATATTTTCTTAAAAGAGCTCTGGAAGGTATTCTCTCCACAAAAAATGATAACAGTCCTTATTGTAGAACAAAAAGACCGACCTATAGCAGGAATGATGCTATTTAAGTTTAAAAATAGAATATCAGCGGAATTTTCAGTCTTGGACGAGACATATCAGCATATGAGCCCCAACCACCTCCTTTTCTGGGAGGCAATCCAATTGGCATATCATGAAGGCTATAAAATCTTCGATTTTGGCAGAACATCTCCAAACAACGAAACTTTAATGGACTTCAAAAGACGCTGGGGGACAACGATTGTAGATTTACCTCAATTCTATTATCCAAAACAAGTGTGTTACAATAAAAATGGGCAGGAACAATCCATTAAACATAAACTTATTCAGACAATTTGTAAGAATGCCCCACAGCCCATTTTAAATAGGATTGGCAAGGTGCTCTATGGCCACATGGGATAGTACAAAATATATTATACGAACATTCACAATTTTATATCTTGCCTTATTTACCCCAACTGTTGTTTATGCCGTTGAGCAAGAAGAAAATATAGAATTTATAATCAAGAAGGCCATACAGCAGGTCAACATAAAAAATGTAGAAAAAACGATTTCTTATTTGCAGGGTTTTGGGAACAGACGCGTGTGGGAAAAACAATGGGAAGCTGCAAGATGGACTGCAGATGAGCTAAAGAAATCAGGCATGGAGGTGGACTTACAACAATATGAATTTAAGGGCAGATTGTGGCTAAATGTAGTTGCAAAAGTAGAAGGGAGAAACAAAACAGATGAAATTATTATTGCTGTTGCCCATCTTGACTCTATATCCGATAATCCGGAAGGGATTGCCCCTGGAGCCGATGACAACGCAAGCGGTGTGGCAGTCCTCATGGAAACAGCGAGAATTCTAAAAAACATGCCTGTGGACAGGACTATAATCTTTTGTTTTTTTACCAATGAGGAGACAGGAACAGCGGGAAGCAAAAACTATGTCAAGCAATTGCGAAAGGGCTCTAACCATGTGCTTGCCGTAATTAATTTGGATATTCTTGGATATAACCGCCCAAATTTCCCCTTTTACTTAAACGCCTTGATGTCACATTACTCATACAAGCATAAAATTAAAGCACTTTACAGAATGGGCAGTAATTACCTTAATGGCTTTATTAACGGGAGGGATGTTATAAAAATTGCCGGCAGAAAATCGGATGAACTCCTCGTGAACTTAACATCCGGTTTATTCAGCAAATATAGTGATATAAGAGTTAATGAAGTGGTTGACGATCACTGCGGCTGCGGTGATGAAGGTGCCTTCTGGGCAGATGGATATAAGGCGATATTCATCAATTCCTTCTACGCTAATCCATTTGAGCATTCAACCCAGGACCGAATAGAAAAAATAGACCTTAAACTTTTAGAAAAGATTAATAAGGCAATGATGGCAACAATAATCTCTCTTGCAAATAACTGAAAGGGGTGTTGCAGTGGGTAAAGAGTGTCAGATACATTCTATCAGGCAAATGGGCAGTGCGGGTTGCAGAGAATTTATCTTGCATTTTTGGAATAGACTCAAAAGAATACTTAAACGGAGGTGGAGATATTTAATAAACCTTTTTACCGAGATAGTTCAAAGTAACAACAGCGCCAATTTAGAGATAACACAGAAGAAATCTGTAGCTACGTTAATACAACCAGGAGACTTAGTCGAGGTCAGATCAAAAGAGAAGATAAGGGCTACCCTCAATCGTTGGAATCAACTTAAAGGCTGCGCCTTCATGGAAGAGATGTGGGTATATTGTGGCACTAAACAACGTGTGTTAAAACCTGTTGAAAGATTTCTTGATGAACGGGACTATTCTCTAAAAAAATGTAAAGGAATAGTTATCCTTGATGGTGTCTTCTGCGAAGGGACAGTAGATTTTGGAAATTGTGACCGCATGTGTTATATCTTCTGGCGTGAGGAATGGCTCAAAAAGATATGAGCATATCATCTCAAAAAGGTTTGGATTTGTTGTGCTTGCATCGTATAATAACAAACAGAGTAACAGGGTTACATAATAAGATATTTAATAGGATGCCCATGCCGTTACTGAGGATTATAGGCACGGTTTTATATAGGCATATGGGATAGTTAACTTAAAATAATATGGAGGTTAAATTATGACGATAGCGCAAATAAAAACAATGTCCACCATTGAGCGTCTACAGATAATGGAAGAATTATGGGATTCATTAAACCATGAAGAAAAAGAATGCGAATCACCTGATTGGCATGGGAGCATTCTTGAAAAAAGAAAAAAGAAAATTGAAAAAGGTGAGGGCGAGTTTATATCCTTAGAAAAATTGAAATCAAAAGCCCGACAATGAAAAACAGGGAAGTGTATGTTTTAAAAGAGGCAGTTGCAGATTTGGAGGAGGGACGACTTTTTTATGATAAAAACAAAGAAGGAGTTGGCGATTATTTCTATGATAGCCTGATTTCTGACCTTGAAGCTTTGAGGTTTTTTAGTGGAATTCACGGTAGAAAATTTGGCTTTTATCGAATGTTTTCAAAGAGGTTCCCATTTGCGATATATTACGAAATAGAAAAGGACATAGTATATGTGGTTGCAGTTTTAGATATGAGGCGTAAACCCTCTTGGATTAAAAGAAACCTCGGAAAAAGAAAAAATTAACAAGACATTCCCAAACTCAAAAAACAAATTTCTAAATTATTGGACTATTACAATTTAAGGAAGGATGGGGGGCAGAAGAGGAGATTATAAAATACTAATAAGTACGACTTAAGAAAAGGAGAGTTTGTAAAAGACTCCTCCAGAGTAACAGGATTACATAATAAAATATTTAATAGGATGCCCATGCCGTTACTGAGGATTATAGGCACGGTTTTATATAAGCATATGGGGTAAACGTTCATAGGGTGCAGTTGTCAGGGTGCAGGGGGCAGAATGAAATTTGAAGATATGGATGTATGGAAAAGGGATCACCTATTTTTCCCCCTTTGGAAAAGGGGGATTAAGGGGGATTTTAAAAAATGCTTTCATACAATAAAGATCTCAAACAATTCTCTCAGAAGTTGAGACGAGGCATGACTGATGCGGAACGTTTATTATGGTCAAAGATAAGAGGCAAACAATTAAAAGGATATCAATTTTACAGACAGAAGGTTATAGGAAATTACATCGTTGATTTTTATTGTGTAAAGGCTAATCTGGTGATAGAGGCTGATGGAGGGCAGCATTACAGTGTAGAAGGAGCCATAAAAGACAAGGAAAGAGATGATTTTATGACAAGTATTGGGTTAAAAGTTCTAAGGTTCTCGGACAGGGATATTTTTAATAATCTTAATGGAGTGATGGAAACTATATGGAAAAGTTTATGATTTGTAAAATCTCCCCTAACCCCTCTTTTTCAAAGAGGGGAATTTACCCACTTGAAATGAGAAAGACCCAAACTACTCATGTGAAGGTAGGTTTATTGTTTAATTTTGGAGCGGAAAGGTTTGAATTCAAAAGAAGAATATTTTAAGTTCCGTGTTTCTCCGTGAATATCTGTGGTGAATAATTATGATATATTTTTCATCACAACTTGATGTAGGGCAGGGCTTCCTGTCTGTCTTTGGCACAGGCAGATAGCCCTGCAAATAGGCAAGCCTGAAGGCTTGCCCTACAAGTTATTTATTGCCATGAAAATAAAATATCAAGATCAAGCTGTAGTATTCAACTGTATAAACATAATGGCTTTGCCCATTATCAGATGTTTAGGGCAGCAAAATATAAACTCATATGGTTTTTTTGGTAAAGGTAAGGAATTTAATTTTTATACCAATATCATTCGGCACAGTAAGTTTCTTAAAGAAAAATTTTTCTTCGACGATTCAGATTATAGCTCAGGATTGATAAATGCACTTGTTGATTTTGGTAAAGGGCAGAAAGAAAAGTCTGTAATTTTTCTTGCAAGTGATCAGGATATGATTATAACTTCCAGGCACAGAGATATACTTAAAGATTATTTCTTGTTCACTTTCCCGCCTCATGAATTACTTGACACATTATTGAATAAAGAAAAATTTATAAATCTTGCTTACGATAATAATTTACCCATTCCTAAATCAAAGAAAATTCTATCAGGTAAAAATATTGAAGAGGCAACTAAGGACTTTGATTTTCCTTTTATTATTAAACCATCATGGAGAGATGATAATTGGTTAACTAAGTTTCACGAACAGAAAATACTTCATATAAATTCTAAAAGAGATATTGAACAACAAATCAGTATCATAGAAACAGTTGACACTAAATTTTTAATTCAGGAAATCATACCCGGAAGCGAAAAAAATATTATATGTTCTTTTGCCATATTGGACGATAATTCACAACCAATTGAAATTGGTCACTGCAGAAAAATCCATCAGTATCCTGCTTATTTTGGCAATACTTCTCTTGCTGAGCCAATAATAGATGATGAAGTTGAAGAACTAAGCCTTAAAATTTTCAAAATATTACAGTTGAAAGGATATGCAAGTATTGAGTATAAAAAAGATCAAAGAGACGGAAAGTTAAAAATATTGGAAATTACTCCCGGCAGATTCAACCGTCAGTTTGCCGTTACAAATCTTGTAGGCTTAAATCTTCCATATGCTCTATATAATTACCTGCTTGGCAGAGAACATAAATCATCTAAAATTGTTTATTCAAAAGCCAGATGGGTCAGTGAAATTAATGAGTTAAGAACAATAAAAACCTATATCAAATCAAAAGAACATTCTTTAATTGATTGGATTAAAGAATTATGGAGAATTAATTGGTTTGAAATATTTGATAGAAGAGATATCAGACCATTTTTTATATTACTTATAAAACTGATAAAATTGCCTTTTATTCAATTCTGGTATAAATTAAAAATTCGCAGGATGATAAATAAAATTTATTATTTTTCAAGCCCATTGATTTCAAGAAGGCTTCAAATTTTTTTAAGGAGAAAATTAATACTTCGTAAAAAATTAGTATGCAAAAATATTTGGCCCATAGATAAGAGAGCTGCTAAATTGCCTGGCAATTGGAGTGGATGGCCTGGGAATAAACAGTTTGCGTTGATTCTTACGCATGATGTGGATACAGCAAATGGTCATAAAAAATGTCATGCCTTGATAAAATTAGAACAAAAATTAGGGTTTATGTCCTCTTTTAACTTTGTTCCTAAACGATATGATGTTTCTCCTGAATTACGCAGTTATCTTTCAAATAATGGATTTGAAGTTGGAGTCCATGGTCTGTATCATGATGGGAAATATTTTAATTCAAGGAAGATATTTCAGGAACGGACTATCAAGATTAACCAGTATCTGAAAGACTGGAATGTCGTAGGGTTTCGTTCACCTTCAATGCTCCGCAACCTGAAGTGGTTTCATGATTTAAATATAGAATATGATGCTTCAACATTTGATACAGACCCTTTTGAGCCGCAATCAGATGGTGTGTGTACAATATTTCCTTTCTTGATACCAAATAATAGTTCTAATGGCAAAGGATATGTTGAATTGCCCTATACCCTTCCCCAGGATTTTACATTATTTGTTCTTATGCAGGAAAAAGGCATAGAAATCTGGAAAAAGAAACTGGACTGGATAGCTGAAAAAGGCGGGATGGCGCTTTTAATAACCCATCCTGATTATATGAATTTTGATGGAACAAATTTAGGTGATGAGGAATATCCGGTAGAATATTATATTGAGCTTCTTGAATATATTAAAACTAAATATGAAGAACAATACTGGCATGTACTGCCAAGAGATATGGCACGATATTGGGTGAATACAAAAAAGTGATTTTGTAAAATATCCATCCAATGAAGAAAAAGTTGAATTATTAAAATGAAAAAACAAAATATCTTAATGATAGTAGAAAACTCCTTCCCCAACGATGTAAGGGTAAGAAAAGAAGCTAATACACTAAGCAATTTTTATAATATCACTGTAATTGCCTATAAAAGTGGGACCGATAAGTTTCACGAGATGGTAAATAACATTGAAGTATTCAGAATACCAAAATTCAATCTGGTGAAATTAAATATTAATAATAAATTCTTACGGAATAATATAAATAAGATAAGCTATGTTCTGCAGTATATTTATTTCACAACACTTACCACAACTATGTTTTTATGTTTATTTATTAAGAGAAGATTTAAAATAATACATGTTCACAACCCACCGGATATGCTATTTTTCATAGGATTATTAGCTAAAATATTTTCAATCAAATTTGTCTATGACCACCATGACTTAGCACCAGAACTATATCTGACAAGGTTTTCAAAAAGAAATGATTTCATATATAAAATATTAATTTTATGTGAAAAACTTTCTTGCAAATTAGCAAATGTAATAATCACTACCAATCAATCATATAAACAAATTGAAATAAAACGACATGATATTAATCCAGACAAGATATATATTGTAAGGAATGACCCGATTATTAGTGAATGTTCATTGAAAGATAATAATGAACTCAAAAAGGCAAATAATAATAAGAAAATTCTGCTTTTTTTAGGTAGTATTAATCCACAAGATGGGATTGATGTCTTATTACAATCTCTTCATTATCTTGTAAATAATCTAAACGAGACAAACTTCATCTGTTACATTATTGGCGATGGTGATTCTCTCCAGTTAACAAAACAAATCGCCAACGAATTAGGTCTTATGAATTTCATTGACTTTAAAGGGTATATATCTGATAGAGAAAAAATTAAAGAGTATCTCTTCTTATCAGATATCTGTGTAGAGCCAGCACCTAATAACGAACTAAACAGGCACTCTACATTCATTAAAATTATGGAATATATGGCAGCGAGCAAACCGATTGTAGCCTTTGATTTAAAAGAGACACGATTTTCTGCGGACAGTTCGGCTATCCTTGTACCTCATGATGATGTTGAAGGTTTTGCTCGCTCTATCAAAAAGTTGTTAGACGAGCCTGAATTAAGGAAAAAGCTTGGTAAAACAGGTTTAGAAAGAATACAGAAGGGATTAAATTGGGAAATTGCTTCGTTAAATTTAATTGAAGCATATAAAGGATTATCATAGCCACTTGTTAGGCGAAATCTATGGATCCCGTTAGTTCATTACCAGCGATTGCTGCGTTGTTCGTGGCAATCATGGTAACTTACCTTATTGCAAGACGTTTTGGAGCACCGCCCCGATCAAAGGCGTTTTGCTTCAATTGATGGTTTGCGCGGTTACCTCGCGTTCTTCTTTTTGCACTTTCCGCTTTATTGAACGTCCCGCTATGCAAAGCACACATGCCGTTACAGCATGGCTACGGTCACGCCTAACCCTGCGCCCCAAGGGGCGCGCCGCAAGCGGCACACCCCCTGAGCTAGCACAATAATATCGAACTGTTCTTATTTAAGTTATAACATAGCTTTTAAAATTTTGGTTTTCTGTAATTTGGGATGAAAAAGTTTGAATTTAAAAGAAGAATATTTTAAGTTCCGTGTTTTTCCGTGAATATCTGTGGTGAATAATCATGATACTCAAGAATAGACATTGATTGTATAAAAAGCACAAAACCCCCCTTTAAATAAAGGTTTCGGTGAAGTATAATCTTCACCAGATGGGTGAAACCAATAAACAAAGGAGGGGTATAAAGATGATACAAC
>Ga0209212_1008720_pt1 | contig 10809 bp, 8 predicted proteins | sample RifGroC2_FD_183996 | JGI IMG/M metagenome (GOLD analysis project Ga0209212, IMG submission 183996) | Groundwater microbial communities from Rifle, Colorado, USA - Groundwater C2 (SPAdes) (version 2) | ecosystem: Environmental > Aquatic > Deep subsurface > Groundwater | place: Rifle, Colorado... | reverse complement strand
GCAAGCCTGCCCGTAGGCCGGATGATAACCGTACTGGCAGAATACGGGGTGGAAAGCAATCTGGAGGAAGCGGATTATCTCAAAGGCCTGGAGAACCTGCGCAAAGCGTGGTAGGCCGGCACGGTCGCCGGGTCAGGCTTCTCCGCCTCGACAATTTAAAGGGGTCTTTTCACGTGACCCGCAGCACTACCTCGGAGCGTTGTCTATCTCCCCGCGGCCATAAAAGCAGACTGCCATTGATTGATCACCAGGCAGTATTCGGCAAGCCGGATGCCAGGCTCGCTCGTGGCTTCTTGGTGATCCACCGCCTTTCTTTCCTTTTCACCTTTCCGGATATGTAATCATGGCAGGCCTAGCTCAGTTGCTTGCGGCTGAAGGGCAACAGCCTTTCTCCATTAGTTGAAGTGCCCTACCATCCTATCGGGTCGCAGGCAAAATAACCCTATGCGCGGATTACGCTAGCGGTGGTTCCAACGGGGTTTTCTTTTCTCTAAAAAAGCCTGCACGCCCTCTTCTACGTCCTCGGTTGCCAGGAGTTCCTTGAGATAGAGCTCTTCAGATCTGGCGAGGTCCGCGGGAAAATCTTTTAGCGCTCTCTCTCTTAATCCCTTAAGGGCAATGCGCCGCACCGCCCGGCTTTTTCCTTTGAGCTCCTCCAAGAGGTCCTCAAGCGCCTGTTCCAATTCATTTTCCGGAACCGCGCGGTTAATCAGGCCCATCGCCGCGGCCTCCTGTGCCGAGAAGCTGCGTCCCGTAAGGATCATCTCCGCGCTCCGGCGGTAGCCGATTTGCAAGGGAAAGCGGGCTAGGGCAACCGGAGGATAACAGCCAACCTGGATCTCCGGGGTAGCAAAAAAACTATTGTCCGAGGCCAGGATGAAATCGCAGGAGCTGGCGAGCTCACAGCCCCCGCCTAGGCAGGCGCCGCGCACCAGGGCGATAGTGATTTGAGGAAGGGAAAGGAGGCTGCGGATCGCGCCGTGAACCACCTCGAGCATTTCCGGGACCTTAGCGCGGGTGTGATCCTTGACATCAACCCCCGAGGAGAAGGCGCGTTCGCCGCTGCCGCGGATAACAAGAATATCGACCGCCTCGTCCCTGTGCACTGAATCCAGGGCCGCCTGGAGTTCCCGCAACATCGGGAGGTTCAACACGTTCAGGGGAGGGCGCTCAAGCGTTATCGAAGCCGTGCGCTCTTTTTTCTCTAGGAGGATGTTCATGAAAAACTATTGGGCATCAATCTGTCTTTATTAAACTACCACCCCCATTTTTACAAGACTGCCCCCCTTCCTGGTAGTGGGTCATTTTGCCAGAGATCCGTTCGGCTGACCTCACGGCCGAAGCCTTCACGGACCTTGTCCTGAGACTCTTCGCCTTGCTCAGAGTGACAACCGAAGGATTCAGGATGACAAATCTCTCTAGTGTCATTCTGAGCGGAGCGAAGAATCTCCATTCCTGTCGCCCATTGGCTCACAAGTCTCAAAATGACCCACTTCCCCCTTCCTCTAGCCGGTTGACAAAGGCAGAACGAAAATCTAAAATAGAACAGCTTTAGAGAAGTTAGGAGGGGCCTATGAAAATCTTACGCCTGCTTGCTGTCTTGTTATGGTTTGCGCTCTTTTTCTTCTCAACACCGCCGCAGGGTCTGGCGGATGAATACGATGACAGTCAGTCCCATCCTCTAAGGGTGGTGACCTATCTAATCCATCCGGTAGGCGTCTTACTGGAGTGGGTGACCACTAGGCCATTCCACGCTCTGGTAAGTGGCAGCAAGGAGCTCGAGCATATTTCCGGCCATCGGCCCCATCCGCCTATTTTTGCCGATCCCCAACCCGCTTATAATTTTGGCGCTTCCAAACGGGCGCCTATGACGATGGTGGAAGCTCCCAAGAGGGTGGCGCCCAAGGAGCCGATCGCGGAGACAGTAACCGTTAAAGAGGTGATTGTAGAAAAGGCGGTTCTCAAAGAGGTCCCCAAGATTGTCGAGGTCGAGAAGGTTGTTTTTTCTGATGTTGCCTTTCGCTTTAACTCGACTGAGCTCACCGACCTGGGTAAGGGTAAGGTCTATCTCACTGCCCAAAAATTGAAAGAAAAGTCGGATATTGCCGTCGTCATTGAAGGTCATGCCGATTATGTCGGGAGCGAGGAATACAACCAGCGGCTCGGTCTGCGCCGGGCGGACAAGGTGATGAAAGAGCTGGCGCAGCTTGGGATCGAACCCGCGCGAATGTCGGCCGCCAGCTTCGGAGAGTCCAAGCCAATTGTCGAGGAGAAAACGGACTGGGCGCGTGCGGTTAACCGCCGGGTAGAGTTTAGGATTACGACTCCCTGAAGGAGAACTCTTTGAAATCCAAAAGCCCGGCCGAGAAATGACGGCTGGGCTTTTTTTTGCCGGCGCCCTCTCCTACTCGCAATGATTTACCAACCTAAGGATGTCTTTTACCGCAGAGCAAAAGAAGAGGGCTATCGCTCACGCGCGGCTTACAAGCTTTTAGAACTCAACCGGCGATTTCGTCTGATAAGGCCGGGTGACCGGGTGGTCGATCTCGGCTCCGCGCCCGGCGGCTGGCTGCAGGTTGCCTCTCGACTGACGGGGCCGGCAGGAAGGGTCCTGGGAGTGGATATCCAGCCCATCGAACCCTTCAAAGAAGAGAACATCCTTATTATCCGGGGAGATGTCACTTCTGAGGAATGCCAGGAAAAAATCACGGGGCTTTTAGGATCCCGGGTTGACTGTGTTCTTTCCGATCTCTCCCCGCGCCTGAGTGGCATCCGCGATGCAGATGTCCGTCGCTCCGCCGATCTGGTCCGTTCGGCCCTCCAGGTGGCTTGTCGTCTTCTCAGGCCGGGAGGGAATTTTCTGGTCAAGACCTTTGTGGGCGAAGAACTAAAAGCCCTCTCCTTAGAGCTCGAGCGCCACTTCCGCTCGCTTCAGCGGACTCGTCCTGAATCCACCCGTAAAGGTTCGTCGGAGATTTACTTGTGTGCCCAGGGATTTCGAGGGGAGACTTGCGACCTCATGCCGACCGAGGGAAAACTGAAAAGCCCATGACGGATTTATTCGGCGTCAAGATTTTCATACCTCCGTGGGTAGTTTTACCTCTTCTCTTACTGGCCACGGTCATCTTGGCTTATCTTATCAGCTCGGTCACTCTCTGGGTGCTGAAAAGGTCCATGCCGGAGCTCTCCAAGGAATCCGATAACCGGCTTTACCGGCTTCTCAGGAGCTACCTCTTTCCGGTTCTGATCGTGGGTGGGCTCTTGATTGTGGTGGACGCGGTTCCTCTCCCGCCCAAGGTCCTGCGCGTGGCCGACCGGGTGCTGGTCCTCTCGGGCCTTGTGCTCTTGATCTTTGTTTTAGGCAAGGCGGCCCTGCTGGTTCTGCGGAACATTGAAGCCCGCTATGAAGCGATGGGAAATATCCAGGGACCCATCGAAATGCTCACCAAGATTGTATTCATCGCCGTCGGAGGGATGATTGTCCTCGATAACCTGGGGATCTCTCTGACCCCGATCATCACGACCCTCGGGATCAGCAGCTTGGCTGTAGCGATTGCCCTGCAGGATACTCTAGGGAACTTTTTTGCCGGACTCTATCTCAAGACCGACCGCCCCATTGAGATGGGTCATTACATTCGGCTGGATGGCGGCCAGGAGGGATTCGTGGATCGCATCGGCTGGCGCTCCACGCAGATCTGTACACTGCAGAACAATGTCATCGTAGTCCCCAATAACAAGCTGACTCAAACCATCATCACAAACTTTGACCTGCCGGAGCGGCGGATGGCCTTGTTGATTCCCGTCGGGGTCTCCTACGACTCCGATCCTCAAAGGGTGGAGGAGATCCTCCTGGATGAGGCGAAAAAGGCCGTCGGGGAAGTGGAGGGGCTGCTGGCTCATCCCGAACCCTTTGTGCAATTGATTCCCGGATTTGGCGATTTCGCTATGAACTTTACCCTTACTTGTCATGTAGGGAAATTCTTCGACCAATTTTTAGTCCAACACGAAATGAGAAAGAGAATCATCAATCGCTTCAGAAAAGAAGGAATTCAGATTCCCTTCCACAGGGCTTACGTCAAACCGGAGACCGATCAACCCTAGCGATCGTTTACGGCAAGAAAGCCAATGGCATTGGCCGGGAGGCAGCCGACGACGATCGAGCCGGTCCACAATCGCGCCCCCAACGGCGCCGATAAAGCGGAGACGGAAATTTCGGAACCGGAGGGAACTTAGAGTCCTCGAGGCGCTGAAGATGCGGACTCTGGAAAAGGCCATTACTCCACCGTAACGCTCTTTGCCAGATTACGGGGTTGATCCACGTCGGTACCGCGGTGGACGGCGATGTAATAAGCGAGGAGCTGAAGCGGGATCGTGAGCACGGTGGGAGTGAGGAAGTGGGATGCCTTGGGAACGGAGAGTACCCGGTAGGCTGTTGCTCCAATGGGCCCCGAACCCTCGTCGGTCAACACAATCACCTTCCCCTCTCTGGACTCCACTTCTTTGAGATTCCCCAAGGTTTTCTGAAAATAACGGTCTTTGGGCAAAAGCACCACGACGGGCATCTTTTCATCGACCAGGGCGATCGGGCCATGCTTCATCTCGCCTGCCGGATATCCCTCGGCGTGGATGTAAGATATTTCCTTCAGCTTGAGAGCCCCCTCCAGGGCAATCGGGTAGTTGATCCCTCTCCCCAGATAGAGAAAATCGGCAGCGCCGCACAGTTCCCGCGCCAACTTTTCCATTTCACTCTCAAGCCTGAGGGCCTCTTCGACCCAGTGCGGCAGATGCATGAGATCCTGGAGCAGCCGTTTCGCATCGGCGCGTTTGAGACGGCCGCTCAACCGCCCCAGACCGATGGCTAACAGGTAAAGAGCGGTGAGCTGTGTGCTGAAGGCCTTGGTGCTCGCCACGCTGATCTCCGGCCCGGCGTGGGTATACAGCACCCCGTCGGATTTACGTGCCAGGGAGGAATCGACCACGTTGCAGACGGAGATGATTTTCGCTTTTTTCGCCCGGCCCATATCCACCGCCGCCAGGGTATCGGCTGTCTCTCCCGATTGACTGATCAGGAGGAGGAGGGAGCGCGAATCGATGAGCGGGGAGCGATAACGGAACTCGGACCCATAGTCCACCTCGGCCGGGATTTTGGCGATCTCCTCCAGCATGAATTTTCCCACCAGGGCGGCATGCCATGCGGTGCCGCAGGCAACCAGATGGATGCGCTTGATTTGTTTGACCTCGCCCGCCTTGAGATGGACCCCCTCCAGCGAAACTTCTCCCTCTCGAAGCGAGATACGCCCCCGGAAGGTGTCGGCAAGGGCCCGGGGTTGCTCGTGAATCTCTTTGAGCATGAAGTGACGGTATCCTCCCTTGCGGGCGGCTACCGCATCCCAGGTGATCTCTTTATGGGGCCGTCTGATCGTTTTCCCTTTTTCATCCAGAATGCGAAAGCCTTCGGCGGTTACCTCGGCCACCTCGCCATCTTCGAGAAAGGTTACCCTGCGGGTATAGTCGAGGAGCGCCGGGATATCCGAGGCCACAAAGCTCTCCCCCTCGCCCCAACCTACTACGATAGGAGTCGAATTCTTAGCCACGATCAGCCGGTCAGGGCTTTTTTGGTTGAGGAAGGCCAAGGCATAGGAGCCGTGAATCTGCTTCAGGCTTTTTTGTACCGCGGTGAGAAAGTCCATCCCTTTTTGGATTTTCTCGCCAACCAGATGGGCAACAATCTCCGAGTCGGTTTCGGACTCAATCCTGGCGCCCCTTTTCAGCAAATGCTCCTTGAGTTCGAGGTAGTTCTCGATGATGCCGTTATGAACCACCACCACTTCGCCGGCGCGGTGAGGGTGGGCGTTGGTCTCGGAAGGCTTCCCGTGAGTTGCCCAGCGCGTATGGCCAATGCCTATCTTTCCCCGGACCGGTCTCTGGAGCAGGATTTTTTCAAGGTTGGCAAGCTTTCCCTGGCAACGGCGGATGGTCACCTGGCCGTTGCTCAGGACGGCGATCCCCGCCGAATCGTAGCCCCGGTATTCGAGTTTTTTGAGGCTTTCCAAGAGCAGCGGCGCTGCCTCACGGTTGCCTATATATCCGACGATGCCGCACATCAGACTTTAACCTTCTTCATTTTTTTCCGCTTTTGCTCCGTCCAGCCTTCTCTTACTTTCTCACTCCGCTCGTTGTAGACCAGCCCCCCCGCCGGGACATCATGGCGCACCGTCGTTGCCGTAGCCACATAAACGTCATCGCCGAGGCGAACCGGGGCCACCAGCGTAGAGTCGCTGCCGACCTGTACGCGGTCGCCGATGGCGCTGCGGTATTTCTGAAAGCCGTCGTAATTGCATGTGATGGTTCCGGCGCCGATGTTGGTCTCGCGGCCGACTGTGACATCACCCAAATAGGTAAGGTGATTCGCCTTCGTGCCCGCGCCGATGGTCGCTTCCTTAGTTTCCACAAAGTTTCCGATGTGCACGCCGCGCCCGAGCGACGTTCCCGGACGGAGATGGGCAAAGGGGCCGATCACCGCGCCCTCCTCGATCCGACAATCCGTCAGGACCACGGAAAATCTGAGGTGAACCTGGTTGCCTAATTTGGCGTTCGTTACATAGGCATTGCCGTCAATCCGGCATCGCTCTCCGACGACCGTGTGGCCCAGGAGGTGGGTGTTTGGCCCGATGACGGTGTCTTGGCCGATCCTGACGCCCTCTTCGATATAGGTCGTCTGGGGGTCTTTGAAGGTCACGCCGGATTCCATCCATTTGCGGTTGATTCGCTCCTGCAAAGTTCTTTCCATAAAGGCAAGCTCCCCTCTCGTGTTGATGCCCAGGATTTCCCCTGTGTCCTCAGCTCGAGCCGTTCGGATAATCTCCCCGCTCTTTTGGGCAATGCCTACGATATCCGGAAGGTAGTATTCGCCCTGCCGGTTGTTGCTCCTTAGCTCCTCCAGCGCGGGGTAGAGAAAGCGCGGCGAAACCGCGTAGATCCCCACGTTGACTTCTTTGATTTTCTTTTCCGGCTCCGCGGCATCCCGTTCCTCGACAATGCCAAGCAAATCTTTTTTCCCGTTACGCAGTATCCTCCCGTAACCCGAGGGCTGCTCCAAAAAGGCCGTCAAAAGCGTAAGCGCCGCATTTTGCTCGCGGTGACGGCTGAGGAGGTCGAGCAAGGTATCCCCGGAGATGAGAGGGACATCGCCGCTCAGGATCAAGAGGTCGCCGGAAAAACCCCGAAAGATTTCTCTCGTGCAGCTTACCGCATGACCGGTCCCGAGCCGGCGCTGTTGGAGAACCCAGATGATTCCGTTGTCCGCGCAGGCGTGCTTGACCTCTTCCGCGCCATGCCCGACAACCACCGCTATCCTCTTGGGCTTTAAGCTCCGTGCGGTCGAAAGGGGGTGTAAGAGAAGAGGTCTTCCCCCCAAGGGATGAAGTACCTTAGGCAGCCTGGATTTCATCCGCTGACCCAAACCGGCCGCCAGGATGATCACTCCGAGGTCCTTCATTTTCTCGCTCACAAACTCTAAAGATGATGCGAATTATAGCGTATGTAGGGGGTTTATCAAAGGGAAGGGCTACGAGCCATTAAAGACGTCCATGATTTTTGTCAAACGGAAACCAGAAAAAACTTTGCTCATCCCCGCCGTGACCTTATAGCGTTAGACGAAACACCTGCCGCGGCGTCCTCAATGCGGCGGTCTCTCCTATTCCGTTATTTTCTTCTACCCATGCGGCGAAGCATTCGCTTCAAGGCCACTCGCGCCCGTGTTAGAGGAGTGATCCTGCCGCCCTCGAGCCGGACTCTGAGTTCAACATAGAACATGGATAGTGATCTCAGCGTCAATTTGAACAGGTCATCCCGTCCCTCTGTGTGACCGCGACAGATGTGGTGGTGGCAGCCAATGGCGACAGCTTGAACCGGCACGAGCATTTGGATCTTCGCAAGATCATCCAAATCCAAGCGTTTCTCCGATGACTCAATCTGCATCGCCGCCGCGCGTACATCGTGCCTGTCCCGCGCGTATTCTTCGTAGCGCATGGCGATGAGCTTTTCCCAGTCTCGGAGATGGCTGCTTTCGATACCGAGGGTCTCTAAGTGGTCCACGTAAGCCTTGGGAATTCTCTTGTTCAGACCGGCGAGATAGCTCTGGAATTCCCTGGCAACACGGAGATCCGGTGCCTCAAGCAGAAGCATGATCAGGACAATAGACGCGACAACCAGCTCATTGAAGATCCTGTCCTGCTCGACCTGACTCAACCGCTCGATGCCCGCCAGCCGACGGAATTGTTTGTCGCGAAACAGATGGAATGCGGAGCCCGCCGCAGCCTGTGCCAAACCCGCGGCTGTTGCGTCAGCCATCTGATCGAGCGATTCCCAGGCTGGCTCGTTCGTTGTCATGCGATTTGGAGTGGGTACTCTCCGGTGGTCTAACGAGGCTGTAGAAAAAGTCTCCGCCAACTAAAATCGGGGGTACCTAAATGGTCTCTCGACCCGAGATCGTTACTTATAAGTCAAATGTGGCGGTCGTTTTTCTTGTAAATTTGTCACTTGGACTTTTCCTACAGGCTCAACGCAAAGCTCAGCCTGTGCTTTTAGCGATCGGTCTGAAGCGAAAGTTAGCCGGTTGGTGGGGTTACTTTGCGCGGCGTGAGGCATCTAAGGCCATGAAGGCGAACGCCAACGCAACAACGAGCAAAACGATTGTGGCCAGAATTTCCATGACTACATGTCCTCCAGTCCATCAATGAGCCGCTCGATGCGGCAGTGAACAGCGAAGCCAGCCGCTGTGATAACCACGACTGCCACAAGCGCGCCCAAAACCTGGTGGGCGGGCGCTGAACCTGCACTTGAGACTACCCAACCGACCAAGCTGATGTCAGTAACGACCATTACGCCGAGCCAGAACTTGAGATACGCTATCTGCTCCTTCGCCTTGTCTACCTTGGACATGAGGTAAGATTAGCACTTTACCGGCGGATCCACCATAGGGACACTCTCCGACGGCTAACCAGATATCAGCCCGCGCGGTATAGCACGATACTGGCCCGCTGATTATCGCTTGTGTCTCATTTCACAGTCGGTCCGCAGGGCTGGAAACACCTCGGCCACCTTTGTTCAAAACGTGGGTATAGACCATTGTGGTACTTACATCATTGTGCCCCAAGAGCTCCTGCACCGTCCTGATATCATTTCCAGCCTCCAGGAGATGAGTGGCAAAGGAATGCCTAAACGGGTGCGGATCGCCTGGCGGACTTGGTCAAGCAACCTGGGTTTTGGTGCGCTGGAAAGAGAAGAAATGGTTGGGGCAACTTCCATCTTCCGTTCCGCCCTACCTATCGGCTGATTTTTTAGACGAAAGTCACGGCACTTTGCTTCAATAAAATTGTGAAGTTGGTGCCCGAATTGGAAGTTCGAGGGCAAGGGAAATCTATGAGGCAGAAGGTCTTTGCCGAGCGGCGCGGCGGGGGATGAGCCAGGCGGTGAGACCGGAGAGCACGGCGCTTCCGGCCACGGCGAAGGGCACCGGCACGAGGGCGGCGACGCTGCCTAAACAGACAGCGCCTAGAGAGCCGAAGCCGCGGTCCAGGAAGAAGAGGCTCATCGCCCGGCCCAAAAGATGCGGCGGGCATTCTTCCTGGATGATCGCCCGGGCCAGGACCCGGTAGCTCATTTGCATCGAGCCCACGACTGCGAGAAGTAGAATAGACCAAACCATGGAGCGGGAGATAGCAAAGAGAAAGATGGAGGCCGCATAGATGAGACTGGCCCCGAAGAGCAGGCGTCTCATCCGTCTCAACTTAGTGTAGGTGGAGAGCAGGAAGCTGATGGCCACCGCGCCCACCCCGGGCGCGGAAACCAGGAAGCCGTAGCCCGTGGCGCCAACGTGCAACACTTCCTGGGCAAAATAGGGGAGGAATTGGGAGTAGGAGATGCCGAAGAAGCCGTTCGAGTAGGTCGTCAAAACGGTGGCCAGGACCCGACGATTCTGGCGCAGATAAGAAACACCCTCTCCGATGTCCTTTAACCACTCTCCTCCGACTCCGGGCATGGAAGAAGCGGGCAGCCTCATGCGGTAGAGCGTGCCTAACATCCAGAGGGTGGTCAGAGATTGGATCAGCAGGCAATGGCCGGCGCCAATCAGGGTAAGCAGGATCCCGCCGATGGAAGGACCGATGATTTTCGTCAGGTTGTGGGTAGCCGAGTGCAGCGCCAGGGCGCTGACGACGGCTTCCTGAGGGACCAGGGAGACGACCAGCGCCTGCTGGGCCGCCGTGCTCACGGAGCTGACGATGGCCATGAAGATGACGAGAACCACGATGTGCCAGAACTGGATCGCGCCGGAAAAGACCAGCAAGGCGAAAACCAGAGTTTGCAGGAGGTTCAGCGCCTTGCTCCAGACGAGCAGCTTCAGCCGATCCATCCGGTCGGCGATCACGCCGCCGATCGGCCCGAACACAAAGCGCGGGGCGAACTCAAAAAAGCCGATGAGCCCCAGATAAAAGGCGGATTGGGTCAGCTCCCATACCAGCCAATTCTGGACCACGAAATGGATGTACTCGCCGGTCTCGCTTGGAAGGTAGCCGATGGCGAAGAGACGAAACTCGCGATAACGAAGCGCCGGGGGAAGCTTCATGTCAATCGCGTAACCTTTCCATCTCCCTCCGGGCTTTTTTTCGGCGTTGAGCCGTTTATGAGCCACCTAGGCCAGATGTCGGCGCAGAACTCTCCCGCCAAGCCAAAACATCGCGCCGTCGAACACGAGCAGCACGATGGCCATCCGGACGAGGAGGGGTAAATCCCAGCCGGAGAGGATCA
>Ga0209212_1008718_pt1 | contig 10811 bp, 15 predicted proteins | sample RifGroC2_FD_183996 | JGI IMG/M metagenome (GOLD analysis project Ga0209212, IMG submission 183996) | Groundwater microbial communities from Rifle, Colorado, USA - Groundwater C2 (SPAdes) (version 2) | ecosystem: Environmental > Aquatic > Deep subsurface > Groundwater | place: Rifle, Colorado... | reverse complement strand
CCACGGTGCTTTTGGCATTCCCCGCTTTAGACTCATAGCCGCTTATCAACTCCGACGCCAAAGCGGACAACCTTGCGGATGCCGGCCCCGCGCACAGGTTGCCGCTAAGCCCGAGAAGAAGCACCAATGCCATGACAGTATTCATTAGAGTCATATAGAAATATACTACTGAAATTCCTTTTTACAATCCATCCCGGCGGCTCAATTAGGAATTAACGTCCCCTATCCCCCTACCCAAAACATCTTTAAGATTCCAAATTGGAAGCTTAGAGACTTGTACTACTCGGATGAAACTTGATGGCAGGCCATCCCTACAAGGAAGTGTCGGAAAAACACAACTGCCGGGCTTCCCCGGCAGCTTGGCGTTAATTAGGAAGATAGGACGCAGCGTCCCTTATAGTCCATTAGCAGAACTAGATTCATTTAATATTTTTATTTTTCTTACCGTTGCGATGACGCCATTCTTGCGGGGGTATTTAAACGTACCATCAGCCACAAAGCATTGAGTTTTAGTCAAAGTTACTTTTTGCTCATCGACATAATCGTTAGCTGTTGGTGCTACCGGCATAAACACCGTATCCCCATGCATAACACAATCGTACCAGGAATCCCCACTGGACGAATAACCCTGACTATCAGTCGGGCACAAATACGCAAGTATTCCATCATCAATCACCTGAAGTACTCGTAATTTTGACGACTGCATACAAGTTTCACCGTTAATAGTGTTAGGCCGTGACGCCAGCTGAAGGTTGGAACATCCTGCCAATAGAAATAGCCCCAGCAAACACATCTTTTTCATAAACACTCCCATGAATGAGATTAGAGCCCCTTGCGTCCGGTCAGTTGCGCGTATTTAGCCATATCCTGGTCGGCGTTCTGCGCGTCACCCAGCTCGCGGTAGGCCAGACTGCGATTGTAATACGTTTCGGCCAGCTCAGGATTGATCTCCAGGGCCCGACTGAAATCCGCTATGGCCTTCTCGTTTTCGCCCAGATACACATAAACGCTGCCGCGATTGCTGTAAGGCTGAGCGTAGTTAGGATTAAGTTCTATCGCCTTGTTAAAATCTTCAAGCCCCTTTTCATACTCCTTCTTTATCGCATATGTGCTGCCGCGACCATTGTAGGCACGCGCATATTGCGGGTCGTAATAGATGGCCTTCACAAAATTATCTACAGCCCGATTGTAGTCCTTGCTCTTTCCGTATATGATGCCGCGTTCGGTATAGCCTTCAGGATTAGACGGATTGAGTTCCACGTACTTGTCATAATCCCTGATTGCCACTGCCGGGTTATACTGTATCGAGGATATCTTAGCGCGAGACTTGTACGCGAACCCGGGCTCATTGGTACCGCAGGTGCCGCTGGCATCCAGCGCAATGGCCTCGGAGAAGAGCCAGGCAGCGCGATCGTACTGCATGCTGTCCATTTCCCTCACGCCCAACCCGCACAATATCCCGCCGCTATCCGGGGCTTTGGCCTCACTCCACTTATTCTCCGGGATGCTCTCCAGCCAGTCTATTCTGACTTTCTTAGAAGAGGACGAAAGGATCTCGCCGCTTCCGGCCTCTATTAGGCGCGAATTTATCTCAACTTCGTCCATCCCCGTTTTATACATGGTGCCGGTCAGGATAGCATCCACCCCGGCGAGTTTGCCGATTTGCCTTACCTGGGACGATTCTATAGCTCCGGAATTCTGTATTTTAAGTTCACCGAGAACTTTCCCGAGCAAACTGCGCTCGATAACGCGCGCCCCGCCGTAATTAACAATGCGGTTCAGTATTCTTTCCGAAACTATCTGTGAGCCGCGGGAATTCGGCTCCGCGTCTATATACGAGAAATTAATAACGGCGATCTTCCCAACTTTCTGAGCCGAGGCTTTCCCCAGCAGCGTCCCGACTATTTCATCATAATCATTGGCAGCATGTGCCGCCGTACCAAGCAACGACATCGCAATCGCGAGCAACGAGACCTTAAATTTATTATTCACGTATGTCCCCCGGCGCTCCACAAGACCTTTCGGCAATTAATTCTCACTGACCGCTGTAAATAGATTATCAGAATCGCCCCTGCAAGTATATACCTCAAAAGGGGTATATATCTTGTTGCCGGCATATGGCCACAGATTCCTCAGCTCCCCCTATCATTGTCCAAAGAGAACGAAATGAGCGCACCCAGTTCAGGGTGCGCTCATATAGGGGAGACGGAGGGACGGCTCTTCCCCTCATACCATGGACTTCGGACAAGTCCGCCGACCACGCCGTAGGCAGCGCCGATTTTCCTACTGTCGTCTCCTCGCTATATTGTAGCTGCGCCACTGCGGGTTTTCAAGACCTAGGGAAGTGGTGTATCTATAATTGTGCATCTCCCCCCGCACAATTCAACTATTCCAGAGAATCCCTGCGACGCATACAACAACAGCCCCCATAACTATCAGGGAAACTATCAGGATAGTCTTCCCTATTGGATGCGGCTCTAGCCGCACCTGAGTTGAGTTGTCTGGCCCGGTGCGACTAAAGTCTTTCACACCTGGAGCAAGCAGAAGCCACGTTATAAGTATGAAGTTTATCGGGGTGGGGAAGAGAATAATCCACCAAGGCGACCAGTCGATATCACGCAATCTGCGGATTTCTATAATAGTTGACCATAATCCAAAAATAAGAACACAGATTTTGCTTAGATGCAGACTCCCGAGATCATACATTGCTGAAACAAAAACCGCAACTATTATAAAGAATAACCCAAAAACAAGGGCAGATAAGAATGCGCACCGGCCTGACCGGCCACGCGGATCAAGAGTAAACAATTCTTCCATGTTCATAAATGCACCTCGGCAACATTTGTTTGCGCACTACTTGTTGCGATTGTTTTTCATCCATTTCCAGATAATAAAGCCCCCAAACACAATAGCCATAATTGAAAGCACCGCATTATATGAAACACTATACTCCGGATATACTGGATACCCTAGGCTAATGACTCCACTGATTACAAAAGCTAGGCCAACAAACCAAACAAACACAGCTGCGACATAATCCATTAGATCTTTCTTTGAAGTGTTTGCGTTATCGCTATGTGTAGCAACCGAATTATCCCCACCCTTTCCCCACAAGAACCTTTTAACAATAAAAGCTGCGATGCCCATAAAGACCAAAGCAGGTATCACAGCAATTACTGTATAAGCATTTAATGTGGATTCAGATAACAGTTCCGAAATGCTTAAAACCCCAGCAACAAACATCCACACACACAAGACCCAGCCGAATCCGCGAAGAACAGATTGCTTAGTAATCATAATTGTTTCCTTGCATAGGTAACACTATATGTCCGCTGATTATTAAATGACATGTTGCCCCCCGTAGTCCACATGGCCATTCTAACAAATGAACTAATACCCGCCCCCCAGCCAAAGCAAAAACCGCCGGGCTTCCCCGGCAGCTACGCACGACCACAAATGCGCAGATAGTCATCAGCGTCCCATACCGCCCTCTCCTATTTTAGTTATCTACTTTTAAAAGAGCATATGTTTCCGCAACAACTTTGCGCCCACGTGTAATCCATAGAATCATGGCAGCCAATTCCCCCAGTATGCCACACATCCAGGCTAGTAGGATTAAATAGAGAATGTCGCTATTTATCCCCCAATTGAAAGCCAACATCAGGCCGGATACTACCGCACAGAGCAGCATAATCCGAATGAACAAATCACGCCAGATATTATGGCGCTCCGTTCGATCTAATTCAAACCTTTTATCCGAAGATGCCTTGCTGAAGTACGCAACCACCATTACACATGGCAATATGATTACAAAAAGAATCGTGATAAATAAGAAGGGGGTGACGAACAACATCCAAGCAAAGGAAAACGCCCAACTACCAACTGATTTTGAATTCGGATTATCCGCTTGGAAGTAGGCAAGAGAAGCAGCGGCGAGCAGCCAGACGGCACCCCCGATTATGCTGAACATTTTCTCGTCACGTGACACCTTTTTTGAGGGTTGTAGCGGGGCAGCCTTTACTTTGTCTTTTGCTTTCCATACTGGAGGTATTGGATGGGCTTGATTATAGGCGCGACGTTTAGCAGGATCTCTAAGTACTGAGTAGGCGTGATTAATGTCTTGCATCCGCTGCGTGGCCCAAAGAATCTGAGCATAACTAACAAACCGATCTGGATGATTTCTCATCGCGGCGCTGCGATAGGCCGCACGGAGATCTGCCTGTGTAGCTTCAGGTTTTACGCCAAGTATGGAATAGAGGTCTTTTCTCTCGCTTTTCATATATCCACCCCCCCCTCCCTTATGTGCCAGGGGGCGCCATCACCTCTTTTTGCCGAGTATCTTTCCAGATTATAAGGCTCAACATCCCAGCGCCCATCAATAAAAGAATAATTGCTATCGTCCTTGCCTCTGGATAGTTTTCATATCGATACTCATATCGCTGAAAGGTGTACCCTTTTTGATACCCTGATTCATTATCAAGAGTATCCCCCTTCCATGTTTTTAATGCATACCCCTTTCCTGCATCATTTCCGTACCAATAGTAAGACACCTGTCCATATCCATAGAGCGTTAGACAAAGAGAAATAGTTCCGAGCCATAAGATTATAAGTTTCCATATTTTCATATAAAGCTGACCTCCGTAATTCAGGCATACTATAGCCTGCATTCCTTACACTTCTGCCGATGATGAGGCAGGTCTGGGTTCCTACCCAATCTCTCCATGAAACCATTCCAACAAACCAGACCGCCGTGCTCTTCCCCGGCGGATTCGCATGACCATTGAATAGCCACATAGCCATCACCCTCTCCTATGCCACTCGCACCCCATACGCACTTAATTAGTTTCGAACCAATTTCTCATCCCACTCAATAGACTTTTTCCCCACTCACGATATTTAGGGGCCAATCTGTGATTTGCTCGTAAACCATAATATACGATCTCAGCTTTAATTCCTATCAGGCGTGTTTCATAGCGACTACTTCCATCTGGCATTTCTAGTGATTTATCTCCAAGTTTTACCACCCCATTGTGGCCAGGTTTAGAGTACGAGACGGAGCCGGACGGGGATAAAGAAAAAGTCGTTTTGCAAAATGGGTTCCGGATGATAACACTGGAGTCCGCAACTTCGAGTGTACTGTTTTGCGGAAGATATATATTTCCACCTTCTCCAAGGGAAGGAGAATTTTCAGAGAACAGATTACCCGCAGATGAAAGCATTTGTCGCAATTCCGCATCACTAATCACTGTGGACTTTTTGGGGTCCGACATCCTTTGGGTTTTTGTTATTGTGCCCGCTAATGACCCTTTATACCGAATCTCTCGCTGTTGCCAATCCGGGTAAGTGGTCGCTAGATATGCAAGCACGCTATAAACAACCATATCATGCGTAACTTTCTCAGGAATAGATTTGTAAGCGTTCGGATCAGATTTGCCAAGAACTGCAGCGGCACCCAGTTCTTTTCCCGGGCGCAACAAACACGCTTCCGGGTATTTTGGCGAACGAATCTTATGCTCTTTTCTGTCAATCGTATATTCAGCACTTATAAATTCTGTTACAACTGATTTAGTTAGTTCAAACACGAGTTGAACCGAGAACAGAATAACTGCGCCAGCCAAGGCCCCAGTACCCAAAACAAGATTCCGAGAGCCGGTGTTGTTCCATGTAATCACTAATGCACAGGCAAGCGAGACCGCTAAAGCCACAATCAGTCCAATTAAAACACACTTCAAAATGTCCATGCTTCCTCCTATACGGATACTCTCATCCCGCTCTTCTGAATTACTTTCGACGCTCATTATCCTCATTGAATTCCCATCCTCGGAATAATGGACACAGGACAAAATGACCAAAAGTTTAGCTTCACATGGGGAATCCCCTAACCGATTTAATTCTCATCACTGGCAGATTCGACAAGATCTGACTGACAATGCTTACACTTCGCCGCATCCTCAGGGACGACTCCCCTACATTTGGGGCATTTGGGAACAGACGAAAAAGCCAACACAATGGCGCTCAACAAAGACAGGGCAAAATACCCGATTCCAAAGGATATCACGCCAATGCCAAGAGCAAAAAGGAAAAAGACTACCCCGGAGAGCACCTCCCCTCGCATGAGATGCCCTAATCCCGGGATTAGAAGGGACCCGATAACCGGGAGACATCCACTCCTCTCAAATACTATTACCGATTCTAATCGCTTACCGTCATCGCTGAGCAGATTTCGCCCGCAATTCTTGCAGTCCTCTTGATCAGTAAATATCCCAGTCTCCGCGCCACAATGGCGGCAATAGTCTATTGGGGGCTCCCCTATTTCTTTCCCGCAGTAGGCGCAATTAGCGCCGTTACTGTTCTTCTTTCCACAATGCGTGCAAAACACTGAGACTGAAGCAACTATAACAGCAGAAGCAGCCTTCTTATCTATTGGACATCCGCATTTAACACATTTATCAGATTTATCCGATATCTTTGCACCACATTCTTCGCATTTAATTAGCGCCACATTGCCCCCATGGCAGAACAGATTTATTGCAAGTTACATTTAGTCGCATGCTGATATTAGGCTTGCGACTATTAATAGGGTAACACAATCGATTCGGGAAATATATACCTCAAAAGGGGTATACCTAGTGGCCTCAAAGTAAAACCGCCGGACTCTCTTGGCGGCATCGCGCTAAAGGTCAAAAGTGAAGACCTGCCCCTCCCTAAATCGACACCCCCTATGGCGTTTCTACTTTTTTTGTGGAGGCAGGACAGACTTTAGCGCGTCGTTCAGTTATCGATGTGGTCAACAATAGCATCCCACGCTCTGAAATTGCTTTGTCAATATCTCTCAGCAGCGTCTCCAATGTTTCTCGCCCTTCATTCAGGTGGTGTGTCATTATGGCACTAAAACACACAACGAGGAGAGTCAATATCGATATCCCGGTAAATGTTTCCAAAGCGACAATCAACTTTGCATATCCAGAATTAGCAATGTAGCCATCTGGAGAAGAAGTGCAAATCCACATCAGGCTCATATACGCAGAATCAAGAATGCCACTGACAGGCATACCTTCGAATGCAGAAGGATCAATCCGGCTCAAGGCCAAGAATTCAACAGCGTATGTCCCCCAAGCAACCACAAATGCAAGAAAAAAGAGCAAAAGAAATACCCCGATAGCTAAATACGGCCGCTCATGCTCTTTTACAAATTCGGTAAAACTCTTCGCCATTTCTCGTAAATCTTTGTTTTCAGTTTCCAACTTATCTATTTTTGAACAGAAGGCCTTATCGTCCAATTTCATAAGGTCACCTTCCAATATCCATTCTTCGGTATAACTTTTATACATCTTATTTCCAACCCATCGTGCGGCTTTATCGATTAGAAAGAGTGGGACAGCCGCGTTAACAAGTACCTCAATGAAAACGCGCAATCCAATTAACCCAAGTATCAACATTAATACGCCAGTGAATTCCCCCTGATAGCTAAGCAAGGTCTTTGCAACTATTGGCCACACCAATACTGAAATCGCAAGGAAGCAATTTGAACCGAACACAACAAATACTTTGCCTATACTATCCGTTGTGAAAGTTAATACTCGCAGACCGGAAGCAACCACAAGAAAGAAAAGAACCAAGGGGAAGAATACGACATATGCAATAAACCCAATAGACATCCAGATGCTAGCGCCCGTGAATCGTTTAATTAGCATCAGCAGAACTACCAGGCCACAATAGATTAAATACCGATACACCGCGAAATCAACTGATGAGAATATATCAATCCATCCACAATTCGGGATTCCCGAAAAACATCCAAATGTACCACGAAGAAAGATAAGCCATACCAAACCCGCAGAAATACGCCAAGCCCACTGTTTGATGAAGTTTTGAAAAGTAACCCGGTCCAACATTTTGCCTCCGCACCGTGGACTATTTTCAGTTAACTCACCCCGATAGTCCTCGCACAGTTATTCTACAAAACAAAACCGCCGGGCTTTCCCGGCGGCTTAGCTCTTTACACAACAGAAAGACATTAAACACTGTCCGCGATATCTGCCTTTACTTTTAACCTTTCGGCTCTGCTGGCTTTTGGGGCAAATGCAATGAGCTTGGGGTTTTTGTTTCAACTTCGCTTGGCAGATTAGGCGTTACATCGGGGGGAATGCGCCCTCGAATCTTCTCAACCGTTTTGGAAACATCCGCGCGGCCCCGCCGCCAAAGAATGAAAAGAAACCCCCCAAGCAGAGTTCCCACTATTGTAATAACCACAAAGATCAACTTCATGATTTCGTATTTAAAAGTTATTGTTGTACACAGCGCCACAAGAGCCGAGAAAGCAATAGACACTAAAAACACTGCGAAGTTCAAATACAGAGCCACAGGCGAGCCTTTTTCCAGCAACTCCAGTTCGCTGTCTGTGATTTCATATAAATCTACAGACTCAACCCTACCGCGCCTTACCTGGAGTGGCTTATCACCGCTGTAATCTTTAGGTGCAGTGTTCACAAGTTCTTCTTGAGCCACTCACTATGTTTGGGACCGTACGCATTTAGCCATGCGCCTTCCGTTCCGGAACGAATAACAAAAATCTGATCTTTCCGCCCTACCAAGGGGAGCAATTTATCTCTAACCTCTTTTGCCCCGGTTTCAGTAATAACAGCCCACGCATGTGCCGTAACTGGACAATAGCTAGAGTAAGATTTAAGGGCGTCGGTAAGTGCTGACAGCCGTGAGGCCTCTTGCACTTCAAATAAAACGATGTAACAACTCATTGTATTATTTCCAATTTGCCCACTATCGCACCAAGACACACATATTCAGATTCACACTAATTATAAAACAACATTTTAATAATACTAAATAAGACAGTCGATTCCAAAAGGGCTGAGCCCATACCAAGAATTGGAGAAACAGATTACATATGCTCGGATTATAGTCCTTTCCATTTTTTCAGATGGAATCGGATCTTGATTCTTTACATATTTCCTATGGACCCTGTTCTCGCAAAACAAAACCGCCGGGCTTCCCCGGCGGCTTCGCGTTAGTTAGGAAGATAGGAAGCAGCTCCTCCTATTATCTCCCAAATCTTTTTAGAGTATCGCCAATCTTCTCCATGACCGCGGTGATTCCGTCCATTTTTGTTGCAATCGCATTTGGGAACCCGTCATTGATACCTTCAACTCTCACTTTCAGCTCCTTTGAGAATATATATTCAAGTTCTTTGCTCCCACACCCAAATGCGGCTAAATACAACTCAACGCCAAGGGATGACGGCTGCAATACTATCCCACCAGTTTTAGCCCCAGGAAACACTTTAACAATGCTATCTTTAACCCCATACTGCCACATACCTTCAATTAACCCGTCGGCATGTAATCCGAAAAAGATGTGATTCAGAATCTGCGAGCCACCGTCCAACTCCTGCTCATTTAAGTCCATTCCGTCCAGAAAGTCCTCAAATGGAATAAATATTTGCATTTTCGGCCGACCATCCATATTGACTAGGATATTTTTATCCAAAAACAGTTTTCTTACAGTTGTATAGATTAAGTAATGTGCTCTCAGCTGATATGTGGACAGCATGTCTATAATCTTTATTTGCCTGGCTCCACGATCATCCCGGCTATTACCAGACCTAGACGAGGCAAGAATCCCACCGAAATATTCCACCGCCAACATATCATTTGTATAGGATGCTTCATTTAACACTGCCCCAAGCACTTTTGGCGGAACTTCGCCTGGGGACTCTGCTTTGTCTCCGATCTTCTTGTATGCGGAGCTCAATACCTGGCCAATCGCTTCAATGCGCCGCTGCGTGAAGTCACGCAATCCATTACCAAGATACTCAGCAGTAGGACCGAGAAGTTTTTCAATACCATCCTTACTTAAATAAGCAGCAATCACACTTAATCCCACACTCGCAACTGGGTCGGCCATATTAACTCCTCAACTGGGCGAGCAATCATTTTTTACTCACTAAGGCATTTTACAAAACAAAACTGCCGGGCTTCCCCGGCGGCTTTGTTAAGAATTAGTAAGCAACTTCCCCTATCCCCACGCTACTCCCAACTCAAGACGACAGGCAATAACAGCACTACATCCAAAGGAACACCTATCAGAAAGAAGCGCTTGAAACTTAAATTAAAAGTGTAAGCCACGAACAATGAAACAAACATAACCATTGCCGTTGTCAGAACAGCGGAGAACAATATCTTAGAAATACTAGAATCCTTTGTTCTTTTTCTCCAGAAAAAGATAGTAAAGAAATTCAACAACACAACGGGGATAATCAATGATGCCGAAAAGAACAGAAGTTTAAACACATCTATTGCAATAATCAGGTTAGGCTTAAACAAATACAACGTAAGGAATCCTGGAGCCAGTACACCAGCAAAGCCAATCATTGCGTAAAAGAATTGAGATGGATGCGTGTTTCTAATATCTTCGATAATCGACATAGATAATCCTCACCCGATAGAGAAAAAAAGCATTTAGGAATGTCGGATACAATATCACCTTAAGAATAAATTATTAGATTTAACCCTAACCCTAACTTCAATATTCTAGCAAATGGGTGATAATACGGCGGTCTTTCCGGTTCTGCTGGTGAGGGATTCGCCTGTATCTAGAGTGGGATGGGCCATTAATCTATTAATTTAATAAAACCGGGATGCGAACCGGCCCGACTTAGCGGGGGAAAGTCCGTAAGATTGCAGCACTCATTGATAAAAAGAAAACCCTGGCCGCTCCGGTTAGGGAACGGCCAGGGTTGGCAAAAGCAAGCTTACCGAGAGCTGCGTTGGGTTAGAGTTTGATCTCTACTTCAA
>Ga0209212_1008717_pt1 | contig 10811 bp, 15 predicted proteins | sample RifGroC2_FD_183996 | JGI IMG/M metagenome (GOLD analysis project Ga0209212, IMG submission 183996) | Groundwater microbial communities from Rifle, Colorado, USA - Groundwater C2 (SPAdes) (version 2) | ecosystem: Environmental > Aquatic > Deep subsurface > Groundwater | place: Rifle, Colorado... | reverse complement strand
CGGCCACTTTTGAAAATGAGCTGACATCGATGTGGAAAATATTAAAAAACAAAATGAGGTTTTAAGCGGTTTTTAAGAGGATGGTTAGCCTGGCCTGGCTGCCGACGCGAAAATAAAAATGAGGTTTTACAGGCATTTTCAAGACCGGTTTTCGAGGATCCACGAAAACGACAAAAAAATAGTCGATATTTACGCCACTTTTCGAAGCTGTTTCAGGATCCACAAAAAGGCACCGGAAAGAAAAAAACGAACGCTATAATAAAATAACGTTCGCTTAAGTATAGGATTTTAAAAGCCTGCCGGCGGCGGTCTTTATCGGGCGGTCTCGCGCCCCGCGCGCACCGCCCTCGAAAGACTCAAAGGAGCCGGGAACTATTCGAGCTGTTTGAGTTCGATGGTGAGCTTTTTGAAGTCGCTCAGGAAAATGGAGACGGCAACCGGGTCCGGATTATCGCGTAATTTGTCGGCGACTTTGTCCAGAACGGCTATTTTAGCGGCAACTTCAAGGAATCTGCCGACCTGTTTGAAAAGGTTTCTCATGTTATTTCCCGCCTTCGTCAAGATAGTATTTAATCTGGTTGTCTTTTGCCATTATAGTGAGGTCAAGCGATATTTGTTCGCCAAATTTAAATCCGGCGAAACGACCGGTTGTCTTGAAATTGAAGTCATGCGACTTTATTTCTTCCGGATCGTAAACTATAACACGCTGGATGCGCTTTTCTTCTTTTGTTGTTTTGTCGGTATATGAAAATTCTTTAAAGCCCAAAAAAAGGAATGATTTTGTTAATTTCAATTTAAACCCCCGTATTTATTTAATCAAGATAAGGTAAAATATCAACGCAATGAGAGACCTGATGACGAGTGTCGATGTGAAGGCCCCACGGATAATTGATGTGATGAAGATTCCATTCATCGGCGGCAAGCATGCCCGTAATAGCGCCCAAAAGCTCGTTATCGTCGGTATCGAATTTTATATCGACAGCGAGGCCGGAAAGATGTTGAGAGGTTTTCGATGATCCGGGCGTTTCGTCATTATGCTTTTTGCAACGATATGCCGATGTTAATTCGTATTTTATAGCAAGTTTTCGGAGTTCTTCGAGAAAGAAAAAAAGACGCGCGTCAAATTTACCTTTGCCGCAGCATTTACAAGCGAAATCCTTCTTTCTGAACGAACTTTCAATTATTTTCATTATTTTTTTCGACCTCCGTTAACTTTTTTTTGTACGGGCAATCCGCGCACAAAATAAAGATTTTAATAGCATTTTCAAGACGTTTCAAAACGCCTTGATTTTGGAAGATAAAATAGACTAAAAGGGCACCGACGAGACCTTGTGTCTTGAGAATTTCATAAAATACACTGTTTTCAATAGAAATCACCTACTTTCATCTTTTACGATACCGATATCAATAAGGAAATCTTTTATGATTTTGCGCTCTTCCGGAGAAGTTTCTTTAATGGCATCGATATAAGAATCCAAACCATATATTTCCTTGGAAGTATAAAAATGTTTGACAATCTTATCAATGGCATAAACCAGAACACCTAAAAAAAATAATAAATAAAGAATTATTAAAGGAGCAGGAGCGTTATAAAAAAATTCCATAAAACACCTCTTTAAACGCCAACTAAACGAACTTGTAAATCTTTTGTCTCCGCCGCAACGGCTAAAAGACTCTCGGGTAAATTATCGGGTTTAAAATTAGCATCTTGAGAAACTTTTAAAAGATTATATAAAACTTGAGCGAAAGTATATTCGTTTTCGCCTATATTCATCTTGAATTGATTAATTAAATCAGTTAAATCGACTTTCATTTCTCCGATACTCGCCGAAAAAATTAAAGTTTGAAGATTATCGGCGTTTTTCTGATATTCTTGAGTAGTTTCAAACTTCAAATCAGAAGGGTCGGAAACTGTTTTAGACATTATTTTGGTTAAAGCGATAGAAATTTTAGATAAATTTTCACGCAAAAGTTCAAGATTACTGGATTCAGGAATAGTCTGACCATCTAAAATAATAATAGATTCATTCGAGACATCAGAACGAATTAAAGATATATTCTGAGGACTGGACCCGGTAGCCGGATCGACAACAATTCGATTCAAATTGCGATTTAAAACAGATAAAGCTTCGGTTACATTATCGAAACCGACTTGAACACGCTTTTCATGAATATGAATATTAAAATAATCATAGAACTCCAATAGAAAAGAACCGATAGCGGCAACAGCGGAAACTTTTTCGTACCATTTAGCCATAAAAACCTCCTAAGGCATAGAATTAATTTTGTCTTTAATGATAGAAAAAACGGTAGCTAAAAGCGGTAAAGCTTCTTCGATGGCACCATTCAAAGCGGGATAAGAATATTCATCATCATTTTTAAGATTTTGAATAACGCTCAACAAATCTCTAAAATTATCCGCATTTTTCTGAAGCTCACCGACAGTTATAAATCTCAAATTATCAGGATCGCTTTCGTTCCATGATAAGAATTTGCAAAGAGTTTTATATATCTTTTCAATGGCAACCGAATCGAATTTTGTCATAAAATTATCCGCGTTTTTAGTGCCTGCTTCGCTGGTTTCGAAAATAAACGAATCGGGATTCGTAACGCTTTTTGACAGGAACTTGCAAAGAACCTTAACAATTTTTTCGAGTTGTTCGAACTTCGTATTCATGCCGGCCAAATTTGCAAGATGAGTTTCGACAGTGGTTAAAACCGGCATCGGAGCGTCAAGACCATCGACGCCATCTATGCCGTTGATTCCATCGATTCCAGGCGCGCCATCGGCACCGTCAGCGCCGGCGGAACCGGGAATAGTACGAACATAAGAACCGGACACGGAAAGGGACGTATTAAGAGAAACCATTTTATAAATATAATAACCGCTTTCGCCCGTGAAAAAATGTTTAAAAATATAATGAGTGAATTGAACAGTAGGACTCGAATTTTCGTCGCCAGGAATCAAAGTATAATAGATATAACCAGAAACGATAGCAGAAGTTAAAGGATAAATTTGATCAGCGGCACGGGATTGCCAGCCACCTGAAAATAAATTGAGATAAGATGCGCCGCCATGAGCTTTAGAACCAGTTATAAAATTAGAGGGAATACCGCAAAGAGCATTATTATTGACCGCAACGATAAATTCTTTATCAACCATAATGAGCGCGGCATCGACATAAGAAAGACCGTCAGCAGGAAAATCATCAAATCGGGCGGTAGTACTATAACCATTAGGAACACCTTGACCATCAACAGTTATTTGCTTGCAATAAAAAAAAGTGTTACCAGTAGAAGAAAAATAGTTAATAACACCGGGATAATAAGAACCAATAGCGGTTTGAATATGATGGCCGGCGCGAGTATTATCGGAAATAGCGCCCATGGCAGCATTTAAAGTATTGACTTGAATATAATAATTTCCCATTTAAACCACCTTAAACATTTATTCCGACGATATCGACAGGACTGGAAGCAGAACCGACCACAGCAACTAAATTTGAATCAATAGCGGTTAATTTATCTGAAATCAAAGTTAATTTCTCGACCACGGCCGACATATCGGGAGTTGAACCGACAGGGCCAGGATCACCGGCGGGGCCAGCAGGGCCAACGGGACCTTGAGCGCCGGCGGGACCTTGAATATATTGAAGCTGAGGAGTAACGGCATTATTGGAAATATCAGTAATCGAATGACGGAAAAGGCCAGAACCATCGTCATAAGTATAGTCAACGAAACAATCCGCGTTCCACGGAAAAACTTTTTGAGAAACGAACTCTTGAGTAGCGCGATAATTGGAACCGGTTAAAAGATTGATATGTGTCCATAAAAAAGGAGAATAAGGATAGGCCGATAAAACGGTCCAATAACTCGAAGAAACAGCGAGAACAAAAAAATAATAAAGAAGACCATAAGTAGCGGGGGAAATAGAAATAAACCTCAAATTTCCAATATTAGAAACAAGTAAAGTTATAAAAGTATCAAAAGAAATTTTAGAAGTATTAACAGAACTGGAAAAATTATAAACTCTACTATCACCATTACTAAAAGAAAAAACAATACAACAATTGGTACCGGTACAACCTGAATTAGAAACAGAAGAAATAATCTTTCCGCCATCATTGGCGGCATAAGTAGTAAAAAAATCAGAAAAAGAAACAAGATTAATTTGTGTTAAAACGGCCATAAAATCACCTTTAATAATTTTTTATCAGCCACATCGGCGCGCGTTCCCTAAGCGCGCCGACATAGCCGATTTTAACGTACTCCGTTACTTAGACGATTATAACTTCGTCAGCGATTTAACGCCGGAAAGCCATACGAGGCCGACGAAACGGGGAGTTATGCCGTCGACGCACATGCCGTAAAGGTCCGTGAGGCAGGTTGCGACTGATGCGGCGAGTTCTTCGGTCGAAACGTCCTGAGGAACGCCTACGAACGTACCGGAATGCTTGATATTGTTATCGTTGTTGTTGACCTCGCGAATCTGCGCGATATACGAAAGTTTTCCGACAGCGCCTTTAGTGTCTCCGGCCTGCATGGATGCTTCGTACATCGGATGGTTGATTTTAACGACTTTCACTACGCGTCCGGCGGTGTGCGAGCTGTTGAAAATCAGGTTGAGCGAGGTTGCTATTTCGGCATAGCGAGTCTGCAACTGGCCGATTGTCATGGCGTTGAGCGTTGCTTCGTCGACTGCCAAATAGCACTCGGGGAAACTGTTGAGAAACGTGGAACCGTCGAGACCGTTTTTTACGGAATAACCGATATCTCTTTTGTACGGGGTAAATACTGTGGGCATGTTACTGTACCTCCATTAGATTTTTTTGGTTATTTTCCTCCGGGGAAAAGTATATTAAAAAAATTTATATTCGTTTTTTTGATATTTTCCGATGAACTCTATCAATAAGATGTTCGAAATATTCTTCGGGTTTAAGCTCGATGAAAGAAAATTGAGCGTTAGAGCAAACGGAACTTTTACCGCGCTTGGTGGTGATCAGACTACGGCCGCAATCTGTGCCTTCGAGATGACAGCCGGTACAGGTAAAATCTCCGGTTTGAACAATTATTTTGACTTCTTGGGTTTTCTCCATTGTCACACCTCAACTATATAAAATTTTGTCAAGAACGCTTTTGCGATCTATAACAATTTTTTCGATACGTCTATTCCAGTTCCGAACGATATATTTTAAGCAGGTTGATATGAAGCTGAAATACTCGCAGAGAGAGCATTTTTTATCTACCGGTTCGACAAACTTTAAATTAAAATCATAGGTTTCCGGAAATTTTGTTATATATTCGACCAAGGTTATACCGAGATTATTTATTTGTTTTTCGATGCGCACACAATTTTTATAGGCCGGATTATTATTGCTCTCGGCGTATTTATCGTATACGCGTACGAAGGAGTCCGACTGAGGAGAGCCGAGATAAAAAGTTTCAATATGACCGTTTTTTATGATCACATGATTTTGGCGGCTATTCGATTTAAGGAAGTGATAAAAAAATTCAACGGTTATATCCTGTTCGAACACATCGACGTTGAGGTCTATGCGATTAATAACGCCATGGCCGAAATTAATATCGCAACCGGTTTTAGCTCGCATGAGTTCGAGAACCTTCACGACTCCGGAAGTCTTGAGTTTGTTCGGGTTATATTCGATTTTCAAAAAATTAAGGGCATCGTTATAAGGAGCAAGAAAAATGTGAAAATCTTCGTTATTTTCAAATTCGGGAAAAATGCTATACAGGCTAATTGAAAAATTATAACGATAGATGCTGTGACCGGTTTCCCGATAAGACACGCTATGGAAGAATTTACAAATTTTTTCTTGATATTCTTTTTTTATTTGATAGACAAGACTCAACTTATCTACGCCAGAAACGAGATTTTCCAAACGTACTCCAAAACTATATTAAATTAAGGGTTTTGTCCTTGCCACCACCGCAGGAAGCACGATATTATAGAACCGTGCTTCCCGGGGAGAGGCTCGCCGCTGCTTTCAAGGTCACTAATTAAAGATCGCCTTAGAAATGACAGGGGCGACTTCGTAAAAATATTTCACGACCTCAAGGTCTTTTTTAATACCGAGGAACTCGCAATAATAAAAAGGCTCGACAGACGTTTTAACGCCGGTGAGCCGGAAGAATTTTTCCTTAAATTTTTCGGTGCCGAGTTCCTTTACAAGACGTGAATAGGTTGAAGTTGACGAGCAATTTTGAAGGAGATAGACGAAAAATTCCATCCAGACTGTTGAAATCTGGTTGTAATGTTCGTTCAGGAAATCATAGAGCCTTGAATCGACTACGTTAAGATTTTCACGTTTAAACCGGCTCAAAAGATTCGTCATAACTTGCACCTCATCGTCTTTATCAATTTACATGCAAATTATATCAGAATCACTTGGTCCGGCCGTTTGTCGTCCGGCTTTGATAAGGCGGTTTTCTTATGTTCACGCGCGCGGAAGAAACGATCGACGAAAAAGGATTTTCAAACTTTAAAAAGGCCGTCATTTCAATGTTGCTGGGACTGGCCGGCTTTTTCGGCGCATATTTCTCGCTGAATTTTTCGGCCGGAGATTTCTCACTTTCGATTGTCTGGTCGACTTTTATACCGCTACTTGCCGCAATGGCCTACGGCGAAAAATTCGGCCTTGTCGCCGGCACTCTCGGCCTCGGGGCATTTTTCCCTTTCTTTATATGGACTAATAACGGCTGGGCTTGTCTGTTATCCTCTCTCGGGTATCTTCAATTTTTCGTCTGGCATGGTTATTTTGCCGTCCGCCGCTCGAAGTTTTCGGGCCCGTGGTTCGATTCTCTCGTCATTCAGCTTCCATCGGTACTTTTTTACGGCGCCATCATTTATCTGCTTTATCCGCCATGCTTTTTATATAATCCGCCTTTCTGGGCGCCGGATGCTCAAACCTTCATGCCGCCGCAGACCGTTTCCAGCATCGCTCTGAAAAGCCCCCTGATCATGTGCATGGTAACCATATTATCGGCATTCGTTCTTAGAATTTCCGAAGTTCGCTTGCTGTTCGGCCTTCCGGTAAAAAAATGCTCGCGCGGAAACGGCCCGGTTTTTATGGCGACGGTCTCTTCTTCACTTGCGTCATGGCTTTTGATGCTTGTTTTCGACGACATTTTCATAGGAAAAGATTCGCCGGGTTTCTTCCCGTTGATAAACTCGCCTTTCGAGATAATATCTTTCGTCATAATTATGAGCGCCGGCCTCGCCGCGGGTTACGTTATATCCCTGGTGCTTGAAAAGCGTTATATGGTCGAGGAAAGGCTCCGCGAAAACGAAGAAACGATGAGGACTACCTTCGAAAATATGATCGACGGAATACTGGTCGCAAATCTGCGCACGTCAAAATTCATGATAGCCAATAAATCGCTGTGTTCCATGCTCGGCTATACAAGTGACGAGGTCTTTTCTCTCGGCGTCGGCGATATTCATCCGCCGCAGGACCTCGATTACGCTCGGGACAAATTCGACAGGCAGGCGCGCGGCGAGCTGGTGCTCGCTTCCGATATCCCCGTGCTGCGTAAGGACGGAACCGTTTTTTTTGCCGACATAAACAGCTCTTTCGTTCACATTAAAGGCGAGCCATGCGTGCTCGGCGTCTTTCACGATATAACCGGCCGCAGAAAGGCCGCCGAGGCGCTGAAAGCGTCGCTCGCCGAAAAGGACGTGTTGCTCAAAGAGCTTTACCACAGAACTAAAAACAACATGCAGGTGATCACCTCCATGCTCGCGCTGCAGGCGAAGGCCGGCGACGACGAAAAGGTAAAGAGGGTTTTCACGGATATTACCGCTAAAATAAAAGCGATGTCGCTCGTTCATCAGAAACTATACCAGTCGAAGGAGCTTTCGAGCATAAATCTCGGCGATTACGCCGGCGAACTGGCTCGCCTATTCATTAACATTTACGAGCGCCAGGGCCTTAAAATAAACTTGAACGAAAATCATGAAAATATAAGCGCGCTTATCGATATCGCGACGCCCTTCGGCCTGATATTAAGCGAATTCCTGGCCAACTCCATGAAGCACGCTTTCGCGGGCAAAAGCGAGGGGACGATAACCGTAGTCCTTTCAAAAGAGCCTCAGGATATGATAAAACTTCATTATTCAGACGACGGGGCCGGACTGGCAGCCGGTTTTGACCCGCGAGAGCAAAGCGGGCTGGGTTTAAAAACCATAATCGCCCTTGCCGAACATCAACTTCAGGGAAGCATAGAATTTTCCGCCGGCGCTGGTTTCGGATGCACATTAAAACTCGCGGCCGGCAATTATAAACCGAGAGTATGACATGAAAAAAAAAGTTTCGATCCTCATAGTCGAAGACGAGGCCATTTCGGTTCTGCTGCTTAAAGACGGACTTTCAGCCGAAGGGTTTGAAGTGTGCGCTATAGCAGCTACCGGCCGCGACGCCATTATCGCCGCGGAAGCAAAACGTCCGGATCTCATAATAATGGACGTCGGCCTGGCGGGAGAAATGGACGGGCTGGAGGCATCCGCTATGATACGCAGGAAATGCCGCGCGCCGATTATATTCATCACCGGCTATACGAGCGAAGAACTGCTGGGAAGAGTCTGCGATATAGAACCGCTGGCCTTTCTGAGCAAGCCCGTGGAAATGGATGAACTGAGCGGGATAATCAAAGCGGCGTTCCGGTGAAAAGTTGCGTATAAAAAATAATTTGCGCGATATCTTGACAAAAAAAAAGTATAATGATAGAATTACTTCGTTTTGCCTTAATTTTAAGAAATCTTATTTTAGAATAATCAAATCAAAATTAATAATAATTGGAGGTTTTTAATGACAAATCAATTCGGCATCAAAAAAATCACGGCCCTTATCGCGGTTTTATTCGTCATGGTTATTTTCAGCGGCTGCGGCGGCGGCGATTCCTCGAGTGCGGTCGTAAACGAACAGGTTCCGCTCTCCGGCTCGAACACCGTTATAGCCGACACGGTCAAGATCGAAAAAACGGGCGACTCGGTCACCATAAATTATCAGACCTCGGCTCCTGTCAAAAACGCCCACGTCGTAACTTCGTCTTTCGCTTTCAACAACGCCCCGCTGTGGTCCGATTTCCACAAAGTGACCACCGAAGACGGTTTGAAACACACCGCCACCGTGAAGATCGATAAAAACACTCATTTCATGATTTACGCCTCGCCGCAGGATAAATACGACAACGGCGGAAAAGGCATCGCAATACAGTAATAATAATATTTCCAGCCGGCCTTCATTTTGTAATATTATCAGGGCCGGCCGGAGGCCGGATTAACAAGCATCATGGCACTTATTTATTATATATCATCTGAAAATTAAACGGCCAAAAAAAAGCGGGCTTCCGGCTCGCTTTTTTTTATGCGCGGAACTTTCGGTCCGCTGTCCGCGAGAATATTCTGTTTAACTGATATAGTTCATTTTACAAGGAGAGTATATGCTAAAAAGAACGCTTATCGCAATCGCTCTGATTTTTATTTTATTTTCTTGCGCGTCGGCCCAGACCGCTTCTCAAACGATCACTCTTAAACCTGGCTTTAATTTCGTCAGTTTCACCGTTACGCTTTCGCTGACCCCGCAGCAGCTGAAGGCGCTTAATTCCGCCATAGAGGACGTTTATCTATTCAGCGCCGCCGCCGGCAGTTTTTTAAGCGTCAGCGAAGGCACGCTGACCTCGCTCGCCGCCGGAAAAGGATATATAGTCAAAAGTTCCGCCGGTTCCGATACGACCGTTTCCGTCCCGGGCGATCTGCTCGCCGATATCAGCAACATCAACTTAAAGCAGGGCTTCAACCTCGTGGGCTTTTCAAAAATGCCCGTCACTTTGAAGTTTTCCGAGCTGATGAACGCGCATTCGATGATAAAGGGCGTTTATAAATGGGCGCCCTCCGCCGGCAGTTTCATATCGGTGATAAAGAACGACTCCGGAGTTCCAGTTCAGCTCGACGGCTCCGACCCTGTTTTTAAGGCCGGCGAATCGTATTTTATAAGCCTGACGGCCGATACCGTCATTAATTACGACGGCGCGAGCATAACCGTCGGAGGAAACCCCACCACGCCTTCGACCGGCGCCCCCGCGACCATCGGCGGCACGCTCAAAGCGGCTTCGGTGCCAGCCGCGCCCGGCCTTAGCTACGCCTCTACAGGCGAAGAATTCGACGTGACGCTCGTGGATTTCAACGGCGCCGCGGTTCCGGCCGTATCTCTCGAAACCGGCGAAACTAACCCTAAATCGGTTAAAGACGGCGAGTCGTATTCATTTAAAACCAAAGATTTCACCAAATCATATAAAGTCATTGCCAAGAGCAAGACCACGGCCAATAAAATGCTTGCGACATTCGTCGGAAAAGTGAAGGAGAACCAGACCGTCCCCAACCGCGACATCACTCCGTTGGACACCGCAATGAGCCTTATTTATGCCGACGCGAACAAAGACGCTTCCGTATTCGCTCAGGAAGAGGCCGTCAAAAAAGGCGACGCGAGTTTCATGAAGAAGATAACCCCTATAGTGGCCGATCTCGAGGCCAAACGCAACACGACGATCAAAAGCGTTAATTTCACGGACCTTTCAAAACTCGAACAGGCCTATAAAGACGCCGTTCTCGGTTCGACCAGCGCCTCCGAGATAGCGAAGATCAGGGAAGGCCTCGACGCTTATATCGGAAAGCTCGAAGCGCAGCTCACGGCCGCCGAAAAGCTCAGAGACGCGCTTTCGCTGGTCGCCACCAACGGCCGCAGGCAGAACGAAACTTTCGTCAAAGAAAGCAAGACCAAGATAAAAGACATCC
>Ga0209212_1008715_pt1 | contig 10812 bp, 9 predicted proteins | sample RifGroC2_FD_183996 | JGI IMG/M metagenome (GOLD analysis project Ga0209212, IMG submission 183996) | Groundwater microbial communities from Rifle, Colorado, USA - Groundwater C2 (SPAdes) (version 2) | ecosystem: Environmental > Aquatic > Deep subsurface > Groundwater | place: Rifle, Colorado... | reverse complement strand
GGATGATGGTGCCCGTATTCTACATCAGGGGGGAGCGATGAGGAATCCGGCCAACGGCGGGCGCATCACCGAGATCCCGTTCGTCGCGGCGGATGTGGAGACCACGGGACTGTCCGCGGCCGACGGCCACAGGGTCTGCGAGTTCGCACTGCTCCGCTTCCTGCGGGGGACGGTGATCGACTCCTACGTGTCGCTGGTGAATCCCCTGCGCCCCATCGACCCCGGCGCATCGGCGGTGAACGGGATCACCGACGCGATGGTGGCCGGCGCCCCCACCTTCGCCGACCTCCTTCCGCGGATCCTCGACTTTCTGGCCGACGACCCGCTCGTCTTCCACAACGCGCCGTTCGACCTGTCGTTCCTCCAGAGCGAGGCGCGGCTCGCGGGGGGATCGTGGCCCGGGAATCCGATCCAACTCACTGTCCTCCATCTGCCGGGAGCTCGGCATCGGCTCCACTTTCCACCGGGCGGAAGCCGACGCCTGGGCCGCGGGGAAGCTGCTGCTGCACCTTGTCGTTTAGGTACGCATATTGAGCAAAATGGCACATTTTGAACAAGCAGCCTGGATTGCACTTATACGAAATACTATATGTAATTAATTGCTCAGTATATCTAATTATTTCCCCACACCTTAACAGACAAATACATGCAGAGAAAGTTCTTCGTATTTGTTGAAGAAAAGCCACGATAAAACGATGTTGTGTTGGCATGTCCCTTGCGTTGTTGTTTGTCTCCTTCGCAGGACTTATTGATGATTGGAGTGGCTTTCCCCTGTCGATCGACGGGAAATTTCATGGGGGGTGAAATGAAATATGAAGAAGCTGGTTCAGGTCGTGGCGGTAGTGGGAGCCCTTGGATTTGCGGCGCTCGCCTACGCCCTGTTCACCAACGGGGGATTTGAAGACGGGACGTTCAGCGGGTGGACCGTCGAGCACGGGGAGAACAACCAGGGCGGTCTGACCTTGGTCGGAGGAGTTCCGGACTCTGAAAACGTAACCTATCTCCCGGGCGGGTGGGACAATAACTCGTTCTCCGGTGGGACAAGCGAACCCCTCGATAACATCACTACCGGAACCGACAACGACTTTTTCGCCACGACGCTTTCCCAGGTAAGGTTCGGTTCGCATTCCGCGGTGGTCAACTATTCAGGTTCCGGCTATAACGGCTTCGCCACCAATGCGGGGGACTACTATCGTGCGACCCGGATATCCCAGCAGGATGTCGTCACGGGAGCGGATCGCGATCCTGATAACTTGTTCCACATCCGTTTCGCGTGGGCGGCGGTCCTGGAGAATCCCGGACATCCCCAGGCGCAGCAACCCTACGTGCACGTCACGCTGAGGAATATTACCAAAGGAACCGTGCTCTATTCGAGATTCTTCTATTCCAATCAAACGGGGGTCGCCTGGAGATCGGACAATGTCTCCCTCAATGGGGTTTTATGGATCGACTGGCAGAACGAGGATCTCACGTTCACCGATAACGAGGTCTTGGGCGACACCCTTCGGATCGAGGCATCGGCTGCCGGCTGCGCGCAGAGCGGTCATTTCGGGCACGTCTACCTCGACGGCTTCCGCTCCCAGGCGTCCGCGACGGGCGGGGGCACAACCCCGACCCTGGACCTTCAGAACGGGAGGATGGGCGCCGGCTGGTTCGGTTCGTGCGGGATGGTCGTCGGCCGCGACGGAAAAGGACCGATGTCCGCCGGGGAAGGCGCCGGGATGCTCGCCCTCTACTTCGCCCTCCTCCTGCTCCCGGTCGGGATCCTCAAGCTCGTCCACGGGAAGAGGCGCTTCCCCGTCGGAAAGACCGGGCTCGTCGCGCTCTTCATCGCCGCGTCGATGCTCGTCGCCTCGTCGGCCCACGCGGTGCGGCTGATCGTCCCCAAGGCCCAGCGGTTCCACCCCACGACCGACGGACAGGGCGCCCTTACGGTCGACACCGACCAGACGCTCTGCCCGGGGCAGTTCAACGTCGGCGTCACCTTGAGCGGCGCCAAGAAGCCGCTCGACCTGGGGGATATCCGCGAGCTGAAGATCCGGAAGGTCATCGTCGACGAGCTGTACACCGCCGACCTGACCGTGGCGTACGGATTCACCTCCGACATCACGCTGGGGGTGGACGTGCCGTACAACTACCTGCGCAAAGGCGTCAACGTGGCGACGAACACGGAAGATTCGGACAGCAACCTCGGCGACATCCGCGTGAACGCGAAGTTCCGGGTGGTCGAAGGCGACCGGTACGGCCTCGCGCTCATCCCCTTCGCCAACTTCGACACGGGGAACGACGATTTCCTGCTCTCCGAGGGGAAGTTCGGGGTCGGGATGAAGGTGGCCGGACACTACGACGTGACGAAGCCGCTGACGCTCTATGCCAATCTCGGCGTGGAGCACGTCGGGGACATCGCGACGGGCAGCGGCAGCCCGGGTTACTACACCCCGTGGATCCAGTACGGCGTCGGGGCGAAGTACCTCCTGCCGTGGCGGAAGGACAGCATCGTCGCCGAGGTGAACGGCGAAACCCCGTGGGCCACGCCCTACGCGCACTCCACCCTCTCGCCGCTGGAGGTCCTGGCGGCGTACCGGACCGAGGTCTGGCCCGGCATCACGCTCCAGGCCGGCGGGGGCGGGGGCTTGAACAAGGGGATGGGCGCACCCCAGTGGAGGGGCATCCTCGGGATCGCCTTCCGGTTGTAGGCACGCGGCGCACCGCATCCGCGCATCAGGCCGGGAGGTGAACCCTCCCGGCCTTATTTTTTCTTCCGCGCGACCTTCCGCTTCTTCGTCACCCCGGCGGCGTTCACCGCCTTGCGGTACGCCTTCCCCAGGGCCGCCAGCATCTCCGCGCGGCGGTCGTAGAGGCGCCTGCGGGTCCGCTTCCCCACCCGGTCGAACGCGAAGGCGCAAAGGAGCGGGAGCGCCACGGTGGAGTCGAGGTAACAGACCACCGTGTCGGGGAGCTTGTCCGGGTCCACCTTCCCCCAGGAGACCGCCTCCGAGGGCGTCGCGCCGGACAGGCCGCCCGTGTCGGGCCGGGCGTCGGTGACCTGCAGGAAGTAGTCGTGCCCCTTTTCGTCGAGCCCGAGAACCTCCTGGATCTGCGGCTCGGTCTGGAGCATGAAGTTCTTCGGAGACCCGCCGCCGAGGATCCAGACCGCGCTTTTCCCCCCGCGGCGCTTCGCGTCGTAGACGATCGCCGCCGTCTCGTTCACGTCGAGGGAGACGTCGAACGTCACCCCGCGGCCGCCGAGCCGCATCGCGGCGACGTTCATCCCGATGGAGGAATCCCCCGGGGACGACGTGTAGACGGGGACCCCGTACCGCCACGCGGCCGCCAGCACGCTCACCTCCCCCTGGCCGAGGGTCTTTTCCCGCTGCGCCATGTACCTCCCGAGCCGGTAATGGAACTCCGCCGTCCCCATCACCGCCTGGAACTCCGGCAGGTCCAGCACCCGGCGGAAGAAGGCGTCCGTGTCGAGGAGGATCTCGTAGTCGAACAGGACGTCGTAGATCCGGACGACCCCCTCGTCCCGCAGGACGCGGTCGTCGAGGAACGGCGACCCGGCATGCATCGGAAGCCCGAGGCCGAAGTGGGCGTCGTGGTAGAGGTTCGCCCCCGTCGAGACGATCCAGTCGACGAATCCCGCCTTGAGCAGCGGGACGATGCACGACACGCCGAGCCCCGCGGGGGTCAGCGCCCCTGTCAGGGAGAGTCCCACCGTGACGTCGGGCGAAAGCATCCGTTCGGAAAGGAGCCGCGCCCCCTCCCGCAGCCTCCCCGCGTTGTAGGCGAGGAACGTCCTCTCGATCAGCTCCGAGGCCCGCATCCTCTTTCCCACGGGCGGTGGAAGGATCCGGGCGCCGGACAGGTACCGCGATCTCTTTGCCATCCTCGCGACTCCGCCTCGCACATTTTCCCACGGGAGGAGCGGGACCGGGCGGCGCGCCTCCCCGCGGAGCGATTGACCGGATTATACGCCGGAACCCGCTTCCGGCGGGAACGTGCCGTCGGCGTCCGGGCGGGGTACAATCCCACTGTACGGGTTATCGGGGCGCCGCCCCGGAGGAGGGAGAATGGGAACCGCCGCCGGGAGGATCTTGGCAGCTGCGCTTCTATTCCTGCCCGCTTCCGCCCTTGCGGACCCGGCCCCCGACGCCTTCCGCGGAGAAAATCCCTCGCGTCTCGCGGCTCCCTCCCCCGCGGAGGTGTCGGAAGAGCCGATCGCCCGCGATCTGCGATGGAAAAACGCCGCGGTGATCGGCGGGATCGGCATCACCGTGGGGATCTACGGTGCGAACGGCTGGTGGCAGGACGGCTTCTCCGGGTCGTTCCGCACCGTCGACGAAGGGGCATTCGGCGGGAATACCTACGCCGGCGGGGCCGACAAGGCGGGCCACGTCTACTTCACCTACACCGGGGCACGGCTCCTCGCGCGCGGATTCGAGGCGCTCGGGAACGATACGGGGCGTGCCTTGTCGCTGGGTATGTGGACTTCCCTCGGCGTGATGACCGGGGTCGAGCTGGTGGACGGGTTTTCGAAGAAGTTCCGGTTCAGCGTCGAGGATGCGGTGGCCAACGCGGCGGGGGCGGCGTTCGCCGTCCTGGCGGAAAAAGATCCCCGCGTCGACGCGCTCCTCGATTTCAGGCTCCTCTATCGGCGGTCCGAGGAAGCCCGGCGGGTCGGCGGGACCGATCCCATCGCCGACTACTCGGGACAGACGTTCCTTATCGCGGTGAAGGCGGACGGCGTCCCGCGGTTCCGGGAGGTCCCCATCGTCCGGTACCTGGAGCTTCAGGTCGGGTACAACACGCGCGGCTACGAGCCCAACGACGGCGTGATGATCGACCCCCACCGTCGCATCTATTACGGGGTCGGGATCAACCTGTCCCGTCTCCTATCCGGCACCGTTTTCCGGGGCGATCTCAAGGGCGGGAAGCTCCAGCGCGGGACGGACACGGCCCTCGAGTACCTCGAGGTCCCCTGGACGGCGGCGCGGACCTACCGCCGGTTGTGAGCCGGCCGCCGGAACCCGATGGCGCCGGACCGGCAGACTTTCTCGCGCTGCGCTATAATCGGCGCGTGACCGATCCCCGATCCCCCGAGAAGGCCGAGATCGCGGCCATCCACGAGGTGGCCAAGATCCTCACCTCGACGCAGAACCTCGACCGCGCGCTGGGGATCGCCCTGCGCACGCTCCAGAGCTTCCTCGGATTCGACCGCACCGCCATCTTCCGCCCCGACGAGACGACGCGCGAGATCCGGATGGAGATCGCCGCCGGCTACACCGCGGAGCAGCGGGAGCGGGGCCGGTACGTCTGGGGCGAGGGGATCGTCGGGAAGACGATGAAGACGGGAAGCCCCATCGCCCTCCCGGACGTCCGGGGCGAGCCTTCGTTCCTGGACAAGACGCGCGCGCACGGGATGTCGTCCGAGGAGGGGCCGCTCTCCTACCTCTCCGTTCCGATCAAGATCGGCGCCGAGACGCTGGGGGTGCTGACCGCGGAACGGATCGGCCGCGAGGGGACCCGGGCGCTCGAATCGGACACGCGGACCCTCACAGTGGTCGGCTGCCTCATCGGGCAGGCGCTGAAGCTGCACAAGGCGATCGAACGCCTGCAGGACGAATTCAGGCGGCAGCGCAAGGAGTTCGAAAAGACGATCCGGAAGACGTACCGGATCGAGAACATCGTCGGGCAGAGCAAGCGGATGCAGGAGGTCTTCGCCGCGGTGACCAGCGTCGCGCCGTCGCGCGCCACGGTGCTGCTGCGCGGCGAGAGCGGGACGGGGAAGGAGATGATCGCCCGCGCGATCCACCAGGGGGGAGGCCGCGCGGACCGCCCCTTCGTCGCCGTCAACTGCGCCGCCCTCCCCGAGACGCTGCTCGAGTCGGAGCTGTTCGGCCACAAGCGGGGCGCCTTCACCGGCGCGGTCGAGGAGCGGAAAGGCCGGTTCGAGGAGGCGTCCGGCGGCACGATCTTCCTCGACGAGGTGGGCGACATCCCGCTGCCGACGCAGGTGAAGCTGCTGCGCGTTCTGCAGGAACGGACGTTCGAGCGCCTCGGGGAGAACCGGCCCGTATCCGTGGACGTCCGGATCATCGCGGCGACGAACGCCGACCTGGAAAAGATGGTGGCGGGAGGCACGTTCCGGGAGGACCTCTACTACCGGCTCAACGTGATCCCCGTCTTCCTCCCACCCCTGCGGGACCGTCGCGAGGACATCCTCCCGCTGACGGAGCATTTCCTCGAGCGGTTCAACCGGGAACACGGGAAAAGCGTCGCCTTCTCGAAGGACGCCCTCGACCTGCTCCTCGAGTACCGGTGGACCGGGAACGTGCGGGAACTCGAGAACCTCGTCGAGCGGGTGGTGGTGATGGCCAAGGCGCCGGTCGTGCGGGCGCAGGACCTCCCCCGGGCGATCCGGGTCGCCGCCTCCCTCCCCGCGACCGGACCGTACGGGCAACCCCCCGCGCCGCAGGCGTCCGGGGCCGCGTCCGCGGCGGAGCCGCCCCACCCGGCGGCGCCGCCGGAAGGGCGACCCCGCGCCGAGTACCTCAAGGCGATGGAGCGCGAGGAGCTGCAGGGAGCCTTGTCGTCCGCGGGATGGGTGATCGCGCGGGCGGCGAAGATCCTCGGGTGGACGCCGCGGCAGGTGGCGTACAAGATGAAGAAGCACGGGCTCTCCTCCCCGTGGAAGAAGTGATGCCCCCCGTTCTTCCTACGGCGGGGGTACCCCAGGGAGCGCATTTCTTACGGGAGTGGGGCGCCCCCCCTCCTGCGGCGACTCCGCCGACATTATGTACCCGGACCCGCGCCCCTCTCCCGGATATAAGGCGCTCCCTGGGGTACCCTCACTGTTGGAAAAACGGAGGGCAAGACGGGTTCCCGCCATCGATGTAGAACACCGGACATTTTTGTAGGCCTTTCCGGATCGCATACCCCCTCCCTCCCCGCCGCTTCGTCCCTCTTTTCCCGTTCCCTTTCAGGCTATTGCCACGCTTCGCCTCCCGTTTCTCCCCCGGTGGCACGGTCGATGCTCTACCCGGGACGACACGACATTTCATCTCCCCTGGAGGGCACCATGAAGAAGATCGGCAGGATCACCCATCGGTTCGGGATCGCCCTCGCGGCGATCGCGCTGTGCGGTTTGACCGCGACCATGGCCTCGGCCACCCCGTCCACGACCTACTGGACTCCCGCAACGACGGACATCCAGGGATATGGCGTCCCCCACATCACCTATGACAGCTATTTCACCGTCTTCAAGAAAGGGGAGAAAAAAGGCGACTTCCCCACCGATGTCGGCCTGACGATCGGGGTCCTGCCGTACGAGAAGCTCCAGATGGAGGTCGGCATCGACCTTCTGGAACCTTCCGACGACCCCCTCTTCTTCAACGCGAAGATCGGCACGCCCGAGGGCGCTCTCTTCAAGGGATCACCGGCGATCAACCTCGGCATCTTCAACGTCGGCACGCAGACGAGCAAGGACAAGGTCCGGACGGACCAGAACATCGGCAACCTCATGTTCGGAAAGACCATCCCCGGTCTGGGACGCCTGTTCGCCGGGCCCTACCTGGGCAACGCCGCCGTGCTCAAGGATTCCAAGGGTGAAACCGACAACTACGGCTTCATGGTGGGCTTCGACCGCGGCTTCCTCCCCACCAAGGACAAGGCCGGCAACGAGTTCAACCGCCTGGTCGTCGCGGCGGACTACGCCTCCGGGAAAAACGCCATCGGCGGCGGCGGCGTGGGCCTCTACTACTACTTTACGAAGAACATCGACCTCCTCACCGGCCCCGTCTGGTTCAACGACCAGGGCATCAATGGCGGCTGGAAGTGGACCATGCAGCTCGACATCAACATCGAGTAGGCCACGAATCAACGAGTTCCGCTGCCGGCCGGGGCCGCACGAACCGCTCCGGACTTCCCTTCCGGGTCGGCGAAGAAAAAAAAAAGGAGAATCTCGATGAAAAGACATCTTCGAAAGTGGACAAAGCTGGCCTTGTGCATGGCGGTGCTGTTGCTCGCCGCCGGCACGATCCTCCCCGCGATGGCGGCGGACGAGAAGAAGCCCGAAGCGGCCCCGGCCGCGCCTGCCGTCGCCGCCCCCGCACCGGCCCCCGCCCAGGAGGCCCCGGCGACACCGGCGCCCACTTTCACCAAGGAGATGGCCGACGCAATCTCCAGCCAGAAGATCGCCATGGACACCATCTGGACGATGATTGCCGCGTTCCTGGTCTTCTTCATGAACCTGGGCTTCGCTCTCGTGGAATCAGGCTTCTGCCGGGCCAAGAACACCGTGAACATCCTGTTCAAGAACTTCGTGGTGTTCGCGGTCTCCTCCGTCGCGTTCCTGCTCCTCGGATTCGGGCTCATGTTCGGAGACGGGAATCCGCTCTTCGGCATCAGCGGCCTGTTCTTCGCATCGGGCGCCGACAACAGCCCGGCGATGGGCGACGCCTACCAGGGGGTGTACCACGCCCTCAACTGGACGGGCGTGCCGTTCTGGGCGAAGTTCTTCTTCCAGCTCGTGTTCGCGGGGACCGCGGCGACGATCGTGTCGGGCGCGGTGGCCGAGCGGATCAAGTTCAAGTCGTTCGTCATCTTCACGCTCTTCATGGTGGCTGTCATCTACCCCATCGGCGGGCACCTGATCTGGGGAGGCGGCTGGCTCGCGAGCAAGGGGTTCCTCGATTTCGCGGGATCGACGGTGGTGCACTCCATCGGCGGCTGGGCGGCGCTGGCCGGCATCATCGTGCTCGGCCCCCGCATGGGCAAGTACGGCCAGGGAGGCAAGGTGAACGCCATCCCCGGCCATAGCATGACCTCGGCCGCCATCGGCGTGTTCGTCCTCTGGTTCGGGTGGTTCGGGTTCAACCCGGGCTCCACGATGGCCGCGGACGGGCTCTCCATCGCCCATGTGGCCACCACCACCAACGTCGCCGCGGCGGCGGCGACCTTGAGCTCCATGATCATGGCCTGGGCGCTCCTGGGAAAGCCCGACCTCGGGATGACACTGAACGGCTGTCTCGCGGGACTCGTCGCGATCACCGCCCCCTGCGCCTTCGTGAGCGTCCCCAGCGCGCTGATCATCGGGATCATCGCAGGCATCCTGGTGGTCCTGGCGGTCTTCTTCTTCGACAGGATCCGGATCGACGACCCTGTGGGCGCCACCGCGGTCCACCTGGCGAACGGAGTGTTCGGGACCATCGCGCTGGGTCTCTTCGCCGATCCCACCGTCTGTCCCGCCGCCGCGGTGGCGAAGAAGGGTCTCCTCCTGGGCGGCGGCATGGCCCAGCTCGGGCCGCAGCTCCTCGGCGTCGCGGTGATCGCCGTTGCGGTCTTTTCCCTGTCCCTGCTCTTCTGGTACGTGACGAAGATGCTCTCCAGCGGGATCCGCGTGAGCGAGGAGGAAGAGATGGAAGGTCTGGACTACCACGAGCACGGCAACTCGGCCTATCCCAACTTCCAGCTCGTCGAACGGAGGTAGCCGGCGATGAAAAAGATCGAAGCGATCATCAAGCCGTTCAAGCTGGACGAGGTGAAGAAGGCGCTCAACGAGGTGGGCGTGACCGGGATGACCGTGCTCGAGGTGAAGGGGTTCGGACGCCAGAAAGGGCACACCGAGGTGTACCGCGGGGCGGAATACGTGGTCGATTTCATCCCCAAGGTGAAGATCGAGGCGGCGGTTCCCGCCGAGCTGGTGCCCGCGGTGCTCGAGCGGATCCTGACCGCCGCGCACACGGGGAAGATCGGCGACGGGAAGATCTTCGTCTACGACCTCGAGGAGGTGATCCGCATCCGCACCGGCGAGCGGGGCAGGGAAGCCTTGTAATCGCGGGAAGCGGCGCATGACGTATACTACGGGGATGGATCCGAAGGGGCCCATCCCCGTTTCCCTGTTCTTCACCTGCCTCGCCGACGCCTTCTCCCCCGGGGTCTGCGACGCGACCGTTCAGGTGCTGGAACGGTTCGGGGCGACGGTGCGCGTCCCCCTCTCCCAGACGTGCTGCGGCCAGCCCGCCTTCAACTCGGGAAACCGGAAGGAGGCCCGCGCGATGGCGCGGAAGTTCCTCCTCTCCTTTCCCGACGACGGCCCCATCGTCACCCCGTCGGGGTCGTGCGCGGCGATGGTGAAGCACGGCTACCCCGTCCTGTTCCGGGACGAGCCCCGCATGCTTGCCCGCGCACGGGCCGTCGGCGAGCGCATCTACGAGCTCTCCCAGTTCCTCGTCGACGTGCTCGGCGTGACCGATCCGAAGTCGGATTTTTCCGGGAAGGTGACGTACCACGATTCGTGCCACCTGCGGCGGGGGCTGGGGGTCGTCGAGGCCCCGCGGAAGCTGCTGCGCGCCATCCCCGGCGTCGAGGTCGTCGAGTTGGAGGAGAGCGACCGGTGCTGCGGCTTCGGGGGCGTCTTCTCCCTCAAGTACCCGCAGATCTCCTGCAAGATGACGGAGCGCAAGGTGGAGCGGATCCTCGCGACCGGCGCGTCGTACGTCACTTCCGGGGACCTCGGGTGCCTGCTGAACATCGGCGGGTTGATCTCTCGGGTCGGATACCCCGTGAAGGCGATCCATCTCGCCGAAATCCTCGCGGGGACGACCGGGGGGCTGCCCTCCTTCGCGGCGGATGCCGCTTCGGAGGAACCGCGGCCGCCCGGGACCGTCCGAAGAGCGGGCGGCCGCTGATGGAGCTCAACGCGAACGCGTTCGGGCGAAACGCCAGGAAGGCGCTCCTCGACAAGACGCTGCAGGAAGCCCTCGGGCGGACCACCGGGCGGTTCGTCGCCCACCGCGACGCGGCGGCGGC
>Ga0209212_1008713_pt1 | contig 10815 bp, 7 predicted proteins | sample RifGroC2_FD_183996 | JGI IMG/M metagenome (GOLD analysis project Ga0209212, IMG submission 183996) | Groundwater microbial communities from Rifle, Colorado, USA - Groundwater C2 (SPAdes) (version 2) | ecosystem: Environmental > Aquatic > Deep subsurface > Groundwater | place: Rifle, Colorado... | reverse complement strand
CTCGGGTTTCGCCCGCGCGAGCTGCGCCCTGTGGCGCGCTCGGCCATGCGGGCTCAACCAAATTCGACCGCCCTCAAAAACGCAAGCGTTTTTGGGGCGCTCGAACTTCGCCAACGCGCGGGCGTTGTCTGCCATTCGGGCCGAAGGGGGCGCGGCCATCCCGGCCGCGCGCTGCACATCAACATCCCGCTTTTTTTTCATATTCCAACTTTCCTTAAGTCCATTCATCATCAGGTCCTGCTCTTGTTCTTAACAATTTGCGTCAGTTAAAATTCTTGCCCATTATATGCCTATAGCCGTTAAAAATGACACGACTAAATAATAACAAGGACGAATCATTACGGCATATGATAAATATTATCTAGGTCTAACATGATAAACAGAGCTTTCTGGGCCCGGGTTCCATTTAGGTGGTGCATTAGGATAAGTTTTGTCAGAAGTTCTATACCAGGCACTCTTATCCTTAAGTTCTGCAACTTCCCAATCTGCTGTTCCGGTTAATGGATCAACCGGCAGTTCCGATAAATAAGGTGGTTTAGTTTGTGTCAAATCGATAAGATTTTTGGGGCGACGACCATTCTTTACATAGTATTGGTCTATAGCTATCTTAATTTTCTTTAAAACTTCTTTTTGTAACCCATCTTTAGGCGGTGCGAACCTATTAGTCACTTGAGGAATAAGAAAACTTAATATAATTATTAACAAAACCATTGCAACAGACAATTCAACTATGGTATACCCAGAACAAATGAAATTCCTAAAATTTTTCATAAAAATTTACTTCCTTTTTATTCATTGCGAATCGTTAAGGCACTAAATAGCAATTAATGCATAATCAACATAATTAATATTATTATAACTTAATTTCATAAAAAGTCAATCAAGAAATCAATGCTCTATAATTTTTATTGCTTACGCTTGACATAAGTATTAGAGTGTGGTATAATAATATTATGATCAAAACATTTGCAAATAAAGAAACCGCAAGATTATACGATGGTTTCTTTACTAAAAAATATCCCAACGACATTCAACAAATAGCCCGAAGAAAATTAAGAATGATCAATAATTCTCACTCTTTATTAGATTTACAGGTACCGCCTTCAAATAAACTTGAAAAGCTTACTGGAGAAAGAAAAAATCAATATAGCATTAGGATTAACGATCAATGGCGAATATGCTTTGAATGGAAAAATAATGACGCACACAATGTCGAAATCATAGATTATCATTGAGAGGTGAAAAATGAAACGATTAAATAATATCCATCCTGGCGAAATATTACTTGAAGAATTTTTAAAACCAATGAAAATAAGCGCATATAAATTATCAAAAGAAATACTTATACCGCAAGGAAGAATTTCAGAAATTATACATAATAAGCGTAGAATTACTGCGGATACCGCATTAAGATTAAGCAAATTTTTTGGAACAACAGCCCAATTTTGGATGGGCTTACAGGATGATTTCGATTTAGAAGAAGAAAAAATTAAAATCGAAACCGAATTAAACTCCATTCAAAAATTCGAATTGCTAGTGGCTTAAATATAACTTCCCTGTTTTTGTTAAACTTTCCCACATCTTAAACAGCGGCCCTCCATGGCCGCCGGCCCGAACGGCAGACAACAAGCGCGTAGACGCTCGTCACCGCCGCCCCGCGGCGGTTCCTCGGGATCTCGCCCGCGCGAGCCCCGCGCTTTTTGCGCAAAAGGTTTTAACGCATCATAAACATCTCCGTAAATCAACGCCGCCGCTTCGAAAACCGCCCTCAGCGCAAAAAGCGCTGCGGGCCCTGAGGCCCTGGCTCGGCCATGCGGGCTCGACCAAATTCGGCCGCCCTCAAAAAACGCAAGCGTTTTTTGGGGCGCCCGAACTTCGCCCACGCGCCGGCGTTGTGCGAAAGCCCGGCAGCCCTAGGAACGGCCCAATTCCAACCGCCCCAGTTAGCGGCAGCGCGGGCGGTTGCCCGCACAGCCGCTAAAAAAATTAACAACAATCCCAAATTAAATTCCGTATTAAATTTACTTTTTTCTAAATTAATGTTATAATCAAATTAAAATAAACATTCATTATTATGAAGATAAATTATATTTTTAAAAAACTTTTGTTAATTATTGGACTTTTATTATTTTTAATCGCCCCCAATAAATGTTGGGCCGGTGGAATTCTCTATCTTCATGATGGTCAAAAATGGAACCTTCAAAATTTTTCCAAAGAATCCTATATAAGCTATCAAAACGGTTTACAAAAATTAATATTAAATATAAATTTTTATCAAGAGAAATCCAGTGCCCAAAAAGGATTATTGATTTTTCCATTACCCTGTTCTTTAAATGATGTTAATTTAAGTTTAAAAAAAGAAATTCCTCGCTTATATGCAAGAGACTTAAATTATGAATTATTAGAGAAAATCGATAATTTCAATTTATTATCTAATGTTTTCTCATTCTTATTTTCAGCATTATCCAGCCCTCTTCCATTCATAGGAATCATATACGATGGCGGCACTCCCGGATATTATATGACGCCACAAAACACCCATACTCAAATTATTCAATATAAAATATCTTCAGAATTGGTAAAATTCGATAAAATTAATGATTTTAAAACATATTTATCAAGTAAATCAATTTACCTTGATGAAAAATTTGATAAAATTATCGGCGATTATATTAACCATAATTACATTTTTGTATTAGCATATCTCAATGAACCAAAAACAGTTAGAGAAAAGCATAATTTTTTATGCATTACAAGCGAAATGCAACTATACATAAAATTTAAAAGCAACAAAATTTATTATCCCTTAAAATTATCTTCAATTTATGATAATGTAATAAATAACAATTTATTTATTTTTGGTTTCAAATCTCCCCAATTATATCAAGAGATTTCCAAGGATACAAAAATTAAATATTATTCAGGGGGTAGTTTAAAAGATACTGATGATTTTTTCCCAAGCAACGCATTGAATTACACTTGGACTGGGTTGGAGATCAAAACAAACCCTAAAAATCTCCTCTACGATTTATTCATAATCGATCAAATTCCATTCAATTCAATATTACTAAGTTCGTTCTTTTACTATATTTATATTCCTATTTCTTCTATTGTTTACATATTTATAGCATTTATAGTTTATTATTTATTATTTTTATTTTTTTGCAATAAAAATATACCCAATATAAAATTTATATTATTTCTCTCAATTTCATTCTTTATATCGCATTTATTCACATTTATTTATTCATATATTATAAAATTAGACGAAAAAATTTGCAATGAACAAAATGATGAATTAGACATTGAAGGAAAAACTAATTCTAAAACACAAAATAAAATGTTTATCGCTATAATTATAACCTATTTTATTGCAGCGTATTATCATTTTTATTATAATAACATATTACAATTAATATTTTCAGAATACTTTTGGGGCATTATCATTTTATTTTGGATAGTCAATAGATTTTTCAACACTATTTTACTAAATTTTTATATTATATTTTACATATCATTCGTTATTTTGAATTCGATTTATCACCATTACATCTATAATCTCGTTAAAACTTTCTTGTGTCTATAAATTCCTAAAATTTACTTTAATTTTCCAGCCAGAACGACGCGCGTGCCTACAGCACGCACAGTCGTTCTGGACAACTTTTTCTCACATATTAGCTCTCCATCTTAACTACCCTTGCATTTCAATATGCATTAATGCATTTTAACGCGGGCTGCCGGGCCATCGCACAACAAGCGCGTGGACGCTCGTCACCGCCGCCCCGCGGCGGTTCCTCGGGTCTCGCCCGCGCGAGCCCCGCGCTTTTTGCGAAAAAAGTTTTAACGCATCATATACATCACCGTAAATCAACGCCGCCGCTTCGAAAACCGCCCTCAGCGCAAAAAGCGCTGCGGGCCCTGTGGCCCTGGCTCGGCCATGCGGACTCGACCAAATTCGGCCGCCCTCGAAAAACGCAAGCGTTTTTCGGGGCGCCCGAACTTCGCCCACGCGCCGGCGTTATCTGAAAGGCGCATGGCCGACGGGGTTCCTATTTTCAAATTTCCCTTTACGCGGCGCGCTCGGTTGCACCTCGCAGCGCCGCTAACAAAATTATTAATAAATTCAAACGTTTGGCTTGACAAACATACAATAATTTAATAAAATTATGTTGCTATTTAAAAATAGATTATTTGTTTTAAAATCTAGGCAGTTAAATAATCTACACATTTTTTGCAAAAAGCATATATAAATTTACGGTGTATTAAAATGACTATAAAAGATTCATCAACTTGGAAAGAAGATTTTAAAACAATTTCAATAGCAAGTTCGGCGATACTTGCAATTGGGACTTTGATTTTATATGCTGGCTATATTTTTTTAACGCCTAACACTCCGCCTAAAATATCTGACGTTAAAATTTCTCAAGAATCTGATAAAATTAAAGTTAATTATAAACGTAAAGATGAAGATGGGCCTTTTATTGATGGGAAACCAATTAATAAAGATAAAATAGAATGGACTATTGATAAACAAGTTATGGATATTTATAAAGAAAAAAAAGAAATTCCTCTTCCTACTACAAAAGATAAAAAAGTAGAAATTTCTTGTTATGTTATTGGGTATGATGGAATAAATAAAACTAAAAAAAATAATAGTAATACTTTAGAATATTTCTTATCTAGTCCTGTTATTCCAACAGATGCAACTGATAGTAATTATCAAATTGCAAAGGGAGAAGATCAACAAGATCAGAACAGACGTGGTCCAAAAGTAACAGTTCTTAGTTGGGATCAAGATGTTTCACATCTTGCAGAAGATGATCCAATAAGAATTGCAATAGAAAGAAAAAGAAAAGATCCTTCTTATAATATTGTTATTCAAGCAAGAGTTGCGGGAGCAACGGGTCCTAAGGAACACGTTAAGGTTCCAATTAGAAGTTATAGAACAGGAAAAATATTAGGTTATGAAGATTCAACAACTCGTGAGAAAACATACGTTGATGGTTATGATCCTAATAAAAAACCAAGTTCACTACAACAAAATAAACCTAAAAAAGAAGTAACTTTAAATCTTTGTGTTAAAGATATTTTAAATGATAATGTTATTAGTAATGCATCTGTTAATTATGATAATAATAATGTTGTAACTGATGGATTAGGTATGTCTGAAATAAAAATAGATTCAGATAGAAAAAATTTTTTTAAATTAATTATAAATAATTCTAATTATTATCCTAAAGTAATTAATGCATTTATGTTAAATAATAATGAAAATTATGTTGCATATTTAATACCTAAATCTTTTGATTTACAATATTATGATGAAGTTGCAAGATTAAATAGAGGTTATAATTCAAAATGGGGGAATGTTGTTATTAATAAGGATAATTTTTCATCCAATGTTAAAGATATAATTTCAAGAGCATTTAATAGTACTTTTTTAAATTGTAATTTTTCAAATTCATCTGGGCCAAATAATTATATTTTAATAAAATATGATAAAAACTTTGAAGTTGCAGGTAGAGCTGCCACATATTATAATTTAGGTGTACCTGTAAAAGGTGAAATTACTTATCGTGATTTGGATGATTATACAATTTATCACGAAATAGCACATATTGTTTATGGATCTGGTAATCATACAAAAAAAAATAGTATACTTAATACTAGTTTAAATAATTTAAAAACTTTTACAGAATTAGATTTACAAGGTTTTAAAATAAATTCAAGATTAATTCCTGGCTCTAGAACGCCAGATATTAATGAACGCAAGTAAAAAATAAAAAAATAATGGTTCTAATAGATTATTATATAAAATTATAATTTATTAATATTCTTAATTGAAAATATTTATATATACTCACTACTTAGTGGTGTTATCATGGTACAAAAGATGAATCCTCAAGTTGGAAAGATGATTTTAAAATAATGTCATTAGTCGCTGCTGGATATTAGGATGATTGTTGAATTTAAGTAAAAAAATCGTCATACCTAAACATCAAAGTCACAACGGCGCGCGTCCTTGCAGGCCGCACCGCCGTCGTGAAAAAAATTTAATAAATCAAACTATTTTTCCCCTGATTCTTAAACACCCCATATTTTAATAAATGTTGCTTGCATCTTAAACAAGAGCCATGCGCCCATCAGATAACAAGCGCGTAAGCGCTGCGTCGCCGCCACCCCGCGGCGGCTCCTCGGGTTTCGCCCGCGCGAGCTGCGCCCTGTGGCGCGCTCGGCCATGCGGGCTCAACCAAATTCGACCGCCCTCAAAAACGCAAGCGTTTTTGGGGCGCTCGAACTTCGCCAACGCGCGGGCGTTAGACGAAAGGCCCCGCTGCCGGCCTCATTCCATACATCCTTGTTCTCAGCTCGCTCGCTGGGCGCTCGCAGAGCTTCGAAAAATGGCTTTAATGTATTAAAAAAAGTAAACGTTCGAAAATAAAAAATTGTAAATTCAATAATTTTATAGTATAATTAATACATATTATACGCAGTGCGCGTGCTTGCAGCCCGCATCACTGCTAACATCCATAAATAATACAAAAAGTATTAAAAATTAGCAAATGATTTAAGAGTAGAGGAGTTTTTAAGTGTTGATTAACCGCACTACAAAAATATGTTGCGAAACATTAGGTGTGATTGAACTCAAATATATCTCATATGGCGATTCAAAAGAATTTGACGAAATATTCCGTGAATCATTAAATGATAAAGATTTTGTTGTGAAAATGTTATTCCACCAACTTATTAAACCAGAAATTAGTTTTGATACTTTTCAAAATTTATCAGATATAGAGATCGAAACAATAGCAAAAGCTTTTTTAAAAAACGAAGATAAGTCATTCAATTGGTTTCAAGATACCGGCAATTTTTTTAAGGACTTTACACACGCATTTGCAAATAGGCACAAAAAATATAATGAGGAATTAGGACCGATTGTAAAATCAATTCAAGAAACATTATCTACTTTTAATAAGGATTATTCTTCTGTAATTCAACAAGCCAATAACGATAAATCATACATTAGTGAATCAATGCTATGTCTAAAAGAGGTTGCTGAGCAAATCAAAGTCACGCAAAATCGTTTTATTGAGGCTGTAAGGCCTCAAATTGAATTTTTCCAATCAACCTCAAAAATTATTGCGGAATCGTTACGCCCACAGATTGATTTCTGGCAACAATGGGCAGATCAAAATAATTTGATATTCAATAATTATAAAAAATATTGGGCGGAGTTAAAACATGACTATGATATCGCAGAACAAAAAACTGTAAAAATATTACGAAAATACAAATGGTTCATTACACCAAGTTTTCCGGCGACTTTTATTTTTAAAATAGTTAAATTAGACAAGAAAACTGGCAGACAAGATAAAGCGATTAATAATTTATTTGTTAAATTTTTTGCGACAAAAAACTGGCGGAATTTAGATGCAATGTTAATTAGCTGGAAAAAAATAACACTTTTCAAAAAACGATATAAAATTCTGGTTGACTGTGTTGAAATAGTTAAATTTGCTAGTAAAAAAGGAATAAATGAGACAAATGCTGTTTTGCCAACATTAATAACTCAAATTGACGGTATTTTAACTGATTATCTAAATTCAAAAGGCCTTAAATGGGATCGGGCTTATGAAGACTTTGGCAAAAAAATTGGAAGAAAAACACAATTCCGAAACTCACATTCCCAACTCTCAATGGATCAACTTGATGATCTTGCCAATAATATATTTTTGAACATTTTATTTCAAAAATCTCATTTAGAGAAGCCTCTTGCTACGCCATTCAACTTCAATAGACATAAAATTATTCATGGTGAAAGTATTAAATACGGAAGAAAAGATTATTTAATTCGAGCGTTTATGGTTTTGGATTTTCTTGCACATTTATAGTAAAAAAAATTACACTAAAATTTCATATTCATATACTTTATCATTAATTTTTTTTGCTAACTTGTTCAAAGATGAATAAATATTATTTTTTAGGCCAATATTATTACCGGCATCAAAAATTAGATTTCTGATTTGCCACCACCCCGCGTCCCATGTTGTTGCTTTATATTTAACTAAATTAAGATTATTTCTATTTTTATAAAAGTATTTATATGCTTCTTCACCACGTTCTAATAGTTCTTGTGATTCTATAGAAAGTTTCGAAATATTTTGATGAATATATAGTGCAGTATATCTGTCCGAATCATTGTTCATTTGCATCGTTGCGTCAACATCATTAGAAATCCAATTTTCTATTTTGGTTTTAATAAAAGGGAAAAAATGATTTTTAACTATATATGTTTTTTTCAAATAACTAATATTATTTACTGAGACGGTTTCATTACTATTGCTAAATAAAGACCATATTATGCAGTCAAAAATAAACTCATCCGATGGATTAACAGAAGGAATATAATACTGATCACGATCATTTATCCAAGTTTTTGTAGTCACTTTTCTTACAGCATGAATAATCATTGCTTGCTCAAAGTTTGAAGGTGTTATACTTAAAGCACCAGCACTTGCATATGGCATAGATAAAAGTGCAACATATTTTTGATTCGCAAAATCATTACCTTTGCACATTAATGACCCTAAAAAGTTATCCGTGATTCGATTTCTAAGGTCAGCGCCGGATTCTTTCACGTTATAACTCGATGAAACAGAAGGGAAAATTTGAGTAGTTTTTTCTCTTTTAATCCATTTATTTAAAAAATTAGTTCTTTCCGTTGTTAGGATTTCTTTTTTACCAATTTTATCGCCGCAATCATCTAATATATCAACAATAATTTCTTGATTTTCCAACTTAATTTTTGAAAAAAGGTTCCAAATCAAAAATCCAATTGGAAATGGTGCTTTCACACCTTGGAAGTTAAGAGAATTAAAAATAAATCCATTAGAAAAACTGTAATTAAAGATTTTATCTCGAATTGCTTGATCATTATTAGAGTTTAAATACTTGAGTTTAGAAAACATTGCAAGAAAAGCCTTATTATGTTTAAATTCTAGATTAATTCTATAAATAAATTGGCTAAATAATTCTCGACTTGGTTCTCCAAATCCTTCAGCATGCATAAGTTCTCTAATAGCAGTTTTACTAACATCTTTTTTACTTTCACTACTATTTCCTGCAACTTGACTTGTTGCATATGGAGGATTAATTAAAATAATCCATGTTAAATCTTTGTTGGATAAGTCATCAACTAATTTCTGTGGCATTAAATGTTTCAAACCAATTATTTTTTGATCGCTCAAAAAAGAAACATCATCGTTCAAAAAATCGTATTTAAAAATTTGGGCACCTGGAAATAATCTTTTTGAATAGGAAATATCATTTTCATCAATTGTTGACATATAAACATATTTTAAATCATCCGATTTAATATAATATTCAAGATTTCCTGTTCCGCATGCCATATCCCAAACTCTATATTTTCCTGTTGATAGCCAATTTTCACCAAAAAACTTTTCAAGATAAGTTAATCCTTTTTTTGCAAATAATAACGGAGTGAAAAACTCGCCTTTTATTCTTCTTTGAAAATCATCTGAAATTCTATCACTTTTTGTAAGAATATTTCTTAAAACATTAGCATCTTCAACTTTATTATATAAAGACCAAAAATGTTCATAATCTTTTGAAAATACTTTTTTAATCTTAGCATCATCTTGATTAATTAAAAACGTAACAGTTGAGTCGTCTTTACGATAAAATGAACCACTTTTTTTTATATCGCACAAAAAATATCTTGAAGCTTTTGATCCATTTTTAACTGAATCTTCAAATTTTTCATTCCAAATCTCAAAAACATGTTCAAAATTATTTTCGTTAATATCTTTTTTCTGGCAAAATTCTAATTCTAGTTGACTTTCCAAACTATTTTTTATTTCTTCAAGAAAAGCTAAATACTCATGTTCACTTGTTAAATCATAAACATACAAGTCTTTTATTAAATTTGATTGTAGAATTGCATCAATCAATTTAGGATCTGGATTACTTGGTGATAAATCCCAATCAAATTGGGACTTGGCTTCAAAACAAAAACTTGAAAGTTTAGATGAATTGAAAATAAATCCTTCATTTTTATCGATTACACAGCAATATATTGGAACATTATCCGAAGAATCACCAAATTTAAGCCTTCTAAGATAATATGACAATTGTGCAATTACTTTTGCAGTAATTCTATAATTTTTAAAGTTAAGATCATATTTAAATTCAAACAGCATCCGTTCATGAAATAAGTCATGATGACTTTTCATGTTAGCTTTTAACTTTAAAATTTTTATAAATAATGCCTTGACTTCTTCCTCAACGCTTACATTTTTTATTTCTGATAAAAATTTAGAATGGTTCATTATTTCTCCCCAGTCATTTTTTTATGGAAGAACACTTGACCAATATTTAGCTATATTCTATAACTTTATCAAAATATTGTTTACATGTCAAGAAAAAAGAAAATAAATTTATATCACTTTGACTAGTGAAAGTTGAACTGAATAATAATATCAGCGACCGCCGCGCCGACTTGCAGTCGTCATCGCCGGTCGAATAACACCTATAATATCTTAACAAGTTACGAATTCACTATAAGCATCATGGCCAGAACGGCGCGCGTGCTTCCAGCCCGCACAGCCGTTCTGAAAAAAGTCAACAGCATTCATAAACAGCCGCAAATCAAACATTCTCATTTTTCAATATAAATCCTAGCAACCATAACAAGAGCAGCGGGGCCCATCGTCTAACAAGCGCGTGGACGCTCGTCACCGCCGCCCCGCGGCGGCTCCTCGGGATCTCGCCCGCGCGAGCCCCGCGCTTTTTGCG
>Ga0209212_1008711_pt1 | contig 10817 bp, 17 predicted proteins | sample RifGroC2_FD_183996 | JGI IMG/M metagenome (GOLD analysis project Ga0209212, IMG submission 183996) | Groundwater microbial communities from Rifle, Colorado, USA - Groundwater C2 (SPAdes) (version 2) | ecosystem: Environmental > Aquatic > Deep subsurface > Groundwater | place: Rifle, Colorado... | reverse complement strand
ATTAGTTAGTTGTTTTTTTATAATCAATATCCCAATGTCAAGGCGAGACCTTGACATTGGGAGCGATTTACACCGAACAACCGCCGCCCCCTCCTTTGATTTCCGGATTTTTTATTTTCTCCAAAAGCTTCTGGTAGCCGGGCCCGCTGGAATAATTATAACCCAGTATTTCTTTGGAAGCGGCCGCGCGCCAATCTTTGCCCTGCGATTTCAGATATTGGGCGATAGTTAAGTAAGTATCCGGAAACCAATAAGAATTGACGGCCAGAGCCGCTTTGTACATTTCCTCTTCGGAAACTCCCTGCGAGGCCATTAGTTCCAAGAGTCCGAGCATAGCCATGCCGTGATTGCAATCGGGAAAGTAAACGGAATTCCCGCAACAGGGGCGATAAATGCCTTTGGCAACTCTTTCTGCCAGCGCCTGCTGTTCAGGCGTCAAAACTATAAACCGATGCTTGGAATAATGATTCATAGAATCGCCGTCAGCCAGTGTCCAGCCGCCGGTGGAAGCGAACCGTCTCGCGCCGCCGTATTTCTTATCCGTCATCGGACCATTGTCCAGAATTTCGTTTTTATTGCCCAGTCCCAGCGCCCACAGCAGATTCAAAACGAAACCAGAATTTTCCGGCGTAATTTTAAGATAGCCGTTATCCAGCCCTTCCAGCAATTTTTTTTCTTCGCCGTTTAATCCTCCCCGGCTGGCATACAATTCTTCCAGTTTGGATTTGTCTATCACGCCCACGCTGGCCATTTTTGCCCCCAAATCTCCCCATTTTGCCGGCAACACAACTCCGTCTTTGGGGATGACTTCTTGCGAATAATTATCTTCAATAATTTTTTCCGTCTTGTTTATTTTGACGGCAGTCTCCGTTTTACCGCGAACATCTTTTTTGGCGTTGGCCGAATAAACCAAAGCGCCGACAATAAGCAAAGATGAAAGCAAAATGCTTATTTCCAATGATTTTGATTTTTTCATAGACTTAGCGGGTTACATTTATGTCCATCATCAGCTGAATTTTTTGCGAATCGTCCGTTTCTATATAGACGGCCTTTTTGGCCGGACCGGCGCCTTGCGGGCCGTGGGCGGCCGGATCCACCTCCACTTCAATAATCGCTTCTCCCCCCGCTCCGATTTCCTGATTGGCAAAGGTTATAAGTCCGTTATGCCCCGGCATCCCGAACGGCCCTTTTTTGGACTGGCCGCTTATTAGCATCACTTCCGTGCACATACAGGAGGTGTAAATTTTGGAAATTTTTACCTGGCCCTGCCCCTTATTTTTCAGCGTGAAAGAATGCTTGACTTTGCCGCCATACATCGGGACCATTCCGAAATCAAATGTCGTTTCTTCCGCCGTGAGATTTCCTTTCTCGTTTTCGGATATCGGCGCCACCAAACCTTCCCCGTAAAACAAACTCACTCCGTTGGGCATTTTGCCCACCTTTATTTTCGCCGTTTCTTTTCCTTGCGTCGTGTCAATCACGGACAAATCATCGCTCAAAAGATTGGTCACATAGGCGAATTTCCCGTCTTGGGAAACCGCCACGCCGTGGGGCGCCGTCCCGCCTTTGATAGTTTCCGCCACTTTCATTTCCCGCAAATCTATTTTGTAGACCAAGTCGCTGTTGGGTTGATTGAAGTAATAACCTTGGTCGGCCACATAGACGAATTGAGAATCCGGCGTCGGGTAAATCTGCACCGGCCCTTTCGCTTCTTGGGGCAAATCAACGTAACTTAATTTTTGGGAGGCGATGTCGTAAACCGCCAAACTTTTGGCATCGTAGACCGAAGCCAGCGCGTATCGGCCGTCCGGCGTTACTCCCGTCTGGACCGCCGCGCCTTTGAGCGGAACATAGGACAGGCTCATTCTTTCTATGTCCAGAACGCCGATGCTCTTGCCTTTAAGCATAGCGATGTAAGCCGTCTGGCCGTCCGGAGAAATTCTCAAGCCGTGCGGTTCGGCGCCTTTTTCGGTATTTATTTCTTTCTCCGCTTCGTAAGTCTTGGCGTTGATTTTGTAGACAACGCCTTTGGACTGGGCGGCGGCGATGGCGTAATTGGAATCCGGGGTTAAGGCGATATGAGAAAGATGCAAGTCCGTTCCCATTTCAATTCTTTTGATTATTTTATCGGTTAACGGATTTATGACGATAATCTCGTCATTTGCCTTAATGTTCGTTTCTTCGCCGTGTCCTTCATCGGCTTGAACTTTCTGTATGACATTAAAAGACACTTTGCCTTTACTCATATCCATGGCGTTAGCCGTCACCCAGACGCTTTTGTTGTCCGGCGCGACTTGAACATTGTGAGGCCTAAAGCCGATTTTCGTTCCGCCCATATCGGACGAAAGGTCAATCCGCTTGATGACATTTCTATTTTTGGCGCTGATAACGGCGATTTCTCCGTCTTCTTCCACCGCCACATAAATTTTGTCTTCAATTTTAACTTCCTTATTTTTTGGCGCTTCCTCATTTTTGCCCGACAGCAGGAAGTATCCTCCCGCCAAGGCCGCCAAGGCGATTAAACCTATAATGATTTTTTTCATAGTTTTGTCCCGCTAACAGCGGAATTAAATTAAAATTACCGAATAATAACAAAGAGTTTCTGCAATTAAGCTAGATAGAAAAGAGCCAACCAGCGATTGGCTTTAATTTTATAGAAAAAAGAATGATAAACAAAAAGTCGCCAGCAAGCGCGAAAAAACGCCGTCAAAACGGACAAATTGGCGATAAGCAAAAACAAAGAAACCGCCAAGAGCAAAAACAAGCCGATTAAAATATCCGCCTGAAAGCCGTCCTTGGAACAAGGCAAAATTTTGGCTATTGAAGAAACACAGCCGCCGTCCGGAAGATTATGAGAAAAACCGTCCGCCATCGGTATTGCGGAAATCCCGGCCACCGCCAAGACGATAAAAACGGCGAACATTAAAAATAATGATTTTTTATTAAACACGCAACCATTATACAACTTTCGCAAAAAAAACCAACCCCGCTTTTGAGCGGGATTGACTTTAGTCTTAAAAAGACAAAGTGTCTTTAATGATTGTCTCCGATGTCTTTTCTAAGATGTTCTATGTATTTGGAAGCCGCGTCCCGTCCGCCCAGGCCGAAAGCCAATCCTCCGGCGATAGCCACCATAGCCACGAAACCGGTAAATAAAGTTTGAGCGAAAGCTCCGGCGATTCCCAATTGATACAAGGCGGCCAAAATGGCGAAAGCCCAAATGGACCACTTGGTCAATCCTCCCAGCAAATGAGTGGAAGGGGTGCCGGCCGCCTTGGCCGAACCCACCACTATTCTTTGCATAGCGTGAGCGATGAAAGCGGCGACCACCAAGATCAAAGCGGCGACAATGACATTGGGCAAATAGCCGAGAACGACATTTTTCAAGAAATCGTTCACCTGGCTAAGACCCAGTATGTCCAAAGAAGCGATCAAGAAAACTATCACTAAAAACCACTTAACCAGCCCGCCGATGAAATGGCCGGAATTAAGAGTGAATCCTCCTTTGTGGAGCATCTCGTCAACGCCGACGGACTGAAAAGCTTTGTCCACCCTCAACGAACTTATTATCTTGTCCACGAACTTGCCGATTATTGAGGCGACGAGAAGACCGATGACGAATATTATTATCGCTACTATTAATTTGGGAGCAAAACCGATGACCCCTCCCCAAAGATTTTGGAAAGACATAATCAAGGTATCGCTCCAGATTTGTGTTGGCATAATTTTTTAAAAAATTTTAACCTATAATAAAATACGAGACGACAAGATTTTTCGACCATCCGCCGCTCCGCTTTTGAAGCTGTCTACATTATACAACAAACAAAACCAGTTATAAGAGGGGGGTGTGGATAACGATGTTACTCGTATTCCTTCATCACCACTTGGGCTTCTATTTGCTTGGCTGTTTCTAGAACGACGGAGACGACGATAAGGAGCGCCGTGCCGCCGATAGCCAAAGAAGATATGCCGGTTACGGCTTTTATTCCCAAAGGAACAACGGCGATAAATCCCAAGAAAAGCGCCCCAACCAAAGTGATTCTGGTTATGATTCTAGCTAGATGGTCCGATGTCGGCTGGCCCGGCCTGATTCCGGGAACAAACGCTCCGCTTTTTTGCAGATTTTGTGAAATCATCTTGGGGTCAAAAGTAACGGCCGTGTAAAAATAAGTGAAAAAGAAAACCAGTATGAAGTATAGCGCTCCGTAGACAAGAGAGTTGTTGAGAAACGCCAAAATGTAGCCGGACAAAGCGGCGACCGCTCCGCTGTTTAACCCGGCCAGCAAATTAACAATCATTTGCGGAAAAAGCAGAATGGAAATGGCGAATATTATGGGGATGACGCCGGCCTGATTGACCTTCAAAGGTATGTGGGTGGAAGCGCCTCCGTACATTCTTGAACCTCTCACTTGCTTGGCGTAAGAAACCGGCACAAGCCTTTCCGCTTCGGAGATAACGACGACTCCGCCGATTATAAGAACGGCTATCGCCAAAAACAAACCATACATCGGAATTTGCGACGGATCAAAAGTAAAAAGAGTTCTTTGGACGATTGACGGCAAACCCGCCGCGATGCCCCCGAAGATTATCAGGGAAACGCCGTTGCCGATGCCTTTTTCCGAAATAAGCTCGCCGAGCCAAAGCAAAACCATGCTACCGGCGATCATTATGGAAATATTGGTGAATTTGTCCAAAAAAGAAATCTGGCCGAGGATTCCCTGCCCTTGCAACATCGTCATTAGGCCAAATCCCTGCAAGAAACCGAGCGGAACGGTCAAAAGCCTGGAGTATTGATTGAACTTCTGCCGGCCCGCTTCGCCTTCTTCCTGATACAACTCTTTAAGTTTGGGAAATATCATAGTGAAGAGTTGCATTATGATTGAGGCCGTAATGTAAGGAGCCACGCCGAGCATCAAGATGGAAAGATTGGACAGGCCTCCGCCGGAAAAAATATCCAAGAGGCCGAAGAACTGGTTGTTGGACAAAAAAGCGGAGAGACGAGCATGATCAACGCCGGGAATCGGTATGCTTGAGCCGATTCTGAACAAAACCAAAACGGCCAAGACGAACAATATCTTATTTCTAAGATTATAGTCTTTTAATATAATTTTAATTCGGTTAAACATTTGTTTTTATGTTTCCTCCGGCTTTTTCTATTTTTTCTTTGGCCGATTGGGAAATCAAACAGCCGGAAACTGAAAACTTTTTGTCTACATCCCCCTTTCCGAGAATTTTGACCGTTGGAATTTTCCCGCCCAGGGCTTTAATGAATCCCTTTTCCACCAAAATTTTCGGAGTGATTTCGCTGTTGTCAGCCAATTTTTTGTTTAAAACATCAAGATTAACAATGGCTGAATCTTTTTGGAACGACTTGAATCTATACCCTCTTTTTTTGGGCAACTTTTTTATCAAATCCCTTATTTCCGGCCTCATTTTTCTGCCCGCTCTAGCCTTCTGGCCCTTGATGCCTCGCCCCGAATAAGTGCCACGTTTTCCGCCTCGGCCGATATATTTGCCTTTCCTGCTTTTTGTTTTTGGTATTACTTGATGGATTTGCATAAAATTATTAGCGTATTTTTTTTAGCGCTTCTATCGTCACTTTGGCGTTATTGACCTTGTTTTTGCTTCTAGATAAATACTTGGCGTTAATATCTTTTATCCCCGCCAAATCAAAAACCGTTCTGGCCGAACTTCCGGCGACAAGCCCCCTGCCCTTGGCCGGCTTGATTATAATTGAACTGCTTCCAAATTTGGCTTCAGTTTCATGGGGAATGGAAAAATTTTTAGTCAGCTTCGGCTTGATCAAGTTTTTTCTGGCGTTTCGGAAAGCCTTTTCTATCGCTCCGGCCGTATCGGAAGATTTGCCCATGCCCACGCCGACTTCGCCCTTTCTGTTTCCGGCCACGATAGTTACGCGGAAATTAAATCTCTTTCCTCCCTTGGTGACCCGAGTCACTCTTCTTATGTCTATTATTTTTTGGTCGTATTCGGATTTTTCCCTGCCCGAACCCCGTCCTTTGCTGAATTTGTTTGCCATATGTTTTAAAATTTAAGGCCTCCTTCCCGCGCCCCTTCGGCCAGCGCTTTGACCCGACCTTGATACTTGTTTCCTCCTCTGTCAAAAACCACTGATTCAATCTTTTTCAGTTTAGCGGCCTTAGCCAACTCCAACCCGACGCTTTTGGCCGATTCCGTTTTTTTGGCTTTGTCTTTTGATTTAAAATCTCCGGCTGAAACCAAAGTCATTCCATTCGCATCGTTTATAATCTGGGCAAAAACATATCTGTTGGACCGGAAAACGGAAAGACGCGGACGGCCGCTTGTTCCTTTTATTTTGGCTCTGACTCTTTTGCGCCTTATTTCTCTTTTTGAAATTAACCTTTTCATAATTTTTACCGCTTATCAACCGTCGCTATGCTGAAGCTGTGGCCGCTTTTTTGCCGGCCTTTCTTCTTATAATCTCTTTCTCGTATCTTATTCCCGTTCCTTTGTACGGTTCCGGCTTTTTGAAAGCTCTGACATCCGCGCTGAATTGGCCGATTGTTTCTTTGTCATAACCGCTAATGGTAATAAGGCTTTTTTCTATCAAAACTTTTACTCCCTTGGGTATTTCAATCTTCACCGGATGGGAAAAGCCGATATTCAAAGAAAGCTTGGTCCCTTCCATTTGGGCCTTGAACCCGATGCCTTCTATTATAAGCTTTTTTTCAAAACCGGTTGTAACTCCTTTTATCATATTGCTTATATGAGAAGCGAATGTTCCCCAAATCGCCTTGTTCGGAGCTCCCTTTCTTAAGCCCACGGTAACGGTTTTGTCGGCGATTTTTATTTCAACATCATTTGGGATAAATCTTGTCATTTCTCCCAGCGGGCCTTTCGCAGTCAAAACATTGCCGTTTAATTTAACGTCAACTTTGTCCGGTATTTGTATTCCTTTTTTTCCTATATGGCTCATAAATTAATAGACTTCGCAAATTACTTCTCCTCCTATTTTTTCTCTTCTGGCTTCTTTGCCGGAAAGAATTCCTCGGGGGGTGGATATTATCTGAAAACCGAATCCTTGTCTTACTTTTTTAATCTTGGACGAAGGAGAATAAACCCTTCGGGACGGTTTGGAAACTCTTTTCAAGCTCGTTATCGCCGGCTGGTTCAAGTTGTCGTAATTCAAAACAATATCAATAATTTTGTTGACCTTCTTGCCTTTGTGGTCGGCTTCTTTGATGAATTTTTCTTTGGCCAGGACTTTCGCTATTTCCATTTTTATTTTAGAATAAGGAACAGAAACCGTTTCTTTGCGGGCGGCTTGGGCGTTTCTTATTGAAGTTAACATGTCTGCTATCGGATCCATATATTTAAATTACCATGATGATTTTTTAATCCCCGGAATCATTCCTTCGTTGGCCAACTCTCTGAAACATATTCGGCACAAGTCAAAATCCCTCATATAACCCCTCTTTCTTCCGCAACGGAAACACCTTCTGACAACCCTGGATTTGTATTTTGGTGTTTTTTTAGACCTTGCGATAACTGATGTTTTTGCCATATATTACAAATGTATATACTAATCCTTAAATGGGAAACCCGCAAGTTTTAATAATTCAAGGGCCTCTTCTTTGCTTTTGGCGGTGGTAACAATTGTAACCCCTAATCCGAAAGCCGCCCGGACATCTTCTCCCGCGGACTCCGGAAAAGATATGTGCTCTTTGAAGCCGATAGACATATTTCCCGTCTGGTCCACCAGTTTAGGCTCAAGACCGCGGAAATCTCTCACTCGGGGAATCGTCACGCTGACTAATTTCTCCAAGAAATCATACATCCTTTCTCCTCTTATCGTTGCCGAATAACCAACCGTCATTCCTTGCCTTAATTTAAACGAGGCTATTGATTTCTTGGCTTTGTTGATGAGCGGTTTTTGGCCGACGATTTGGGTAAAAGATTTCAAAGCCGCTTCCTTTTTGGCTTCGTCTTTGAACGACCCTATGCCGGCGCTGACGACAACTTTGATTATTTTTGGCGCCGCCATTGCGTTTTTATAGCCGAACTTTTTGTTCATTGCCGGAATCGCGACTTTATTTAATTTTTCTTTGAATTTATTCATCTTGTTTTTACGCGACTCCGCCGCATTTTTTGCAAATTCTTGTTTTTTTGCCTCCTTCCAATTTGTATCCGGTTCTCGCCGTTTTGCCGCAAGAGGAACAAACAATCATGGCGTTTGAAGCGTAAAAAGGCGCCGAGATTTGGGCGACATGGCCCTTTTGTCCTTGCTTTCTCGGCCTTATATGCTTTTTCTTTATATTCATTCCTTCCACGATTATTTTTTCTTCGGACGGAATAACTTTGGCCACCTTGCCGGTTTTGCCCTTGTCTTTGCCCGCCGTTATTTTTACCGTGTCTCCTTTTTTTATTTTCATAACTTTATGACTTTATGGACCTGCCTGCCGGCAGGCAGGCTTTTGACTTTATAAACATTCGACTTATTTACACCACTTCCGGCGCCAGTGAAATTATCTGATTATAGCCTTTTTCTTGAATCTCTCTTGGAATCGGTCCAAAGATTCTTCCTCCCAGGGGTTCGTGCTTGGCTTTGTCCAAAAGAACGACGGCATTCTCGTCAAATCTGACATAGGACCCGTCCTTTCTTCGGAAAGCGTTTTTCTGCCGAACAACCAAAGCGTGATGGACTTCTTTCTTCTTGACCGCTTTTCTCGGTTCGGCCGTCTTGATGGAAACAACGACGATGTCGCCCAATTGAGCGTATCTTTTCTTGCTTCCGCCGAGCACCTTGAATACTTGCGCCAATTTCGCGCCGGTATTGTCGGCAATATTCACCATTGTTCGGGGCTGTATCATAAATTAAATTTTGGACAAAACTTCAAAATGCTTGTCTTTTGATAACGGCCGGCATTCTTGAATTATAACCTTGTCTCCGACATTGTATTCTTCTTTTTCATCGTGGGCTTTGTACCTGTTTGTCTTTTTCATATATTTCTTATATTTGGGATGTTTGACATAGCGGTCAACGGAAACAACCACAGTTTTCTGCATCGCGTCCGAGACTATCGTTCCTTTTAATTTTTTCTTCGGCATATGTTTTATCTTTTTATTATTTTTATTTTTACCGGCAATTTTGAGCCTCCCTTCCTTAAAGCTTCCCGGCTTGTCGCTTCGTCAAGCCCGTCCACTTCAAATATGACATTGCCCGGCCGGACTCTGTAGACAAAACCGACCGGATCGCCTTTTCCTTTTCCCATTCCGACTTCCGCCGGTTTTTGCGTTATGGGCATGTCGGTAAAAATCCTTATCCAAATTTTTCCGGCGTTGTTGGTGAATCTGGCCATCGTTTTCCTGGCCGCTTCAATCTGATTGGCCCAGACTTCTTTGGTTTCCTGCGCCACCAATCCGAAAGAGCCGAAATCCAAACTGTTTCCTCTGGTGGCGACATGGGCCTTCTTCGGGTTTTCCCTCATTCGGTGCCATTTTCTAAATTTTACTTTTTTGGGCATCATGTGTTTTTAAACTTTCTTTGCTTCCGCCTCAAACTTTTCTCCCTTGTAAGTCCAGACCTTTATGCCTATATCGCCATAAGGCAAATGAGCTTTCTCTCGGGCGAAATCAATGTCGGCGCGAAGCGTCTGAAGCGGTATCCGGCCTTTTCTCAGCCACTCTTTTCTTCCCATTTCCGAACCGTCCAGCCGGCCGGACATCGCCACCTTCACCCCTTTGACATTGTGGCTGGCCATGGCTTTTTCCATTATCTGTTTCATTGTTCTTCTAAAAGTCATTCTTTTTTCCAAGTTTTCCGCGGCCATTTGGGCCAAAATTTTGGCGCTTGATTCCGGATGTTGGATTTCTTCAACCGTCAACTTTATCTCTTTCGGCACTTCGGCTTTTATTTTTTTCATTATCCCGATTATTTGAACTTTTATTTTATCGGCTCCTTCCCCTTTTCGGCCGATAAGAAGTCCGGGGCGGGAAGTCTTGATTATCAAATGGAAAAGCGTCGGGGATCTTTCTATCTCTATACCCTCCACGAACATTCCCCGCATTGACTTTTCCAACTCTTCCCTTATCAAAACATCCGCCTTGAGTAAATGCCTGTATTTGACAGGATTAAACCAGCGCGATCTCCAATTTCGCAATATGCCTAATCTGAATGAATATGGGTGGACTGTCTTGCTCATATCATTAAACTTTTGACTTTTGGACTCGATTGTTCTTCCAGAACAATCGTAATGTTGCTTGTTCTTTTCAGAATCTGATTGGCCATACCCCTTGACCTCGGCCGGCTTCTCTTTAAAACCGGACCGGCGTTAACCGTAATCGTTTTTACCGTTAAGTTTTTTTCATCCGCCAATTTGAAGTCGTTTTTGGCATTGCTTATGGCGGATTTCAGGAGTTTCGCAATGGGGTGAGCGGATTTTTTAGCCAAAAAATCAAGCTGAACAATGGCGTCTTGCGCGTTTTTGCCCTTGATCAAACCGGCGACAATTCTCGTCTTTCTGGGCGATGCCCGGTAGTTATTCAATTTTGCCGTTATTTCTTTCATATTATTTCTTTTCCGCCGGCGCCGCTTTGGCCGCTTGCGCTGAAGCTATTTCCGCCTCTTTTTTCTTGGTTTCTATTTCTTTCTGCATCTTGCCTCCGTGTTTGACGAATTTTCTTGTCGGGCTGAATTCTCCCAGTCTGTGTCCTATCATATCCTCCGTGATTCTCACTTGGATGAAATCTTTGCCGTTGTGCACGCCGAAAGTAAAGCCTATCATTTCCGGCGATATCTGGGAATCCCTGGCCCAAGTTTTAACAACCGTCCCGTCCAT
>Ga0209212_1008707_pt1 | contig 10819 bp, 11 predicted proteins | sample RifGroC2_FD_183996 | JGI IMG/M metagenome (GOLD analysis project Ga0209212, IMG submission 183996) | Groundwater microbial communities from Rifle, Colorado, USA - Groundwater C2 (SPAdes) (version 2) | ecosystem: Environmental > Aquatic > Deep subsurface > Groundwater | place: Rifle, Colorado... | reverse complement strand
CTCCCTGACCATCGAGTCCAGATCCATAAATTTGCCGCGCATCGCGGGGAGAAACTCGGAGAACGGCCGCTGGGGGGACATGGCGTAATAGACGTCATAGACAAGCTGTTTTCTGGTGACGTCGGGAATCTGGTCGAGCTTTGCCTTGATCCCCTCTATCGCTTGATAACTCTCGGGTGGCACGATGACAGTCAGCGCGTGCTCTTGAACGACTTTCGCCAAAATATCGTCCAGCGGCCTCTGGATATCCGCGAGCGCCGCGCCGGCAGTGGCCGCCGCCTGGGCATATTTTTTAAACTCATCAGCCCATACATTGCCCCACTGCTGGCCCGCCTGCGTGCTCTTGTCCACCGCCGCGCGCGTCCCCTCATCCAGCCCGTGCATCAGATCCAGCACTTGTTTCGAGCTAAAGCCCTTAGAGGACAGCAGCTCGCCAATATCGGGCACGCCCGCTTCTATCGCCCGCTCTGCAAATGTTTTGAATGATTGCGCGACTTGAGCCTCTGCGCCGGGAATACTGCTCAATGCCTTAAAGCCCGCGACAAACTGATCCGCCATGCGCGAGCCGATAAGCTGCGCATCAAAAGGCGTCCCGGTCTTGCCGAGAATATCTATCCCCTTGCCGATCTGGCCGGCGGCAGTCAGCTCGCGCTGTTTTTGGATCAGCGCCTCGCTGGCGGCCATCTCTTTTGCCGTTTCCTCAAGACGCGCGTTTACAATTTTGCCTTGCTCCAGGCTGCCGGCGCGGCGCGCCATATTGAGCGTCTCCTCCGAAGCGCCGAGCTTGGCGAGCTTTATCTCCATCATTTCGTAGTCGAGCGCGATCTTTTCCAGCTCGGGGTCGAGGGACTGAAGGACGCGCAACTGGCCTCTTAGGGCCTGCTCGGCAGTGAGCAGCTTTCCCTCTCTTGCTATCCCAGCAAGCTCCCGTTCTGCGAGATTGGCGAGGTTTTGCCTGGCCTCCCTTATTCTGTAGATTAGTAATCCCGTCACTCCCGCCAGCACGCCCAATGCAATGCCCGCCGGGCCGGATGCCAGCGTCATTGATACGATCGCATTCGACGCCAGGTTCGCGGCCGGGCTGAGCTCGCTGAATTGCGAAATAGTCGCGGCGATGGGCATGCCGAGCTGCCGATGTGAGATAGCGAGAGCCTTAGTCGCTTGTTCGTGTTGCTGATTGGCAAGACCAGCTTTTTTCTCGGCCTCTTCTAGATTCCGGAGCGCCCGCTCATGTGTACCCAAAGCTCCGCTTGCCCTGGCGGCAGCCGCCTCTATGCCCTTGCTCATCTCCGCTGACCGGAACTGGATGTTCTTCAATACAGCCTCGCCGTTGGAGGAAAATTCTACGGTAAAAGTTAGATCAGCCATTCGACTCCCTGCGCTCGCTCATGGCAGGCCATCACCCGTTCAGTCCTTTTAAAAGTGTCACCAGTTTTTCCACCACATCATCAGCCTCCTCCACGTTTCTCACGTCGAGCAGGAGCCGGACGAGCTGCCAGTCAAGCTCGAAGTAATCCCGGTCCCGCCCGGGTCCTGAGCCTGTAGAAGGGTCGCGTCCTTTGAACTTTCCGGCAGCCCGGCAAAATATCTCCCAGGCTTCGCCACTCGATAGGTCGAGCGGACCCGGGCAATCCGCGCAGGGATATTTTTCCTTTGCTCCGGAGTCAAAAAGCGCTTTGCATTCCTCACAGGTGGGCTTTCTTTCCCCCTTCGCGCCGCCGGATTTTAAGACGCGGCGGGCGAAGGCTAGGAGTTTTTTTCTTCAGCGGCCCTCCTGGTCGCCTCGTAATATTCGAGATTGGTCGCGATCCGCTGCACCCAGAGATCCAGCTCATAGGCCTTTTCCAATAACTCGGCGGCATCTTCGACGGAAAACGGGACTTCGGTCTCCGGGTAACTCTCCATATCCACTAATTTTTTTAAGACCTCGGGTTTAAGCCCGCGCCAGTTGACCAATATCCGCTCTGCCACGAGCTGGTAGAATCTCCCGTCATCCCGTTTTTCCAGAAAGATGGCCGCCGCCGGGTCCCAGGTTTTCTTTTTGCTGTCTTCAAGAATGCGGTTTAAGGCGCCGCGCGGAAGATAGCGGATCTCAACCTCGAACCCGTCTTTGTACTCCGCCCAGACGGTTTTTCCAGAATGGTCTTTGATATTGCCCTTTAACATCGCTCTTCTCCCTTCGAACCTTTGAACTCTTCAAGGTCCTTAATCTAATAGCATTACCAGCTCGTCGTCATAGCTGGCGCTGGCGAATGCCTTGCCTTCCATCTTGAGAATCTTCTCTTCGTTGCCAGAAAGGCCAGGATGCTTTAGCTCAACGTTTTTTGCCGTGAGCTTGTAGCGCTTGGCCGCCGTGTCTCCGAAGGTCGCCACCACGTCGGCCTGGATCTGGCGCGTGTGCTCGGAGAAGTACTTCGCCATGTTGTGCGTAAAAAAGACCTCCGCGGAAACGTCTACGGTGCGCTCGGTCGCATGGATAAAGCGGTCGGCGAAGTCCTTGGAATTTTTTTCGTTGTCGAGGAGCTTGATGCCATTGGTCACGACGATCTCGCCGCCGACGAGCGGCAGGGTCGTCGCCCCGCGCGCGACCGTGCCGAGCCGGCCGTGCACGACGCTGCCGGACTCGGTGCCTGCCGGCAGCCACGGCTCGATCTTGTCGCCCAAGGCCCAATCGGCCACAGTGCCCGGCGTGATAGTGAGGACGTTGGTCGTGAGGTTTACCGCGGTCACCTGATAGCCCGCGCCCGCGTTGTCGTCCGTCCCCTTTTTTATGTAGCTCCCGACGCTGAACTTCGAGGCATCGAGGACCGTGATTGAGGTCGCGCCCAGCGCGGGATCGGCAGCGAGCTCATCCGTGCCGGTCCAGCGCAGCTCGGTGAAGAAACCCGATACCGAGCACCGTCCGATCGCTTCATCCTCGTTGCCCGCGCGGATCGGGAAGCGCCCCTCGTTTACGAGGACGCCGGCCAGCATGTAAACCCAATGGCCGACCTTGGCCCAGATCGTGAGCGACGGCCGGGTGTCCGTAGTGCGCAGGAGGAAATATTCCACCTTTGTGGATCCCGTCACAGTCTCCCGTCCGAATAATCCCTCGAGGAGCTGCGCGCCGTCCGGCTTTGTGCCAAGGGCGCCGGATGGCTTGATGTAAAACGGGAAATTAAACGCGCCTACATTGTAGCGCCCCGGAAATGGCGGACGGGCGGAGTAGGTGTTTCTCTTTTGCTTATCCGGGAGAAAGGCGCGATCCTGAGAGATTGCCCCATCGCCAACCAGTAGCACCTGATCGGCGGCAACGGGCTTGATCAGAGTGCCGAAGGTCGTCTCTTTTTTCGCGAAGACCAGAGTCTCGCGGTCGATAGCTAAAATATCTGCAAGTGGCATAAATTACTCCTTACCTTCGGACTGTTGACTTTCGTCTCGCCATTCGACTATCCAGCCCAACGCCTTCATCTCATCGGTCTCGAACTGGCGCGCGATAGAATCGCTCACCGGCTCGGGCGGGATGCCTTTGGAGAAAAGCCCGACGCCGGTGATGGTCTGGTCGATCTTTCCATTAAAAGAGAGATAGGCCTGGCGGCGGGGATCATGGTCGTGCTCGTGGCTCGTGCTCGTTTTTTTGGCCATTAGACGTATCTCCTATAGGTGAAAGTCAGCGGCTTCATGACGATCAGGAGTCCCTTTTCCTCGTTAACCAGCGCCTGGGATTTATCCTGACGGCTCAGAAAAGCGAAGTGGATTTTTTCCTGATTGAGAAAGTTGTCGACCAGCAGCGTTTCCAGATCCTTGGCAATCTTTATTACCCCTTTGCCCTGAGTCCCGAGCTGGGCCTCACTGCCGACAACTGCGGCGCCCGGAGAGTCGAGCAGGATAGATTGATACGGCACCACCTCCACTGTCAGCTCCTCCACCTTCTTTTGCCCCGGCATCGATCTGGGCGCGGTCCCGCCGTCCAACAGGCCCACAAACGGAAAGCCTAACTCTTCGGGCGGCAATGTCTTATCCTCCAGGATCTCCGTGCCCCGGAGATAGCTTAGGCTCGAAGCGGCGGCGATTGCCGTCTTTAATGCGCTCAAAAGATCGTCCATCTAAGTGCCCAACCTCACGAAAAATCTCCGTGCCACTTCTCCCATCTCGATCTTGTCCTCCGGTTGCAGCAGGATGAACGGCCGCGCCGGCGTCTTCACCTTGCCGCCGTACCGGCCGCCGCCGCCCGGCCAGCCAAACTGCTGGCGCGCGGCGTAGTCTTTCGTCGCCGGATTGGTCCCGATCACTACGCGGCTTTGCTCCGGCTTGATCGTGATGCGCATTAGATTCCCCGTGCGTCCTATGAGCGGCCGGGCATGGCCTTTGAGTTTTATAGTAATCTTGGAAAGCGGCTTCCATTTCGTGGGACGGCCGCTGACCTCAAAATTTTCCAGGATGGAAGTGCCGGCGATCTCTCCCCAGTTTTTCATGAGAGCGGACGGGCCGCGCACCCCTTCCCGAAGCGCCCGGATCTTTCTCACAAATTCCCGGTCGGTGATTGTTACTTTTACTCCAGCCATTTTCCTATTGCCTGTCGCCTCCTTCAGAAGCTCCCCATCTTATCTCTATCAAACACTCTGTCCGGACCGCTCACCTCTCCCTGGGCGGCCTTGCTCGACTCGCCCGGAGGCGGATCGATGCCGAGAGTGAGCAGTCCTTTGGCGATATCTTTTAGCCTGGCTATCGCGTCGTCATAGGCCTTTTTCACATCGTCCGGGATGCGTTGGCGGCGGCGATAGAGACGATAGATAGCAATGTCGATGGACAGCTCTTTTACGAGCTGCGGGATCGGGGCGGCAACGGGAACGGAATATTTGGTGGCGACGTAACCATCAACTTCGGATTCCGCGCCATCGATGGCCTGGGTGACTTTAGTAGCGTCTACTGAGCCGGTCTTGGCGTCATCGGTGAGCTGGATGAGCTGGGCATTGGAGATCTGGCCGAGAAGATCTGATTGGACGATGTAGGACACAATAAATCAATGTTCAATGTTCAAAGCTCAAGGTTCAAAGTTTGGGATTGAACTTTTGAACTTTTGAACTTTGAATCTCCTCCTTGACTTCGGAGACTATGAGCCACGGGTCCTTGGCCACCGCAGATGGCACTTTTTCCAACTTCACCGGCTCGGAGGTAAAGGTCATGCCGGCGCGGTGATATGTTCCAGTCGGGTGTCCAGGCTTGAGTCTTACTTCAAACATCTCTTTTTGTCCCCTCTCTCATTGTCATTCTGAGGCGAAGCCGAAGAATCTAGATCCTTCGCTTCGCTCAGGATGACATAATGAGGTCCTACGTATTATTGATCATCATCGAGAGCTGCCAGAGACCGTAGGCGACTTCATAGCGGCCTTCTACGCCGTAATAAAGTTTTTTCTTCATAAAGACTGTCTCGGTCGCGTTCGGATCGTCGAGCGCGACGAAGCTCACGGCCTTGCGATTTTGTTTTAGAAACGGCTTCACGGGAAAACCGATGAAATCGAGATACCAGTCCTTGGCGTCGGTCAGGCGCGGGTCCACCTCGTAATCTATCGGCGTCTTCGGCACGGTAGATCCGGGCGCCGGATTGTTCAGCTCGTCAAAGATCGCGAGCAGATCGGCGGGAATAACAGCCACGATATCCTGCGGCCCCATTTGCTGCACGAACGGCTCGCCCTTGTCGTCTTTGAGTTTGAAAAAAGCCGCTTTGGCGGCGAACAAATCGGCGCGCACCAGGGCCGCAGTGATGCCGGTGCCGGTGAGCTTGTTTGATTGAGCGCCGCTATCACCTTCCTGATGGTCGGTATCGTAAAAAAACTGGCCATCATAACAAAGGCCGGTAACACCATCCCGGCGGCGGAGCGAAACGAGAGAGTCCGGATGCTGCTTGGCGCGCATGCCCAGATCCCGGATGCGGGGGGTATAAAGACCGAGATTGTCATCCTCGAAATCGTTTCGATCTATCTCGATGGTGGCCTCCCAATCTTTATTCTTGACCGCGTAATCAAACCCGCTTAGTCCGACGGCGACTTTGGTATCTATCCACTCGCGCATCGCCGGGACCCGGCCTAGCCAGTTCTGATTCTCGATCAGATGGATGGAAGCGACCTCCATCGCATGCCTCACCCATAGGCCGCGCGCGCCGTCGAAGCTCTCCCGAAACAGCGCGTTAAACCCTTTCTGCGCCGCAATCAAAGTCGATGCATTCATTTCGCCCATTTTGGTCTCCTTGTCCTGAGGTCCTCGAAGGATTTTTTTTAGCTGTCTTTAACTTCTACGCCTTGCTCGCACCCGCCGGGGACGGTCTCACATAGATCACAACGCCGCGCGAGCGTCCTGCGGCGCCGGTCGCACCGACCGTGGTGACTACAAAACTCACGGTGCATGCCGAGGAGCAATATGTGGTCAGCCCGCCGGCCACTCCCGAGCCGGTATCGTTTTTGAAAGAGCTCAAGCCGCCTGCGCCGTTCACGTCGATAATAGGAGCGGTCTTTACGTCCACGTTGGTAAAAAACATATCATCGTCAGCCGCCGTTCCGGCCTTCATGGTCGCCGTGGTCGAGGCCGTCCAGAGCGCGGTATTGCGCCAGATTACGTCAAGCACCGTCGCGCCGGCGGGAACCGTGACAGCGCCGGTATAAGTGCCCGCGCCGGTGGTCTCGGTAAAGCTCACTTCCTGGACTACTACGAGATCAGACGGCGTCACCGCGACCGGGCTAATCAGAAAGCGCCCACTTGTCGTGGAAATATATTCGATTAAAATTCCGGCGAAGATCCCGTTTGTGCCGAACGTATCGTCGACCGTGTTATCATCGACCACATACATGGCCTTGCCGACCATCGCCTGGGTGATAGAGGTGGCGTTAAGACGGGCGATCACCGGCGCTTCGGCGAGGACATTGATAGCGCCGTTCGCGCCGCTGGCGTTATCCGCCTGGGCGGAGGCGATACCCACGACTTTGTAGCCTGCGGTATCGGCGGCGGGGACGGCATAGCCCGAGGAGTTGAGCGCCACCAGCGCGCCGGCGTAGATTTTCGTCGAGGCGGCGACCGGGTAGGCCTTAACGCCGAGGACTTGCTTTTCGGTAATCCGGTCCGCCGTGAGCGCCGTCGCAAAACTTGTGACCGGCAAAACCAGCGCCAGGATCAAAGCCAAGGCGGTTATCGCGCAGCTCCAGAGTTTCATTCTTTGTCTTGGATTTTTCATCTCCGCTCCTTTGTCTTTTGTACGGGCGATTCCCTTTTCGTCCTTACGCCGTGGCGTTATATTTTAAAAACGTTGCCTCAGAGATCCCGAGCTGCTTATTGACCGCTGTCTGCGCGTCGTCTATCTTGCCCGCCGCCTTGTCCTCTTTTCTCTCCGGCAGCTTTTGTCCTAGCGGGACGATCTTGGGCAGCCCGGCAACATAACTTTTGAGCGTGGCCAGGCCGTGCTCCTTGGCTATCTCAATCGTGGCGGGCTTCATTGCCGGAGTGATCTTTCCTTCCTGCATAGCAGCCGCGATCACCTGCTCGACCTCTTGCTCATGCACTTGCGCCTGGAGCTTTTCATGCTCTGCGCGCGAGACAACGTCCCCCCGATCTTTCAGCGCCAGGATTTTGCCTTTGACTTCATCCTCGGTCGCGGTCGCCGCGAGGCCCAGGATAGAGAGCACGCCCTTGGAGGCAATGATCTTTGCCGGATCGGCCTGGATCTTCGCCTTGATCAATTCCGCCGCCTTTTCCTCCGTGACCTCTTCCGATACCGCGATGCCGAGTAGAGCTAAAAATTTCTTCCACATGGATTTGTCCTCCGGGTTGGTTTTGATCTCGCTAAAAACTACAGAGCGCTCCATATCTATCTTCAGGCCGAACTTCCGCATGGTTGCTTCGCCCAAAATCACGTCGTTAAGCGCGCTCTCCAAAACTATGAACATATCTATTATCTGCTGCCCGGCTGCCTCGATAATAAGGCTGACACCCTTGGTGATCGTCGCCGTGGTTTTTCCATCGGCCAGGGTGATCCGGATCGGCCGGGGGAGATCTATGAGAGTGGCAAGCTTTTCCGCCACGCTGCGGAGCACAAACGACATGCCCGCGCCCGTGTCGAACAAGACCCTTACGTCCGCTTCCCCCTTATTCCCGACTGCTCGGAGAGTGGAGACCATCGAGGCGACTGTCGCCGAGCCTGGCTTGCCCCACATGCCGTCCGCCATTTTTTCGTACCCGGCGTTTTTGCACGCGGCCCAGGCGATCTGCATGGCGTCCTGTTCCGATTTGCCGCCGTCCATCGCCGAGTTGAAAGCCTCGCGCCAGATAGTCTGCGCCGCGTCCGGAAGGACATTCTTTACGGAATCGGGGAGATCGGCGTTTGTCGGATAGGGCATTTTTAATTTTTAAAGATTTTCACGAGCACAAACCATGCTTGTGAGCACGATTCTGGCGCGGTACAAGAAAAGTGTCAAAAAATCTTCGGGAAAGTTGGGGATCTTCGGGAAAGTTGGAAAGAAAATCTCGCCTTGGGCCGGTCGAAGGGTTATATGGCGGCATTCTGCCCGGCATTCTGCCCGAATCCTTTATCCGGGGACGGGTAAATAAAGCTGTGATCGGACGAAGCCTGCCATCCTCTGCGCCCGAGCAGCGACTCGGAAACGCTCATCACGGTGCAGCGACAGTTAAACCCGTTCGGCGGATACCATTCGTCCCAAAAGGGATCCTCCACCGGATAGACCAGGCCGTGCTTTTCCCGATGGCTCGGCCTGGAGGTCGGCAGGAGGGCCGAGACATAACGAAGATAAGGCCGCTCCGCGACTACGTCCGGATCGGTCATCTGCTGCCAACGCCCCACCTGGTACGAGGTAGCCATGTTAGTCCGGTAAACGGTCTCCCAATACCACGGCGATCTCTCCGAGATCCCGGCGCTATCGAGGATGTCCGCCGCCTGATTTTGGAAATCTTTTAACGCGACGCCCTCGGAGAGCGCCTGATCAATTAGATCTTTGATCGATTGCCTGACCTGGCGCGTCGCGCCGCCGCCGATGGTGAATGCCTTGGCCTTGGCCGCCTCGGAGAGTTTGTCGAACTGTCCCGGCGTCAGATTGGTCTTGGAGCGGAAATAATCTATCGCCTCCTGGAAGGGGAGAGGCGCGAAGTCCGTATCAAGAACGATGGCCGCCAAGCGATTTGTCGGGGCCTGCCCTGGTGATGGGCGACCACGGGAGGTCGCCCCTGCAAAATCCCCCCACACCTGCGCGCGGCCAAGGAGATGGACATTGAAGATAGCAGGCGCGAGGCGGGAGGTCAGAGGCGAGAGATCTATTCCAAGATTTCGGATAGTGTCGAAAGATTTTGCCAACCGGATTTTTTCTTCCAAGTCGGACGCAATGGACCCAACAGACGCAATGGACTGCGCGAGCGCCGCTTCGACCAGGCCGTTGGCCTCGTTCTGCTCGGCGTTCTGGACCGGCTCTAATCCGAACTCAACAGCCGCGAGCCGACCGGAATTAAAACTTTTTTTTTTAGTACGGGCGTATTGCCATACGCCCCTACCGCTAAATTGTTAAACCCTTGAACCGGCGGGGTGATGGCGGGTGGGGTTAAAATTTCCTCCCCATTCTGCGGCGCCGGGATGCCGAATTTCTTCTGCACATGGGAGACCGGGATAGGAGTGCCGGCCTGAACGAGATTGTTATAGGTGGTCGAGAGCGACTGAAGATCCTCCGGCTCTTCGGCGATAAAATGGATCTTCGGCAGCGGCTTGTCCCAGCCGAAATTGAATCCCACCATCGGCCAGATGAGTTGCTGGCGGAGCGTCTTGGCCAGAGCCTTGGCGTCGGCTTTTTTCAGATCGGCGCGGACCTCGGTTTGCGCCTGGTCGCTCCCGAGCTTGCCCGGGGTGCCCTCTGTCGTCGCCGTCTGCCCGAGCGCCGCGATCTCATATACCCGGTCGAAATATTTTGCGGCGCGCTCGTAAAGATCGCCGGAGGTCGCCGCCATCTTGGCCTCAACGATCTCGATCAGCGTGGTGTCGGAGATCAGAGCGGCGGCGTCCGTGCCGAGGTTCTGGATCGCCTCTTTTAAAACTTTTATATCATCGGCGCTCGCGCCGGGAGTGAACTTTCCCACGCGCAGCGGCTGGCCGAATTTCTCCAGAAAGATGATCCAGTCCTTGATGTCGTAGTTTTTAAACAGATAATAGTAAGCCACTGAGCGGAACAGCCCGGCACGCGGCGCGAACCCCGATCGCGCTTTGTAACGGTGATAGAGGATCTTGAACGGCGGAATATCCACGCCCCGGATCGGCTCGGCGTCGGTCAAGAGCTTCGGAACTTTCGGCAGCGGGGTATCCCAGCCGGCGGACATCTCCGTAAAAGTCAGCCGCTTTTGGTGGATCCATTCAAACCCGACAACCCAGGAACCTTTGCTCGTGTTGTTCCATTGGATCTCGGCTACGGCAACGCCCTTGCCGACGGCATCCATGAGATCGAGGATAACGTCCTCCAGATCGAAGTCGGCAAAATTCTCCCGCACGTGATCGGCGATCTTTTTATCCTCCGCGCTCTCGGAAAATGGCTGGATCTCGTAGTCGAGCCCCTGCACGGCGAGCTTCCGCGTGTGCATCACGGAACCCAAGACGGGGTCTTTTTCCTCCATCTCCTCCATCAGCTCGGCCTGGCGGATAATATCTCCGGCGTCCGCTTCCCGGAATATAGCGGAGAGCTTCTCCGGCGTGAGCTTGACCGACGGATAGCTCGAATATTGATCGCGCACCCGGATAGAGCCGATCATCTCGGTGACCGGCTTCTTCGGCGCCTCCTTTAATTCCCTGCCGTATGGATCAAAA
>Ga0209212_1008706_pt1 | contig 10819 bp, 7 predicted proteins | sample RifGroC2_FD_183996 | JGI IMG/M metagenome (GOLD analysis project Ga0209212, IMG submission 183996) | Groundwater microbial communities from Rifle, Colorado, USA - Groundwater C2 (SPAdes) (version 2) | ecosystem: Environmental > Aquatic > Deep subsurface > Groundwater | place: Rifle, Colorado... | reverse complement strand
CGCCTCTCCCAGATCAAGGGGGTGACCGAGGAAACCACCACCGGCGTCCACCGGCTTTACCAGATGCACGAGCGCGGCGAGCTCAAGTTTCCGGCGATCAACGTCAACGACTCGGTGACCAAGTCCAAGTTCGACAACCTCTACGGCTGCCGCGAGTCGCTGGTCGATGGCATCAAACGCGCCACCGATGTCATGATTGCCGGCAAGGTCGCCTTGATCTGCGGTTACGGCGATGTCGGCAAGGGCTCGGCCCAGGCCATGCGCGCCCTCTCGGCCCAGGTCTGGGTCACCGAGGTCGACCCCATCTGCGCCCTGCAGGCGGCGATGGAAGGCTACCGCGTGGTGACCATGGATGAAGCCTGCGACAAGGCCGACATCTTCGTCACCTGCACCGGCAATTACCATGTCATCACCCACAACCATATGGCCAAGATGAAGGATCAGGCCATCGTCTGCAACATCGGCCACTTCGACAACGAGATCGAGGTCGCGGCGCTGGAACAATACCAGTGGGAAGAGATCAAGCCGCAGGTCGATCACATCATCTTCCCCGACGGCAAGCGCATCATCCTCTTGGCCAAGGGGCGTCTGGTCAACCTCGGCTGCGGCACCGGCCACCCGAGCTATGTCATGTCGTCCTCCTTCGCCAACCAGACCATCGCCCAGATCGAGATCTTCACCAACCCCGGCAAGTACCCGGTTGGGGTCTACACCCTGCCCAAGCACCTTGACGAGAAGGTCGCGCGGTTGCAGCTGAAGACCCTCAATGCCCGCCTTTCGACCCTCACCGCGGAGCAGGCGGCCTATATCGGCGTCCCGGTCGAGGGGCCGTACAAGACCGAGCATTACCGTTATTGATCCTTGGCTTCTGGCACAACAGACGGTCGTAAAAGTGGGGCCCCGCTCGATGAGCGGGGCCTTTTCTGCAGCACTTACGGCGGGAAAGCGGCCAAAATGCAGGGATGAATTTTGTTCCGGTCAATGTAATATTTGGACTTGCCAAACTGTTTGTTGGCAGAATAGAACATTGTTGCAAAGTTATTGAAAAGCCCCCGCCAGCTTGCTAAGATGCGCCCTCGATGCATGGCCGGTGCTGCCGGCATCTCATTTGCGGAGCTTCGGCATGACCCCCTACGAACCGCTCTTACAGATTGAGGATATTTCCCTCGCCTTTGGCGGGGTTCAGGCTCTGCGCGACGTCAGTTTTGGCGTGCGCCGGGGAGAAATCTTTTCCATTATCGGCCCCAACGGCGCCGGCAAGACTTCACTCCTCAACTGCATTTCCGGGCGCTATCGCCCCCAGCAGGGGGTTATCCGCTTCAAGGGGGCCGAGATCGGCCACCTCCGGCCCAATGCCCGCTGCCATCTCGGTATCGGCCGCACCTTCCAGAACCTCGCGCTCTTCAACCATATGAGTGTCCTCGACAACATCATGGTCGGGCGTCATCATCTGCTGCGCAACAACTTCCTCACCGGCGGCATCTACTGGCTCACCGGCGCCCGCCGCGAAGAGCTGGAGCATCGCCGCGAGGCCGAGCAGATCATCGATTTTCTCGAAATCGCCCATATCCGCAAGGCCATGGCCGGAACCCTCTCCTACGGTCTGCGCAAACGGGTCGAGCTGGCCCGTGCCGTCGCCACCCGGCCCGATCTCATCCTCCTCGACGAACCGATGGCGGGGATGAACCATGAAGAGAAGGAGGACATGGCCCGCTACATCATCGATCTCAACGAGGAATGGGGGATGACGGTGGTGATGATCGAGCATGACATGGGGGTGGTCATGGATCTCTCCCACCGGGTCATGGTCCTCGATTTCGGCAAACGCATCGCCAAGGGGTTGCCGGCGGAGATCATGGCCAATCCCCTGGTCAAGAAGGCTTACCTCGGGGAAGAGGATGAGCAATTGCATGACGACCTCGGCGAAGAGGCGGTGGTCTGATGGCGCAGCATCCCGACGTCCACATCTACGATACCTTTCCCAAGCTTCTCGCCTACAACGCCGCCCACTGGCCGGAGAGCGTGGCGCTGCGGGAGAAGGAATTCGGCATCTGGCGCGAAATCACCTGGGCCGGCTATCAGGATCAGGTGCGGCGCATGGCCCTTGGCCTGCACAACCTCGGCATCGCCCGTGGCGATGTCGTCGGCCTCATCGGCGATAACCGCCCGTCGTGGGTCTGTGGCGAGATCGCGGCCCACACCCTTGGCGCCATGATCTTCGGCCTCTATCAGGATTCCCTCAACGAGGAGGTCGCCTACCTCGTCAACTACGCCGGGGCCCGCGTCATCGTCGCCGAGGATGAGGAGCAGATCGACAAGGTCTTGGAGCTGACCGAGCGCTGTCCCTGCATCGAACACATCATCTACTGCGACCCCCGCGGCCTGCGCAAGTACGACGATCCCCGCCTGATGAGTCTCGACGACCTCTGCCGCCGCGGCGACGCCGTCGCCCATCAGCATCCCCACCTTTACCAAGAACTGGTGGCGGCAGGGCAGGGAAGCGATGTCGCCATCCTCTGCCCGACCTCGGGGACGACGGCCAATCCCAAGCTGGCCATGCTTCAGGCCGGCGCCCTGCTGCGGCACTGCGTCGATTACCTGGCGGCCGATCCGCGCCAGCCCGGGGACGAATACGTCTCGGTGCTGCCGCTGCCGTGGATCATGGAGCAGATCTACGCCGTCGCCCAGGGGCTGATGGCACGGCTGATCGTCAATTTTGTCGAGGAACCGGAAACGATGATGGCCGATCTGCGCGAGATCGGTCCCCACTTCGTTCTCCTTGCGCCGCGGGTCTGGGAATCGCTGGCGGCGGAGGTGCAGTCGCGGATGATGGACGCCTCGCCGCTGAAGCAGGCCCTCTATCGTTTCGCCATCCGCCGCGCCATTGCCAGTTTCAAGGCGACAGGCAAGCCATCGCGCCTCGCCTATTGGCTCATCTTCTCTCCCTTGAAGGACCGCCTCGGTTTTACCCACCTGCGCTCGGCCGCCACCGGCGGCGCCGCCCTCGGTCCCGATACCTTCAAGTTCTTCCTCTCCATGGGCGTTCCCCTGCGCCAGATCTACGGCCAGACCGAACTCGCCGGCGCTTATACCATCCACGCCGCCGACGATGTCGACTATGACTCCGTCGGTCTCCCCTTTGCCGGGAGCGAGGTGCGCATCGACAATCCCGACGAGAACGGCATCGGCGAGATCGTCGCCCGCACCCCGGGGATGTTCTGCGGCTACTACAAGAACGAGAAGGCGACAGCGGAAGCGTTAAGCGACGGCTGGATGCGCACCGGCGATGCCGGTTATTTCAAGAAGGAGAACGGGCATCTCGTCGTCATCGATCGGGTCAGCGACATCATGGTCACCGCCTGCGGCACCCGCTTCTCGCCGCAGTTCATCGAGAACAAGCTCAAATTCTCCCCTTTCATCGCCGAGGTCGTCGTCCTCGGCCACGAACAGCCCTACCTGACGGCGATGGTCTGCATCCGCTTCGATATCGTTGCCAAATGGGCGGAGAAGCGGGGGATCGCCTTTACCAACTACATCAACCTCTCGGCCCGTCCCGAGGTCTATGAGCGGATCCGCCGCGAAATCGAGACGGTCAACGCCACCTTGCCGGCGGCCCACCACATCCGCAAATTTCTCCTCCTCTACAAGCAGCTCGATGCCGACGACGGCGAGCTGACCCGCACGCGCAAGGTGCGGCGCGGGGTCATCCGCGAGATCTATGGGCCGCTTATCGATGCGCTCTACAGCGAGGCCCGCACCATTCCGGTCGATGCCGTGATCTCCTTCCAGGATGGCAGCAAGTCGCGGGTGCAGACCGAACTGGCGGTGCTGGAGCTGGAAAAGAAGGCGTAGGGGCGGACCGCGTCCGCCCTGGGCGCATGCAATGCGCCCCTACCAGAACCATCTGATGAAGGGTTTGTCCCGTGAACACCAGCCTCCTCACGCAACTGATCGTCAACGGTCTCATCGTCGGCACCCTCTACGGGGTGGTGGCGATGTGTTTCGTCCTCATCTACAAGTCGACGCGCATCGTCAACTTCGCCCAGGGGGAGTTCCTCCTCATCGGCGCCTGGACCTGCTGGGCGCTGCTGGTCAAATTCGCGGTGCCGTTCTGGCTCGGCTTCCCCTTGACCCTGGCCTTCATGGTCCTTTTCGGCATCCTGCTGCAGATCGTCGTGCTGCGGCCGATGATCGGCGAGCCGATCATCTCGGTGATCATGGTCACCATCGGCCTGTCGATGTTCTTTCAGGCCCTCATGGGGTGGATCTTCGGTACCTTCGCCCGTCCCTTTCCCGAGGTCTTCTCCACCGCCAACGTCACCTTCCTCGGCCTGCAGATCCAGACCGCCTACATCATGAGCCTGATCATCTCCGTTGTCGTCATGGCCGGTTTCTACCTCTTCTTCCGCTATTCGCGCATGGGCTTGGCCATGCGCGCCACCGCCTATGACCAGCAGGTCGCCCAGAGCCTGGGGATCTCGGTGAAGACCGTCTTTGCCGTCGCCTGGGCGATCTCGGCCGTGGTCTCGGCCCTGGCCGGGGTGGTCGTCGCCATGGTCAGCGGGGTCTCCTCGGCCCTCTCCTTCTTCGGCATCAAGGTCTTCCCGGCGGTCATCCTCGGCGGCCTCGATTCCATCGTCGGCGCCGTCGTCGGCGGACTGATCGTCGGCGTCCTTGAAAACTCCGCCGAGTTTGTCGACAGCCAGTGGCTCCATGTCGGCAACCTCTACACCATCGCCCCCTTCTACGCCCTGGTCATCATCCTCATGATCCGTCCCTACGGGCTCTTCGGCACCAAGGACATCGAAAGGATCTAACCGCCCATGGCTCTCGGCACTTCTCTACGCCCCTGCGGCGATTACCGCACCGACTATGCCGCCGATACGACGATCTTCGAGACCCCGGCGATTCGTTATGTGGCGGTGCTGACGGTCATCCTCCTCCTCTGTGCGCCCTTTTTCTGCAATCGCTACATCCTCAATCTCGCCATCCAGATCGGCACCTACGGCATCGCCGCCTTGGGGCTCAATCTGGTGGTCGGTTTTACCGGGCAGATTTCCCTCGGCCATGCCGCCTTCTTCGGTTTCGGCGCCTTCGCCTCGGCCTGGCTCAACAACCGTTTCGGCGTCCCGGTCTTTTTCGCCATCCCCCTCGCCGGCCTCTTGACCATGGCGGTGGGGCTCCTTTTCGGCGTCCCCGCCGGGCGCATCAAAGGCCTTTATCTCGCCATCGCCACCCTCGCCGCCCAGTTTATCCTCGAGGATTTCTTCGCCCGCGCCGAGTGGTTTACCGGCGGCTCTTCCGGCGCCATGGCTGCCCCTTTTACCCTTTTCGGCACCGCCCTCAATACCGATAAGACCTACTTTTATGTCGTCCTCGTCTATGTCGTGGTCCTTTATCTCTTCGCCTCCAACCTGCTGCGCAGCCGTGATGGGCGGGCGCTGGTGGCGGTGCGCGACCACTACCTGTCGGCGGAGATCATGGGGATCAATCTCGCCTGGTACCGCATCCTTTCCTTCGGCCTCTCCGCCGCCTACGCCGGCATCGGCGGCGCCCTCTTCGGCCACTATCTCGGCTTCGTCTCGGCCGAAGGTTTCACCATTCTCGTCTCCATCCAGTTTCTCGGCATGATCATCATCGGCGGCCTCGGGTCCATCGCCGGGTCTCTCCTCGGCACCGCCTTCATGGTTCTTCTCCCCGAGGTCATGCAGGGGGCCGTCGGCCTCTTCGGCCAGAAATCCCCGGCGATGATCCAGGGGCTGGCCTATCTCAAGGAGATGGCCATCGGTCTCGCCATCATCCTCTTCCTCATCTTCGAGCCGGACGGCCTCGCCCACCGCTGGCGGCGCATCCGCACCTACTGGAAGCTCTATCCTTTTTCCTATTGACGCTGTCCGGGGATGTGCCCCGCGTTTCTCTTTCCTCGTATCAAGGAGAAGACCATGCGCAACCGCCTGATGCTCTGCCTGACCGTGCTGCTGACCACCGCCGGCAGCGCCCTCGCCGCCGACATCCCCGTCGGTCACCTCACCGCCCTGACCGGACCGACCTCCGACGTCGGCATTCATTACAGCCAGGGGGTCAACGACACCCTCGGTTACATCAACCAGATGGGGGGCATTGCCGGCAGCAAGATCAATTTCGAGACCGTCGACTACGCCTACAAGGCGCCCCAGGCCATTGCCACCTACGCCGGCTGGATGAGCGGCTTCAAGCCCGTCGCCATCCAGGGGTGGGGGACGGCCGATACCGAGGCGCTCAAGGAGAAGGTGGCGCAGGACCAGGTCGTCTATATCTCCGCCGGCTATTCCAATCACCTTACCGATCCCACCGGCAAGGGGGTCAAGAGCAAGGGCGCGGCGCCCTACAACTTCTTCTACAGCCCCTCCTACTCCGACGCCTGCCGCGGTCTGGTCAAATGGGCGGCGGACGACTGGAAGGCGAAGAAGGGGGTCGGCAAACCGAAATTCGTCCACATGGGGGATAACCATCCCTACCCCAACGCGCCCAAGGATGCCTGCGGCGACTATGCGAAAGAACTTGGTTTCGACATCGTCCCGGCCATCGTCTATTCGATGAAGCCGGCCGACGCCAAGGCTCAGTGCCTGTCGCTGAAGGATTCCGGCGCCAACTATGCCTACCTCGGCAATACCTCCGGCCCCAATATTTCCCTCCTGAAATCGTGCAGCACCGTTGGCGTCAAGACCCAGTTCCTCGCCAACATCTGGGGCTGGGACGAGGATGCCATCAAGGCCACCGGCGCCGAAGGCGACGGCGTCGCCTGGGTCGTCGGCGCCACCCCGTGGAACGACGGCGCTTCGGCCAACGCGGCGATGAAGGCGATTTCCGCCGTCTCCGACCCGACCGGCAAGGCCTATCGTTCCCTGCACTATATCCGCGGCGCTTGTTCGACCATGCTCATGGGCGACGCCATGAAGGCCGCCGCCGCCAAGGGTCCGGTCACTGGGCCAACGATCAAGGCGGCCCTCGAAGCGATGAAGAACTATGTCCCCGCCGGCCTCGAAGGGGTCTGCACTCCGTCGACCTGGACCGCCGACGACCATCGCAGCACGACCCAGGTCAGCGTCTACACCAGCGCCTTCAACGGCGGCAACTTCACCATGAAGAAACAGGGGACGGTGGAAGTGCCGCGCCGCCCCGAGTGGCTGGGGTGGTAAATCAGTAACGGGTGACGGGTGACAGGGACAAAGCTTTTGTCACCCGTCACCGGCTTCATCGTCACGCAAGGAGAAGTTCTGCCTATGCCCGAACCTGCTGTTGCGGCGGCCGAACCGCTGCTGGTCATCAACAATATCGAGGTCGTCTACGACGAGGTTATCCTGGTCCTGCGCGGGGTCAGCTTGAGCGTGCCCAAGGGGGAGATCGTCACCCTCCTCGGTCCCAATGGCGCCGGCAAGTCGACGACCTTGAAGGCGATCTCCGGCCTCCTCAAGACCGAGGATGGCAAGGTCACCCGCGGCTCCATCACCTTCGCCGGCGAGGAGATCGGCAACCGCGCTCCCGAGGAGATCGTCCGCCGCGGCATCTTTCAGGTCATGGAGGGACGCCGCATCATCGGCGACATGACGGTTCTGGAAAACCTGCGTCTCGGCGCCTACACCCGCCGCGACAAGGGGGTGAAGGCCGATATCGACATGGTCTATCACTACTTCCCCCGCCTCAAGGAGCGCACCGGTATGGCCGGCTACCTCTCCGGCGGCGAGCAGCAGATGCTCGCCATCGGCCGGGCGCTGATGGCGCGGCCGCAGATGATCCTCCTCGACGAACCGTCCATGGGTCTCTCGCCGCTCTTGGTCAAGGAGGTCTTTCGCATTCTCCAGACCATCAATCGCGAACAGGGGATCACCATGCTCCTGGTCGAGCAGAACGCCCATGTCGCCCTGCAGCATGCGACCTACGGCTATGTCATGGAGTCGGGTAAGATCGTCCTCGACGGCAGCCGCGACGAGCTGGCGAACAACGAAGACATCAAGCAGTTCTACCTCGGCGGCGGCGAAGAACGCCGCTCCTTCAAGAATCTCAAGTCGTACAAACGGCGCAAACGCTGGTTGTAGATCGCACCCCTCACCCGGCCTGCGGCCACCCTCTCCCACAGAGGGGAGAGGGGAAAGGGAAAGGCAGAGGGGTTTATGGAATTTTACGACGATCTCGAGCAGCGTGAACCGGCGCTGCGCGAATCCGCCCAGATGCGGCAACTGGCGGCCACCGTGCGCCAGGCCCGCAGCGCCTCGCCCTACTACCGCGAGCTTTTTGCCGCGGCTTCACCGATCGTTGGCGACCGTCGCACCCTGGCGCAACTGCCGCTGACGCGCAAATCGGAACTTGGCGCTCTGCAGCAGCGCTCTCTCCCCTTTGGCGGCATGGCGCAACTGGCGCCACCCCTCCTCAGCCATATCTTCGTCTCGCCCGGACCCCTCTATGAGCCGGGGCTGGCCGGAGTCGACCGCTGGCGTTTTGCCCGCGCCCTCTTCGCCGCCGGCATGCGCCCCGGCATGCTGGTGCACAATACCTTCGCTTACCATTTCACCCCCGCCGGGAGGATGTTCGAAGCCGCCGCCTGCGCCCTCGGCTGTGCCGTCATCCCGGCCGGTCCGGGGCAGGTCGAGCAGCAGGTGCGCACCATCGCTGAACTGCGCCCGCAGGGTTATGTCGGTACGCCGTCCTTTCTGAAGCTGATTCTGGACAAGGGGGATGAACTCGGCGCCGATCTCGACTCGCTGCGCTGCGCCCTGGTTACCGGCGAAGCCTTCCCGGCTTCGTTGCGGGCGATTTTCGCTGCGCGCGGGGTGGCGGTGCAGCAGTGTTACGGCACCGCCGAAGCCGGCCTCATAGCCTATGAGTCGTCGGGCGGGGAAGGGCTGATGCTCGATGAGGGGATGGTCGTCGAAATCGTTCGTCCCGGCACCGGCGACCCCCTGCCTGATGGCGAAGTCGGGGAAGTCGTGGTGACCCTCCTCGATCCGACCTACCCCCTGATTCGCCTCGCCACCGGGGACCTCTCCGCCCTCCTTGCCGGGACCAGCCCTTGCGGACGCACCGCGCCCCGCCTGCGCGGCTGGCTCGGGCGCGCCGATCAGTCGACCAAGGTGCGGGGGATGTTCGTCCACCCCGCCCAGGTGGCGACGATCGTGGCGCGGACGCCGGAGATCCTGCGTGCCCGCCTGGTGGTCGAACGCTGCGACGACCAGGATGTCCTGACCATCGAGGCCGAAACGGAGGTCGCCGATGCGACCTTGAGCGATGTCCTGACCGCGACCGTGCGCGAAGTCGCCGGTTTGCGCGCCGCAGTCCGGTTCGCTCCGCCCGGGGCGCTTCCCAACGACGGCAAGGTCATTGACGATCGGCGGCCGTTGCCGTGATAATAAATCGGGGGTGCTGCTCACGACACCCGAACCTGCCGACGGATTGTCGTCCAGTTTTCTCGCTTTTTGCCGGATCATTCGATGCCACCTGATCGCATCCTTATTGTCGAAGATGATCCGGTCGCGGCCGAAGTCGTTCGCACCACCCTTGATGCTCGTGCCGAACTGGTGCTGGCAACAACGGTGCGGCAGGCCTTCGACCTCATTTCCGCCGCTCCGCCGACCCTCCTCTTGCTCGATTACCTCCTCCCCGACGGTACCGCCCTCGATCTCCTCGACCGTCTCGCCGCGGCGGGCGTCGATCCCCCTCCCTTCATCGTCGCCACCGGGGCGGGGGACGAACGCCTGGTCGTGGCCATGCAACGGCGCGGGGCGCGGGATTATCTGATCAAGGATCAGACCTTTGCCGTCATGCTGCCCATGGTGGTGGACCGGGTTTTGGCCATGCTGGCGACGGAGCGGCAACTGCGCGCCGCCGAAAGCGCCCTGCGCCAGAGCGAAGAACGCTACCGCTTGCTCTTCGAAAACATGACGACCGCCTTTGCCCTGCACGAGATCCTTCTCGATGCCGCGGGACGGCCGTGCGATTACCGCTATCTCGAAGTCAATCCGGCCTTCGAACGCCTGACCGGGATCGCCGCCGACGCGGTCATCGGACGCACGGTGCGCGAGGTCTTCCCGGACTCGGAGGAATACTGGGTCGAACTCTACGGTGGCGTCGCTCTCGGCGGCGAACCGTTGGCCTTTGAACGTTTATCCCGTGAGCTCGGCCGCCATTTCAAGACCTGGTGCTTCAGTCCGCAACCGGGACGTTTCGCCGTCATCTTTTCCGATGTCTCTACGCGGGTTCTTGCCACTCTCCGGCAGCAGGAGGTGGAGGATGAACTGCGGCGGAGCCAGCGTCGCCTCTTGCAGGCACAGGAGATGGGCAAGATCGCCAGCTTCGAGTGGGATCTGGCGTCGGGACATATCGATTGGACCCCGCAGGGTTATCAGTTGCTGGAGCGTCCCGCCGGGACCTTCGACCAGACCATCGACCAGTGGCTTGACTTCATTGTTCCCGAGGATCGGCCCCAGTTGCAGCGGGATATCGCCGCGGCCCTCGCCGGAGGTGGCATCGCCCAGAGCGAATACCGGCTGGTCATGCCCGACGGCCGGCATAAACATGTCCTCTCCATCGGCGAAGTCGTTCCCCACGGCGACGGCAGTCCCATGGCGATTGTCGGCGTCAGCCAGGATGTCAGCGATCGCAAGCATGTCGAATTCAATCTGGCCGAGGCGGCGCAGCGGGCCGAGGCCGCCAATCGCGCCAAGAGCGAATTCCTCGCCAACATGAGCCATGAACTGCGCACTCCCCTCAACGGCATCCTCGGGATGATGCAGCTTCTCGAAACGACGACGCTCGACCCCGAGCAGCAGGAATATGTCAATCTCGC
>Ga0209212_1008703_pt1 | contig 10823 bp, 8 predicted proteins | sample RifGroC2_FD_183996 | JGI IMG/M metagenome (GOLD analysis project Ga0209212, IMG submission 183996) | Groundwater microbial communities from Rifle, Colorado, USA - Groundwater C2 (SPAdes) (version 2) | ecosystem: Environmental > Aquatic > Deep subsurface > Groundwater | place: Rifle, Colorado... | reverse complement strand
GGAGTCGGACTGGACGGCGGCGATTGTCTTGCGGTAGGCAGGCGTCGTTGACTTTGCCTGCACCATGTGCGGTGCAAGGAAGAACAATACGACACTGATTGCAAGACAGTGGATACAGGGCATTTGCCGTCTCCTGGGGGAAAGCTGATTGTATACCATAAATGATTGTTGCCTGCCAGTAAAAGAACACTGCTCCGGCACAGGCTGGAAAGCAAGGTGAGTGTGCTTTTCTTGACTTTGCCAGCTCTTTTTTGTATTTTTAATAGATTTTGAAGCTGAGACCTCGGAGGAACTCCCCCATGGATTATAAAGACACCCTCAATCTGCCCTGTACCGCTTTCCCCATGAAGGCCAACCTGAATCAGCGTGAACCGGAAATGCTTGCCTCATGGCAGGCAAACGGCCTGTACGAGCAAATGGAAGCGGAAGGTACGACCAAGCCAATCTATATACTGCACGACGGCCCGCCCTACGCCAATGGCCATATCCATATCGGCCATGCCCTCAACAAGATTCTCAAGGACTTCGTCCTCAAGGTCAAGCGCATGGAGGGCTTTCATGCCCCTTACGTGCCAGGCTGGGATTGCCATGGCCTGCCGATCGAGTTGCAGGTGGAAAAGAACCTGGGGTCCAAGAAGAATCAGGTCTCCAAGCTGGAGATGCGCAAGCTTTGCCGTGAGTACGCCGCCAAGTTCGTTGACATCCAGCGCGACGAGTTCAAGCGCCTGGGAGTGCTGGGCGACTGGGACAACCCCTACCTGACCATGAATTACGAGTATGAAGGCTTGACCGCGGCCGAACTGGCCAAGTTTGCCCATAACGGCGGGCTATACCGCGGCCGTAAGCCGGTCCACTGGTGTTCGTCCTGCGTTACCGCGCTGGCCGAGGCCGAGGTTGAGTATGCCGACCACAGCTCCCCCTCGATCTACGTTCGTTTTGCGCTGCAGGATGATATCTCCGCTTTAGTACCGCAACTGGCGGGCAAGCAGGCCTATGTGGTGATCTGGACTACGACCCCCTGGACCATCCCGGCCAACCTGGCCGTGGCCCTGCACCCCGAGTTCGACTATGTTGCGCTGGAGACGGAAAAGGGCGTTCTGATCGTGGCCGAGGGGCTTAAAGACGCCTTTCTGCAGACCGTTGGCCTGACAGGCAACGTCATAGCCACCTTCAAGGCGGGTCTGCTGGAACGCAAGCGCTGCAAACACCCCTTCTATGAGCGCGATTCCATCGTGCTGCTGGGCGAACATGTCACCCTGGAGGCCGGTACCGGTTGCGTCCACACCGCCCCCGGCCATGGCCAGGAGGATTATGAGCTGGCTCTCAAGGAAGGTCTGGAGATCTACAACCCGGTGGACAATCACGGCAAATATATCTCCACCCTGGAGTTCTTCGGCGGACAGCAGGTCTTTGCCGCCAACCAGAGTGTGATCGACAAGCTGATTGAGGTAGAGGCGCTGCTGCAAACAGCAATGATCAAGCACTCCTATCCCCATTGCTGGCGCTGCAAGAAGCCGATCATCTTCCGTGCCACCGAGCAATGGTTCATCGGGATGAAGCAGAACGATCTGCGCAAACAGGCGCTGGAGGCGATCGACCAGGTGCAATGGATCCCCAAGTGGGGCCGCGAACGGATCTATGGCATGATCGAAAACCGCCCCGACTGGTGCGTTTCCCGTCAACGTTCCTGGGGGGTGCCGATCACCGCCTTCTCCTGCACTGCTTGCGGCGAGTACATTGCCGATGGCACCATCATGGACCATGTGGCTGAAATCTTCAAAGTGCACAGCTCCGATGTCTGGTTCGACTGGGATGCGGACAAGCTCCTGCCGGCAGGGACAAAATGTCCGCAGTGCGGCGCCGCTGCCTTTGAAAAGGAAAACGACATCCTTGACGTCTGGTTCGATTCGGGCGTTTCCCACGCGGCCGTGCTGGAGTCTAACCCCAAGCTGGGCTCGCCGGCCGACCTGTACCTGGAAGGAAGCGACCAGCACCGCGGCTGGTTCCACTCATCGCTGCTGGAGAGTGTTGGTTCCAGAGGTTGCGCCCCTTACAAGAGTGTCCTGACCCACGGCTTTGTGCTGGATGGTCAGGGCCGCAAGATGAGCAAGTCCGTGGGCAACGTGGTTGCCCCGGAGGACGTCATCAAGAAGTTCGGCGCCGACATCCTGCGCCTGTGGTGCGCGGCCCAGGATTACCGCGACGATACCCGCATCTCCGAGGTGATCCTGACCCGTGTTTCCGAGGCCTATCGCCGCATTCGCAATACCTGCCGCTATATCCTCGGCAATATCCACGACTTTGACCCGGCCACACACATGGTGGCCTGTGCCGATATGTCGGAGATCGATCGCTGGGCCCTGCACCAGTTGGAGCTGCTCAAGGAGCGGGTGCTCTCCGCCTACGGCAACTTTGAATTTCATGTCATCTACCAGGACGTAAACTCCTTCTGCACGGTGGAGATGAGCGCCTTCTATCTGGATATCCTCAAGGACCGCATGTACACCGGCAAGGCTGATTCGCTGGAACGCCGCAGCGGTCAGACCGTCATGTACCGCATCCTGGATACACTGGTGCGTCTGATGGCGCCGGTGCTCTCTTTCACCAGCGACGAAGTCTGGCGCTGCATGCCGGGCCGCGAGAAGGAAAGTGCCCACCTGGCCCTGTTCCCTGTCCTTAACCCGGAATGGAAGGATGACACGCTGGTGGCGCGCTGGGAGCGCATCATGAAGGTGCGCGCCGACGTCTCCAAGGCACTGGAGCTGGCCAGGGTGGCCAAGACGGTCGGCCTTTCCCTGGATGCCGCCGTAACCATCGTAGCGCCAGCTGAGCTGCTAAGCTTCCTGCGCGAGTACGAAGAGGAACTGCCCAGCATCTTCATCGTATCGAAGGTGGTCTTGACGGATGTGATGGCAGGAGAATGCTGGGCCTCGGAGAATGTCGAGGGACTCCAGGTTCAGGTGACGGCCGCGCCGGGGGACAAGTGCGAGCGTTGCTGGTGCTACAGCGAGCAACTGGGCTCTGATGCCGATCATCCGGTTATCTGTCCGAAATGTACCGCGGCGGTGAAATAGATATGCTGCGCTGGATAATTTTTGGCACGATAGCCGCTTTCGGGCTGGTCTTCGATCAGCTCACCAAGCTGTATGTTGACCGCACCATGCAGCTTTTTCAGTCCATCCCGGTGCTGGACAATTTCTTCCACATCACCTATGTCCGCAACCGTGGGGCAGCCTTCAGTTTCCTGTCGCAAGCCAGCTGGCGTCTTCCCTTCTTCATCGGGGTTTCCATGATCGCGGCGATTGTTATCATTATCGCCTACAACAAACTGCGGGACGACCAGAGGCTGGCTCAGGTGTCGCTGGCCATGATCTTTTCGGGCGCCGTAGGCAACCTGATCGACCGGGTGCGGCTGGGAGAGGTGATCGATTTTCTGGATGCCCATTGGTACCAGCATCACTGGCCGGCCTTCAATGTGGCTGATTCACTGATCTGTGTGGGGGTCTTTCTGTTGGCGTTAGATATGCTGCGTGAGGAGAAGCGGCTGAAACAAGGGTAGGTTGGCTGCTAAATCAAAATGAAGTCCAAAGAGAGGGGCGGCTACTGATTATAAACAGTAGCCGCCCCTCTTTTTATTCTGCTGGAAGGTGCTATGCCCTGGGCTGAATGTTGGCTTTTACCCAAGCAACGATTTCCTCGGTGGATGTGCCGGGTGTGAATACTTCGCAAATGCCGGCTGCCTTGAGGCCGGGGATATCGTCCTCGGGGATGACGCCCCCGCAAAAGACCTTGATGTCGCCGGCTCCCTTCTCCTGGAAAAGCTGACAGACGCGCGGCAGCAGTGTGTTGTGTGCGCCGGAAAGGATCGACAGGCCGACGCAGTCCACGTCCTCCTGGATAGCGGCCGAAACGATCTGCTCGGGGGTTTGGTGCAAGCCGGTGTAGATAACCTCAAAGCCGGCATCCCGGAAGGCCCGGGCGATGATTTTTGCTCCACGGTCGTGACCGTCTAGGCCCGGTTTGCCGACAAGTGCTCGTAACGTTCTTTCTGCCATTGAAACTTCCTCCTTCTGTATGGTCGAATAGCAAGCTTGATAAGTCTCTGGTTTCACATCTCTATGCCGGTGCGCGCCGGCACGCCTGCCTTGTAGTAATGCTTGATTTCCCTCATCTCGGTCACCAGATCAGCCGCTTCTATCACCCGTTCGTGGGCATTGCGGCCGGTCAGCACCAATTCCACCCGCTCCGGTTTCAGGCTGATAAGCTCCAGCACCTGTTCCACATCGATCAGGCCGAATCCGACTGCGCCATTGATCTCATCACAGATGAACAGGTCATACCCAGCGGAGGTCAACAGCTCTTTGGCCTGCAGGAACGCTTCCTGAGCCATGCGCCGGTCCTCGGTTATATCCTTGGTGTTGACCCATCCTGGCCGCCCGGTCTGGATGATGGTGAAGAATGGAGCCAGTTTTTCGGCGATCAGGTGTTCACCGTAGGGGCCGCCCCCTTTGATAAACTGGAAGACGCACACCTTGAGGCCACGGCCCACGGCCCGCAGTGCCAGGCCTAATGCAGCGGTTGTCTTGCCTTTGCCGTTGCCGGTATAGACTTGTACACAGCCTCGTTCCAGCGTCATGCCCTGTTCACCTTTCCTGAATACAGTGTTATAAAACAAGCGCTGGCGACTATAACAATTCAGCCGCGCAGGGTCAAGCAATGCTTTAGTATGGCTAAATGGATTAAATAGCGTTGTCTGGAGGGCTGTTAGCGGTATAGTATGCAGGTCAGCCCTCATCTTTTTTAGCCGCAATGAATCGGCCGCTTCAAGCTATACCAATAAAACTATCGAACGCGTACCCAAGGAGGCTCTCCATGAACCTGCCCGCCCTTATCCGGCGTACGGCCGCTGCAGAGCGTAAGACAACCGAGGAGACCGCCGCCTGGCTCCAACAGCATATGAGTCTCTATTTTTTCCAGGCCATGGCTGACGAACCGGATGCTCTGGTCTCCCTGGCCAGGGAGATGGTCCGCTTGCGCGACAATCAGCGCATCATCCTGTCCGACCGCGAAAAACTGCTCGTGCTGGCCTGCGTCAATCGTCCCGGGTCACTATATGACACCCTGCGTCGCATTGGTGAGCGGGAGATCTCTTATGCCATGTTTTCCCACTCCAATGCCTCCATGCCGGGCTTGGAACACGAGCTGGAGGTGCAGCGCTTCGAGTTTGATCGCCGTCAGAACCATGAAATTGATCTGCAACAACAGGTGAATATACCTGCTGCGCTGGTGCGTAAGATCCGCGCCGAGCTGCGCTCTGCCTATCCGGACTTTGATCTGCGCAAGCTCGATCGGCTGTTAAAGATCCTCTGGCTCAACGACGAAAATTATATTTGCATGTCGCCCCCCTCGCGGGTCGCCTACCTGGCCTGGCTGTTTGAGCGGGGCAACGCCTCGGGCGGGCTGTTTGTAGATATCGCCGAGGTGGTCCGCGAAGGGCGTCTAGAGACCCGTGTGTTGTTCGCCGTTGGCAACCCTCCCCAGGATGAATTCCTGCTCCAGGTGCTGGAGGTGTTCAACCGCCTGAATATAGGCATTCGCCGGGCCTATTGCCAGACAATCTCCAACGGCATTCACCCCTATTTTCTGGGCGCTTTCTATGTCCAGAATCGCCAGGGAGAGGATCTGCTGCCGGGCAGTGTCCTGGCAGCGCGCCTGACAAGGGAGCTTTGTACCACCCAGATCATTGCCACGTCATCTGCTGTCTATAGTGATTTTGTTACCAGGGGGTTGATGTCCGGCGAGGATGCGGCCCTGGTCAACGCCTTCAGCGGCTTTTGCCACACCAGTCTGGCTCACAACCAACCGGAGCGCTTCGGACAGGAGGATGTCCAGAGTGCCTTTCATGACCATCCTGAGATGGCCCAGTTGCTGATCCGGCTGTTCCGGACGCGCTTCAATCCTGATTTGGACGATCGGGAGGCGATCTACAGCGCCCTTCTGATCGAGACACTGGAGACGGTGGAAGGTTACAATACCGGTCACCGCTGGCTGGACGATATCCGCCGTGCTGTCTATCGCTGCTGCCTGTTGCTGATCATGCATACCCTAAAGACCAATTTCTTCGTAGTGGAAAAGCAGGCCCTGGCCTTTCGGCTCGATCCGGCCTACCTGCGCGATATAGGGCACGAATTCACAAGCGATCTGCCCGAAACGCTTCCCTTCCGGGTGACCTTCTTCTTCAGCCGGGCCGGTTACGGTTATCATGTCGGCTTCTCCGACATCGCCCGTGGCGGTTGGCGCACCGTCATCGCCCGCAACGCCGACGATTTTACCACTGCCTCCAACACCTTGTTTCGTGAGGTTTACGTCCTGGCACATACCCAGCATCTCAAGAACAAGGACATCTACGAGGGGGGCTCCAAGCTGGTGCTGGTATTGGACGCATCCGATCTGGATCAGCCCGGTGGAGAACTTGAGACCATGCGGCTTTATAAGCTGCAGTACGGTATCGCCAATGCCTTTCTGGACATCTTTGTGACCGAAGCGGGGCAGGCGAAAAACAAGCGGGTGGTCGATTACTACGCTGACGATGAGCCGATTGAGCTCGGTCCTGACGAAAACATGCACGATGCCATGATCGAGACCATTGCCCGCCTCTCCAGGAAACGGGGCTATATGCTCGGCATCGGGATCATGTCCAGCAAGCGGATTGGCATCAACCACAAGGAGTACGGGGTCACCTCTACCGGTGTCGTGAAATTCGCCGAAATTACCATGGCCGAGGCGGCCGGCATCGATATTACCCGCGACCCGTTTACGCTCAAGATGACCGGCGGTCCGGGCGGCGACGTTGCCGGCAACTGCCTGGCGATCATGCTCAGACGTTGTCCGCTGATGCAGCTGAGGCTGATCCTGGACGGCACCGCTGCGATTTACGATCCCAACGGCATCCAGCGGCAGGAATTGGGGCGCATTGTGCTGGCGCACGATCTGGACGCCTTCGATACCAAGTTTCTGGGTGAGGGTGCATTTATCATCTACCGCACCGGCCGCAGGATGGAGGGGCTCAAGGAGACCCACCGCAAGATAAGCCGTACCCCTGGAGGGCTGGCGGAAGAGTGGCTGGATATTGACGATTTCTATCGTGAATACAACAGTCTGGTCTTTACCGTGAAGAGCGATCTGTTCATACCGGCCGGAGGGCGGCCCGAGACCATTGACGGCCAGAATTGGCGCTTGTTCCTGGATGAACGGAGGGCCCCGACCGCGCGGGTGATCGTAGAGGGGGCTAACTCCTTTGTCACCCCCGAGGCCAGGGTGCAGCTCCAAAAAGCGGGGGCGGTGATCATGCGCGACGCCTCGGCCAACAAGTGCGGCGTGATCTCCTCCTCCTACGAAATTATTGCCAATCTGCTCCTGTCCGAGCGGGAGTTTCTGGAGCACAAGGAGGAATACGTTCGAGACGTGCTGGCAATCCTGGAAAAACGAGCTGCCGACGAGGCGCGCCTGATACTCCGACGGCGCCGCGAATCCGGTGGAACCCAGCTCTGTACCGAGATTTCCGATGCCATCAGCCAGGATATAAACAGCTATTATACGCGCCTGTTCGATTTCTTTAGCGCACGCCCGGAACTCTGCCTGCAGACCCCCTTCCGGCAGGCGGTGATCAACCACCTTCCGCTCCTTCTGCAAAAGACACCCGCTTTCAGGATGCGGGTCAGAAACCTGCCGATCAAGTATCTGTGTGCCATCCTGGCTGCTGAGATCGGTTCCTCCCTGGTCTATACCGCCAGCGGGGAAGCTGATTTCGAAGATATGGTCAGGCGCCATCTGGCGAGAGTTCTATAGAAGTAATTGTGCAGATTTTGCTTTGATTCCGGTCGTCTGCTGTGCTAAAAATAAAGTCCATTTGCGAAACAAGAATCCATGACAAAGGAGTTCGCCATGTCCACCAGTAACGATAATGCCGCAGCAGCAGTCATCGCCTTTATTTCCGGTGCCGTTATCGGTGCCGCCGCCGCTCTCCTGCTTGCACCGCAGCCAGGTCGAGAAGTCCGCGAAAAACTGTCTGAACTCGGGGAAGGCGCTGCCGAAAAGGTAAGACGGCTGGCACGCGAGGCAAGATTCAAGGCATCGCCCAAGGCAAAAAGCGGGGATTTCCAGTATGACGGCGGGGATGCCTGGATTTAGAAACAGCTCGCCACTGAGAAACCATCATTTAACAGGGATGCGCAGGATAGGCAGGATGTTTTACATCCCCTTCATCTTGTTCATCCCTGTTTGCGTATTAGTTCAAGGAGTGTGCAAATCATGAACCTGAAATTCGGCTCAACCACGTTCCATCTTGACCTCTCTCCGCAGCGCCTGGCAGGCATTATCGAACCGGCTATTGCCCTCCCGTCCGAGTCTCCGGAGGAAATCGTTTCCATGGCGCTTGACGCATGCCAGGCCACCATTGCCACCTTTTCAGCAGGGGAGAAGGTGGTTATCGTTACCTCCGACGTCACCCGCTACACCGGCAGCGAGATCTACCTTCCGCTGCTGGTGGAACGTCTTAACCGCCAGGGCATCTTGGACCGGGATATCGAAATTCTGATCGCCCTGGGCATCCATCGCAAGCAGACCGAGCACGAACACCAGAAGATTCTGGGCTCGTTATACAAAAGGGTGCGCGTCATTGATCACGACTGCGACAATCCGGCAGAGTTGGTGGTGTTGGGCAGGACGTCCAACGGTATCGAGGTCAGTGTCAATCGCCGGGCTGTCGAGGCCGACCGCTTGATCCTGACTGGTGTAATCGGCTTCCACTACTTCGCCGGTTTCGGTGGGGGGCGAAAATCCCTGTTGCCGGGGATCGCCAGCCGTCAGGCCTGCATGGCCAGCCACTTTGCCCTGCTCAACCCCCAGCCGGGCGGCGGGAAGAACCCCTTGGCAACAACTGGAAACATGGAAGGCAACCCGGTGCATCAGGCCATGTTGGAGGCCTGCGCCATGGCAGAACCGGCCTTTATCCTCAATACGGTGCTGTCGCTGGACAAGCGCATCATCGCCGCTTATGCCGGGCATTGGCGCACAGCCCATGAAGATGGCTGCCGCTTTTACCTGGAACGCTTCTCTTACCCCTTGCAGGAGAAGTCCGATCTGGTGATCGTCTCCTGCGGCGGTTTCCCCAAGGATATCAACCTGATTCAGGCCCACAAATCCATGGAGTATGCCTCCCAGGCGCTCAAGGATGGCGGCGTGATGATCATGCTGGCCGAGTGCCGCGATGGTTTTGGCAATGACACGTTTTTCAACTGGTTCCGCCATAAACAACTGGATGAATTCGAGGCGGCCTTGCGGGCCCATTACGAGATCAACGGACAAACGGCCTATTCAACGTTGCAGAAGGCGCAGCGTTTCAAAATTATCCTGGTGTCGCGTTTCAGCGAACACCAGGTGCTGGAGATGGGCATGATCCCGGCCACGTCGCTGGCCGATGCGCTTGACAAGGCTCAAGGTGCGCTGCCGGCTGCTTGGCGGGCACTGGTTATGCCGGAGGGTGGCAGTGTGCTGCCGGTATTCATGGATTGAATCTCACCGGTTCGTTGCAGCAACGCAAAAACGCCCTTGCCGACCGGAGCGGCCGTGGTAATTGCCAGCAAAGATCCTGCAAGCATCAATGTGAGCTGTTTCTTCTTTCTGTCTCCCTCCGCATAGTGTGTTGACTAATGGCGCAGGTACAGTTTTTACAAGGGATGTGTTTGGTCGTGCTTGCAATTATAGGTAACGTTGCAGTACTATTTTTAGGTAGTGAATCAAAGCTTGCAAGAGGGGGTTTCATGTTTTTTCCACAATTCAGGGCGCGCAGAATTCGCGGCAACGAGATTTTTCGCAGGATGGTCCGTGAGACCAGCCTGTCGGTCAGCGACCTGGTGTACCCGATGTTTTCAACATTCGGGAGCGGTATCAGGAAAGAGATATCCTCCATGCCGGGTATTTGGCAGCAATCCATCGAGCATATCGTGGCAGAGGCCAAAGAGGTCCATGCACTGGGCATCCCTGCCGTGTTGCTTTTTGGTATTCCCGAGACCAAGGATGCTGTTGGCAGCGACGCCTATTCCGACACCGGCATCATTCAGGAGACGATCCGCGCCATCAAGCGTGAGGTTCCGGGTCTGGCGGTCATTACCGATGTCTGTCTGTGTGAATACACCGATCATGGCCACTGCGGCCTGATTATCGATGGCGATGTAGATAACGACTCAACCCTGGAGTTGTTGGCGAAGGAGGCGCTTTCCCATGTCAGGGCCGGAGCCGACATGGTTGCGCCCTCGGACATGATGGACGGCCGTGTGGCAGCTATCCGCGAGGAGTTGGACGAGAACGGCTACGATGCCGTTCCAATTATGAGCTATGCAGTCAAATATGCATCGGGATACTACGGGCCGTTCCGCGAGGCAGCGGAATCGACTCCCCAGTTCGGCGACCGGCGCAGCTACCAGATGGACCCGGCCAACCGGTTGGAGGCGCTGCGTGAGGCTGCCTCGGACATCGATGAGGGCGCCGATATCATCATGGTCAAGCCGGGCCTGCCTTATCTGGATATTCTGCGCGATCTGCGCAACGAATACAATCTGCCGCTGGCGGTCTACAACGTGTCTGGTGAGTACAGCATGATCAAGGCTGCGGCAGCCAATGGCTGGATCGACGAAGAACGTGTGGTGTTGGAGACCATGATCGCCTTCAAACGGGCCGGTGCCGACATCATCATCACCTACCATGCCAAAGATGTGGCCCGCTGGTTGCAACGGGGATAAGGCCGGTTTGTTCGGCTGCCCTTA
>Ga0209212_1008701_pt1 | contig 10825 bp, 11 predicted proteins | sample RifGroC2_FD_183996 | JGI IMG/M metagenome (GOLD analysis project Ga0209212, IMG submission 183996) | Groundwater microbial communities from Rifle, Colorado, USA - Groundwater C2 (SPAdes) (version 2) | ecosystem: Environmental > Aquatic > Deep subsurface > Groundwater | place: Rifle, Colorado... | reverse complement strand
ATTTCCGTTCTCCTTTCGTTAGTAGCCGCAGTTTGTGAGCGGCTTTGGAAATTTGATAATTGGATCTCCCTCACGTCGCGGTAAGCCGTGAAGTTCGGCGTTGCAGAAATCGCACAGCATCCCGCTATTCGACGCGCCGCATCGGAAACATCCGCCGGGCGGATGAATAACCCGCTCCTCAATTTCGGGAGGTTCCGGGGGAGGAGGGGGCGGAGGGTTCGCCTCGGCCTCGGCAATCGCCCGAATCGACCGGACGCATAGATCACACGCGCCGCCGCCCTCGGTCATCCTTCCGCAATCGCATACCGTCGGAACCGGATGGTCAACGTCCATAGTGGCCTTCTTCCGCCGCCTACCCATTGGCCGTCTCCGTGGGGAGTAAAGAGCGCCGGTCCCTCTCCTCGCGCCGCCCCCGGTCCTCTGCCGCTTCCCTTGCCCACCTGTACCCGCAACCTTCTTCCCGGCATACGCCGATCCGGTGGACGCGGAAGGAACATTCCAATACCTCACAGGGGGAGGCGGGGACGTACAGCGGGTAGAAGGTGCGCGCCTCGGGCGTCATTCCGTAACCTCCTCGGCGGATACCTCAACGTCCTTTTCGAGGCGCTGGTGAGATTGCGCGACGATAGAGATCCACAAGTTGGCGCCGATCCCGCCCTCGCGAGGGGACTCCAAATCGCGGATCTTGTCCGCTAGAATCCCCGTTGCGATGAACCGGTCCCGGCCACTCATCTTGTCGATCACCCGCTTGTCGATTGAATCAAGGACCATCTTCTGCTTCGAATGAAGGATGAATGACTTATCCTTCTTGAACTGCTCGACGGCCTCCACGTCCACGCCGGAGCGTTGCAATAGTTGGGAGACGTTTTGTTTGCTGCACCCCAATTGCCTTCCCACCTCCGCAAGGGAAAATCCGCGCTTCCGGAGAGCCAACACAGTTTCGAGAGCAACCGGGGGGGTCTGCTGTTTCGTCACATCAGTCATGGCGGAAACCTCCTGCCGCGCCGGTAGAGGGCAGCACGGGGACCGTAGCGCCCTTCCGGGTGGTAATATCGGCCCGGCACGTCTCGCATCGGTCGCTCTCTACACCCGCCCCGTAGGTGCCGCAGGAGGCACACAACTGCGCCGCCTGGTAGGGAGGTTCCGGAGGGTTCCGATACACGGAAAGATCAATCGCGGTGAAGCAGACGTTCGCCGTGGATTCACCGTCGATCAATCGTTGCTTGTCGATCAAAATACCGGCTGCTACCGCCGCATCACGGACGCTCATGGTCTTCACCTTTTCGGGAGTAATTGCGCTCAAAACGAGCTTCTGCTTACCCCGGAGGATGAGGGAACGATCCTTCGTGTACTGCCCTATCTCCGCAGGGTCGAGGCCGGAACGCTTGAGGGCCTGGCTAACGGCCTGTTTACTGATCCCCGCCAACTGGCCGATACGGGCGAGGGAAAGTCCCTTCGCCTTCAAGTCCACCATCTCCGCGAGGGAAAGCGTATTTTTCTCTTTTAATTCCGTTGGTTCCATCATGCCTCCGTTGTCAATTCAGCAGCCGGATATGGAGCGGATAGGGGGTTGACGGCCCTTTTGTTTTGCGGCACCCAGAAAGACGCCTAAGTACCTTATAACGCTGAGTAAATGGGGGGATCCCCCGGGGGTGCCGGGCCGACCCAAACCCCGGGTCAATCCACGTTCTGATCCGCCCGGAGCCGCCAGGTCGAGGCGTCGGGAAGGGGACGCGGATCGAGGGTAACGGTATGAGTGAAAGTATGAGCGGGAGAGGTATATGGTATTATCTTCAATGTATTCGGCATTATATCCCGCATTAGATGCCGCCGTATTAAGGCGGTGTCCTACCTCTGGACAGGTGTGGGAGGGGGCCGGAGGCGATGGCCCGAGGGGAATTTTGGTAAAAATACCAAAGTCCTTTTTTAGGAGGCAGACAGACAACGCAAAGTCCCTCTCATCGTCCCTTAAACGGAATGACGTATATGACGCATGGGAGGCTTTTTTCCTAAAGTTCCCTAGTAAAATCGTTTCGCGTAGACTTTGGGAAATTTGCTGTCTATGCGTCATAAGCGTCATACCCCGTCGCCCCGATCTACCAGGAACAGCCCTTCCCATGCCCTTGTCTTCGTCGTCCTGATTTGCCGATAGCCCTTCTCTTCGAGTCGCAACCCGAATGCCCGCTTTGCCATGGCGCGTTCGCCGCTTGCTTCCGCCCAAGCCTTGTAATCCGCGTACAGCTTCCCGGCGGGGACTTGCCCGTGTTCGCTTGCGGCGGTCCGCTCTTCGAGGAAGGGGGCGATTCGGTCTTCCGCCGCCCGGTAATCGGCCACGGCTGCCCGTACTGAAACCGGAGGGGTAAGCCCCGCCCGTTGCCATTCGAGGCAACCACGGACCGCCCAGGCGAGTATCCCGGCCCGTTCCTCCGGGGTCTTCAGGCGGTCGCCAAGGGTCTTGTCCCGCCGATCCTCGGGGACGGTTTTCGTGAAGGGAACGATTAAAAGCCTTCGCCACATGGCCCCGCCGGTCGATTTGATAGCTGGGCGGTGATTGCCTTGGAGCCAAAGTTTGAAGGTCGCCGCAAACTCGAACGATTCGCGGAACAGGAAGCGGGCGGAAGTCTTATCCTGCCCGGTAAGGATTTTTATAAGCCCCTCATCGAATGTCTGCCCGTCCTCGGGTTCGGATGCCGTTACAAGCCGGGAGCCGACAAGGGAAGCTACGTCGTTTCGAACCGCATCCCGCCGAGCCGTGAGGAAGGTAGAAATTTCGGTGGATTGCGCGTAAGCCCCCATTACATCCGCAATCGCTCGAATAAAGGTTCCCTTCCCGGCGGCCTCGGGGCCGTGGAGGAACAGGAACACTTGCTCCCGCATGTCGCCGGTGATGGTGTACCCCGCCGCCCGTTGCAGGAAGTCGATCTTCTCCCGGTCCCCGTCCATCGCTTCGTGAAGGAATTGCTCGAAGCGTTCCGCCTTCGCGTCGATCCCGCGCCATTGTGCGGGGCTAATGTGCGTCAGCATATCGGCGGGGTTGTGGGGCAGGGGTTCACATGTGCGGAGGTCGACGGTCCCTGTTTCCGTGTTGAATAACCACGGGGCCGCGTCGAACGATGACGGCGCAACGGCGATACCTTCTTCCGTGCTGGCGAGTTCGAGGAGCGCCGAGAGCTTCCCCGCCGCTTCCGTCCGCGCCGCGTGCTTCGCCATCTCGATCCGGCGGGCGTCATTCGGTTCAAGGGCGGCCATCTCGTACATTTGCCGTACGGCGTCTTTTGCGAGTCGTTCCACTTCGCCGGATTCGCTCCGCGCCCATCGCTTGCCGTTGTAGCAGTACCAGCCGCCGAGCCGGGCGCAATACCGCACCTTGTCGCCGTGAAGATGTACGAATAGGCGAGCGTTCCATACATCCGTCCCGCGAAAGTTCTCCAACCCTTCGGACTCCGGCGGCTGGTACCCCTTGCCGTTGCCGGGGTAGCGCGGTGCGGTGTCCTCCAAGTCAATATCGGCAAGCGGATCATCTTCGATTGGAACGTCCGGCGCGAAGGGTTCGGAAAGGTCCACTCTCATCGCCCCGCCGCCGGGTCGATTTTATGCGAGTCCCTCCATTCGATGAGTTCCGCGAGGTTGTAATAAATACTCCTCCCGATTTTTCGGTAGGCGGGGCCTCTCCCCTGGCATCGCCAATTTGCGAGGGTCATCGGCTGGCATCCGATGATCGGAGCCGCGAGCTTCTCGCTTACGGAGCGGAATCGTTCGAGTTCGGCGGGGAGTGGGGTCATCTCGCCGCCCCCTTCCGTTGCGGGGGGGGATTTAGGTATCGCTCGAAGGATTCCTCCGACACCCTGATACATCGCCCCACGCGCACCGCTTGGAGGTCGCCTCTGGTAATCGCCCTCCTAATGGTAAATTCGTTAACGTTCGCCGACCGGGCCAGTTCTCGGATTTTTAAGTATTTGGTCATGGTGAGTATAGTTATCCCATAACGCGCTACCGCTGTCAAAGAAAAGTCTAATAAAATCAATTACTTACACAAATACGGATGGAGGGGATTTGTGTGAGGGTGTTATCTACATGGAAGGATTTAGTTTCCTAATGAGCGATTTCTTGTAGTCGATCCCGTACCGATTAATAAGGTTGTGAATGTTTTTCTCCTTGGTCTTCAACCCCGTTACGGCCCGTATAAACGCGCACGTTGCCCCGTGAATGGGCTTCTTGAGGGACTTATAGAATAGGTGCGGAAGTTGGGCGAGCAAGAGATACATGCGGATATTGGTTGGATTGCCCCGGTGACGCTTGGGAAAATTGTATCTGTCAGGATGTAGAAGGAGTGCGCGAATGTTATCTCTCTCACGGGTCGGCTTGATCTGATACATTCGGCCAATCCACGGGTTTGTGAGTAACCTCTCGAATATCTCTATTTCTTTGCTGGACGGTTCGGGCGGGTTGTCGGTCTTCACTTGAACGCATATCCATAACGCATCGGCCACAAGTTCATAATTTCCCCCGGCGGATAATACGGCCAAGGTTGCCGTCCCGATGTCATTACAGGTAAGGAGCTTTACAGCTTCCCCAAGATGGTCACTCGGAATTTTATCTATGGCTTCCCGCTCTAACTGTTCCCGCCAATCAGGGACTAACATTCCGGCAGGGAGCTTCCTCGGTTTCCCCACGGTCGGCATGGTTCGGCTTTTCCGGGTCTTCTTCGGGGGGGCTTGCTTGGCGGGACTTGCTTCCTCTTTCGGCCCGGCCCAGGTATAGGTATAGAAGGTATGCTTACCGCCCAAGTCCTTTTTGATCTTAACGACCCCACGGCTGGCGAGACGTTCCGTGATTCCCTCAATGTCCCCACGGGAAAGTTTAACGGCGGCTTTCAGGTCAAGGAATGAACAGGTCCCGCGTTCGGAGAGTTCGCGTTTGATTCGCTGTTCAGGGGATGCCATATCCCGCCTCCTGCTTGCGGTACCTGCGAGTGATCCGGGGGAAGGCGGGCAGGAGCCGCCTTGTCGGGTTGCAATCCCTATCCCCCGGAAGCGTGTTACGCCGTTTCGGACTTCGCCTCCGTGATCGTCCCGCCCGCCTCGTTCAATGCGGCGAGGATTTCTTCCGAGTCCGTCGATTGGTAGTGAAGTAGCATCGCGGGGCTTTTCCAGCCGCCCGCCGCCATACCTACCTTGGTTCCGTATTTCTTGAGTCTGGTAGCAAGCCGCCGCCGGAACGCATGGCAGGGGTCGAGGTCCGATGGAAGTCCCGCCGCGTTTGCGATGATCCGGGGGATGCGGTCTATCTGCCGCTGACTTCTCTTTCCGTCCGGATCGCCGCCGGTGAATATGTAGGGGTTGCCTTCCGTCCTCGGATGATCTCTGAGCAGGAGGACGGCTTTATCGGATAGCACGATCGGCACGTCTCCGGTTTTGCTGTCCCGAAGGAGTACGAGCAGGTTTTCCCGGTTGTCGATGTACAAATCCTCCCACCTCAAGTCCCGCACCGATCCGCGCCGGATGCCGGTATGCGCGACGAATGCCTGGAAGTTCCCCGCCTGTATATCGGGCCATTCCTCACACGTCTTTATGTAGGAGTCCATCTGTTCATCGGACGGGGACCGCTTCACTCGCGGATCATTCCCGAGGGCTTTCCCTTTGAGGATGATCGGGAACGTAAGCCCGGCGCATTTCCCCGTCGAAGCTCCATACCGTTCGATCCGGCGGATGAGTCCGAGGACGGAAATCGTGGTCGATTTGGCGTGATCCTTTGCGAATCCCATTCGGAGCCGGTCGAGGTCGAGGGGTTTCAGGGAGGACGGTTCCCGGTCGCCGAATGGGATCTTGATATGCTTCCGATACCGCTGGTCGGCCTTCACCGTTCCACGCTTGCCGATGTTCTCCTTGTCCTCTTGCCATGCCGTCCAGAGCTTGTCGAAGGTCCACTTTCCCGCCGCTGCTACCTTCGCCGCACGTTCCGCCTCGCGCCGTTCCTTGTTCGGCAACACCTTCCCGTCGATCTTCGCAGCGCGAATAAGAGACGCACGGTAGGCCGTCATATCGTCCTGTCCCGCACGGCCCGCCTTCTCGAAATACCGCTTCCCGTTGCGGTAATACTGGACGTAAAAAATCTTCTCCGGTTTTTTCGTCGCGGGCGACGTTCCCATGATAATGTAGACGCCGATATGCTTCGTCTTCTCCGGCCTGAATTTGCTTTCCTCTCCCATGATCGGCCCCCTTTTTCGGTCTGTACTCATACCGTCACTCATACCGTCAACGACAGAATAGGCGGTAAAACGGATGATGTCAATAGTAGAGTGAAGGGGAGAAAAGATAGCAAAAACGGCCTATTTCAGCGGGGGTTATACGGGACGCCGTAAAAGGCGTGAATGAGACGCTGGCACTCTTTCACGGCGGCGACGGGGGTTCAAATCCCCCTGGGGACGCCATATTCTTCCGTTGCGGCGTCATTGCGGGGGATTTGAACGGGCGAGGAGCGCCGACGGGTAGGAGGAAAAGCACGACGCTCGGGAGTGCGACAGCTCCGAGCCCCGCCGCGCAGGCCGCAGCCCTGGCTAGGCGGAGGCTAATCGGTCAAATCCCCCTGGGGACGCCATATTCCTCCGTTGCGGCGTCAACGTGCAGGTTGTTCGTTGTATTTCCGACGATAATGTCGAGGAATCCGAAGAATAAATCAAAACGCCCGTCGGTCGTCCAACCGCAAGTCGGGGGATCGAAAAAGGAAAAATTCCCGGCAAGCATGCGCTGGGGATTTTCCGCTCTCTGGTTCACCATTTTCTTTTTCACGCTCCTTCTTCCGCTGTTTTCCGGAGATCTTGAACCGCGGTGGGATGCCCGGGACGAGTTCTACCCTTCCTACGTCTATTTTTCGGACTCCATCAACGAGGGAAGGTTTCCCCTGTGGGATCCCTATACCAGCTGCGGATACCCTTTCCATGCCGAACCCCACCAGCCGACGCTGAACCCGGCGGCCATTCTCATTGCATCGACCGTCACGGAAACGGCGCTAGGGTTCCTGCTGTATTGGGCGGTCCATTGGTGGTGGGGAGGGATCGGGATGATGTGGTTGACCAGAAGCGGCGGGGGAGTCCCTTCCGCGGGCCTCCTCGCCGCCCTTGCGTATACACTGTCCGGTTTCTTCATCGGTAATGCACAGCACACCCCGTTTATTCCCGTCGCCGGATGGCTCCCCTGGATCGTCGGGTTGGCCGACATCGCCGTCCGTCGTTCCAGCCCGGGGCACGCCCTCCTGGCGGGAGCGTCGCTGGGGCTCTCCGCGTTGGGTGGTTATCCCACGCTGGTTTCCTTCACCGGACTGGCGGTGGCCTTGTGGCTTTCGTTCCGTTTCCTCCTCGACGCGGGTGCGAACGATGGCGATCCGCGCAATTTTCTGCGGCGTGCCGGTTGGGTCGCCGGCACGCTTCTTCTCATGGCGATCATTTCCATTGCCATCTGGTCACCCATCCTGAACGCCTTTCTCCGGGAAGGGAGGGAATACACCGATCGGATTGCCCCCCTTTCCACCGGGGTGGCCAATTTCGGAGATGTGGTTTCCTTCCCCGCCCTGTTCTCCCTCCTCTATCCGCTGATGACGATCATCGGGGCAGGGGAATGGATGCAGGCGGACATCTCCATGACGAATGCTTACATGGGAGTCCTCACGATCCCCCTGGCGATCTTCTGGTTCCTCAAGGCAGGAGGGAGTCGCCGGCCCTGGTGGTTTCTCGCGTTCTTCCTCTTCATGTTCCTGGTCTCCCTCGGCGGCAAGGCAGGTCTCCGTACGATGCTCTATCATGTCTTTCCTCCCTTGAAGTACGGGAGGTATAGCGCGATTTTCCGACTGTACTGGATTTTCGCATTGTGTTTCGCCGCGGGACTCGGCTTCACGCGCCTCATTGCCCGTCCTGAAGAGAGGAAATACGCTCTCGGGTTGCTGTTCGGATGGACGGGGATTGCGGTGGTTTCTTCCTTTCTTCTGGCTGTTTTTCTTGGGTCTCATGGGATCGAGGCGGGAAAGCATTTCCCGCGGTTGTACTTTCCCGCCTTGCTGACCCTTCCGCTTGGGGTAGCGATTTTTTGGCTATGGGGGCGTGGGGTGGCAGGGACGATTTCCCTCCTGGCACCGGCTCTGGTGGTTATTGTCTTTCATGCGGACATGGCGGGTCATCTGTACAACAACATGGAAACCGTCGCGGTCCCCCGCGATACCATCCGCCAAGTGGAAATGTACCACCGGAGAGGAACCGACATCGCCGGCGAACCGGGCCCCCGTCACCCTCCCCGCCGATGGAACTTTTTCAACGTCCAGCAGGTGATCAAGGAACCGATCGTCCAGGGATATATCGCGATGCAGTCGAAGGGGTTCGACGAGGTTCTCTCCACGAGCCGATTCGTCGAAGTGATGAAGTCTCCCGTCCGGTTCTGGCTCTCGCCCGGGGTCGAGAAGACCCCCCCCGGGGAATCCGCTCTCGCGGTCCTCTCCGGCACCGGGGCGGGGCTCCCTGTGCCGGTGTTCACGGACGACGTCCCGAAGGGACTATCCATCGAAAAGGTCGTTCCCGGGACGTACGGAATCGCGGCCATACGTTCATACTCCCCGGAGAAGATCGAAATGGATGTGGAGATTCCTGGAAAGGACGGCGCCTATCTCGCGAGCACGGAACGTTTCGCCCCCGGCTGGAAAGCCTGGGTTGACGGAATCCCGCAGAAGGTCTCGAAGGTGAATCTCTATTTCCGGGGAATTCCCGTGCCGGCGGGCCGACATGCCGTGACATGGAAGTATGAACCGGAGTTATGGAAACAGCTCGTCGTAGTGAGCTGCCTCACTCTCCTCTCGGCGCTGGGCGCGGGATTTTATCTCCTCCGACGATCGGGCTCCAAAGGGTTGCGGCAGGATTCCGCCGAGGGGAAAAGTTCCCTCTGTTCAAGCTCGACCGGTGGGGTCGACCCCTCCCGGTGTTCTCCTCGTACCGTTCTCTCGAATATGTCGGAGAGGTCGTCCAGCCGCCGGACGACGTAGAGGAAGTTGTAGGCGAACAACTTCGGGTACAGTCGGGACAGGAACGCGTGCCCCCGTTCGAGGCATCGCATGAGCCATCGGCCGCTGACGAGATCCGTGAGCGGCGGACCGAAACCCCGGACTTCCTCGATTTTGAACCCGTTCTGGATCAGCGATTTCCTGAGGCCGCGAACGCTGAACAACCGCTTGTGTGTCCTGTCCAAAATCCCCCTCTTTCCGTAATTGAACTGCCCCAGCAGCAGCGATAACCGAACCGGCAGATAGCAGACATTCGCCGTGCTGACGAAGAGCCTCCCGCCGGTCTTCATCATCCGGAAAACCTCCCTCAGGAAATCGTCCGGGTCGTTCATGTGTTCGATGACGTCCAGGGCGATACAGCAGTCGAAATGCTCTTTTCCAAGATTCTCGGAAAAGGCGGAATTCAGGTCCAGTGCCATCGTCCGCGAACTGCCGGCCAGGTCGGGAGGGAAAATGTCGATCGCCAGGTGATCCCGGGTCTTCTGCGCAATGTGGCTGCTAAGTATTCCCCGGTTGGCCCCGAGTTCGACGGAAACCATATCGGGATGGAATCCGGCATCGTGAATGACGTATTGGTGAAGGGAAGCAGGGCTTCTCTTGAACTGGTAGTTCTCCCCCTCGAACAGATGGAAGTCGAAGTTTCGCTCGTAATAGAGGCCAAGGGTCACGAGTTGATACTTGATCACCGATTTGGCGCAGTCGTATGCGTACTTCAAGCCATTGACATGGCATTTCTCATCCCCGTAATAGGCGGGAATGGACACTTCCCGGATTTTCCATTTTGTCGCAACCGCCTGGACGATGATCTCCGTGTCGAAATGGAATTCGTCGGAATTATAGGTGAAGGGAATATCTCGCAGGGAAGACACCTTGTATGCCCGGAATCCCGTGTGGAATTCCGACAGGCGGGACCCGAGCATCCGGTTCTCGAACCACGTCAGCGCCTGGTTGCCGGCCCACTTGTATACCGGCATGCCACCCTGAAGAGCCGATTTCTTGTTCAACATCCTTGAAGCGAAAACGGCGTCCGGATTTTCCCGGAATGCGGCGATCACCCTCGGGAGGTACTCCGGCGCGTACTGCCCGTCTCCATGGAGCAGGATGACGATGTCGTATCCTTTCTCGATGCAATAAAGGAATCCGAGCTTCTGGTTCCCGCCGTATCCCCGGTTGAATGGCGTCCGGTACACATTGAAATTCAGACCGGAATAAATCTCCTTTATCCTCCTGGCAAGATCGTAGGTCATGTCCGTGGAACTGTCGTCGATGATGAATATCTCGGCGAAGCGGGAAAGCATGTCTCCCGGAATTCTCTCGATGACCGATTTCAGATAATTTTCGGCATTGTATGCGACGATGAAAATCGCGATCCTGTACCGGTTCAACAACGCGAATGCGGATTGGATCTCTTCGGTCGTGATCTCTTTGTCGGACATGGATCTGATATTTGCGATACTCGATTTCACAATGACGCAATCCCCCCGCACGATGATCCCGCACCCATGATTTTAGAGATTTCTCGGGGGGAGTTCATGATTATTTCCTTCCGACCATTGCTTTTCCCTTGCTCTGGGCCACAAAATAGCAGAGCCATGGATTTCCTCCGCCCGGAAAACCTTCTCCGATCCGGCTACAAGGATTGCGTGCTCTGCGAGGTCCTGCGCCCGGGCGAGGAGGAGCGGTGCCGGGAATGCTCCGGCCGGCTCGAGCAGCGCGACCGTCTCCTGTGGGAGATCCGGCGGGAGCGGATCCGGAAAACGGCGGGAACCCTGTCGCTCGTCTACCC
>Ga0209212_1008699_pt1 | contig 10827 bp, 7 predicted proteins | sample RifGroC2_FD_183996 | JGI IMG/M metagenome (GOLD analysis project Ga0209212, IMG submission 183996) | Groundwater microbial communities from Rifle, Colorado, USA - Groundwater C2 (SPAdes) (version 2) | ecosystem: Environmental > Aquatic > Deep subsurface > Groundwater | place: Rifle, Colorado... | reverse complement strand
TTCGAACTGCTGCCGCGGGGCGCTACGCACAAGGGCCGCGCTGTGGAACTGTTATCCAAACACCTCGGAAAGCCGTTTTGCCTGGCTGTCGGCGACGACCTTACGGATGAAGACATGTTCCTCGCCGTAGAAGGCCGTGGTCTAAGCGTACGGGTGGGCCGCAGGGCAGGTTCGAAGGCGGAATATTATTTATCAAGCCAGAAGGAAGTCCTGCGCCTGCTGCGTTTTATCATGAGCGCAAGGAAAAATAAATGACTGCCGGCGTTCAGGCTCAATGATTTAGTATTTAAGCGGTAAAGCAGCGTTTGCCCGTGTGGGTGGCTTAAATGATAAAAAAACAATTCCCTGATTCGGACCCGCTCTGGTATAAGGACGCGGTCATCTACGAACTGCACGTAAAATCCTTCTGCGACAGCAAAGACGACGGGGTAGGGGATTTTCGCGGCCTTACGGAAAAACTCCCCTACCTCGAAAGCCTGGGGGTGACGGCGGTCTGGCTGCTGCCTTTCTATCCCTCGCCGCTGCGCGACGACGGCTATGACATCGCCGACTATTACGGCATACACCCGGACTACGGCGACCTGGGTGATTTCAAGGACTTCCTGAAAGAAGCGCATAGCCGCGGCATCAGGGTGATAACCGAGTTGGTGGTCAACCACACCTCCGACCAGCACCCCTGGTTCAAGCGCGCTCGCCAGGCCCCTCCCGGTTCCGCCGCCCGCGACTACTATGTCTGGAGCGACACCCCCGAGAAGTACAAAGACGCCCGGGTGATCTTTAAGGATTTCGAGACTTCGAACTGGACCTGGGACCCGGCGGCCAAAGCCTATTACTGGCACCGTTTCTACCATCATCAGCCCGACTTGAATTTTGCAAGCCCGCACGTGCAGGCAGGCCTGCTCAAGGTAGTGGATCTCTGGCTGGGTCTGGGCGTGGACGGCTTGCGCCTCGACGCTGTGCCGTATCTTTTTGAGGCCGAGGGCACGAATTGCGAGAACCTGCCCCCGACCCATGAATTCCTGAAAAAACTGCGGGCCCACGTGGATGCCAATTTTAAAGACAAGATGCTCCTCTGCGAGGCCAACCAGTGGCCGGAGGACGCGGCCTCCTATTTCGGCGCCGGAGACGAATGCAACATGGCTTTCCACTTCCCGGTCATGCCGCGCCTCTTTATGTCCCTCTGGATGGAGGACAGTTTCCCCGTTACGGATATCCTCGACCAGACGCCGGCCATCCCCGACGCCTGCCAGTGGGCCGTTTTCCTGCGTAACCACGACGAGCTTACGCTGGAGATGGTAACGGACGAAGAGCGCGACTATATGTACAAGGTCTACGCCCGCGACGCCAAAGCCCGCATAAACCTGGGTATCAGGCGCAGGCTCGCCCCGCTGCTCGGCAACAGCCGCCGCAAGATAGAGCTGATGAACATCCTGCTGTTCTCGCTGCCGGGCACCCCGGTAATATATTACGGCGATGAAATAGGCATGGGCGATAATTTCTATCTGGGCGACCGCAACGGCGTGCGCACCCCCATGCAATGGAGCCCGGACAGGAACGCCGGCTTCTCCAAGGCCAACCCGCAGAAACTCTTCCTGCCGGTGGTAACGGACTCCGAATACCACTATGAGGCTCTGAACGTGGAAAGCCAGGAAGGCAACCTTTCCTCCCTGCTCTGGTGGATGAAGCGGGTGATAGCGATGCGCGCCAACTTCAAGGCCTTCGGCAGGGGGACGATAGAGAATATCCACTGCGACAACCCGAAGGTCATCGCCTTCGTGCGCCGCTACGGCGACGAAATAATCCTGGTGGTGGCCAACCTTTCCCGCTTCTCGCAGGCCGCCGCCCTGGACCTGGCCAAATACGCGGGCTACACCCCGGTGGAGGTCTTTGGGGGCAGCGATTTCCCGGTGATAAAAGAGAAGCCTTACCTGCTGACCCCCGGCTTCCACAACTACTACTGGTTCCAGCTTAAAAAGCAGGCTGAGGGCGCTCCCGCGGACCAGCCCGCTCCCGAATTGAAACTCCCGGGCAGTACCTGGGCCGGGCTCTTTGAAAAAGGGGATGGGGCCGGCCTCGAGCCGGCGCTGACGGCTTATATTAAGAATTGCCGGTGTTTCAGCCGCAATACGGCCGGGCTGCGCCGGGTGCGGCTTGCGGAGCATTTCGCTCTGCCCTCGGGCTCGGTGCTGACGGTTCTGGAGGCTTCCCATTCAAACGGCTGGACCGAGACCTACCTGTTGCCGCTGGTCTTCTTAACCGGGGAAAAAGCCCTGAAAGCCGCTAAACAATATCCTCAGACCCTTATCGCTTCTCTGGAATTCTCCGGCGAGAAAGGCCTGCTTTTTGACGCTATCCAATCCCCGGCTTTCCACTCGGACCTGCTTTCCCTGTTCGTTACCAGGAAAAAAATGCGCTGCGGCTCCGGGGAACTGCGCGCGCTGCCCGACGCGGGTTTCAGGGACCTCCTGACCTCCAACCCGATACCGCCCGACTCAAAGGTGATGAAAGCCGGGCCGGATGGCGTTTCTATAGCCTACGGCGGCCTTTACCTGCTGCGCCTGGCCCGCCTGCTGGAGGAGGGCGTCAGCCCGGATCTTGAGATAGGCGGACGGCTGGCGGCGAAAGGCGGCTTCGCGAATTCCGCGCCCAACCTCGGCGCGCTGAACCTGAACCGTGGGGGGCGTTTCCACGGAACGGCCGGGGTATTACGCGGCTTTGTCCAGAACCAGGGCGACGCGTGGACCCTGATGATAGAAGAAGCGGCCAAATACTATAACGAGGTGAAGTCCATTCCGGCGGCTGTCAGTCCTCCCGCCGCGCCGGAGGTTTCAGCGGTCAACCTTAAGGAAATCCCGCAGCAGGTAATGAATCTTACCGGGGCGGTATCATTCGAGATGGCGTCCCTGCTGGGACGGCGTACCGGAGAAATGCATTTGGCTCTGGCCTCCGGGCCCGCTACGCCGGAATTTGCTCCGGAGCCTTTCTCGCGCCTGTACCAGCGGTCTGTTTACCAGGCCATGTCCGGGCATTCCAAAAAGGCTTTCATTAACCTGACCAAAGCCCTGAAGAACCTGCCGGAGGAAAGCCGGGAGGAGGTGAAAGGCGTGCTTGAGAAACAGCAGCAGTTGCTCAAGCACTTGCATTTGCTGACGGAGAAAAAGATCTCCGCGAAGAAAATACGCATACACGGGAACTATGCTCTCCGGCAGGCTTTGTTTACCGGCAAGGATTTTATCATTAAGGACTTCGCCGGCGATCCTGGACATACTGTAGGCGAACGCCGCTTGAAACGCTCGCCGCTGCGGGATGTGGCCGGGATGCTGCTGTCTTTCTACTACGCGGCCTACGCGCCTTTCCTGCTGCCGGGGGAGATCCCCGGCAAGGAAATTGCCGGCCTTGCCCCCTGGATAGAACTCTGGTACGCCTATACCGCCGGGGCCTTCCTTAACGGCTATCTTTCCGCGGTCGAGGGTTCCCAACTTCTGCCCGCGCCCCGTGAAGAGACGGACGCGCTGCTGCGGATATTCCTGATGGAAAAGACCATACTGGCCTTGGATTCCGAGTCCTCCGCCAGGCCTGATTGGGCTTTCGTTCCCGCCAGGTTCCTGCGCCGGCTGATCGAAGCGGGGCCGCGCGAATAGGGGCCTGAGTTCGCCATTAATGAGAGGATGCCTTCAATCTCGATCGCAGGAGTTATTATGAAATCATTGCTGAAACTCGCGGTGCTGTTCCCGCTCTTGATCTCCGCCTGCTCTAAAAGACCGGCGGAGCTGGTGTTCGCGGTAGGCGGCGCGCCCAACGAGCTGGATTTCTGGGAGACCATAGCGGCCGATTTCCGGGAGGAAACCGGCATAAGCGTGAGGATACTGCGCCAGCCCACCGATTCCGACCAGAGGCGGCAGGGCATACTCATACCGCTCAAAGCGCAGAAAAAAGACCCGGATGTTTTTCTTATGGATATCGCCTGGATACCGCAGTTCGCGGCCTCCGGCTGGCTGCAGGACCTGGACGCTGCAGGCGGCGTCCCCGTGGATACCGCGCCTTTCTGGAAGAACATCGTGGACCGTTCCGACAGGTACGGCGGGAAGCTCGTGGCCCTCCCCGTCTATGTAGACGCCGGTCTCTTGTATTACAGGAAGGACCTGCTGAAGAAATACGGCTACGCCAAACCGCCCGCCACCTGGAAAGAACTGCTTGAGATCTCCGCCGTCGTGCAGGCCGCCGTTCGCAAGGACAATCCTGAATTCTACGGTTTCGCCTGGCAGGGAGCGCAGTATGAGGGCATCGTCTGCGATTTCCTGGAATTCGCCGGGGCGAAAGGCGGTTTAAGGACGGAGAACGGAAGGCTGCTGGCTGCTACCCCTGAAAACGAGAAGGCGCTTGCCTTCATGCGCGACCTGGTAAGTAAATACAAGATCTCCCCGCCCAACACCTATACCGAGATGAAAGAAGAGGAAGTGCGGCTGTTCTTCCAGAAAGGAAACGCGCTGTTCGAGCGCAACTGGCCTTACGCCTGGGGCCTGCACCAGGCCGACGGCTCTCCGGTAAAGGACAAGACCGGGATCTGCCCGCTGCCCGGCTTCGCCGGCCCGGACAGCGTCTCGACGCTGGGCGGCTGGCATATCGGCCTGTCTAAATATTCGGACAAGCCCCGTGACGCGGCCAGGTTCATAGAATATGTGCTGTCGAAGAAAGTGCAGAAGGAACTTTCCCTGAAGCTGGGCTGGAACCCGGCCAGGCGGGACGTCTACGGCGACCCCGAAGTGCTCAAGGTCCACCCGCATTTCTCCCAGCTGCGGAAAATATTCGATAACGCGGTTCCCCGCCCGGGTCTGCCTTATTACACGCAGGTATCGGAAGCGCTGCAGCGCCATCTTAACGCCGCCGTCTCCGGCAATGAAGAGCCCGCAGCGGCCCTTGAGGCCGCGCAGAAAGAGATAGACGCCGTGGCGGAGAGATACGGGGGCGGGAAGTGAGAAAACGGCTTCTGAGCGGCCTTGAGCCTTACCTGTTCGTAGCCCCGCTGGCGCTGTTCGTAGTCCTCTTCGTCTTTATCCCTATACTGGGCACCGTCTGGAGCAGCTTCTACAGCGACGTGACTTTTCTGGAAAGGCGGTTCTCTTTTCTCCAGAACTACGGCGCCCTGTTCTCGGATCCCGGCTTCTGGAAGTCGCTGCGGTTCACACTTCTTTTCATTTCGGTGGCCGTGCCGCTGGAGCTTATAATAGGCACGGCCTTCGCGGTGGTGCTGGACCTGGAGATACCGCTGCGCGGGCTGCTGCGCGCCTGCGTGCTTATCCCCTGGGCCATCCCCTCCGCCATTTCCGCGCGCATCTGGGAGCTGATCTATAATTACTCCTTCGGGCTGGCCAATTTCCTGCTGGCAAAAATCGGGCCGGCGTCCCCGCCGGTGAACTGGCTGGGGACCGACTTCGGGGCCTTCGCGGCGGTAACGGCGGCGGACGTCTGGAAGACCGCGCCTTTCGTGGCGATAATAGTGCTGGCCGGGCTGCAGGCCGTGCCGCGCGACCTGAAACTGCAGGCCAAGATAGACAGGGCTAATTTCGCGCAGATCTTCTTCAAAGTAACGCTGCCCCTGCTCAAGCCGGTGCTGGTGGTGGCGCTTTTGTTCCGGACCATAGATTCCCTGCGCATCTTCGACGTGATCTACGTGCTCACGCACGGCGGGCCGGGAGGGGCTACGGCCTCGGTCTCGCTTTACGCCTATAAATATTTCCTCGGCGGGGATTTCGGCTACGGCAGCGCCGCCTCGGTGGCGCTGTTCCTGGTGTCTTTCAGCCTGTCCTGCCTCTACGTGAAGTACAGCGGCTTTACGGAGGCGGCGTCATGAAAGAGGAGACTCTCAGCTCCATACTCACCTTCGTTGCCGCCTGCTTCATGGCGGGGTTTTCCCTGGCGCCGTTCCTCTACATGTTCGCCACCAGTTTCAACGCTTCCCCGGATTATCTTACGGGAGGTTTTAATTTCACACTTGCTAATTACAACGACGTTCTGGGCGTAAAATCCCTGCATTTCCTGGATTATCTAAGGAACAGTCTCGTGGTTTCTTTTGTTTCGTCGGTGGCTACGGTGCTGCTGGCCTCGCTGGCCGCCTATGCCATAACGCGCCTGGAGATGAAAGGCAAGGCGGCCATCCTGCTCTTCGTGCTGGCGGTCTCCATGTTCCCGCAGGTGAGCCTTATCGGCTACCTGTTCCGCGTCATGACGGAACTGGACCTGATCAATACCTACACCGCCCTGGTGCTGCCGTATATCGCCTGGATCCTGCCGCTGGCGCTCTGGATACTGGTGAGCTATTTCGCCCAGATCCCTAAGGAACTGGACCGCGCGGCCGTGATAGACGGCTGTACGAAATGGCAGGTGCTCTTCAAAGTGCTGCTGCCGGTCTCGCTGCCGGGTATTTTTTCCACGGCGCTGCTTTCCTTTATTTTCGCTTTCAACGAGTTCCTCTTCGCTTTGATGCTCACGACCGACTACCAGAGCCGCACCATCCCGGTGGGCATAGCGCTGTTCCAGGGGCTGCACGGCGAGACGCCCTGGGGCCAGATAATGGCGGCTTCCACGCTTACCACGCTGCCGATACTGCTGTTCACGCTGCTGTTCCAGCGGCATATAGTGCAGGGCCTCACCAGGGGGGCCGTAAAAGGCTGATAATCATGAAGATACATATAAACGGTGTGCAAAAAACCTACAGCACCCTCCGTAAGAAAACGGAGGTGCTCAAAAATATAAATATCACGGTGGAAGACCGCGAGTTCTTCGTCCTGCTCGGGCCTTCCGGCTGCGGCAAGTCCACGCTGCTCAACATCATAGCCGGCCTTGAGCCCGTGACCGGCGGGGAACTGCGTTTCGGCGACAGGCTTGTGGCCTCGGTGAATAAGAAGGATTTTGTGCAGCCCAAAGACAGGAACGTGGCCATGGTGTTCCAGAACTACGCCCTTTACCCTCATTTGACGGTATTTGAAAACATAGCTTTTCCGCTGAGGATAGCGCGCGCCGGAGCTGAGGAAATAAAAAAGTGTGTGGAAAAAAGCGCGGAGATCCTGAAGATCTCTAAGCATCTCCAGTCCAAGCCCGCCGAGCTCTCGGGCGGCGAGAGGCAGCGCGTGGCCATCGCCCGCGCCATAGTCAGGCGCCCCGATGTGCTGCTTTTCGACGAACCGCTGTCCAACCTGGACGCGCAGCTGCGCACCGCCACCAGGGTGGAGCTGAAGAAACTTCAGCGCGAGCTCGGGATCACCACGGTCTACGTCACCCACGACCAGGTGGAGGCCATGACCCTGGGCGACAGGGTGGCCGTCCTGAAAGACGGGCTCGTGCAGCAGCTGGACACGGCCATCGGCCTGTACGAGCGCCCGGCCAACAGGTTCGTGGCGCAGTTTATAGGGTTTCCGCAGATAAATCTTTTTGAAACCGAGGTTAAAAACGGGACTTTCAGCCTTTGCGGCGCGGATTTCCCGGCGCCGGCGCAAGCCCCTTCCGGCCCGGTCTGGGCCGGGATACGCCCGTCGGATCTCGAACTGAAAGACGGGGGGGCTCTTAACGGGCGGGTGGACACCATGGAACTGCTCGGCCGCGACGCGGTGCTGTATGTTTCCTGCGGGCAGCTTGAGTTCGCCATTCTCAGCGAGCGGAAAGACCTCCGGGAAGGCGACGCCGTTAAATTTTCGCTGAAGCCCGGGAAGGCGCATTGCTTCCCGCGGTGAAGGCCGTAGAAGACTTTTTTTCAAATATACCGCTTACTTGCGGTCCGGCCGCACGGCGCGGATATACCCGCCGGAGATGCCGGCGGCTAAATAATCGGTTACCCCAAGTCCGTCCCCTTCTTTCGGCGCGAGCATAAGGGCCGCGTAGCCCCAGAACAAGGGGTTGCCCTTCAAAACGGAACGCGGCACCCTGACAGTTATCGCGCCGTCCTCGGCCTTAACGGGGAAAGTCCCGATGACTACAGGTCTTTTTGAAACGGCCGCGTAAAGCACGGCTTTTTCAGGAGCTATTTCCAGGGCGTATTCCCAGGCGCTTTCAGAGGAAAAACGGAACGGCCGGCCGTTCAGGGGGCGGGTCCTGCCGGCGCGCACCCGGCGATTTATATCTATGTAAAGGTCCAGCGCTACATGACCGAAGCCCGAAGGGAGATTCCCGGAGTTCTCCAGCGCCAGGGGATAAAGCCTGAAAACTATGGCGTCCGGAAGTTTCTCCACTTTAAGCTTGTCCAGTTTCCAGATCTTCTCCGGGTCGGCGCCCTCCGGCAAAGGCGGCCCGGTAAGCGGAAGTTCCGGCTTTCTCGAAATATTCCTGATCTCAAAGCCGCCCGGTCCCGAGGCTATATGCAGTCTCTCCCGGTCTTCGACGGTCTCCAGCGCTTCGTCCAGCGAGGAAAAACTCCACTTAACGGGGGTTCTGCGCATCAAATGATAGGCGCTCCCCAGGGAGTGGCGTATAGCTGTTTCCGCTTCGCGCCTTTCCTCAAGGTCTCCGGAGGCGAGACTTTTCAGCTTTTCCCCGTTCTCGGCGGCGAAATATTCCTCGAAAGCCGGCTTAGCGGAATTGTAATCGCCGCCGCGCGAGTTAAGGTAAAGCATAAGGTCCGAGCGGGTCCTGGCCAGGGCGGCCAGGGCTGAGCGCTGCAGCGGCGTGGAGGCCCAGACCGTGTAATCGCCGCTCCAGGGGGATGACATAGCCGCTATCCCGGAGGGGGAGGAGGCGGAGGAAGGCGCTGTTTTAAGCGCCTCGGAAACTGTAAGGGTTTCGCCCCGGCCGGCGCCGCGCAATTCTTTTTGCAGGCCGGCGCGCAGTTGCGCGGCGTCCACCGCCGAGGTTTCATCGAAAACCGTAAAGCGAAGCCCGCCGCCGGCAGCCGCGCCGGGATAAGGCGTGAAAGGTACGACGGCTACGCCGCCGGCCTCAAAAACGGCGGCGGCGGTGGAGGCGAGCGGGCCGCAGGCCAGCCATTTAAAGCCGCTGGCCCGCGCGAGCGGGAAATAGTCCTCCACCAGCCCGCCGGGAGGGATGACCAGGCCGTCCGGTATCTTTTTGAAGTACCTTTTGGAAGTTTCCCGGGCCCGGTCCAGGCGGAACATCAGGAACTGCCTGTCATCCCCGGCGAAGGCCGGCGCGGAGGGTTTGCCTTCCCACTTTACCGTTTCAAGGGAGGGATAATACAGCAGTGGGAGCGGCGGGTCCCACTCCGGGCGCAGGACCAGCTCGAGGCCGCCGTCTTCTTGCAGTTTTTTCAGCCGGAGAGCGGCGCTTTCCGGGATCTCCGTCAGGGCCGCCGTCAGGCGCAGGTCCTTGTTCTCTTCCAGGATGGATAATATCTCTTCGATCCCGGCCTCCGGGGAAGGGATCCAGAGCAGGGCCTGCTGCGCGTAGGCGCGCGCCGGCCCCAGGAGCAGCATGAGAACCAATGCGAAAAATGCGTGTTTCAAGATATGCCTCCCGCTAGAACGGTCTTTTCCGGAGCCGCATCAGACCTTAATAGAGAACCGCTCCATCAGGCTCTGGATGATACGGCGTAAAACCGGGTTGGGTTTGGGATGCCTGCCGCATACGAACCAGACATTCTGCCTTATGCCTATGTCCTTCCTGTGCAGTTTCTTCAGGCGTCCGAGCTTAAGGTCGTCCCGGACGGTCAGGGCGTCCATGGTCGCGACTCCCTGGCCCCGCAGGGTCAGGAACCGTATCAGTTCGCTGTCTTCTATTTCCGTAGCCACGGACACGGAGATCTTATGGCGGCATAAAAAAAGGTCCACGTCCTTGCGTACCGGGTTTTCCGGCGCCATGAGGAGGAGGGGCAGTTCGGAAAGGTCCGCCGGAAAGCGCGCCGCCCTGGCTTTGAGCCGAGGGATAGCCACGAAGCAAATAGGGATGGCCCCGGCCAGCCGGCTGGTGAACTCCACTCCCATTTGAGAGGAGAAGTCCGTTGTTGAGACGACAAAATCCAGCCTGTGTTTCTCCAACTGCTCGCGGAGATTGTCGAACGGTCCTCCAAGGATGCTGATACGCACCCGCCGGTCGATCTTATGGGCGTGCTCCAGCAGCTGCAATACTACGTGGCGCGAGATAGGCCCCGCCACGCCCAGGCGCAGAATGGCGGCTCTCTGCGCCTGTTCCGGCCGCAAGGCGGCTACCAGTTCGGCCCCCTGCGAGAAGATCCGCTCGCAGTAATCGAAGGCGATCCTGCCCTCGGGCGTTAACTTCACGCCTTTGCGGCTGCGCACGAGGAGCTGGTTTCCCAGGGACCGCTCCAGCTGCTTAAGCTGAAGGCTTAGCGTGGGCTGGGCCAGGTAGAGTTCCCGGCCCGCCTCCCCTATCCTCCCGGCCTTGGCGGTGATCCAGAAATAATAGAGATGGTGATAGTTTACGGGTATCATTTATTTGCTAAATGCAAATCATTTAAATTATATGTTTCGTAAATGATTGTAGCATACCGTATACTATAATTACAGGCCCGCAAAACGCCTGCTGGAGACTACGGTATGAAAATTGCGACACCGGTTATCTGCCTGTTATCTGTTTTTGTGACGCTGGCCACAGCTTCCTGCGGCAAAAAGAACCTGAAGGCCGAAGGTTCTAAAACCGACATGGGCGCCGATATAGCCGCCGCCCCGGTTCTGGACATCCGGGACGGGGACGCCGCGTGGTCCGAGGGAGACATCCGCCGGGGAGAGTTCTTTGCCCATGAGGCCCTGCGGCCCGTTTATTTCGACTTCGACGGGTACGGCCTCTCCGAAGAACTCCGCGAAACCCTGCGGAAGAACGCCGAAACCCTCAAAGCCCATAAAGAGTGGCTTGCGGTGGTGGAGG
>Ga0209212_1008698_pt1 | contig 10828 bp, 10 predicted proteins | sample RifGroC2_FD_183996 | JGI IMG/M metagenome (GOLD analysis project Ga0209212, IMG submission 183996) | Groundwater microbial communities from Rifle, Colorado, USA - Groundwater C2 (SPAdes) (version 2) | ecosystem: Environmental > Aquatic > Deep subsurface > Groundwater | place: Rifle, Colorado... | reverse complement strand
AAACTGCTTTTACTGCGGACTTAGACGAGATAATAAAAATATTAAACGCTACAGGTTAGAACCTGAAGTTATAATTGATTTTGCTACAAAGGCATCGTCTTACGGATACAAAACTTTTGTATTGCAATCAGGAGAAGGCAATATTTATTCTCTTGAGGAAATGCTCTACATAATTTCCGAAATAAAAAAACTTGATGTAGCCATTACTCTTAGTGTCGGTGAAAAAACTGAAGAAGAATATATTGCTTATAAAGAAGCAGGGGCGGATAGGTTTCTTTTGAGGATAGAAACTACTGATAAAGAGCTTTACCAAAAGCTTCATCCAGGAATGAGCCATGAAAACAGGATTAATTGTCTTAAAACTATAAAAAAACATGGATATGAAACAGGAACAGGATGTTTAATAGGTTTACCGAATCAGACTTTAGAATCTCTTGCTGATGATATTTTGTTTTTTAAAGAAATTGGAGCTGATATGGTCGGAGTCGGACCTTTTATTCCAAATGAAGACACACCTCTTTCGTTCGAAACAGGTGGAAGTTTTGAATTGGCATTGAAAGTTATGGCTATAACAAGGCTTTTGTTGCCTGATATAAATATTCCTGCAACCACAGCGATGGAAACACTTAACTCGCAGGGAAGGCTTATTGCCCTTCAAAGTGGAGCAAATGTGGTTATGCCAAATGTTACTGAAGGCGAATACAGGGATTTATATAAGCTTTATCCCGGAAAAATCTGTATAAACGACACTCCTGCTCATTGCAGAAGCTGTATTACAGGAAAAATTCAAAGCATCGGACGAACAGTTTCAAAAGAATGCGGCTTTAGAAAGCAAGTAAGATAACAATTATGATTAACATTAACAGGTCAAACATTATAATTATAGTTTTAAGATTTATTATTAATTTCTTACACTGATTTTTTGAATTTCGGGAAATGATATTCCCAGCACTTAATTTCTCCGCAGTACTGACATACTGCATGAGCATTCATAAACCCTAAATCAGGTATAAACTCATACCCGTCAACATTAAAAACTATTTCATCATGAGTATTTATAGTTTTTGTAAAAACGCCAGCACCCTTATAGTTTGGATTGAACACCAAGCCATAATTATCGATTGTTTGACATTTTTTACATATAAACATTTGCATAGTCTCTAATTTTTAACGACTTTCATCTTTTTCTACCCAAAATATCAAAATACAGCAAGGTAAAACATGCGCTTCCCCAAGGAAGCATCATAGCTGTTATTATTGTTCCCACTGTTGAAACAGCTAAAGTAACTGACAAACCAAAAGGTGTCATTTTATAACTTGCTAAAAATTCTACAAAGGCCTGATTTTTAGCAAATAAATTTACATAAGCCTCAAAAGAATTTATTAAATGAGTCATCAAGGGTGATTTATCCAGTATAGCTGTAATTAACCCGGGAACAATAAAACAAGTAACAACCAATAAAACAATTCCCATAAATGTTGTCCGCCAGAAATTTCCTTTCATGAGGTTCCAGCTTTTTTTGATTACCTCAACGGGTGATATTGACTCAAAAGCAAACACTTGAAAAACAAGGCTAAGATTTACAGATAAAAGAATAGAAAAAATTAGTGAGGCAAGTACCATCAATAGAAAAATTGGGGTTATTAAAACTGTATTAATAAAGAAACCTAAGAAAAAAGATAAAAACGGAAAAATCAAAATCCCCAACCAGAAAAGAGTCATTAATAAAAGCAAAATTACGTAATTATTTGTTTTTAATTTTACGGAGCTGTTATAAACTTTAAAATCGCCAAAACTTCCTTTTTTTTCTATATCAGAAACCATGGGGTTTAAAGATATCATTACAATCATATAATCCCAGAATGCTTTTAAGAAAACAGCAAAACCCGGAATTACCATTAATATTAAGCCTAAAAGAATGAAAACAAGGTTCTGCTCAAGATTTTCTCCTGATAATTTAGCTAAATATTTTTCTGTGTAGAGATAATTCGGATAAAAGATTAAAAATATTCCTATAATCTGACCAAAAACAGGAAATAACATTACTCTTGATAACGGCAAAAAGTTATTTATATAAATCATCAAACTTTTAAAAATTATTGCAAATATATTTGTTCCTGATTTAGACTTGCCCATGAATATTCCTTAAATATTTATCAAACTATTCATAAATTATATCCTTAAAAACAGGTTAAAGGTATAATATAATTTAAAACAATCTAAGGGATAGCTGGAATGAAAAAAACTTACGTTAGCATTGCATTAATAACTTTAATTGCATTTTCTATACCTGTAAATGCTCAGGTGTTTGATTTGAGCTCGACAAAAAAATCATCATTTATTATAAATCAAGATTTTCCGGCTGTTTATAAACCATCAAAACTTATTATCGGCAATAAAACAAAATTTGTAATAAAAGCCGAACCGAATAGTCATGTTTCTCTGGTTACTTCTGATGAAAACGGTGGATCTCCTGAATATTACGGGTATAAATTAAGATTGGGGCAAATATTAAACCCTCATGAAGGAATTGTAGGAGATAAAGGAGTTCTGGAGCTGGAAATTTCACTTCCTCAGGAAAAAGAGCTTGTCGGAAAAATTCTTTATTTTGAAGTGCTAGTGTGGAAAAAATCTGACTTTAGCGATTTAAAAATTGCAAAAATAATGGGAATAGACGGAAGTGAAACTAACATTAACGCTGTTATAATAACCGAACAGTTAAAAAACCAATCAATGCCTAATTTTGGACCTAATATTCCCGGAACGGGCGGTGATATGAGTAAAGCTAAAGCGATATTCAATAAAATAAACGAAATAAAATAAACGACACAAGCGCTGATGGTGATTCAGACAATTATTATCTTGATGAAATGTATTATAACAACCAGCCTTTAATGCTAAGAAACATTCATACACCTCAAGTGAAAGCAGAAACAGATAAAGACCAATAAATATGAATGATACTTTTAAAATTGCACTTATCCCTCTTGATAATCGACCTGTAAGCTTTACCTTACCGCAGCAAATAATTTCATTAAACAAAAATATATCAGTTTTCACTCCACCGAGAGAATTTCTTGGCGGATTGGTCAGTTATTCACAGGTTGATAAAATTCTTGAGTGGATTGACGATATATTAAAGCAGGAAAAAGTAGACTATATAATAGCTTCGCTTGACACTATCGCTTATGGCGGACTTATTCCTTCCAGAAGACTCAATACCAGTCCGGAAGAAATTACTAAAAACCTTAATATTTTCCGAAATATAGTCGAAAATCATAATACTAAAGCGAAAATATACGGATTTAGCAGCATTATGCGGATTTCTGACAGTTATGTTAACGAGGAAGAAAAAGAATACTGGGATAAATTCGGCAAAGAAATTTTCAAATATTCTTATTTGAAACATAAATTAGATGTTTTAAATCATGACACCCAAGAAAAAGAAGATTTTGACGGTCTTAAAAATAAAATACCTCCTGAAATTCTCGATGACTATTTAAAAACAAGAGAAAGGAATTTTTCGATAAACAGATTTTACATAAAATGGATAGAAGAAAATTTTCTGGATTTTCTGGTGTATAGCAAGGATGATACAGGGCAATTCGGGATTAATGTTCAGGAAGCAGAAGCTCTTGATGCAGAAATACAAGACAAAAAACTTTTTGATAAAGCAGTAACCTTAACAGGTGCTGATGAAATTCCTTCCGATCTTGTATCAAAAGCATTAGTTGATAATTACGGTCAAACCATAAAAATCTTCCCTGTTTTTTCCACGGAAAATGGCAAAAATGTTATTTCCCGCTATGAAGATAAAACGATTTTTGAATCAGTGTCGGGACAAATAAAACTTTGCGGAGGAGAAATCGCAGATTCAGAAGAAAATGCGGATATGGTTTTGCTTGTACATACGCCGGAAAATATCCAAAATGACCACTGTCTGAAAATTTACCCGGAATCGGAAAACAAAGAAGCTGTTAAAATTTGTATAGATTTTATAAAAAACACTCAAAAACCTGTAATTATTGGAGATATTTCCTGCGCAAACGGCGGCGATAATTTACTTGTTATGCAAATTCTGGATAATGAAACAATTATCACTAAAATTTATGGCTATGCAGGATGGAATACAACAGGAAATACTTTAGGAAGCGTTATTTCTACAGGAATTTCAAGATTAATTGCAGAAAAAACCGGTAACTTTGAAATAAATAATTTCAAAAAATCTTTACTGATTCGGCTGGGTGATGACTGGGCTTATCAAACAATTGTAAGGCAAAAAATAAGAGCTATTACAGATATTGCAGACAGAAAAACACTAAAGGAAGAGTTAGTTCCTTTAGTGTTAAACCTTACCAAAAAGATTGAGTATAATTTAAAATTGTCTGATTTTGATCTTGATTTCCCGTGGAATAGAACTTTCGAAGTTGAAATAATTATTTAATTTCTGTCTACCAACCAGAGAACACTTTTTTAGCTACATTTGCAACGCCGCCTACAACGCCTTGTACGACACCGGCAGCTGTACCAATAACATTATTGACTATATTGCCACCAACGCTTACGGAGGTATTGCCATTACTATAGGAAAAACCGCCTTGGTTATAACCAGGATGACAACCCATATTTCCTTGCATTTGATTCATTCCGTGGTGTCCATGATGATGACCGTGCATTCTGTGTCCACCTTGCATACCGTGCATTCTGTGTCCGCCACCAAATACTGAGTGTTGACAATCGTTACCGGTTCTTCTAATAAATGTTTGTCTTGAAATGTGTCCGTGACCATCATTCATTGTCATTTGTCTCATGTAAACTGACATTTTCCTTCTCCTCTTTTTCTCTTTCCTCTATACATACCCTAATAAATAAAATTTCCCTAATTAATAAAAATAGATTAAATAAATAATTAAAAACTTTTCATATTAAATTAAAAATCTTTAAATCTCATTCCCCCTATTTTTTACCTTTCACTATCACCTCGTATTAATATAAAAACAAATTGTATTAAAAAATTGCTTTTTTTTAAAAGATAAGATTAACAATATGTTACAAATGGGAAAAACTCCACGCTATAAAAGAGTTTGTGCCTTATAATGACTCTCTATAAATTCGAGAAACATTTTCGTTTGTGCCTTATAATGACTCTCTATAAATTCGAGAAACATTTTCCCTGTTGATTTCCATAGGAGTTACACTCTGAAGATCTGTCAATCCAGGAAAAATCATACAAATTTCTGTCAGCTTATCTATCTCTTCTTCTGTAATTCCTTCATCAGAAAGTTTTTTGTTTAAGCCAAGACCAAACAGCCATTTTTCTGTTTCGATAGAAATTTTTTCAGCTTCGTCAGGATTTCCTGTTAAGTTTGGAATTATTGGCGATAACAAATCAGCAATAATCTTGGCTTTTTGAGGATAAATTTGTTTTAATACAGCAGGAAGAAGCATTGTAAGGCTTAATCCATGAGGGAAATCAGGCTTAAGCGCGTTTATGAATTTAGCAAGCGCATGTGTTATATGTAATCCTGTGCTGTCAAAAGCAATTCCCGCAATCATTGCAGCATAAGTCAAATAATATCTCGCTGTTAAATCTTCGGGATTTTCTAAAACTATTGGCAGGTATTCTTTAATAAGTCTTACGGTTTCTTTGCAAAGCAATAGCGAGAAAAGGTTTGTATTATTGGTTGTCGCGGACTCGATAACATGATTTAAAGCATCTATAGTTACATACAAAGTCTGTTCTTTAGAAAGTTTTGTCATCAAAGCAGGATCATCAATTGAATATAACGGGTAAACACAGTCATATCCTATGGCTGCTCTGTTTTGAGTTTCGGGGATTGTAACCACAGCAAATTTATCCGTTTCCGAACCCGTGCCATGCGTCAGATTTACTGTTATAATAGGCACTGCTTTTTCGGGAATAAAAACTTTTTCAAAAAGTTCGCGACCTGTTTTGTCAGGATATTCAAGCAAAATAGCAATACTTTTTGACGCATCAATTACACTTCCTCCGCCTATCGCCAATACTGCTTTTGCTCCAAATTCCAGTCCGAGTTTTCTCGCGGCATCTACTTGAGTGGTTGTTGGATTAGGCTCAATATTTGACGACAAAACGTATTGTATGTTGTTATCTTTTAGTGCTTTTTCAACAAAATCCCATGCACCTGAAATCTTATAAGAATTTGCTCCAGTTATAACAAGCAATTTGTCTATATTTTGGTGTTTTAATTTTTTAAGAATGCGGTCAATTTCTTTAATAGCACCCACGCCAAAGTAAATTGTTACTCTGGCTCTGATTTCTCTAACATTTGTTATATCAAGAGCTTTTTCCCACATAAAACTTTCTCCTCTGATTTAAGTAAAAACCTTATGAAAGGACTTTTTGGAATTTTTCAAATGCCCAGTCAATTTGGTCTTTTGTTATTATCAAAGGAGGAGCAATTCTTATTACGTAAGTATGTGTGTCTTTGCAAAGCACGCCTTCTTTTTGCAGTGCTTCACAATATGGTCTTGCAGGTTCGTCAAGTTCTATGGCCAAGTTCTATGGCTATAAATAAACCCTTGCCCCTGATATCTTTTATATGAGGATTATCAATAGTTTTAAGTTTGTCGAGGAAATATTTTCCAAGTTCGGCGGAATTTTGAATTAAATTTTCTTCTTTTAGCACTTTTAAAGCTGCTCTTGCAATAGCGCAACCGAGTGGATTTCCTCCAAAAGTGCTTCCATGCGATCCCGGAGTTAATACATCCATTACAGAATTGTCTGCAAGCACCGCAGATACAGGATAAAATCCTCCTGAAATAGCTTTGCCTACAATTATTACATCAGGAGTAACATCTTCGTGTTGATGAGCAAATAATTTTCCTGTTCGTCCAAATCCTGTCTGAATTTCGTCAAACATAAGGAGAACATTGTTTTCTTTGCAGATTTTTTCAACTTCTTTAAGATATCCTTCAGGCGGAATAATTATACCTGCCTCTCCTTGAACGGGCTCAAGAAGAAATGCGCATGTGTTTGGCGTAATTGCTTTTCTTAATGACTCTGCATCACCGTAAGGAATTATTTTAAATCCCGATGTGAATGGACCGAAGCCCTCTTTGTAAGCAGGTTCGCTGGAAAAAGTGGTTGTTCTTCCATGAAAATTGTTTTCGCAAACTATTATTTCAGCGTGGTATTTTTCTATTCCTTTAACTTGATATGCCCATCTTCTCGCAAGTTTTACTGCCGTTTCAACAGCTTCTGCGCCTGTATTCATCGGAAGTACTGCTTCTTTTCCAGTAAGCTCTGATAATTCTTTAAGGAAAAGAGATAATATTTGATTTCTAAAAGCTCTTGAAGTTATTGTTAATTTTTGAGCCTGTTCAACCATTGCTTCAAAGATTTTCGGATGGCAATGTCCTGTGTTTAAGCAGGAATATGCGCTTAAACAATCCAAATATTTATTTCCGTCAATATCATAAACCCATACCCCTTCGCCTTTTTCTATAATGATATCGAGAGGGCTGTATGTTTTTGCGCCATATTGGTTTTCGAGTTCTATATAATCGATCGCTGAAAGTGTTTTAGTCATTAGTATTTCCTCTTTTTTTTTTTAAGCCTGTTTAAGCTTTGAAATAGCAATCTCAAGAGCTTCAGTTTCGTTAATATCATTCTCCTTTGCATAATCTTTTAAAATGGCTATGGTTTCGGGGAGCAATCTTTTTGTAAAAGTAACTTTTGTAATTTCTTTATTTTTTCTGCCTGCGCCCTGTCTTTTTCCTCCCCAGGAACATTCATTGTTAACTTCTTGCTCAATACGTTCTAAATTGCGGGCATGTTCTTTACCTTCGGGGGTATTGTTAAGCCATTCTGCATATTTTTCAATATTATCAGAAAACGGAATATTAGCAGTTTCCATATAAGCTTTTAATTTTTCTGAACGAATTTGACGGCGTTTTTTGCTTAACTTTTTTTCTTCGGGTGTTAAAGAATCTTGAAAATTTTTACTTACTTCAGAAAAAGGAATTAATTTTTTTTTCATATTTTATATCTCCTTTAGTCTTTTTTGAGCTAATTTAATTATTTTTAAAGGTGTTTTTTGTGATTTTTTAAGAAAAACAACACCAACAATTATTATTTGTCCTTTTTGATATTTAAAAATACTGCGCGTTTTTTCTGTTTTTATTTCATAAATTTTATTGCCTAAAGAGTTAATGTTTACATTTACAAGACCGGTTTCTTCTATATAAGAATAAACTTCGTCTATTTCTTCCTGATATACTTTATCTAGTTTTAACTTTTCTTTTTCTGCTTCTGGCAATAAGAATATAGTATATTTCATAACCAACCTTGAATAATGTGATTACATTTGTATCATAACACATACTTGATTTTATGCAATACAAAAATCAAGTATGTGTTGACTGAATTGACAATGTTAGAACTTTTATTTTACAAAATGTTGCTTAAATTGTATAAAAGTAAAAGTTAAATCTTTGCATTTTCCTTAAAATGTGAATAAAATAATAAGAAAATTTAATAGGGGTAGTTAATATGAGTGAATATAAAGGGAAGAGTTTAGATTTTAGTGTAATTGTAAATAAAATTCTGGGAGAATGTGTAAATAATCTTCAATCAATTAATGCTCTTACTTTCCTTAATAATCAGCTTTGGGAATTTGGAAAAACATCAAACGAATTACCTGAACTTAATATCCCATTAATGTTTTCCAATAGAAATCTATATCAGGATAAAACACCATTAGAAATAATAGGTAATGACTTTACAAGATATAATATTAATCACGCAATAATAATTACGTTTACAGCTATAGAAGATTATCTTGTAAAGATTAATGCTGTTCATAATGTAATTGATAAAGCAGAAATCAATAATTATATATCAACTCAAAATGAATTTAAGAGGATTTATTCTGAATCTATTAATAATAGATATTTTTCTTGGGAAAAAGTATTAAAACCCAAAATACCATATCAATTTGATGACAGTAAACAAATAGATCTATATAAATCTTTTGAAACTTTAAAATCTATGAGAAATTGTATTGTCCATAGGTTTGGTACAATCAAAGAACTAGATATTGAAGAAGATAAAGATTTTGAAGTATATTGGCTAAACCATAAAATCTTTGCTGGAGATAAAGAAATTGAGGTTACACCTTTTATAAATAATACTGACAAATATTTACCATTTTCGATAAGACAGGATATTGAAACTAAATCTTTTAAAAGAGGTGAAAAAATCAACATTAATTTAAAGGAATATAATGATATTTCCCTCACTCTTTTAAATTTTTGTAATCATGTTGCCAAAATATCACTTGAAATTTTAAAGGAAAGAATAGACAAAAAACGTCATAATTCAAATTAACAAACTAAAAAACCTGCCTTCAAAGGAAGCAGGTAATAAATAAAATAAAAAACGGGGTGGACGGGGCTCGAACCCGCGACCCCCTGCGTGACAGGCAGGTACTCTAACCAAACTGAGCTACCACCCCTCGTTTGTTAATCAATTATAAAATACAAAATTTTTATTATCAAGCACTTATTTATTTTTCAATGGTGCCTATTAAAAGTTTTATGTCAGCAGCTTTTTGCTGATTTCCCAATTCTTCAAATAATTTAAGAGCGGAATTATAGTTTTTTAGGGCTTCTTGCTTTTCAAAAAAGTATAAAGACAAGTTGCCGTAGTAATTATAAGTCTTTGCAATGTTCTCTTTAAAGTTGCATCCCTGATTTATTTCCATTGATTTATCGAGAGCTTCTTTTGCTTTTTTAAAATCTTCCATTAATACATACAAATCGCCGAGTTCGCAGAAACATTTGCCTTTTCGCTCTATATCATTTGTTTTTTCTGCAATTTCAAGAGATTGTCTGTATTTTACTTCTGCAACGTCAAATTCTTTCTTTCTTTTGAATAGATTTGCAAATTCGTAATGATTTTCAGCCATACCACTTAAGTTTTCCATTTTTTTGTTTATTTCAAAGGATTTGTTTAAAAGTTCTTCAGCTTTTTTAAATTCATTGTTAACAACACAAACAGAAGCCAATCCGCAAAAATCGTCAGCAATCCCAACTTTTTTTTCGAGTTTTTCATCAATTTCAAGGGATTGTTTGAAAAACTTTTCCGCTTGAGAAAAATCTCCCTGTGTTTTGTAAATTTCTGCCAGTACGCTATAAGAATTAGCTTCACTTTCGAGGATTTTATGCTCGAGGCTTATGGAGATTGCTTTCTGACAAAGTGTAATCGCCGTTTCAATGTTTCCCCATTTGTGATTAACAGAAGCCAGACTTGTGTAAATTGAAGAAATAGCTTCATTATTTTTTAAAAGCTCACTTGTTTTCAAAGCATTTCTAAATAATTCTTCAGCTTTTCCGAGCTTGCCCCAAAAAAGATTTATGCTGCCAAGATTTGAAAAAATAATAGGCAGACTGTCAAACAGTTCAAGATACTTGCTTATGGTCATAGCCTTGTTAAACATTGCTTCGGCGTCTTCAAGTTTTCCTTGAATATAGTAAATATTCCCCAGATTAATGCAAATTCCTGCAACGCCTTCCATTTTTCCCGAATTCTCATCTATTTCGAGCGATTGCCTGTACATATTTTCAGCTTCTGCCATATCACCCCAGTTGGAATAAAGCACTCCGAGATTGCAGTAAATATTTGACAATCCTTCCTGACGGTTTAATTTTTTGTTAATGTCAAGCGAATTCAAATATTCAGCTTCAGCTTTTTTAAGCTCGCCCTGAATAGAATAAATTATGCCGAGATTGCAGTAAATTCGTGCTTTTTGTTCTTCCGAAACTGATTTAATTTTTAAAATTTTT
>Ga0209212_1008697_pt1 | contig 10829 bp, 8 predicted proteins | sample RifGroC2_FD_183996 | JGI IMG/M metagenome (GOLD analysis project Ga0209212, IMG submission 183996) | Groundwater microbial communities from Rifle, Colorado, USA - Groundwater C2 (SPAdes) (version 2) | ecosystem: Environmental > Aquatic > Deep subsurface > Groundwater | place: Rifle, Colorado... | reverse complement strand
AGGTTGTTAACATAATGTCCTATGGCGCCTTCGTAAAACTTGAAACAGGGATCGAAGGCCTTGTGCACATCTCCGAGATGTCCTGGACACGCCGTATCAATCATCCATCCGAAATGGTAGCTATTGGGGATATGGTAGAAGTGGTTGTCCTTAAGATTGACAAGGAAAAAGAAGAAATCTCCCTCAGTATGAAACAGACTGAAGTTAATCCCTGGACGGTTATCGAAGAAAAATATCCAGCCGGAACGAAAATTAAGGGTCGTGTCCGCAATCTGACCAATTACGGCGCATTTATTGAGATTGAAGAAGGTGTTGACGGATTGCTTCATATTTCCGACATGTCATGGGCAAAGAAGGTCGGTCATCCCTCTGAAATTGTTAAGAAGGGGGATAAAATCGAGGCTATTGTACTCTCAGTTGACCGCGAAAAGAAGAGGGTTGCGTTGGGTCTAAAACAACTCTCTGATGACCCGTGGACAAAAGAAATTCCCGACACATTTAAGGTAGGTGATATTGTAAAAGGCAAAGTCACGAAGCTAACCAACTTTGGCGCATTTCTGGAACTCGGTAAAGGGATAGAAGGGCTGTTACATATCTCAGAATTCTCCAATGAAAAGGTAACCAATCCTGCTGATGTCGTCAATATCGATGATGAACTGGAAGTCAAGGTTATTCGAATCGAACCTGACGCAAGAAAGATAGGTCTCAGTCTTAAAAAATTATCCGATTCTTCAACTGGAGAATCCCAACAGCAACCATCTGATGAAGGCACGGATACATCGGAAAAGGAAGCGAGTGCAGCAGACGCCTAATGATGCTGTAACAAAACGGAAGGAGATACTCATACGGAATCTGCTTTACAAACATATCTGAAGGAAATTAACAAAATTCCGTTGTTATCTCTTGAAGAAGAAAAGGAAATTACAAAAAAAGTAGTGGAGGGGGATGCGAAGGCACGAGAAAAACTGATACGCTCCAACTTGCGGCTGGTTGTCAGTATTGCAAAACAATATGTTCATAGAGGGCTTTCCTTCCTGGATTTGATCGAAGAAGGGAATATTGGTTTGATTCGTGCTGCTCAAGGTTTTGACCCAACGACTGGATTTAAATTTAGTACGTATGCGACATGGTGGATAAAACAGGCGGTCCGCAGGGCATTAACGGATAAGGCAAAAACGGTTCGCATACCCTCTTACATGCTTGAAAAAATATCCAAACTGAAAACCACGTCTACTGACTTATTAGATAGGCTTGAAAGACCGCCCAGCCTGAGTGAGATTGCAAAAGAGATGGATATCACTGCAAAAAAAGTGGAATCCATCGAACATGCCATACGCTCGACAGGGTCACTCAATTCGACAGGCGTTACAGGTTCTGATCTTATTTGGGCATTGAGCAGTATTTTACCAGATAAAAAAACACCAACCCCTGAGGATGAGCTTGATGAAACTTATGAAAGAGAAGCACTGGAAAAGCTCTTGGATATTATCGATCAAAGAGAAGCCACAATAATAAAATTGCGATATGGATTGGCGGATGGTGAGCCCAAGACCCTGGAAGAAATTGGCAAACTGCTGCATTTAAGCCGTGAACGCATACGACAAATAGAGAAAGAAACCATTGAAAAATTACATTATATTCAGACGAAAGAAAAATAACGCATGGACAACTTAAAGAAACTGATTCGTGATGTACCCGACTTTCCCAAAAAAGGAATTATCTTTAAAGATATTACTCCACTCTTGCAAAGTCCGAAGGGACTGAGAGACACCGTTGAAGCAATATCTACTCATTATAAAAACAAGAAAATCGATATTGTAGTCGGTGCTGAGGCACGCGGATTTATTCTGGCTCCCACGATTGCCTTTAATCTTGGCGCAGGCTTTGTCCCCATTAGAAAACCCGGAAAACTTCCTTATGAAAAGATTAGCATGAGCTATGCCCTTGAATATGGCACTGATACCCTTGAAATACACAAGGACGGTGTCAGGAAAGGACAACAAGTACTCATGGTGGACGATTTGCTTGCGACCGGTGGAACTATGGCTGCATGTTGCAAGATGGTTGAATCGCTGGGTGGAAATGTTGTCGGATGTGCCTTTTTGATTGAGTTAACCTTCCTCAATGGCAAGAAAGCGCTGGATAAGTACGATACATACTCGCTTATAAAATATTAAGAAGCGGCTTGTTTTTTGTGCTCAATTCCAAAAGTACAGTATCGTGACCGTAAAAGGAAAGCGGCGATTATTAATTCAGAACTATTTCAATCGATTGACCTTCCTTCCAGACCTGATTAAACACCTTTGCATTTTTTAATGCATCCATCACCTGTTTTTCAATCCACATAATCACATCACTATAACCGCAACTAAAACACCTGACCATCATAGGACCTTTTATCGTTTTTACCATTACGGAAATGGCTTCACCCTCACAGTTCGGGCATCTGGTTGAAGAAATTACGGCCTTATATTTTTCACTAATTTCTTTATTTGAAAAATGGTCTGACATTTTCATACTCCTTTAAAAGAACTGATGAGTATACGGAAGTTTCAATTTTAAAACACATCTTTTTAAACAAAAGTTTCCAATAATTTATTTTATTTGAGTTTTCTGAGTTTCTCGTTGCGAGTCTGAATAATCAATGGGTTTTTTCGCAAGGTATGGTGGGCGCTAGTGGATTCGAACCACTGATCCCTTGCGTGTGAAGCAAGTGCTCTAGCCACTGAGCCAAGCGCCCCACTTTAATAATTCATATTCTATTAAATATTTTTACTAAATTCCATCAAAAATAATTAACATCGTGTCATTTTTTGCCATTCTCAAAATTCTTTGACAAAAGATTTCGATTTGGCTACAATCAACTCCGACGTGTTAATTATTTTTATGCAAAGGGGTGGATACTATGAATGCCAAAGACAACCATCTTTCCCGCAGGGATTTTTTGAAACATACCGCCCTTGGTGTTGTTGGCGCTGGAATAGGCATTAACGGTTTTAGAAATCTGAAAGCGGCCTTTGGCGCTGACGATCAACTTCCTTCCTTTGACAGAAGCAGGATAATTGCCATTAAAAACAGTGGGATTATGAGGAACGGCAAACCGGACCCAAAAATTATCCAGAATATGATGAACGAGGGTATGTTTACTCTCACGGGAAAAAAAACGACAGCAGAGGCATGGCGTACATTCTTCACTCATGAGGATGTCGTAGGGATCAAGATCAATCCAATCGGCGGGGTAAAACTCTCCACCCGGCCAGAAGTTGTTAACGCAATCGTTCTTGGCCTGATAGCTGCCGGAGTAAAGGAAAATAATATTATTATCTGGGACCGTTTTAGCTATCATCTGATTACAACCGGCTTCCCTTTGAATCAAGGAAGCAGCGGGGTTCGCTGCTATGGCACTGAACCGACTGCTGGATATGATAGAGCAACGTATTATGAATCACTGGATGACGACTACACCTTGCGTCAGGACGACGGGGCACGTTCGCTCTTCAGCAAGATTGTTACCAAACACGTAACGGCAATTATCAATGTGCCGGTTATGAAGGATCATGGAATTGCAGGTGTGACTTTGTGTCTCAAAAATCTAGCCTTTGGTGCCATCAACAATACGCAAAGATTTCATCCGACACCCTACTTTTGCGACCCTGCCTCGGCGGAGGTCTGCGCACATCCCGTACTCAGAGACAAGGTGCGTTTACATATTGTCGATGCATTGCAGGCCTGTTTTGATGGCGGGCCAGCCAGCATGAAGACATGGACGATGTGGAATGAGGAACGGCTCTTTTTTGGGACTGATCCGGTAGCAATCGATAGGATAGGGCTTGAAATCATCGACAGGAAACGTAAAGAAAACAATTATCCGTCGGTATTTCAAAAGGCCAGGCATATTGCTACAGCGGAGAAAAAAGGGCTGGGCATTTATGAAAGAAAAAACATTGAGTTCGTGGAACTCAATGTATAAAAATTGCGTAACAGTTCAGCACCCTCACCTGACCTCCCCCATCGAGGGGGAGGAAACGTTTTTCCCACGTCTCTGGTGGGAGGGGTTAGGGGAGGGGAGGAACTGATACAAAATTGTTTCGCTATCGCTTGCAATGACGATGTAAACAGTACTTAGTGCGTTTGTATGAGTATCAGTGTTGCATGTCTATATCAGGTTTTGGCGAATTTTGCAGGGTCTTGTCTTGTTCGTCCAGCGTTTCTACAGGACTCCTTGTGCTTTTGTCGAGTGGTGAGAGTTCTTCTATTTCTTTTTTACTTCCTGCCCCCAGAGCCTTAAACTTTCGGGCAGAGGGGAGCACACGACCTTCAAAAGACGCTACGGCTGCGTTAAATGCCTCTACAGCCCTTCCAAGAGACCCTCCAAGTTTTGCGAGATGTTCTACCATCGTGGCAATGCGTTCATGAAGTTCCTGTCCGAGATCACTGATCAACTGTGCATTTTCTGCTATCTGTTCTTGTCGCCATCCATAGTGCACAGCCCGCAGGAGCGCAATAAGGGTTGTTGGTGTTGCCAGGATGACGCGTTGATTAACGCCCTCTTCAATTAATGATGGGTCTTGCTCCAGCGCAGCGCTGAAAAACATCTCACCGGGCAGAAAGAGGATTACAAATTCGGGCGTGGGTTGAAACTGGTCCCAGTAAGATTTTGCGCTTAATTTCGCCATGTGAGACCGAATCTGTTGGGCGTGCTCCTTAAGCTTGTACAAACGCTGTTCATCATCTTGAGATTCCAGCGCCTCAAGGTAAGCCTTAAGCGGCGTCTTTGCGTCGACGACAATATTTTTACCGCCAGGCAGCCGCACGATTACATCGGGACGTAGTCGTCCGTCTTCCGTTAGTACAGTTTGCTGCTGATAAAAATCACAGTATTCCAGCATGCCGGCGATCTCGACCACCCTCTTCAATTGTATTTCTCCCCAATTGCCGCGTACCGTTGGCGTCCTGAGCGCCTTGACCAGATTACCCGTCTCAGACTGTAACTTTTCCTGTGTGGTTATGAGGGATTTGACCTGCTCCGTTAGGCTTCCGTATGCATGCTGGCGTGCCTTCTCCAATTCTCTGACATGAGTGTCCACTTTTTCCAGTGACTGTTTGATGGGTGTAACGAGGTTTTCTACGGCCTTTTGTCTCTGTTCGAGATCTCCCTTTGCTTCAACCTGATATTTTTCTAATGTAGTTTTTGCTAAATCCAGAAAGGATTGATTGTTACTTTTTAGCGCTTCTGCCGAAAGCGCCTTAAAGGCGTCGCTCAGCTTTTGCGTAGCATCATCAAGGATGGCTACTTTTTCTCCAGAAACCCTGCGCTCATGTACGAGCGTGGTTTCCAGTCGTACTATTGACTGGTTAAGCTCGGAAATCTTTTCATTCTTCTGATTCAGGTCTACCCGTGTATTTGCCATGTCCTGTTGAACTGAAGTAAGCTGCTCATTCAACATGGTAATACGCGACCTGCCGATCAGCCAAAGGATAATGCTTCCGGCAAAAACTCCGCCGGCTGCGGCGATAATTAACCAAAAAAATTCCATATTTGTTTACAATGTAATATATAAATTTCTGACCATTATGGGTAAAATTAGGTTATCTCTCTGAGTCTTGCACTGCTGGCATCCTATGCGTGTAAGTTTACACATAATAATGGAAATTTAAAGAAAAAATTAACTTATCCTGAAAAAAGCCATATCAAACTTCATTCGTATTTTTTGGTAGTTTCGTAGCCAAGTGGAATTGTTTTCAAATTTATTGTATAATTTGGTAAAAATTAAATAAAGGGCGGTTATCGAAAACTAAACATCTGCACGGGTTCGGAGTTCGCTACACTATGGTATTGATAAGAAAGTTATTATTTATTATCACTATCCAAACATTCATCTTTTTTATTCAAGAATGGTTAGCTCTAGCGGATGACACCTGGCAATTGGACGAAAATTCCGCAGAAATGAGCGATGATGATGAAATTGCGCTTGGTAAAAGAGTTGATGAATATATACGGTGGCAATTCTATTTTCGTAACGATCCGGAACTCAACAAAACAATTAACGACATAACACAAAAACTTACCGCTGTATCCGAAAGAAAGACGCTCACATTTACCTGTGATATTATTCAATCGTATTCCATCAATGCATTCTCAGCGCCGGGCGGCCATATCTATGTAACGGATAGTTTATTAAAATTCGCAGAAACGGAAGATGAAGTAGCGGGTATCATTGGTCATGAGGTTGCACACGCATCACTGAGACATGTATCAAAACTGTATCGCGAGTTTATGGGAATCCTTTCACAACGTGACAAAGGAACCGATTCCGCTGCCATATTATTGCTCTTTAACAGTCATCTCGAAGAATTTGAGCAGGAAGCAGACACTACAGGCGTTCTCTATGCGCAGAAAGCAGGTTTTAATCCCAATGGCCTGCCGGACTTTCTGGAGCGACACCTCAATCTGTTGATACAGAATGGAGTTCTTGGTTTCCTGAGATTTGGCTCTATTACAACAATCTCCTCAAGAATCGACCACTTGAGAGAATACATCTCCTCCCTGACGATTAAGGAATAAATTTCTTTTTTGCGTAAACACCATCCTCTGAAAAAATCCTTGAATTTGAAATATTTTGTCATTACTATAGGCTTTATTCATGCCAATTCAAATTTAAGAATTTCTGCTTTCGAAAAGAGGGTGTAGAGAATTTTACGTACGATTGAACTAACAATCAGCATCTCATTAATAAACAATGGTACGTTGTAAGATATGTGTTCGTCAGGAGGGTGAACGTTTGTGCATAGAGCTTGGGGACTGGCTCTGTCCCGAGTGTTGCGGCCAGCATCGAATCGTGAATATCAATTGATGGCCATACTGCCCATTCTTCTTCGGAGAACAAGCATCCCTAGGCCGGAAAGAGAATGAAAAAAGGTAACTGTTCAGCCTTACTCTATAATAATTATAGAAAATAATCCTTGCAGGAGACCTAATGACCGTCTGTCGACCACGTGTAATTACACTCCTGACAGACTTTGGCAACCAGGATGCATACGTGGGGATCATGAAGGGAGTAATAGCCGGAATTAATCCTTTTGCAAATGTCGTCGATATCTGTCACAGTATCCCTCCGCAGGACATATTCAGCAGTGCCTATCTTTTGTACTCCTCTTACAAATACTTTCCCAGAAAAACTATCCATGTAGCGGTTGTTGACCCCGGAGTGGGAAGCAGGAGGGACATCGTCTGTGTTGAAACAAAAGATTATTTTTTTCTTGTGCCTGATAATGGTCTTCTCAGTTATATCGTTCAGGAAGAGCGACCCAAAAGTATCATTCGCCTAACAAATAGCAAATATTTCTTACCGTCACTATCAAGTACTTTTCACGGTCGGGACGTCTTTGCACCTGTTGCAGCACATCTATCTCTGGGTGTAAAACCACAGCAATTGGGTATCAAGATTAATCAATTGGAGCAACTCGATGTACCCAATCCAGTCCAGAAAAAAGCAGGGCGAGTGGAAGGTCAGATCATCTATATTGACAGATTTGGAAATCTCATTACCAATATTACTAAGGAATATCTGGTAAAAGGGACTGGAGGTCAGAAGCCGGAAGTCAGAAGTATGAAGCCAGACGCATTTGAGAAAATTTCTAAAGAAAAGATACTTTCAAAATACGATACCATAGAAACAACTATCGGGAAGAAGAGGATCGTGGGATTGAGTAAGACCTATACGGATGCAAAGCCGGGAGAGCCGCTTGTCCTCATTGGAAGTGCGGGTTTTCTTGAGGTCTCCATCAATCAGGGAAATGCCCAAAAATACTTTAAAGTGGATAAGGGTAACAAGGTGATAATCAAATGTAATCCAGGTACGATCAGATAAAATGAAGAATATAAATGGGGTCACCGAGTCGGGATCAGTAGTGCGGGTGGTTTATCCCCCGCCCAATGCCGACCACAAGGGATCGGCGCTGCATTTTTTGTTATATTTAACCGGTAAAGAACCGCTTTCATTCTATTTTATGGGAACAATTTCAGCCCTTCTGTTCAGGGCGCGGCCTTCCTCGGTGTCATTAGGAGCAATAGGCCTTTTATATCCAAAACCCATGATAGAGATACGGGATTCATTAATACCTTTTCCGACCAAATAATTCTTTACCGCTTGTGCTCTTTTTTGGGAGAGGTCTATGTTGTATTCCATTGAGCCGATATTGTCCGTGTGTCCCTCTATCCTTATGTTCATGTTCGGATTTTTTTGCAAAATATCGACAATATTGCTTAGATTTGAGTTAAACTCCTCTTTAATATCCCATTTTTTATAATCAAAAGTGATTCCTTTAACCACCCAGCATCCTCTGGAATCAACAATGGCCCCTTTGGGTGTATCCGGGCATTCATCGTCTTTATCGTAAACACCATCGCCATCACTGTCAATGTCTTGTTTTGGTACAGCAGTCAAAAATACCTTTTCAACAAAGTCCGCCATATTTTCATTGGACGCAATCCCATCAGCAGTTACCGAAAAACCACAGCTTGCTTCACGCGCAATATCTTTGAGCGCTTCTTCCCCTTCTGCAGTATTTCCCACAAAAATGGTGTAAAGGCATACGCTGTCTCCATACTTTTCTTTTAAATCCTTTGTCCTCTCTAAGGGACAGCCGATCAAGTCTTCACCGTCACTGACAAGAATTACTGCTTTTCGACCGCCTGACGTCAGTAATATGTTCCACGCATCTTTAATACCATTGCCGGCAGGACTGCTACCTTGGGGAGGCGTTGACATGGTTAACGCGTCTTCTAAAAGACCTCGTGAATACTGCTTAAGTTCATAAACAACAGATGTTTCGAATGGTTTAAACTGTCCATGTCCAAATGTTACAAAGGCGCATTTTACATCGATTTCAGGCAGGGTATTATTCATTCTCGCCAAGATATCTTTTGCCACGGTAAACTTGGGATGCCCTTTATTAACAGCACCGATATATTCATCTTGCATAGATGCTGATGAATCTAAAATAATTACAAAGCTTTCAATTTTTGATACATACTCCTTATCTTGAGATTTTGCACCGAAATCTTGCGGAACGAAAGTTTCGAGGGGATCAATAACTTTCTTATGAGGCTTAAGCTGCGCGCAACTTGTTAGAATTGTAATTGACGCCGTAAGAAACGATGCTAATAGATATATTTTCCGCATAACGATTCCCCTATAAAATTAAAAAACGAGTTACAGTTTACAGGACTCTGCTTTAGAACGAAAACTCAATGTTATTAAATATTTTCCCATAAAAAAATTACTGTAGCAAAAATGAAGAAGATTGCAAGCTATTTTCATTCTTTTCAGCTACCTTGATGAGTTTTGTTATCGCTTTAACCGCCTGCGGTCTGAAACCAACTCTTCAATAGACTACTTACTGCTTGTGTTTCTTCTCCTTGTGCCGTGTTTCGGAGTTAACTAAATAACCATTTTGTCTAATGTCCAGATGTGGTCCCAATTACCTCTGTTTCTTCGGCCTGCCTCTTAGCAAGACGCTTAATATTTTCCATCAATCCAGGAAAGGCATTTCAATCGATCTTCGTCATCTTGAAAAATATTTTGACGATAATTTCCTTTTTGGGTAATATGGAGAATATCGTTTGGAACGACTACCCTTGCAGTACATGGCATGTTCAAACATTTGTCCTAAAACCTTAAATTTTCCGGCAAAAATGATTAATAAAACTTATAAAGAACAATTACAAACCTGGGACAAGCAGTACCTCTGGCACCCCTTCACCCAGATGCAGGATTATGTGAAAGAAACACCCCTGATTATTGAAGAAGGAAGCGGTGTTTCCCTTAAGGACATTGATGGCAAAGAATACATCGATGGGATTTCATCCATGTGGTGTAATCTGCACGGCCACCGCAAAAAGGAAATCGACGATGCAATAAAAAGACAGCTCGATAAGATTGCACATACGACACTCCTGGGTCCATCCAATATACCCGCCATCGAATTAGCAAAATCACTTGTCGAGATTGCACCGCAAGGCTTAACTAAGGTTTTTTATTCAGATAACGGCTCTACGGCGAATGAGGTTGCCCTCAAGATGGCCTTCCAGTACTGGCAACATAAGGGATTTAAAGATAAGACAGAATTTGTTGCCTTGCAGTACGGTTACCACGGAGACACCATAGGGACTATGAGTGTCGGTGGGACAGAAATATTTCACGGCGCTTTTCGTCCGCTGTATTTTAAAACACACCTTGCCCCTTCGCCTTACTGCTATCGCTGTCCACTGGGGAAACAGCCCAAAGATTGCTCTCTGGCGTGTCTTGATAAATTGAAAGATATTCTAAAGGAAAACTCTGGACGTATTGCCGCTATGATTATGGAACCCCTGGTGCAAGGGGCCGGGGGAATGATTGTTCATCCGGCAGGCTATCTATCAGGTGTACACGCCTTGTGCAAGAAATATAACGTCCTGCTTATTTTGGACGAGGTGCTTACGGGGTTTGGTCGAACAGGTAAAATGTTTGCCTGTTTACATGAAAACATCGTTCCTGATATCATGTCCCTGTCAAAAGGTATTAATGGAGGCTATATGCCATTAGCCGCCACACTCGCCACAGAAGAAATTTACAATGCTTTCTTGGGGGAATATTCAAGTCTAAAGACCTTCTTTCACGGACATACTTACACGGGTAATCCTTTAGGATGTGCGGCAGCACTGGCAAGTATGGAGCTATTTGAGAAGGAACATATCCTGGAAAATTTAGAACCCAAAATTAATCATTTAAGAACCAAACTTAAATCTTTTGAATCGTTAAAACATGTTGGAGATGTTAGACAATGCG
>Ga0209212_1008692_pt1 | contig 10834 bp, 8 predicted proteins | sample RifGroC2_FD_183996 | JGI IMG/M metagenome (GOLD analysis project Ga0209212, IMG submission 183996) | Groundwater microbial communities from Rifle, Colorado, USA - Groundwater C2 (SPAdes) (version 2) | ecosystem: Environmental > Aquatic > Deep subsurface > Groundwater | place: Rifle, Colorado... | reverse complement strand
CGGTCGTAGTGCTCGGCTAAAGAGCCTGTGAACGAATTGCTGAACGTGTCTCCGTTTGCACCAGTACGACCCTCGCGATATGGCGAAGTCGCCTCGGCGATGACCTGTGCGCGCGGCGCGGTGGGCGCGGGCACCGCGGCCGTGGGAGGTTCTGCCCACGGCGTGCCCGTACGACGTTCGTTACGTCATCAGATGAGGCACCAGTTCCATCGATCGCATCAGGTTCTGGGCCAGCGCGACCCAGAGGACGCAGGCCTGGACCTTTGGCAGGCCGCGCACCAGGAAGCGGCCCAACGTGCGATGCGTGCGCGCATCCGCGTTGATGCGCTCGGCGATGGCGCCGCGGTACCGGTACTGCTGCTTGGCCTCGTCGGTCTGCATGCGCGCGCGCCACGCGGCGACCGCGGGCGAATCCGTGCGTTGGACCGGGACCGGGTCATCCGACCCCTTTCGGCGTGGCACCGGCGCGAGCACGCACACGCCGCGGGCGGTCGCGTCATCGATCGCCTCGTGCGCCACGTAGCCCCCGTCCACGAGCAGCGTGGCCGGCTGACCGACGCGCGCCTCCAGTTGCGTCAACATCGGCCCCAGCTCTTGCTGATCGCTCGCCGTGTTGGTGACCGCCACCCCGACAATCACGTCACTCTCGTGATCGGTGGCGAACTGCACGTTATACGCCGGCCGATCACCACCATCGGCCATCTTCATCACGCGCGCCGCGGGATCGGTGGTCGAGACGCGGGCCTCCTTGGGCGCGCGGTTCTTGCGCTTGCTCGCCGTGCGCGCTTTGGCCGCGGCGACGGCCGGCAACTCGGCCAGCGCCTCCGCGACGCGCGCGAGGCGGTCCGCCGCCGCCCGGGCCTGGGCCGCCTCAGGACTTTCAGTGGACTCCACCGTTTTGATCACGGTGTTTGTTCTTCCATCCCTGATCTCCGTGTTCGTTATCCTCTCCATGAGGGAGAGGGGTCCCACATTCTTCATGGGGGACAGTGTGGTTCTGGCTGGACCTCCTGTATGGCATCCAACGCCACCAACACCAATGAGGACAACCGCAATGAGACTTGCTATTTTTTTCATAGTTATTCTTTTTACAATTTTTTTGGTTGACTGACTTCTTATAGAGTGTAGCATATATTGACCTTATTGTCAAGCATCATTTTATGCTGTATTTGCTATATTAAAAGGGTGAAAAATCAAAAAAATAACCATAATAATAAATTGCAAGGCGTTATATCTATCACCTCAAAAGGCACTGGATATGTGGCAACTGGAGGGGAAAAAAATAAGCAAGATAAACAAGATATAGAAGTTGACTTCAAAAATTTGAATACCGCTATGCATGGAGATATAGTTGAAATTCTTCTGCATCCTAAAGGTAAAGAAAGACAAACAGCTGAAGTGTCTAAAATAATTAATCGCGCCAAAATACGTTTTACGGGTGTTTTGGAGCAGGAGAACTTGGAGGTTCTTCCTCCAAGTGGAGGAAGAACCTCCAAGTTATTTTTCCTTAAACCAGACGATATAAAAATGTATACGGACATTTTGATATCAAAACAAATGCTAATGGGCGCAAAAGCCGGACAGAAAGTTTTTTCAGAAATAATTTCTTGGACTGACAGCCGTAAAGCGCCGGAAGGAAAAATAATTAAAATTTTAGGCCAGCCAGGAGATAATAATGCGGAAATGCGCGCAATCGCAATGGAAAAGGGCTTTGACAACGAATTTCCAAAGAAAATATTAGAAGAAGCTAGAAGAATATCCGCTGAAAGCGGGAAAGAAAATGATTATGCGAGACGGAGAGATTTTAGAAAAACTTTGACATTTACAATTGATCCAAGCGACGCAAAAGATTTTGACGACGCAATATCGTTTAAAGAAATTTCGCCAAGCGAATTTGAAATAAGCATTCACATAGCGGATGTTTCGCATTACGTAAAAGCAGGCAGCGCTATCGACACTGAAGCGAAACAGCGCGGCACTTCGGTGTACTTGGTGGACAGAACAATACCTATGCTTCCGGAAGAACTTTCAAACGATTTATGCAGTCTGGTGCCGAATAAAGACAGACTCACAATGAGCGCTGTTTTTATCATAGATAAAAATGCCAAAGTGAAAAGCGAATGGTTTGGACGCACCGTTATACATTCTCAAAAAAGATTTACCTACGAAGAAGCGGAAGAATCCCTCAAAAAAGCGGGAGCGCCACTGCATAGGGAATTATTTATTTTAAATAATTTGGCAAAACTCTTGACAATCGAGAGATTTAAAAACGGCGCCATATCGCTTGACCAAGAAGAAGTAAAATTTGTGCTGGACAAAGACGGAGCGCCGATAAAAGTAATAACTAAAGAACGCGGAGACTCAAATAGATTGATTGAAGAATTTATGCTCTTGGCTAATAAAAAAGTAGCTGAAATACTTTCACCTAAAAAAATCAAAGGTAAAAAAGAAGAAGGCATCTCACTGTATCGCATTCATGATCTCCCCAGCAAAGAAAAAATGGCCGACTTGGCATTCTTTTTGCGAAGCCTGGGCCATAAAATATCTTTAAAAGACGGAATTATTCCCAGTTATGAAATAAACAATCTTCTAAAAAAATTAGAAGGAAAAAACGAAAAAAATACCGTACAGCGGGCAGTGGTGCGTTCCATGGCAAAAGCAATTTACTCCACCAAAAATATCGGACATTATGGGCTTGCATTTGAATATTATACTCACTTCACTTCTCCGATTAGAAGATATCCGGATATTATGGTGCATAGATTGCTCAGCGATTATATTACAAAGAAAAAAGTTAGAGGCGATAAACTATTTGAATACGAAAAAATTGCCAGAATTTCTTCCGAGCAGGAAAAACGCGCCTCTGACGCAGAGAGATCCTCTATTAAATACAAACAGGTTGAATATATGTCAAAACGCATAGGAGAATATTTTGAGGGAATTATAAGCGGAATTACAGAGTGGGGCATTTATGTTGAAGAAATGGAAACAAAATGCGAAGGCCTAGTGCGAGTGCGGGATATGAAAGATGATTTTTATTTTTTTAATGAAAAGAAATTGGAATTAGTCGGACAGAAAAAGAAAAAAAGGTACCGTCTGGGTGATCGTGTCAAAATAAAAGTAAAAGGAGTTGATTTAGAGCGAAAAACGATAGATTATGTTTTGATATAGGTTTAAATATAATATAAATATGCTAAAAAAAATTAAATTAGGATTTTGGATAGTATCTTCTGTTATTATTGGTATTTTTTTAGCATTATCTGTATTGTCCGTTTTTAAACATATAGAATTTAATGCAACACCTCAAGTAGCAAATGTAAATACAACGGTAACGGAAAAAGATAAAATTAAAGAACCGGATTTCGTAAAATTAATTTTTGTTGGTGACATAATGCTAGACCGAGGAGTAAAAAATTCGGTGATAAAAAATTTTGGTGGAGATTATGCCAAATTATTTAAAAATTTAGAAATATTAAAAGATTTTGATATCGTTTTTGCCAATTTGGAAGGCCCAGTGTCGGATAAAGGAAAAGATAAACATAATTTATATTCTTTTCGTATGGACCCTACTGTTTTGGAAGCTCTGAAAAACACAGGTATAAATGTGGTGTCAGTTGCCAATAACCATGTTGGAGATTGGGGCCGTGAGGCGTACATTGACACACTTTCACGCTTGAAAGAAAAAGAAATATTTTACACAGGAGGAGGAATAAATAGTACTGAAGCAGAAAAACCGACTATTATTGAAAAATATGGAATGAAAATAGGTTTTTTAGGATTTTCCGATGTAGGACCTAATGATATGAAAGCAGATGTGAACAAAGCAGGGCTGCTTCTCGCCAGCAACCCACGTTTTGATGAAATAATAAAGAAAGCTAGTGCTCAAGTTGATTATTTGATAGTTTCATTTCACTTTGGTGAAGAATATAAAACAAAACATAATAAAAGGCAAGAATATTTAGCGCATAAAGCGGTGAATGACGGCGCGAAAATAGTTGTAGGACATCATCCACATGTCATAGAAAATACGGAAGTTTATAAAAATAGTTTCATTGCCTACTCGCTCGGGAATTTCATTTTTGACCAGTCCTGGAGCGAACCGACAATGCAAGGAATGCTTCTAAATATCAAGCTCAGCAGAGATGGAGACCTCACTGTTCGCAAAGATACAGTAAAATTAAATTCCGCTTTTCAGCCGGACCAGATAATTAAAGGGAGTGAAGAAAAGGTGAAGTTTGGAGTGAAGAATAAAAAATTGTAAATAATTATGCTATAGCGTATTTTTGTACAATAATTGTTAGATGTTGTTGTTTGTATAAAAAATACGGAGGCGTTGCCTCCGTATGTGATTGTGTTATACTTTGATTATGGCTTTAAGAAAACAATCTTTGGAAATCGGAGAATTTTATCACTTGTACAATCGAGGCACTGATAAAAGAGTAATATTTTTAGATAATCAAGATTATCATCGCTTTTTATTTTTAATGTATATTTGTAATACTCTGAAAAGTATAGAATTAAGAAACATTGGAGAAAATTTTGATCGCGGAGAAACTATAATTGATATCGGAGCTTATTGTCTAATGCCAAATCATTTTCATATTCTTGTTCATGAAAAAGAAGAAGGTGGAATTTCTAAATATATGCTTAAATTGATGACTAGTTACTCAATGTATTTCAATAAAAAATATAAACGTACGGGTAAATTATATGAAGGAGTGTTCAAATCAACACATGCAGGCAGTGATAGATATCTTAAATATCTTTATTCATATATACATTTAAACCCAGCGAAATTAATAGATAAAAACTGGAAAAACAACAAAAATAAAAATACTATAAATTTATTAAAATATGCTTTTGTTTATCAATATTCAAGTTTAAAAGAATACATAAATTCGAAATTTAAGATTATAAATCCAACATCATTTCCTACTTATTTCAAAAATCCGGGTGACCATAAAAAAGAACTTCTGGAGTGGTTAAGTTTCAATGACTAAATCACAAAATACGGAGGCAACGCCTCCGTATTTCTTCTTTGTATTTTATTTCGCGATTTGGGTAGCTTCTTCGAACTTAACAGAAAGAAGTTTTGAAGTGTCATTTTCACCTATTGTTATGCCATAAAGCACGCCCGCGCGAGACATAGTCTCCCTATTGTGGGTTACAACTATCAACTGCGAATGTTTGGAGAGTTTTTCCAACATATCGCCGTACTTGCGCGAATTTGCTTCATCAAGCGCAGCATCAGTCTCGTCAAGCACCAAAAAAGGAGGAGGGTTCACCTGCGACATGGCAAAAAGAAGAGCGATAGACGTAAGCGACCTTTCCCCACCGGAGAGAGCATTGAGTTCTTTCACTTTTTTATGCGGAAGCGAAACATTTATTTCTATTCCCTGTTCCGGAGGAGTTTCTTCTGTCATCTCGTTGTAGTCCTCGGCGGATGCAGATTCATCATTATCATCCGACTCGTCTCTTTTTTTCCTCTTTTCCGAAACAATTACGGACAAAGATCCTGCTCCCCCGCCGAACATCAGCGAGAAAAATTCCTGAAACTCCACGTTTATTTTTTTGACACCCTCTCTAAATTCTTTATCTATTTTTTCTTTTAGATCCGCTATAAGCACAACAAGCGAATCAATGCTTTTAGTTAAATCTCCCATTTCTTTTTCTAAAAAGCTATCTCTTTCTGAAACTTCTTTATACTCTTTCATTAATTCTGCGCCATTTCCAAGTCCTGTATCTTCCAATTTTATTTTTATGCGCTCAATTTTTCTTTTTAACTGTTGTTCCGCTGTATCTGCCTCGCCAGCCCCAGATTTCTCCGTCTTGAGCGGATAATTTTTATAAGATAAAATTTCTTGTCCGATAAGCGCTATGCCTTCCTTTATCTCATTTTCAAAAGCCTCTGCCCGACTTTTTAAATTCCCTTCTTTTATAACCAAAAGCTCTAAATTTGAAGATAATTCCTGATGCCTGATTTTCCAAGTAAATTTTTCCCGCTCCAGATCGCGCAAAGTTTCCATTTCTTTATTTATTTCCTGTTTCAAAACTTCAGATGATTTAAACATTTTCACCTCTTCTTCTTGTATTTTTTTTATTTCAGCTAGAATTTCAGCTTGTGAATTCTTCAATTCCAATAATTCTTTCTCGTTATTCGTGTTATTTTCTATCTGTTCTTTCCCTATTTCTCCTAATTCTCTTCCGCAAGTTGGACACCTGCCAGAAATTTTTACTCTATTTTGTTTTGCTTCCATCATCCCTTCAATTCTTCCTAATTTGCGCTCTATTTCATTTTTTATTCCGCGGACAGAATTTATTTTTTGCTCAACAACTCTTAATTCTTCTATTTTCTTATTGCCTTTAACAGAGCTATCATCTTTGGTTTTGGAGATTTTACTGTTAACACTCTCTAATTCGCTTTTAAGCTTGCTCTTTTCGACCGATAAATTATCTTTTTCATGATTTAAATAAACGCTTTCCTTTTTTAAATATTCTCTGTAAAGAGTCAGCAATTCCGCCTGCATTTCTTTTACTTTTTCAAACTTCTCTACTTGTTTCTTCAAAAAATTAAGATGCGGAGCGTTCTCTCGGCGCTGAAGAACAACTTCTTTCATATTTTCATTTGTCCGTTCTAATTTTCTTTCGCTTTCCTTTATTTTATATTGATAAATTTTAAGTCCTAGGGCGTCTTCTACCATCTCGCGCCTCTCTCTTGGGTTTGCATTTAAAATTCTATCGGCTTCGCCTTGTGAAATAATATGATGTCCGGAAGAACCTATATTGACTGATGCCAAAAGATTATGAATATCCTTCAATCTGACTTCTGCGCCATTTAAAATATATTTATTTAATCCATCCGAAAAAACTTCGCGAGAAATGCTGATATTGTCATAATTTAAATTTATATTTTCTCCTTCGCTGTTTGAAAGTTTAAAAACTTTATCGCGATTATTAAAATATATCGTGACACTTGCGCGAGATTTTTTTGGCAAATTTTTTGAGCCTTTAAAAATGAGATCTGAACCGGATTTGCCACGCATCGATTTCATTGATTGCTCACCTAGTACATAGCGGATAGCTTCTACTACATTTGATTTTCCAGAACCATTCGGACCCACTATGCAGACAATACTGTTGTCAAATTCCAAAATTGTCTTTTGAGAAAAAGATTTAAAGCCGTTCAGTTCAAGGGTTTTTAGCCGCATATCGTCATATTTTACTATAATTTTAATCCAACCAATTCTTCACTTTTAGTGCGGTTTCAGCCGCTTTTTGTTCCGCTTCTTGTTTTGATTTACCCTTACCTTCAGCTATCAAACTGGATCCGAAATAAATACCCACCGTAAAATGTTTATCGTGATCCGGACCCGACTCATTTAAAACTTTATATGCAGGCGTAATATTCACAAACTCCTGCGCTTTTTCTTGCACCAAAGATTTCGCATCGCGCCAAAGTTTTTTTGATACTATTTCCTGTGTTTTAGGTAAAAGAAATCTATGGACAAATTTATCCACTACGTCTATGCCTTGATCTAAATATAAAGCGCCAATGTACGCTTCATAAGTATTGGCTAAAATATATTGCCTGGCTTTGCCGTTGTCTTTTGCCTCGCCTTTCGATAAAAGCAAATAATCATTCATACCGATGCTAGTGGCGACCTCGGAAATAATAACCGCATTCACCAAGGCGGAGCGCAAAGCGGTTAATTCCCCTTCTGTATAATTAGGATATTTTTTATAAAGAAAATCTGTAACAACAAGTTCCAGAACAGCGTCACCTAAAAATTCTAGTCGTTCATTGTGTGAAAGAGAAGTTGAGGGATTTTCATTTATATAAGAACGATGTATAAAAGCCTGCTCCAGTAATTTCTTATTCTTAAAAATTATTTTTGTTTTTTTCTCGAAATTTGAAAAATTAATCATGATTGATTTAAAATGAATGAAATAAGTATTAAAATCTTAACCCTGTTAAAAAAATATATTCGTTTCATTCATTATTTTTTACTAATAATTTCGACCGCTTTTGCAATAAGTGGAATAATGTCATTGTAAATACGAAGTTCCGGCACTTCCTTCATTTCAAACCATCTAGCGCCGTCAAGTCCTCCAGATTTTTCAAGCTCTAATTCTTTATAATCGCTAGATGCCAAAAAATACATAACCTTTTTCAAACTTTTTCCCTTCTCCGGATGCGTTGCGACGTATTCGTTTATTCCAAGTTCTTCTTTTATTTCAATATCAAGTCCAATTTCTTGATCGCTTTTGAGGTGCTCTCTTTTAGATCCTCTCCTGCCGCAACCTTGCCTTTAGAAAGAGTCCAATAACCAAAAACGTCGTGCACAAACGCAAACAAAACATCGCCATCTTTTTTTGTATACACCAGCGCGCCTCCTAGATTTTCAATTGGCAATTTAGAAATGTCTGTTGATTCTTTCCGATCCTTAGTCTCAGTATCATCTCTTTTTTTATCGTGTGTTTTCTGATGTTCTTTATCGGGTTCGCCTATCTCCTTATAAACCGCCCCAAGCACTCCATTTACAAATTTTCCAGAATTTTCTCCGCCAAAAGTTTTTGCTAATTCTATAGCTTCATTAATTGCCACTTTCGGAGGCACCTGCAGTCTGTCGCTGAAAAGAAGTTCAGTTAATCCAATTCTCAAGATATTTCTATCAACAATGGAAATTTTTTCTATCGGCCAATCCGGCGCAGCTTTTTCTATAATCTTGTCTATCGTAGCGCGCTTTTTTAATACCTCGTCTATGAGAGAAAATACGAAATTATTGTCCTCAAGCCCGGGAGCAAATTCTTTTAAATTTCTATCCAACATTTTTTTTATTTCACCGCTCTCTGAATCGTTGTTTTTATTAGCCAGAGACGAGAAATCCCACTCAAAAAGCGTCTGGAGCACTATTGATCTTGAAAGGTGCCGGTTAGCCATACATTAGTTCAAAGTTAAAAAGTTCATAAAGTTAAAAGAAAACTCAGAACTTTATAAACTAGCTCTTTGCGAGAGCTGCCTTTTCTTTCTTTTGTTTCTTTTCTGTCTTTTTAATTAAATCTAAAACTTTTTTCCCCCGATAAAAACCGCAAAAAGAGCACACTGTGTGACGCCTTTTTAAGACCTTGCAATTTTCGCACTTGGAAAAACTAGTGCTATCCAAAGCGTGATGCGAACGCCTGTTTTTCGTATGCGATTTTGTGCTCCTCATTCGTACTACCATAATCCAATTATCCTAGCACATTGTGAGTGAAAAGCAATTTTTAAATAAAAAATAATATGTTATGATACGAATTATGGAAAAAGCGGATAAATTGAGTAATATGAGGCATACTTTGGCGCACTTGCTTGCGGCGGCGGCGGGAGAGATATATAAATTCGATAAAATCAAGCTTACTCTCGGTCCAGCCATAGAAAACGGCTTTTATTATGATATTGATTTTTGCGACGAAAAAGTAACTGATTCAAATTTAAAGAAAATTGAAGACGTAATGCGAAAGAAATTATCTAAATGGACAGAATGGGAACATAAAGAAATAAGTAAAGATGAAGCTTTAAAGTTTTTCAAAAATGAATATAAAGCAGAACTGATAAATGAAATAGCTGAACGCGGAGAAAAAATTACCACATATACCTGTGGAGGGTTTACTGATTTGTGCCGTGGCGGACATGTAGAAAATCCAGCTAAAGAAATAATGCCTGACTCTTTTAAATTAGACCGCATAGCCGGGGCGTACTGGCGCGGAGATGAAAAAAAAAGAATGCTCACAAGAATTTATGGACTGGCTTTCAATACCAAAGAAGAACTCGGTGCTTATATTGCACAACGAGAAGAGGCAGAGAAAAGAGATCATAGAAAAATTGGACAACAATTAGGTTTATTTACTATATCCGAAAAAATAGGCAAAGGTTTGCCTTTGTTTACTCCACAAGGGACTTTATTGAGAGAATTATTAAATGATTACTCGCAATCTCTCAGAGCTGAAAAAGGTTGGCAGAAAGTTTGGAGTCCGCACATTACTAAAAATGATTTATATAAAATTTCGGGACATTGGGATAAATTCGGGAGAGAATTATTTTTAGTCAAAAGCCAGGAGACATCTGACGAACTAGTAATGAAACCTATGAACTGTCCGCACCATCAGCAAATTTATGCAAGTTCTCTACACAGTTATAAGGAATTACCAATTAAATATATGGAAACAACAACTGTTTATAGAGATGAAAAAGCAGGAGAACTGCTTGGCTTATCGCGAGTTCGTTGTATTACCCAAGATGACAGTCATACGTTCTGTACACCTGATCAGATTGAAAAAATATATGAAGAATTAATAGAAATTACTCAAACTTTTTATAAAATAATCGGCATTAAAATTCGAGCTAGACTTTCTTTTAGAAATCCCAATGAACCAGAAAAATATTTAGGAGAGCCGAAACTTTGGGAAAAAGCACAGGAAATATTATTAAAAACCGCTAAAAAAAATAAGCTAGATTATTTTGAAGCTATTGGTGAAGCCGCTTTTTATGGTCCTAAAATAGATTTTATGGGAACAGACGCGCTTGGTCGCGAATGGCAATTAGCTACGCCCCAACTGGATTTTGTTCAACCTAAGCGTTTTGGATTGACCTATATTGACAACGAAGGAAAGGAACAAACACCAGTAATGATTCATTTTGCATTAATGGGTTCAATTGAAAGATTTTTATCGGTTTATATCGAACATACGGCTGGTATATTCCCTCTTTGGCTCTCGCCAGTGCAGGTGAAAGTTATTCCAGTGCGTGAAAATCACAATGAATATGCAAAAAAGGTTTTTAAATTATTAAAGGAGA